>Ga0302320_10003967_pt1 | contig 33848 bp, 24 predicted proteins | sample Bog_T0_3_FD_202130 | JGI IMG/M metagenome (GOLD analysis project Ga0302320, IMG submission 202130) | Peat permafrost microbial communities from Stordalen Mire near Abisko, Sweden - Bog_T0_3 | ecosystem: Environmental > Terrestrial > Soil > Wetlands > Peat | place: Sweden: Abisko, Stordalen Mire... | reverse complement strand
GTTATCGCCGTGAAAGGGCGGTGTCCTAGGCCGGGCTAGACGACGGGGACGCAGCTAGGCAGGGTTTTACGACCAAATTCATACTAGCAACCGTGGCGCGGTGTGTCAAAGACGAGCAGGCTCCGGCTGTGGAAATACCTTACCTTGCTGAGAAGGAGACGAATCCATGACACTCGCATCAACTGGCCCGGTACGTTAGCATGGGAAGCGCGACGGATGCAGCTCGCGATGCGCGGCTGCTCCGAGGAGGGCTATTGGATTGGCGGATACATTGAACCTCAGTCTCTGGTTTCCGGGCTTTGATGCGGAATTAATGCTGCCCCGGCTGGTAGAAGTACTTCGGCACTTTCCTTTTTCCGAAAGCCGCAGCGGGGTGCAATACGCTTCGGTGCAGCCAGTGGACTGGGCCGAGCCTACGCTGTTCGAGGAGAGCTTTTCACCCGGCGCTACCGGTGAGGAAGCGGCTGCGGCGCTGGCGGAATATGCGCAAGCGGATTTTGCGCTAAGCCTGGAGGCATACTGGGATTTGTGGGTGCTCGACGTGGAATCCAAGGAGTGGGTGCTGCGTCCGGAGAAGGTGATCTTCACCGCGCAGGGACTGGAGTTCGACGCTGGCGCGTTCGCCGACCGCGGGCACATCCTGATCGATTTCGGGCTGGACTTTCCGTTCTTGCACGAAGGCCTGGACCTGAGTGCCGACGATGCTCTGCGGGTGAAAGCCAATGTTGCGGCGCTGATCGAATTCACCCATCGAGTGGAGCGCGACTGCAATACGACGGGGCGCGTGCTCTGGTCCGAGAGCGAGGAAAACCTGGCTCAAAAACTGATTGCGCGACTGCAACAAGTGCAGTAGGGCTCTGGGATTTCGAGCGGAGCCGGCCACCTGCCGGCTCCTTCGTTTTGGTGAATTAGAAACCAACTTCTTTCGGCCACTCGAAGGGGAAAAGCTTGCCTGCACTTGCCGGATCCAATTTGACGCCTGCCATTGCCGCCGCATGAGCCATCACGGGGTCGCTTCCATTTGCCATATCCATGGCAAGCGGGAGGAGCGTTTCATCGGGGGTCACGCCAAGATGTTCAAGGCTCTTCCCATCGGCCATCACAAGTTCGGCCTGGGTAACCATAGCCCCGTATGCATACGACGGGTTCTGACCTGTTGTGTGGTAGGCAACTCTAGCTTCCATGGTGGCACCGGATGTATGGTCACCCAAAACAGTTCCCCGTTTCTCGATTTGCACAACGCGGGCGAACAACTCCGCAGCCGAGGCGCAGCGACTGTCTACCAGCACGATGAGTTTTCCAGAGAAGACATGATGACGATCGCTTTTTGCCGTTACGATTGTCGTCTTGGTCCGCTCCTTTCTGTCGGCGATCTTAACGTCGTTTGCGAATAAGCCTCCGAGCCAGTGCTTAAGACTCTCTTCCACTCCACCCTGATTCCCTCGCAGGTCGACGATGAGAGCGCTGTGCTTGCGAGCCTTGTCGATCATTCCTTCAATCTCCAGTTCCGGTTGAGAGAACTTCGGAAGTTTCACGATCATCAATTCAGGCCCCAACTCTGCATTTCTGGCACGGGCCATGCGTGCTGCTTCTTCGGCATCCAGCCGCATGCGCCATTTATCTCTTCCAACGTCGTCGTCGATATCCCTGATTACCCTGGTCTGCCGCACGCGAGCTCTGATATCGACCTGGAGCACCTTTTTCGAAGGGCTCAGAACCTCGACCGGCAGAACACGCATAGGCGACAATGCCTCAAGAACGTACTCCATCTTCCACAGAGTTTCGCGGTTGGGGCCGAATCCATTGAGAGTCAACACCTGGTCGCCCGGCTTGATTCCCTTGGCTTCGGCATCGCTTCCTGGGCGCACATGAGTGACGTAACAGCGATTTCCAACCATCTGAAACCGCCAGCCGTAGTCATACTTCTGCGTGAATCCCGGAGACATGAAGTAGGTATGCGAGTCGTTCAGCGCCTCCAGAACCGCGGCAATCTGCAGGTAGGCTACTTCCAGCGAAGGGGCTTTCTCGATCTCCTCTTTAGCTTGACGGACCTTTGCATCCAAATCGAGGCCGTGCATCTCTGGATCGTAGTAATTCTTGCGGACGTCAGCGGCAACCACATCCAACATCGCCAGCGCTGTCTCACGATTGCTGCGAGACGCGCGCTGGGAAAACGCCGACGTTCCTAACGCTCCGACCATCATGGAAACACCGAGAATGATTGCGAACACATTGCGGGACACGAGCTTCCGGCTCATTACTTAAGCTCCTGAAGAACTTACGGATTGAGGACAGAAACAATATACATACCTCCTTCAAACAGAAGAAAGATGGACGCAAAGCAAGAACAAGTCCAACTGCAGAACCAAACCGGTGCCGGGACGAAGGGCCTTGCAATCCCACATTAGCCAACAGAAGGCCAATGTAGGCCACCCGGCATTTCTCCGCTACAACCGTTGCGGAACCTGTCTGGCGCTCGCGATGGGCGCTCCACCCACTTATTTTGGATACCAGGTGAGGAGACGGACCTCGATCCCCGTGCCGGCCAGCCCCTGCTGGAAAACCTTCAAGTCAGATTCTCGATAGTGGTAGGGGATGACGACCTTCGGATGAAAAGCCTTGACCGCTTCAGCCGCTTCATCGGGTGGCATGGTATAGGGCAGGTTCATGCAGACGAACGCGACGTCGATATTCTTGAGCGCGCGCATTTCTGGCGTACCTTCCGTGTCCGCGGAGAAGTAAAAGCGCTTGCCTCCGTAGGTGAGGATGTACCCGTTGTCGCGACCCTTGGGATGGTAGAGCTCTCCGGCAGACGGACCGCGCTTCAGGTTGTAGGCAGGCACGGTTTCAATAGTCCACTGCCCCCATTGCCGGGTTTGATCGTTGGCCATGGGCTTGGCGGATGGAAACTTCTCAACCACAGAGGCGGGAGCGATCACGAGCGTCCCCGGCTGGCTGAGCGTGGCGATGGAGTTGGGGTCGAAGTGATCCCAGTGTATATGGCTGACGAGGATGAGGTCGGCCTTGGGAAGTCCGTCGAGTTTGGCGGGCTTGGCAGGATCGACGTAGATGGTTTTGCCTCCGGCCTGAATGAGAACGCTGGCGTGAGTGATGGGAGTAATTTTCACGTCTCCGGCAGAGGTGGAAAACGTCTGTGTCTGGGCAGCAAGAGAAGAGCTTAGCGCGAGCAGCAGTAGAGTTTTCATGCAAGACATAGTATGAGGTGGTAAGGAGAGTGTCAAAGGCGTAGCAATGAATTAGGAGGCGCGTGTGTTTCCTGGTGCAGAGGATTGCAATTGATCGGTATCCTCAGGGCAAATCGAATTCCGCTCGAAGTGCCTCTAAATCGGCACTTAATACTTGAGCGGCGCAGGGGTCCTTCGCTTCACGTAGGTTGACGCCTCAAGAAACAAAGACAGGGACAAAGGCGATGTATGGCTAGCTGCCGGGGCGGGAGACGACGCGGCTGAAGCGCCGCTTCAAGGTGAGGAAGGGTGTCTCAAGCCAGCGGTAGCTGATGGCCGCCAGTGCAACGGTGATAGCCAACGCTACGGCGTTGCGGAAGAGGTAGCGGCCAAGGCTCGAGTCCTCATGCTGGACCGTGTAATCGCTGATCATGAGGCCGAGAATGTGAAAGACGTAAAGGCCGTAAGAGATGCGTCCGAGGTAGACGAGTGGGCTCCAGACCGCCCCACTCAAGCCAAAAGAGGGCTTGAATGGGCCACCCGTGTCAGCCGCGCTGGCGGATCTGGGCGCCACGTTCTCCTCGCGGAGAGTAGCGAGAAGCAAGGCCATTGCTCCGAGGGCGGCGATGGGGTAGCCGAGGAGAACGCGTGAAATGGTGAGCGGATCGAACTTGATTCGGAAGTAGTTCGCGGCCAGCGCAAGGCAGGTGAAGCCCCCGATGAACAGGGCGGCACGCAGCAGCGGCGTGAGGCGCGGGGCGCGCCCGGCCAGCAGGACGGCGAGGATGACGCCGAGAGCGATGGCATCGAGTTGGACGAATGTGTTGGCCCACATTCTTGATTCCCAAGTGTGGTTGACGGCGAGATACCAGCGAGCGAGGTTGGCAACCGCGAGCATGGCAGCAGCCACAATCAGCAGGCCGCGCTGGGAGAGCTTACGCATGGCAGCCGGCCAGAAGAGGTAGAACTGCTCCTGCAGCGAAATGAACCAGAGGTGAAAGATCACCGACGACGGAAATCCCACGAAGACCACCCACCAGTTTCCAACGAAGAGGGCGAATGCCAGTCCGGCGCGCCATCCGATATGCTGCCCTGGAATCCACCACTGCAGAGCCCAGGCGAAGGCAAGGAAACCGAAGTAAAGCGGCCATATGCGCAGGATGCGGCGGATGAAGAATGCCTTGATATCGATCTGGCCGCGGCTGGCGCGCTCGCGGATGAGCAGTTCGGTGACGAGATAGGAGCTGAGCAGAAAGAAGAGTTGGACGCCCATGGCTCCGGTGGACACAAGACCTGCCAGGAACGATGCAAGCGTGGGGCTGCAGCCCAATCTTGTGTAGAAGGCCGGGTCGTGTGGCATCGAGTGGTGAAGAAAGATCAGGAAAAATGCGAAGAAGCGGAGAACATCGAGTTCGGAATGATAGAAGCGCTCGTTCGGGGGGCGGGACAGCAACGGGTTCGAGGACACGATATGAGTATGGTAGCAGGACAGAGTGGGGACGGGTTCAAAGTTAAGGGAGAGGAACGGAGACAACCGCAACGCGACACGCCCTTCCACGACCGAGTGCCTTGCAAACGCCCTTGCAGGAGCCAGTGCTGCGCGTGGATGAAAAATGGAAGCGGCACCTAAGATCTGGGCGGCGCTGGAGTCCTTCGCTTGCCGCTAAGAACGACGCTTCAAATCAAAATCAAGTGCTACGGCAAGAAAAACAACTACAAATTCAAAGGCCCCGCCCAACCAAAAGATGGTTGAACGGGGCACCCTGAAGTTTCTTTGAGACCAGAGACGCCTACTTGGTTGCGCCGCCGGTGTTGCCCTTCTCTTCCAGCGCGGCCTGGGCGGCTGCGAGGCGCGCCGTGAGCACACGGAAGGGAGAGCAGGAGACGTAATTGAGGCCGATGCGGTGGCAGAACTTCACGGATTCGGGATCGCCGCCATGTTCGCCGCAGATTCCAACCTTGAGATTGGGACGAGTTTTGCGGCCACGTTCGGTCGCCATTTGTACGAGTTGACCAACGCCTTCCTGATCGAGCGAAGCGAAGGGATCCTGCTTGAAGATTCCCGCCTTCATGTAAATGGGAAGGAACTGGTTGATGTCATCACGCGAGAAGCCGAAGGTGGTCTGGGTAAGATCGTTGGTTCCGAAGCTGAAGAACTCAGCTTCTTCGGCGATCTTATCGGCGACCAGGGCGGCGCGTGGCAACTCGATCATGGTTCCGACGAGGTACTCGACGCGGTCCTTCTTCTCGGCGAAGACCTCTTCGGCAACGCGGCGCGTGGCGTCAGCCTGGTTTTTCATCTCCTTGAGGGTGGAGGTGAGAGGAATCATGATTTCCGGCACGACGACGTTGCCCTGCTTCTTGCAGATGAGAGCGGCCTCGATAATGGCGCGCACCTGCATCTCGGTGATCTCCGGATAGGTGATGCCGAGACGGCAGCCACGCAAGCCAAGCATCGGGTTCTGCTCATGCAGTTCCTCAACGCGTGCGAGGACGGTGCGCAGTTCCTTGAGCTTGGGAGAACGGGGCTTGGTGAGTTCAAGCTCCTTGATCTGGACCATGAGATCTTCGCGCTTGGGCAGGAACTCGTGGAGCGGCGGATCTAGGGTGCGGATGGTGACCGGGTAGCCCTTCATGGCCTTGAACAGGCCCGCGAAGTCGGCGCGCTGCATGGGAAGCAACTTCTTGAGTGCGGCGCGGCGGTCCTTCTCGTTGTTGGCCATGATCATGGCGCGCATGTGAGGCAGACGATCTTCGGCAAAGAACATGTGCTCGGTACGGCAAAGGCCGATGCCCTCGGCTCCGAAGGAGATGGCAGCCTTGGCGTCGCGAGGAATGTCAGCGTTGGCGCGGACCTTGAGCTTGCGGAACGGATCAGCCCAGGACATGAACTTCACCAGGGCCGGGTCGTCGGGAGAAGCAGCCAGAGTGTCAAGCTTGCCGGCAAAGACTGCACCTGTCGTGCCGTTCAGGGAGATCCAATCGCCTTCCTTGAAAATCTTGCCCTTCGCGCGCAGCTCTTTCTTCTTTTCATCGACGACGAGCTCACCGGCTCCGGCGACGCAGCACTTGCCCATGCCGCGAGTGACAACCGCCGCGTGCGAGGTCATACCGCCGCGCGAGGTGAGAATGCCGGAGGCAACTTCCATGCCGGCGATGTCTTCCGGCGTGGTTTCGCCACGGACGAGGATGATGGACTTGAACGTGCCCTTCTGCGCGACCTCAACCGCTTCTTTGGCGGTGAAGACGATCTGTCCGACGGAGGCGCCGGGCGAAGCGGGCAGGCCCATGGTGAGCAGCTCGGCCTTGCCGTTCTTCTCATCAAGACGGGGGACGAGGAAGTCATAGAGCTGGTTGGGCTCGACGCGGAAAACAGCCTCTTCTTTGGTGATGAGGCCTTCTTCCACCATGTCGATTGCGATCTTTACAGCGGCTAGACCGGTGCGCTTGCCGTTGCGGGTCTGCAGCATGTAGAGCTTGTTGTCCTGGATGGTGAACTCGAAATCCTGCACGTCATGGTAGTGCTTTTCCATGCGGGTCGTGATGTCGCGGAGTTCGTTGTAGACCGAGGGCATGATCTTTTCAAGCTCGGTGATGTGCCGCGGGGTGCGAACGCCGGAGACGACATCCTCTCCCTGTGCGTTGAGCAGAAACTCGCCGTAGAATACCTTGTCGCCGTTGGCGGGATTACGAGTGAATCCGACGCCGGTGCCGGAGGTTTCGCCGAGGTTACCAAATACCATGGCCTGAACGTTTACGGCGGTCCCGAGCATGTCGTCGATGTTGTTCATGCGGCGATAGTGCTTGGCACGATCATTCTGCCAGGAACGGAAAACGGCATCGCGGGCCATCACGAGCTGATCGTGAGCGTTCTGCGGAAAATCGATCTTGGCAAACTTCTTGACGACCTTCTTGTACTCGCTGATGACTTCCTGCAGGGCTGCGGCGTTGAGGTCGGTATCGACCTTGGCCTTCTTCTGCTTCTTTTTGTTGTCGAACACTTCCTCAAAATGCGCCTTGTCGATGTCGAGCACGACGTTGCCGAACATCTGGATGAGGCGACGGTAGGAGTCATAGGCGAAGCGCGGGTTCTGGGTGCGCTCGGCCAGGGCCTTGACGCTCTGATCATTGAGGCCGAGGTTCAAAATCGTATCCATCATGCCGGGCATCGAGAACTTTGCGCCGGAGCGGACGGAGACGAGCAACGGATTATCTCCGGTGCCGAGCTTCTGGCCTTGCAGAGCTTCAAGCTGCTCGAGGGCGGCGTTCATTTCCTTGTCAAGGTTGCCGCTCACGGTGCCGCGCATGAACTCGCGACAGGCTTCGGTCTGAATGGTGAATCCCGGCGGAACGGGGAGACCAGCATTTGTCATCTCAGCAAGACCGGCACCCTTACCACCAAGGGTGTCCTTCATCTTGCCGTTGCCCTCGGCCTTGCCACCGCCGAAGGAGTAAACATACTTGACTGCACTGATTGTAGGAGTAGCCATAGTCTCACTCTCTTGGTGTTGAAGGAATTAATTACTCATTTTTGCCCGCAGCCAAAACAAGTCTGCCTATCATTACGAATAAAAAGAGCAACTCTGCCACATGAAAAAAGGCTTCTTCAGGAAGCCTTTCTTTCGGTAACAACTTCACTGAAGTCGGCGATGGACTGGAAGGTGGAAGCTACCGTCTCGAGCAAATAAAGACGAGAGCTTCGGACCGTCTCATCGTCCACCATGACCATTACCTTATCAAAAAAATCGTCGAGCGGGCGGCGAATCGTCGCCAGCGCGGCAAGTGCTTCATCATATTGCTTTTCACGGCAAAGTTGGGCAGTAACAGAAGCAAGCTCCACCGTGTACTTTGCGAGAATGCGCTCGGCATCGCTGTCCGCCGAGTACTCCGCAACTTTATTCCCCGCCGCAGGTACCGGCGGGTACGGGGCAACGGTCGGCCCTCCGGTCGCAGTCGCCAACGTCCATTTCCCTGCTTCGGCGGCCTGACGGAGGATGTTCTTGATGCGTTTGACCGAGGCCGAGATCGCATCGAAATCTTCGCTGCCGCGTACTTTGGCAACAGCCTGGGCGCGAGCCAGTGCGTCCACCACATTGTCAGCGCCGCCACCAAGCACGGCGTTGGTGACATCGTAGGCAAATCCACGGACATCGCGCAGATAGAACTCGATACGCTCGCGGAAAAAGGCGGCGACATTCTGCTCGTATTGCGCGACGGCGCTGAAGCGGGACTCGGCTTCACTGCCCTTGTATTGCCGCAATGCATCGGCCATTACCTGCCTGAGGCTGATGGGAATCTTGTGCTCGATGAGAGTGCGGACAATTCCGTTAGCGGCACGTCGCAGGGCAAACGGATCCTTGGAACCGGAAGGAATCATGCCGAGGGCAAACATTCCGGCGATTGTGTCTGCCTTATCGGCGATGGCGAGCACCGCGCCTTCCAGCGAGCGCGGAACCTCATCTTCCATCGAGGCAGGCTTGTACTGATCGTAGATGGCCTCGCCGATGGCTTTGGCGGAGCCTTCAGGCAGCTCCATGCGCTCGGCCTGGTGAATCAGGTAGAGGCCGCCGATGACGCCCTGAAGTTCCGTGAACTCCTTCACCAGTTCGGTAGTGAGATCGCACTTGGCCATGAGCGCAGCCTTGTAAACCACGCCCTGCCGATGCGCCGGATAAAACTCCGTAATCGCGGCGGAGAGCTGACTGCCAAGGTGCTGGGTGCGGGTAGCCTTGTCATAGTAACTGCCAAGCTCTTTCTGGAAAGTGACCGACTTGAGCATGGCCACGCGATCCTTGAGCGTGAGCTTCTGATCGGTGTTCCAGAAGAAGCGGGCGTCATTGAAGCGGGCGCGAAGAACGCGCTCATTGCCGTGACGCACGATGGCTTCGCCCTCGGCATCGGTGACGGTATTGAGCACGGCGAGAAAGTGCGGCGCCAGTGTGCCGTCAGCGTCCTCTACCGCGAAGTACTTCTGGTGGTCGCGCATTACGGTGACCAGGACTTCTTCGGGGAGTGCGAGGAACTCGCTGTCAAAGTCTCCGAGAATCACCGAAGGCGCTTCGGTAAGATTGACGACCGTGTCGAGCAGCCCTTTGTCTTCACGCCAGCGCGCGCCGGGAATCTGGCGGACCGCCTTGTCGAGAGCTTTGCGAATCGCGTGTTCGCGCTCGGCGTAGCTGGGCAGAACGTTGGCGGCGCGAAGCTTCTCCTCGTAATCGGCGGGCGAGGCAAGCTCGACCGGAGCCGACGCCAGAAGCCTATGTCCGCGCGAGGTGCGGCCTGCGGTGATGCCGCCAAATTCCAGGGGTACGATATCGCTATCCAGCAGCGCAACCAGCCAGCGCACGGGACGCACAAAACGTTCGGGCTTGCCCGGACGCCAGTACATATTCTTAGCCCAGTAGAGAGCCGCGATCTCCTTGGGCACCAACTCGGTGAGCAGGCGAAGAGCGGACTTGCCCTTCTTCAGCACGTTGGCCGTGAGATAGTCGCCCTTGGGCGTAGTAGTAATGGTGAGCTGTTCGAGCGAGACTCCGGCTCGCTTGGCGAAAGCGATGGCGGCCTGGGTGGGCTGTCCGTTCTTATAGGCGTGGGCCGTAGCGGGGCCGAGGATTTGCTCGGCAACATCGGCCTGCGATTGCTCGATCCCATGAACAAGTACCGCAATGCGGCGCGGCGACGCATACGCTTCCGATGCAGGGGCCGTCGCAGAGGAGGAAAGACGCTCGCGGGCGATAAGGCTCGCGATGCGGCGATGCAGTTCTTCGGTGGCCGAGGCAATCATGCGCGCGGGAATTTCTTCGGTACCGATCTCTAACAAGAAATCTGACATGAGGTCGAACGCTTCCTTATTGTTGGTCCATCTATTTTGAGGCCAATTGCTTGCTGCCGGTGTAAGCCGCAGCAAAAAATCACGCACAGCAGCACACGAACCTTACACGCGGGCGGCTGTCGCGGCAACCTGCCGCTCGGATTGCTGATCAACCCATGCTCGCGCAACGCCCACCGCGAGGTTGCGCACGCGCTGGATCACTCCGACCCGCTCCGTAACGCTGATGGCTCCACGGGCATCGAGCAGATTGAAAATATGAGAGCACTTTAGGCAGAGATCATAGGCGGGGAGCAGCGGAAAACGGCGGCGCTCCTCGGGTGTGAACTTTGCCGCCACGGGCAACGCTTCGCTTTCGGTCGCGGCGCCTTTCTTCTTCCTGGGCTCCGCCGTAGCGGCGGCGTATTCGCCGACGAGAGCCTGGCACTCTGCTTCATAGGCGTTAAGGTGCTGCCAGAGTTTGTCCACGTCTGCCTTCTCAAAGTTATAGACGGAGAACTGCTCTTCGTCGGGCAGGCGGATATCGCCATAGGTTACGTCACCGTGAGGCCCATGCACCCAGACAATGTCATAGATGGAATCGACATCCTGCAGAAAGGCCGCAATGCGCTCAAGACCATAGGTAAGCTCGGCGCACATGGGATCGAGATCAATGCCGCCGCACTGCTGGAAATAAGTGAACTGGGTGATCTCCAGCCCGTCCAGCATGACCTGCCAGCCGACGCCCCAGGCTGCGAGGGTGGGAGCTTCCCAATTGTCCTCTTCAAACTTGATGTCGTGGCGCGCAAGATCGATGCCGATGGCCTTGAGCGATTCAAGGTATAGCTCCTGCACGTTTTCCGGCGGGGCTTTGAGGATGACCTGAAACTGGGTGTGCTTGTAGAGGCGGTTGGGATTCTCGCCATAACGGCCATCCGCAGGACGCCGCGAAGGCTGCACATAAGCTACACGGTAAGGCTTGGGTCCGAGGACGCGGAGAAAAGTCTCCGGCGACATGGTTCCAGCGCCGACTTCAACGTCAAGAGGTTGCTGCAACACACAGCCCTGGCTGGCCCAGAAGTCCTGCAGTTTGAGGATGAGTTCCTGAAACGTAAGAGGTTCTACTGTCATGAACGAAATCCGATCTGGAGTGCAATTGTAATTGTGGAGGAGTGCGGTTTCAAAGCTAAAAGCAAAATGGGGACGAGGTGGGCGAAACATCGAACCGAAAAGCGGTCAGGATGGGGCCACCATGAAGTTATTTGGATATTTCGATCTTAAGGCTTGATGTTTCGTGATCGCTCTTCGAAGAGGACGTTGTATCCGCGCTGGAAGGATTGCAGGTGATTGTGCATCGCTTCACGGGCTTTGGCGGCATTGTGCTGCCGCAGCGTTTCGAGGATCTTGATATGGCCACGCAGGGCAGTTTCCATACCTTCGTCCAAGAGCAGACTCTTGGCGATCAATTCCATTGTTTTCTCGCGAACGCCCACAAGAATACTGTGGAGAACCTCGTTCTTTGCGGCGGTACCCATGGCGAGGTGGAACGACAAATCAAGCTTTGAAAATTCAGCTGAGTCGTGGACTGACGTCCTCATTTCCTCCACCAGCAACTCCATATCGTCCAATTCCTCAGGCGTAATTCGCTCGGCGCACAAGCCGGCAAGTTCGCTCTCGAGAATCATTCGAGCCTCGACGAACTCGCGCAGAGCTTTTTCGCTGGTGAGCTGTCCATCCTTAAGCCAGGAGCTAGTGAAATAGGCTGACGGTTGCTCGGCGACGTAGCTTCCGCCGCCTGCACGCACCCGGATCAAGCCAATGAAGGCCAGTGAAGTAAGAGCTTCGCGAAGACTGGAACGGCCGACGCTAAAGGCCTTGCAGAGTTCCGCTTCCGAGGGAAGTTTTTCGCCAGGCTGCCACTCTCCGCCAGTGATTCTGGAGGCAAGTCGTTTCGCCACTTGCTCGCTCAAAGTGGCCCTTGGCAGCGGATCTATCCCATCTAATAGCTTCGAAAGCATCTGTTTCCAAGTGTGAGGATAGGGAAAAAAAAATATTTGGTCAATCATATTTTCATCTTGTCTGACAAGCTGACATGTAGTATTGTTCTCCCACTCGACAGCCAATTGAGTGCGTGCCATACTTGCGCCGGCGCGCGGGAAAAAGGGCCAGAACTGGTCGGCCCGATCCCACATGGCCCCCGACACGGAGGTTTGATTTTGAGCTCTTCGACCGTTTCCACATCATCCGAGAAGAAAGCCCCTACGCCCTCACAGCCTCAGCCCAACTACTTCATATCTGCGCTTGTGGTTGTTATCGGCGTCATCGCTTCAATCGTCATCCTTAAATTGCCGGCTCTATCCTCACCCTGGCAACAGACCTACGATCCTATTGGAAATTGGTTCGTGTCCACGCTCGTCGCCGCAATTCCAATTGGAGTGCTGCTCGGAGTGCTGGCGTTTGGCCACGTCAAAGCGCACTACGCCGCGCTGGCGGGCCTGGTATCCGCGCTGCTTGTAGCGGTTGTCGGATTTCACATGCCTGCGCGGTTGGCGGGTGCTACTGCCGTGTACGGTATCGGCTATGGTCTATTCCCGATCGGATGGATCGTGCTGAACGTAATTTTCATGTACCAGTTGACGGTCGATTCGGGCCGCTTCACGGTACTGCAGCATAGCCTGACGGGCATCACCAAGGATCGCCGCCTGCAGTTGTTGCTGATCGCCTTCTGCTTTGGAGCGTTCTTTGAAGGCGCCGCTGGCTTCGGAACTCCCGTGGCCGTAACCGCGGCGTTGCTGATTGGACTTGGCTTCAAACCGCTTCAGGCTTCGGGACTTTCGCTGATCGCCAACACCGCGCCGGTTGCCTTCGGTGCGTTGGGTACCCCGATCATCGCGCTAGCTAAGGTCACTGGCTTCAGTGAAGTTGTTCTTTCCTCGATGGCGGGACGCATTCTGACCCCATTCTGCATACTGGTTCCCTTCTGGCTGATCTGGGCGTTTGTCGGCTTCAAGAAGATGCTTGAAGTCTGGCCTGCGATTCTCGTCGCCGCCCTTAGCTTCGCAATCCCGCAATTCCTGGTTGCCGACATGCACGGACCTTGGGTTGTTAACATCGTGGCCGCCGTCGTTTCCATGGTTTGCTTAACCGGCTTCCTGCTGATCTGGAAACCAAAGAAGATCTGGAAGTTTGAGGGTCAAGAGGAAGAGGAACAAGCGGGAATCGCCCGTGGAGACGTGAAGCAGACCTACACGCGCAAGGAAATCACGCAGGCGTGGGTTCCGTGGGTCATCCTCAGTGTAATCGTGTTTATCTGGGGCACGCAGACCGGCAAAATCTGGATGAATACGCCGGAACAAGTATTTAAGTCGACCGCTAGTTGGTCAACCAAACCAAGCGAAATTACCAATCCGCAATTTAAGGTTGTGCTTCTGCATAACGCCGTCGAGCGTGTTGCGCCCGTGGTGCCTAAGCCGACCAAGGAACCCGCAGTCTATGGTCTGAACTGGGTGAGCGCGACTGGAACTGGAATTCTGCTTGCAGCGATCATCTCCGGATTGATCATGGGCCAAAGTCTGGGAAGGATATTTTCAATTTTCCTGAAAACCCTGGTCAAAGTACGCTTCTCCCTGATGACCATAGCCTGCATGATGGCGATAGGAATGCTCACGCGCTACTCCGGCCTGGATGCAACGATGGGGCTGGCGTTTGCGCGGAGCGGACATTTCTATCCATTCTTCGGCACGCTGCTGGGCTGGTTGGGCGTGGCGGTTACCGGTTCGGACACGTCCTCCAACGTACTGTTCGGCAGTCTGCAGAAGATCACCGCGCAACAAATTGGCGTCTCTCCCGTGCTGATGTCGGCGGCTAATAGTTGCGGCGGCGTCATGGGCAAGATGATTGACGCTCAAAGCATCGTGGTGGCTTCAACGGCCACGCAATGGTACGGACATGAAGGCGACATTCTGAAATACGTGTTCTGGCACTCCCTGGCATTGGCTGGGTTGGTCGGCGTATTCATTTTCTTGATTGCCTACGTCTTCCCATTCACTCAACTGCTGGCGCACTAAGCAATCGGTAACCAGTAAAAGGCCGCGGTCTCCCACACGGGAGACCGCGATGAATCACCGTGTGGATCGGAGGACGGCCTGAGCTGTCTACCGATATGAGGATCTTATGAGCACAGTCCTAGAGTCTTCGGCGATCTTTGAGTCTTTTAAGATGCGGGCTGAAGCTGTCAGCGCGCAGGTGGAAAGAGTTGCAACCAAGCAGCAGGCGATAGATCTTATCGTCCGCCTGTTGCTTAAAGAAGGTGTTGAAGACAAACCTCACTGTGGTGCCGTATGGGCTGCCTGCCCAATGATCGGCAAAGCCGAGGCGCAGAAATTGGAAGCCGTGGTTCCGGGCCTGACGTTCGCGGTAACCCGCGACTTGGCAGCCGACGCTAAGGTTGGCATCAGCCAGATGGAGTGGGCGCTGGCCAACACCGGCACGCTCGTACAGAGCGCCGACGAAGTGGACAAGCGTCTGGTCTCAACGCTTCCGCTGTTGCACATTGCGGTGGTCTCGACCGCTGGGCTGCTGCCCGACCTTCCCGCCGTGCTAAGCCGGGTCGATCCGCGCAAGTCATCTTATATTGCGTTCATTACTGGACCCAGCCGCACTGCGGATATCGAACGGGTACTGACCATCGGCGTACACGGTCCCGAGCGTTTGATCATAGTAATGGTGGACGATCTGGAGGTAGTGGCGTGAAACAGGAATTCAAACAATCCATACTCGATGCGCTGGCCAATCCGAATCTATCTGGAGCCCTGGGAAACTTTTCCGTGGCCTACCGCGCAGGACGCGCGAAGGCGTATGAAGGCATTGACTTTGAAGCGTTGCGCCACGAGATTGCCGCGGTAAAATCGTCCGCCGCTTCTCATTTTGACGAGCTGGCGGATCAGTTTGCCAAGGCCGCCGAAGCCCGCGGCACCAAGGTTTTCCGGACAAACGATCCCCAGGCGGTGAAGGATTACATCCTCAACCTGGCGCAGAAAAACGGCGTGAAGAGCATCGTTAAATCCAAGTCCATGGCGACCGAGGAAATTCACCTCAATAAGTATCTGCAAAAAGCAGGCATTGACGTGCAGGAGACGGATCTGGGCGAGTGGATCATTCAACTCGCCAACCAGACGCCCTCGCACATGGTGATGCCCGCAATTCACATGACCAAGGAGGAGGTCGCCGACCTATTCAGCGATAAGGTCGAAGAGGGTCAGAAGCCTGATATTCCGAAGCTGGTTAAGTTCGCGCGGGGCAAGCTCCGACCGATGTTCCTCAACGCCGACATGGGCATCAGCGGCGCAAATATCGCCGTCGCCGAAACCGGCACCATCGTCATTGTTACCAACGAGGGCAACGCGCGCCTGGTGACTACCTTGCCGCGCATTCACGTTGCGGTGGTTGGCCTGGAAAAACTGATTGAGAACTTCAAGGACGTCGCCCCGATTCTGACGGCTCTTCCCAAGAGCGGCACCGCGCAACTGCTTACCAGTTACGTCACCATGATCAGCGGTCCCGCGCCCAACACCGATGGAACGCCGAAAGAACTGCACATCATCCTGATGGACAGCCGGCGCAACGAAATGGCGCACGACCCGCGCTTCAAGCAGGCGCTGCAGTGCATTCGCTGCGCATCGTGCTTGAACGTCTGCCCGGTGTTCCGCCTAATCGGCGGACACGTTTTCGGAAAAGTCTATACCGGTGGCATCGGCACGATTCTTACTGCCTGGTTCGGTGCGCTTAAGGAATCCGAAGATATCCAGAGCCTCTGCATCCAGTGCGGAAATTGCCGGGATGTCTGTCCTGGCATGATCGACATTCCCGATCTCATTCTGGAGTTGCGCCGCCGCCTCGCCGTCGAGCAGGGGCAACCCCTGTTACAGAAGGCGATCTTCTCGGTGGTGAATAATCGGCGCATGTTCCACACCATGATGCGCGCCGCATACATCGGGCAGAAACCGTTTGCCAAGGATGGTTTTATCCGTCACTTACCGATGTTCCTCAGCAATATGACGGAAAATCGATCGCTGCCCGCAATCGCCGAGGTTCCTTTCCGCGACCGCATCAAGCAGATCAAGCAGCCGAAATGCGCGGAAAAAGCCGCGTTTTACGGAGGCTGCCTGATTGACTTCGCATATCCGGAAATGGGCGAGTCGGTGGTGAAGGTGCTCAATAAGGCGGGCATCGAGGTCATTTTCCCTGAAGGCCAGACCTGTTGCGGGGCTCCGGCGCGGTATAGCGGAGCTTACGAAGTGGCCGCACAGAACGGCGCGGACAATATCAAGGCGCTGCTTGAGGAAGACGTGAAATACGTTGTTTCTGCCTGTCCTACTTGCACCGTTGGGCTGAAGCAGGACTTCATCGCCAACCTTGAAGCCGTTGGACGGACAGACGAATTACCCGCCGCACGCCGCCTAGCGGAGAAGGTCATAGATTTCTCGACCTTGGCCAGCCAGCTAGTGGAGCAGGGCCGGCTGAAGTTCAAGCCAGGCATGGAGGGGACGAAGTTCACCTATCACGACTCCTGCCATTTCAAGCACACTCTGCACGCCGAGCAGAATCCGCGCAATCTGATGAAGCAAGCGGGCTACGAACTGCTGGAGATGGAAGAGTCCTCGATGTGTTGCGGCATGGGCGGCTCGTACACCTTGAAGATGCCTGAGATTTCCGCCCCGATCCTGGAGCGCAAGCTGGTGAACATTGAGAAGGCTGGCGCGCCGCTGCTGTTGATCGACTGTCCTGGTTGCGTGATGCAAATCCGCGGCGGCCTGGACAAGCACGGATCAGATATTAAGGTGGAACACACCGTCCAGCGTATCGCGGAGTGCCTGGAATAGCCGCATTCGAAACTTTGACAAAGAGTGACAAGGGGTCCTCATCTGTATCCTGATCCTGTTGAAATGGCTGAGACGGCTGAGGCCCGCGATTTAGGTCGCGGGCCGATTTTCAGGGCGAAACCTAAGGTGTTTCCCGGCTTGTCAGACAAGCTGATATGAAATATCCTGCCGTTCGAATCGCCTGAGAAATCTGCGACGGAAGTGTACAACGGGGCGGAATCACAACTGAACGATGGGAACGTGTCCTGTATCACACCTGAACGATGGGAACGTGTGCTGTAATAGGTACGAGTACCAATGAGTGAACGGTCACAACCCTGCCCCTAGTCCTTCTGGCGGTCGCTGGCTTCAGAGACAGGGGCTAGCAAAGGGAGTTGCAAAACAATGATCGATCTTGGCGAGGCGCGTGATGTCCGATGAAGTGGAGCACGGAAGTGATGATGCTTGGTCTCCTAAAGTTGTAGCTTTTGTCTGTAACTGGTGTACCTACACTGGAGCTGACCTGGCCGGAACGAGCCGCCTGCAGATGGCTCCCAATGTGCGAGTGATCAGGCTGACCTGCAGTAGCCGGGTGAATCCCCTTTTCATCATCAAGGCATTCGAGCGCGGCGCCGACGGCGTGGTTGTGAGCGGCTGCCATACCGGCGACTGCCACTACAGCACCGGCAACTACTATGCTCGCCGTCGCTTTGCGATTCTGCACGACCTGCTCGAATTCATGGGCGTCGAAACCAATCGCGTGACCTTCTCCTGGGTATCCGCTTCAGAGGGCAATAAGTGGCAGGAGGTGGTCAACGAGACCACCGCACGCATCAAGGAACTTGGACCATTCCGCACGCTCCAGGGCCAGAAAGGCGTGGAGCTATGAAGGAACTACAAGACCTCGCCCGCAAGCTGTTGAACGATGGCACCGTCAAGGTAGTGATTGGCTACGAAGAGGGAGCGCGCGGCGTTCGCCCGGCGTTCATTACCGATGCGAAACAGGCCGGCAAGCTTATCTTCGACAAGCGCTGCGTACAGAATCTAGCCGCCTACCTGAATCCCCGGCGCAAGCAAGTAGCCCAGTTGGGCACGCCTGCAGTAGTTGTAAAAGGTTGCGATGCACGCGCCGTCGCCGGGTTGATCCGCGAGAAGCAGATTGAGCGCGATAAAGTGGTCATCATCGCCGTGCGCTGCGGCGGAGTGCTGGAGAATCCCGAGACTGATTCGGAGCTGACGAGCGAAACGGTTTCGGTTCGCTGCGGCGGCTGCGACGTTCGCGAGCCGAAACTGCATGACCACCTCGTTGGAGAGTTGCCGCCTGCGCCTCCGGTGAACAATCACCGCGAGGAGCAGATCGCCGCACTGAAGAAATTGAGTTCGGCAGATCGCTGGAGCTACTGGACCGAGCAACTGTCGCGCTGCATCCGCTGCCATGCCTGCCGCGAAGCCTGCCCCATGTGTTTCTGCGTGCAGTGTACGGCGGAAAAGACTCAGCCCCAATGGATCGATCCCTCGGCCACTCCCCGCGCCAACCGCGCCTGGCAGACGATGCGGGTGCTGCATCAGGCGGGTCGCTGCGTGGACTGCCTGGAATGCGAGCGTGCTTGTCCTGAACATATTCCCCTTGGATTGCTGGCACGATATGTTGCCGATTCGGTCGAGCGGCGATTCGATTACAAAGCCTGCGAAGATCCGGCGGTGGCAGCGCCCTTGGGCGTTTACAAAACCAACGACGACGAGGAGTTCATCCGGTGACGCACAGATTTCTATCCCATGCGAGCCTGACGGCCCTGGTCGCGGAGCTGGTCGCGGCAAAGACACGAGTGATTGCTCCCGTTCGCGCCCAAGATGACCCCGAACAGGTTGACTATCGGCCGATCCACAAACTGGAAGATGCAGCGCTTGGAGTGCGGCTGACGCGCGGTTCCTTGAAAGAGTTTTTCCTCCCACCCACCGAGGTCTTGCTGCATTACAAGCAGACAAAAGAAGGGGTGGAAATCCGGGAGGTCCCAACCGAAGCTCCGCCGCAGGTAATTCTGGGTTCCACGCCATGCGATGCCGCCGCCCTGGAAGTGGTGGACAAGGTAATGGGCTGGGACTATCGCGACGAACTGTGGTTCGGACGGCGAGCTGCCAGCACGATTGTGAGCTTGCTATGCACGGCGATGGATTCGACGTGTTTCTGCACAGCCACCGGCCTGGGTCCTGATTCTTTCCGTGGATCGGACGCGTTGCTGGTGCCTGTAGAGGGCGGTTATCTGGCCAATGTGATTACTCCCAAGGGCGAGGCGCTGCTGCAGAAATACGCTGAGGCCGACGAAAGCATGAAGGCCAGCGCGGAAGCGGCGCAGGGTGAAGCGCGGCAAAAGGAGGAAAAGAATCTGGCTGCGATTCCTCCCGAGTTCTCCGCTTGGCTAGCCACTAACTTCGATAACCCGATCTGGAAGACCATCGCGCTACGTTGCCACGGCTGCGGGGCCTGCGCGGGAGTTTGCCCGACCTGCCATTGTTTTGACATCGTAGATGAACACGACACGGCAGACGAGGGAGTGCGGCGCCGGAATTGGGATTCCTGCCAGACCTCGAAATTTACCCTGCATGCCTCCGGACACAATCCAAGACAGAGCCAGAGCGAGCGCTTCCGCCAGAGAATCCAGCACAAGTTTTCGATTTATCCCAGCCGCTTCGCAGAGATTCTTTGTACCGGCTGCGGCCGCTGCACGCGGGCTTGTCCGGGCGGTATGGATCTTCCGAAGCTCCTCGACGAACTGATGACACTCGCGAAGAGTGAAGCTAAGAGCAGCGAACCCAAGGGGAGCAGTCTATGAACATCTACCAACCCCATCTGATGCGAATCCGTGAAATTACGGACGAAACGGTGGACACGCGCACGCTGAAGCTTGAGTTCCAGGATTCCAAGGTCGCCGAGGAATTTCAATTCTCTGCCGGACAGTTCGGCGAGTACTCAGTATTTGGCGAAGGCGAAAGCACGTTCTGCATTGCATCGCCGCCGACCCGCACGGGCTATATCGAGTGCAGCTTCAAGGCTAGCGGAAAGGTCACTCTGGCACTGCGCCGCCTTGCTGTTGGCGACACCCTGGGCTTCCGCGGACCTTACGGAAACCACTTCCCGATCGAAGAGATGAAGGGCCACTCGGCTGTGTTTATCGCCGGAGGCATTGGCCTGGCGCCGGTACGCTGCGCCATCTTGAACGTGCTCGATCTGCGCGGTCAGTTCAAGGATGTAACCATCATTTACGGCGCGCGCACGGTGGGCGATCTGGTGTACAAGCGGGAGTTGGAAGAGTGGGCGAAACGCTCTGACCTGAAGCTCTGCCTGGCGGTCGATCCCGGTGGCGAAACGCCGGATTGGAAGGGCTTGGTGGCGCGCATTCCGACTGCGGTAGAACAAGCCGTGAGCACCGCCGAGGATACCTTTGCGGTGATCTGCGGTCCGCCGATCATGATCAAGTTCACGCTGCCGGTGCTGGCCAAATTGGGCTTCCCCGGCGAGCGCATTTATACAACTTTGGAAAACCGCATGAAGTGCGGCCTGGGCAAGTGCGGACGTTGCAACATCGGCCCTACTTATGTGTGCAAGGACGGCCCCGTGTTCACTGCGGCGCAAATCCGGGAACTACCGCAGGAGTTCTAAATGCGAGAAAACGTGAAACAAACACGGGAGGGTTCAGTGAAAAGCGAACCGGATACGACCGTTGGCGAGAGCGACGCTGCCAGCCTGCTCATTGGAGTGTATTTCCTTCATGCGGCTGGGGATCGGTTCTCGACATTCGATTTAGCGTGCGCTGCAAAGTATGCCACTCAATTGCCGGGCGTGAGCTTGGTGCGCACGCTGTTGAGTACGACCGCGCCGGACCCGGAGAAGCTGGCACGAGAGATTCGCAAGGAAATGCTGAACACTATCGTGATCGTCTCGGAGCAGCCTGGTTTTTTCAAGCCGGCATTTTCCCGCGCTCTGACGCTTGCAGGCGGCGATGGCGGACAAGTCCGTCTAGCCTCGCTTGGTAGGCTCGGTAGCATATCTACCGATCGCGCCAAAGCCGTGGTTGCCAGTGCCGTCCAAGGCGTTCCCGTGGATTCGACTCCTGCAAAAGCAATGACCGGCTTCAATACGGCGACATTGGTAATTGGCGGAGGCGTGGCGGGAATTCAAGCGGCGCTTGAGATTGCCGAGTCCGGACACAAGGTTTATATCGTCGAGCGCACCGGCACCATCGGCGGGCGCATGGCGATGTTCGACAAGACGTTTCCGACGCTTGATTGCGCAGCCTGCATTTTGACTCCGAAGATGGTGGCCGTGGGGCAGAGCGCGAACATCGAGTTGCTGGTGATGTCCGAAGTTGAAGACGTTTCCGGCAGCGTTGGCGCCTTCAAGGTCAAAGTGCTGAAACATGCCACCCGCGTGGACGCCAGCGCCTGCGTTGCCTGTGGAGACTGCGCCCGCTTCTGCCCGGTGACCACCTCAAGCGAATTCGACATGGGGATTGCCACCCACAAGGGCATCTTCATTCCCTTCCCGCAAGCGGTGCCGAACACCTACATGATCGATGAAGCCCACTGTACTTGGGTTCTGAGCGACGGAAAAAAGTGCGGAGCCTGCGCCAAGAAATGTTCGAAGGGCGCGGTTCATCTTGACGCCAAAGACGAGACCGTGGAACTCGAAGTCGGCAACATCATCGTGGCTACCGGTTATGACACGCTGGACCCGCGCCGCATCGAGCGCTATGGCTACGGCACCTATCCCAACGTCTTGACCTCGCTCGAGTTCGAGCGGCTGACCAACGCGTCAGGACCAACGGGCGGCAAGATCGTCTTGAAGACGAAGAAACTGAACAAAAAGACCAAGACCGACGAATGGGTCTTTGAGCCGGACGGCCCCAAGCCGAAAGCCGTGGCCATTGTCCATTGCGTTGGATCGCGCGACCAGAATTACAACTCCTACTGCTCGCGCGTCTGCTGCATGTACTCTCTGAAGTTTGCCCACCTGGTGCGCGAAAAGCTGCCCGAAGCCAAGTGCTACGAGTACTACATCGACATGCGGGCTTTCGGCAAAGGCTATGAGGAGTTCTACGAGCGGATTCGCGAAGAGGGAGTATTCCTGGTGCGTGGACGCTCGGAAGCCGTTGTCGAGCACAACTCGCAACTCTATATACGCGGCGCGGACATTATCGCCGACAAGTTGATCGAGACGCCGGTCGATATGGTTCTGCTCTCCGTTGGGTTGCAGCCTTCGCACGGCTCGGTTGAATTGGCCGAGAAGCTGTGCATTCCGCGGGATGCCGACGGATGGTTCCAGGAACTCGATTACAACTCAGAGCCGAACTCGACCGGGCGCGATGGAATTTTTCTGGCGGGCGTTTGCCAGGGGCCAAAAGACATTCCAGACACCGTGGCCCAAGCCTCGGCGGCAGCGGCCAGTGCGTTGCGATCCATAGTTGGAGCTAAGAGCGATAAAGAGCGCGGCAATATACCACTCGCGCCGGTCGACGAAAAAGCGGGTTCGCCCGCGCGGTCCTGACCGGCCTGAGGGGAGAGGAATCAAAATGGCAGTTCGTGCAAATCCGGATCTGATCGAGGAACTGGACCACTTCGGTGCCCATGACGCGATGAAATGCTACCAGTGCGGCAATTGCACCGCTGCCTGTTCGCACGCCGAAGACGCGTCTACCTATCCGCGCAGATCCATTCACTATCTCCAGATGGGCCTTGAAAAGCCACTGCGCTCCACGCTCGATCCCTGGCTTTGTTACTACTGCGGGAAGTGCTCGGAGCAATGTCCGCGCGGAGCTGAGCCCGGCGAGACCATGATGGGTATTCGCCGCTGGCTGACCGCGGAATACGACTTCACGGGAATCGCCCGCCGGCTCTATAAATCATGGACCGCGGAACTGGCGGCTGTCCTGGCGCTGGCGCTGCTGACCGGGATTGGGTTCCTCGCCTTCGGCTTCCTGCGCGGAGGCGGCAACCTGGCGGTGTACGACGGTCCTGGCGCATTCCTTCCGGCACACTCGGTCCACATCTTCGATTGGACGATGGGCATCACGCTGGCCATATTGCTGAACTACAACTGCGTCCGCATGTGGCAGTTCACCATGCGCAATGAAAATGCGTTGCCGGTTCGGCCGGGGCTGTATCTGCGTCACCTGCTGCTGCTACCGGAGCATTTCTTTACGCAAAAGCGTTTACGAGCTTGCGAGAACAAGACACCGTGGGTCACTCACATGGTCCTGATGTTCAGCTACCTGACCATGCTCGCGCTCATCATGCTTTTCTTGAAGGACATGCAATCGGGTCCGCAGGTGAACTGGTACGTCCACTTCTTTGGATATCTCTCGGCCATCGGGCTGGTGACGACTTCCATTCTGGCGATTCGCGGACGGATCAAGAAGACTGAGCCTTACCAGCAGCACTCCCATGAATCCGACTGGATGTTCTTGGGCCTGCTTCTGTTCGTCTCGGTTACCGGCGTCGTGCAGCATGTAGCCCACCGCATGGGCATGCCGACGACGGCGAACGTCGTTTACGTCATACACATGATGGGCGTGGTTCCCATGCTGGTGCTCGAGGTGCCCTTCAGCAAATGGTCGCACCTGGCGTACCGGCCGCTGGCAATTTACTTCTCGGCATTGCAACAGGCAGCCCGAGCCGAAGGGGCAGTTCCTTTTGGCGAGCCGGCGAAACCGCGGCCGGCGGCATAACGAAGAAACGGGAGTAGACCATGGCAGAAGAGCGGATTGGCGTATACGTTTGCAACTGCGGGACCAACATAAGCAAGGTCGTCGACGTGGAAGCCGTTGCCGCGTCGGCACAGGCAATTCCGGGAGTGGCCATTGGCCGCGCGTATAAGTACATGTGCTCGAATCCTGGGCAGGAGATGATCGTCCAGGACATTCAGGAGCACGGGCTGACGCGCGTAGTGGTTGCATCCTGCAGCCCGCGCATGCATGAAGCCACCTTCCGCGGAGCCATCAAGCGTGCAGGTCTCAATCCGTACATGCTCGAGATGGCCAACATCCGCGAGCAGTGCAGTTGGATTCACAGCGATGTGGTAGCTGCCACCGAAAAGGCCAAGGCGCTGGTTCATGCGGCGGTTCAACGGGTGAAGTTCGATGAACCGCTGGAAAGCCGTACCGCTCCCATGTGCGCATCAACCCTGGTCATCGGCGGCGGCGTCACGGGACTGACTGCCGCGCTTGAACTGGCTGACGCCGGGCAGCAGGTCTTCCTGGTGGAAAAGCAGGATCATCTCGGTGGAAACGTCGCCCGCCTCGACCTGACGGCACCGCATCTCGACTCTGCCCAGGACATTCTGCAGAGTTGGATTTCGCGCGTCGAACGGCATCCCAACATCCGCCTCTTTCTCAACAGCGAACTGACCGCGCTCAAGGGATTCAACGGTAACTTCAAGCCCACGCTCAGAACCGAAGATGGCGAACCGCTCGAGTTGGACGCAGGCTCGGTGCTGGTGTGTACCGGATACAAGGAATTTGACGCCTCCCGCATTGAGCAGTACGGATACGGACGGCTGCCGGACGTGATTACCTCTTTTGAATTGGAAGCCATGTTGCGGCAGGGAAAGCTGGAGACCAAGTCCGGCAAGCAGCCGCGCTATGTGTCCATCATCCATTGCGTAGGCTCGCGCAGCCAGGAGTTCCATCGCTATTGTTCGCGCGTTTGTTGCGCTACGGCGCTTAAGTACGCTCTTGAGGTCAAGTCGGCTCTGCCCGGGGCTCGCGTTGCCAATTTGTATACGGACATGGAAGCCTTCGGAAAAGGATGCGAGGACTTCTACCGCCAGTGCGCCGAGGCGAAAACCAGCTTCATGATGTACGCCAAGGATCAGCTACCGACAATCCGCGCCGCAGCACCAGGGGACGGATGCGGGATGCTGATCACGATCAAGGAACAGCTTTCCGGCCAGGAGATCGAGATGCCGGCAGACCTTGTGGTTCTGATGGTCAGCATGGAGCCCCGCGAGGACGCTGGAGATATGGCCCGCCTGGTCAACATCAGTTGCGACAAAGACGGATGGTTCATCGAGAGCCACCCCAAGCTTGACCCGGTAGCCACCACTACCGACGGTGTCTATATCGCCGGAGCCTGCCAGTTTCCGAGGGACATCCCGGAATCGGTCACGCAGGGCCGCGCCGCCGTGGCGCGCATCCTGGCCAAAGTCGCACAGGGACAAATTACGGTCGATGCCATGTACTCTGAGGTCCAGGACAAGCTCTGCGCCGGTTGCCAAACCTGCTTCTCGGTCTGTCCCTATGGCGCCATCGAGTACAACGCGGAGAAGCACATCAGCCACATCATCAGCGCCGTCTGCAAGGCCTGTGGTTGCTGCGCCGTCGCCTGCCCGGCAGGAGCGATCAAGGTACGCCACTACACCGACGAGGAGATCTACGCCCAGATCGAAGGGGTACTCTGAGGGTCCTCGGTACTTAGACGCACCGAGGACTAAGCAACACCCTTAGCTGACGCGTAAGGGCCTAAGTAATATCCTGAGTTATCTTTCGTCTTGTCAGACAAGCTGACATGTAGTACTGTCTCTCTGGCCAATTAATTTTGTTGCGCCGAAGCTGCGGTGCAACAAAGTAGAGCGGAAGAAGCAGTGCTCTGTCAGAGCGTATTGCGCTGCCCTCATCGCATCCGGGGACGGCCCTGAAAGGTACGACTTATGTTGGATAACGCCATCATCGAACACTTCCGTTTCATCGTAGGAAAAAACAACATACTTACCAGCAAGGTGAATTTGGCTACCTACAGCTATGACGCTACGGCAGACATGCCTACCGGATCCCCTGAAGTAATCGTAATGCCGACCAGCACTGAACAGGTGCAAGACGTCGTCAACGTCGCCCGGAAGAATGGGATCGCAATTTATCCCCGAGGCGCTGGGACAAACCTCAGCGGTGGGACCATTCCGGTGGAACACGGGATCGTACTTTCGCTGCAAAAGATGGACAAGATTCTGGAGGTCGATGCAGAGAATCTGACCGCTACCGTGCAGCCCGGCGTGGTGATACAGGAACTCAATAATGCCGCCGCGCCGCATGGGTTGATGTATCCGCCCGATCCCGGGACTGTAACCACGGCCACGATGGGTGGATCGGTTGCGGAAAACTCCGGTGGCCTCCGCGGATTGAAGTACGGCGTGACCAAACATTATGTGATGGGCATGGAAGTTGTGCTGGCCAACGGCGAGCGGGTCCGGTTCGGCGGCAAGACGGTGAAAAACGTCACGGCCTACGACTTCTCGAACCTGTTCTGCGGTTCGGAGGGCACGCTCGGCATCATCGTCGAGATCACCTGCAAACTGCTGCCGGTGCCAAAGTACCGTCGCGCGATGCTGGCCTCCTACAAGACAGTGGAGGATGCGGGCAAGACCGTCGCGGGCATCATCAAGGCGCAGGTAATTCCGGCGACGCTGGAGATCATGGACAACATGACCATCCGGACGGTGGAGGACTTTGCGCACGTAGGGCTGCCGGTCGACGCGGAAGCGCTGCTCTTGATCGAAGTGGACGGCATGGCCGAAGAAGTTGTGGCACGCGAAGCCGAGGCCGTGGTGAAAGTGGTGACGGAGAACAATGGATCGCTTAGGGTCGCTAATTCCGACGCCGAGCGCGATAGCGTTTGGGCCGCACGGCGCGCGGCGCTGCCTGCGCTGGCGTCGCTGAACAACACCGTAGTGCTGGAGGATGCCACGGTGCCGCGCAGCCGGATCACCGACATGCTGCTTGCGATGTCGGCAATTGGACGCAAGTACAATCTGGTTCTCGGCACCTTCGGACACGCAGGCGATGGCAACCTGCATCCCACGATTCTTGCCGACAAGAATAACGCCGACGAGATGGCCCGAGTTCATAAGGCGGTGGACGAAATCTTTGAGACCGCTCTGAAATTCGGCGGAACGCTGTCAGGCGAGCACGGCATTGGGATGGCCAAGATGAAGTATCTCGGCAACGAGATTGGCGACGCGGGCCTGAACCTTATGCGCAGCATCAAGAACGCACTCGATCCCAATCACATGCTGAATCCTGGGAAACTGGTTCCCCAGAAACAGGAGGCCGCGCATGGCTCCCGGTGAGCAGTTAATCCCAGGTATTTACGACGATTTGCAGGCGATCCGGAAGGAACTCGACAAGTGCATGCATTGCGGCTTCTGCATGGCCGTTTGCCCGGTTTATAACACTGACAAAATAGAAGCAGGCGTAGCGCGCGGCAAAGTTGGCGTGGCGAATGCGGTGCTGGACGGCACGCTCGCCATCGACGACCCGGAAGTTGTGAACATGCTATTCAACTGCCTGGTCTGCAAATCATGTATGCAAAGCTGCCCGACCAAGGTCAACTTTGATCGCATCATGCTGGCAATGCGCGCCGCCATTGTAAGAAAGAACGGACTGCCATGGCTGAAAAAAGCCATCTTCAGCACGTTGAAACATCCGGGAGTTTTCGACGCCGGAATGAAGGCAGGCGCACTGCTGAGCGGAATAGCATTTCGCGATGCAGGACAGCGGGCAATCGCTCCGCGCTCACCCTTCGCATTTGTCGGCAAACACGCGGGCTTTGATGAAGACAGATTACTTCCGGCACTCGCCAGGGAGCCGTTGCGGGATCGGGTTCCTGAGCTGATCCAGGTAAAGAAACCGCAAACCAAAGTGGCGTTCTTCACCGGATGTTCGATGAACTATTTTTATCCGGAGACCGGCGAAGATTTGATCTCCGTTTTGCAGGCAAACAATGTTGACGTATCAATTCCAAAAGACCAGGGTTGCTGCGGAATTCCGGTGTTTGTTCATGGCGATGTTGAGACGATTCGTCAGCTTGCGAGGACGAACCTGAACGCGATGGACCGCAGCGGCGCCGAGTACATCATCACGGGTTGCGGCTCCTGCGGCGGCGCATGGAAACATGAGTATAAGGAGATTTTCAGCGGCGATCCCGTTTATGGCCCGAAAGCAGAGTACTGGAGCAAGCGCGCCTACGATATTTCGACCTTCCTGGTCGATGTCATCAAGTACCGTCCACCGCAAGGCAAGGTGGATGCCGTAGTCACCTATCACGATTCATGCCACCTGAAAAAGACGATGGGAGTATCGCGAGAGCCGCGTGAAATTCTCAAGAACATTCCGGGAGTCACGCTGAAAGAGATGGCCAAGCCGGATGCATGCTGCGGAAGCGGTGGCTCGTACGTGCTGACTCACTTTGGGACCGCAACCGAGATCGCAAAAAGAAAAGTGGACGACGCCAACAAGACCGGGGCCGACACGGTTACGACTGGGTGTCCGGCTTGCATGATGCAGTTGATGGATAACGTTCACCGCTTCGGAAATGGGCAGGCGATCCGGCACTACGTTTCCATGCTTGCGGAGTCATACCGCAAGGAGCAAGACTCGAAATAGTACCTTCGTGTGTCCCGTGGGTGCCCCATATTTGCCGTATTTAGCAAATGTGGGTTTGCGGGTGTGTCAGGATACACCAATCTTGAAACCGGTCTAGCCGCCTGCAATCGCTCCCACGATCAGGAAAGGTTCAGCCCCCAGTATGACGGGAGCTGGCAGCGGGGTGTCGGGCGGCTCGTGGGACAGATCTTGCTCGCAGGCGAAAAAGCGCACGAAGGGCCTGCGTTGCTGAGTGGTAAAGTCGCGAATGGTACCGCGCAACATTGGATAGCGCGTCTCCAGTTCGTCGAGGAGCAAGCGCTGTGTATCCAGCCTCGCGGAATCGAGCTTTACCTCGCCGTTGACGTGCGCCAATACCTTGAGATTCGGCGGCAGAACTACTCTTATCACAATGTCTGTACCTCCACGGAAAGCACTGCGGGAAGATCGCGCACAATGGGAGACCAGCTATCGCCAGCATCCGGCGAAGCGTACACCTGCCCCCCGGTGGTGCCGAAATATACTCCGCAGGAATCGAGCGAATCAACGGCCATTGCATCGCGCAAAACATTGACGAAACAATTCTCCTGGGGCAGACCGTTTGTGAGGGGCTCCCAGTCATTGCCACCCGTCCGGCTCCGATAAACTCTCAGCTTTCCATCCGGCGGGTAGTGCTCAGAGTCGCTTTTGATGGGAATGACATACACGGTCTCAGGCTCGTGGGCATGCACATCGATGACGAAGCCGAAATCGGTAGGCAGGTTGCCACTGATCTCGTGCCAGGAGTCGCCACGGTTGTCGCTGCGCATAACGTCCCAATGCTTCTGCATGAAGAGTACACCGGGGCGCGATTTGTGCATCGCGATGCGGTGAACGCAATGGCCGACTTCGGCAGTGGGGTCGGGGATATGTGAGGATACTAACCCTTGATTGATCGGCTTCCAGTTATTCCCGCCATCATCGGTGCGGAAGGCACCCGCGGCAGAGATTGCGATGTAGATACGCAGGGGATCACTCGGGTCTTGAACGATGGTGTGCAGGCACATGCCACCGGCCCCCGGTTGCCAGTTCGGTCCCGAGCCGTGGCCTCGCAATCCCGAGAGTTCCTGCCAAGTCTTCCCTCCGTCAGAGGAACGGAACAAAGCGGCATCCTCGACTCCCGCATAGACGGTATCGGGATCGGTCAGCGATGGTTCGAGATGCCAGACTCTTTTGAACTCCCAAGGATGCGGCGTGCCGTCATACCACTGGTGAGTTCCCGGTACGCCCTCGTAAGCGAACTGGTTGCCAACGGCCGCCCAACTCTTGCCGCCATCGTCTGAGCGCTGAACCACCTGCCCGAACCAGTCGCTAGTCTGTGAGGCATAGAGCCGATTTGGATCGACGGGCGACCCCTTGAGATGGTAGATCTCCCAGCCTGCAAAATGAGGTCCGGCCACGTTCCAGCTTTTACGCTCGGAATCCGAACTCAGTATGAACAAACCCTTGCGCGTGCCAACCAAAACCCGCACTTTGCCCATGCTTAGCGTCCTTTCCTGGTGTGATTCTGATTCACTGTGGTCTCCCCAAGGCTCACGCCAGGGAATGCGATATTGGGATGTTTCTTCGAGCCAGTGGGATGCAATACGATCCACTCATTCGTAGCCGGACGTATCGCACGCTTTCCAAACTAGACAATTCGGCTTCCCTAAGCAGCACTGGTCAGGTAGAGTAAGCATCTAAGGAATAAGGTGAAACACTGTGCGAAAACCCGGGCTTGGTCGCGACTGAGCTGGACGTGCGCCCTGCTTCTCGTGCTGCTGAGCGCCGCGCAATCCGCGCATGTGTGTGAGCTGGGAGATCCAGTCCGGGCCCCATCCGGCGGATTGGCGCAGATAAGCAGCTTCCGGGGTGCGCACGTATTCTGCGCGATCTGCGCAAGTGCTCATTCACCTTCGCTGGCAGCGGCGCTGGTTTCATTGCCCTCGATTGATACTCCTGCGGAAGCACCGATTCAAGGACGTGCGCTAGGGAGGTCTGTTGCGCGAGACTTCGCTCTGTATATTCGCCCGCCTCCCATCTCGTAGCCGGCTGTTCCCTTCCCCTAAATTATGGTTTTCAGTGCTGGTGTAGTTCAGCCAGACCACGATTGCGTGGTCTCCGGTGTGGACGGTAAAAGTGAAACTCTCCGCTGGTACTCAAATGAAGAACTCCCGCCCGGGTTTTGCCGGGAAGATTGCTGCAGCGCTTGTTGTGGCTTTATTTGCCTCCCTGGCAAGCGCGCAGACGCCCGCGACGCGCATCAATCTTGACCAAGCCATCGGTCTGGCGCTTGCCCATAGTCACACCTTGAAGGCGGCGCGCACGCAGATTCAGCAGAATCAGGCGCAGGAAATCACCGCGTCGCTACGGCCTAACCCGACGTTGGCCTGGGATGCGCTTTTTCTGCCGACCTTCAGTCCTCAGAATTTTTCGGTGAACAACCTCACCACCAATCAGCAGTTCGACCTTGGCGTGAGTTACCTGTTCGAGCGCGGCAAGAAGAGATTTCGCCGCCTGGATGCCGCGCGCGACACCACAGCAGTGACGACGTACCAGGTGTCCGATGCAGAACGCACCCTGGTCTTCAACGTGGCTCAACAATTCATAGCCGCCCAGCTTGCGCAGTCGGTGCTGGACTTTGCGAAGAAAGATTTGAGCAGCTTCGAGGAGACAGTCAGGATCAGCGAAGCGCGATACAAAGCGGGCGACATCAGCGAGGGCGACCTGCTGAAGATCCAGCTTCAGCTCCTGCAATTCCAGACGGATGTAGCGGGAGCCGAGGTTTCAAAGGTGCAGGCACTTGCCAGTCTGCGACAGTTGCTGGGCTTTGACGCCGTTGCGGCTGACTATGAAGTGGATGGAGAGCTGGCCTATCAGCCAGTGACGGTGAATCTGGATGACCTGCGGCTGCGGGCCTTGAAGATGCGTCCGGACCTGCTGGCCGCGCTACAGGGCGTCACGGCCGCGCAGAGCCAGATCGCGCTCGCCAAAGCTAACGGGAAAGTCGATTTGACCGCAGGGCTTTCCTATAGCCACGTCGCTGACCAGAGCTCGATGAGCGTCAACTTTGCCATCCCGATGGCGATATTCGACCGCAATCAAGGCGAGATTGCACGGACTCGTTATGCCCTTACACAATCGCAGGAAAACGCCGAAGCTGCCAGTGACGCGGTGCTGACCGACGTTCGCAACAACTACGAGGGATTCTCGACGAACAAGAAGATTCTCCAGCTTTATCTGTCTGGGTACCTGAAGCGGGCGCAGGACTCGCGCGATATCAGCGAGTATTCCTATAAACGTGGAGCCGCCAGTCTGCTTGATTTTCTTGATGCCGAGCGCAGTTATCGCTCCACTCAACTGGCCTATCGCCAGGCGCTGGCCAACTACCTGGTATCAATCGAACAGTTGAAACAGGCGGTGGGTACGAGGGTATTGCCATGAGTTCCAATTACAGAACCAGTAGGTTGCGATGTGCGTCTGCTCTGATAGGTATCCTGCTGCTGTGCGCGATGCTGGGATGCAAAGCGCCAGCACGGAAGCCGGCCGATTCAGAAAGCCCGAGCGACAAGGCCCAACTGTTGACGCTGCCACAGGACCAGATGGCCCATCTTCAGATCGTAACGGTCGCGCCTACGTCGATTCCGCGCAGCCTGCGGTTGACGGGCGCGGTGGCCTATGACGCGTTCAACACAACGCCGGTCATTACACAGATCGGAGGCCCTGTCAGCCGGATCGTAGTGATGCCCGGCCAACAGGTTCATAGTGGCCAGCCTTTGCTCTATGTCACCAGTCCCGACTACTCGCAGTTGCTTGCAAATTACCTTAAGGCTCGCGATGCATTTCAATTGGCCGACCGAGGTTACAAGCGGGCGAAAGATCTCTACGAGCACCACGCCATTGCGGAGCGCGATCTGGAAGCAGCCGAGTCGGTGCGCACGCAGGCCTCCGCCGATCTTGGCGCGGCCGAGCAGTCATTGAAAATCCTGGGGATTAAGAAACCTGAGAGCGTCGTTGGTAAACCGGCGGTTTCCGAGATTCCAGTGCTGGCTCCGATTGCCGGCGAAGTTGTGGAGCGGCTGGCGTCGCCGGGGCAGGTAATTCAAGCTGGGGCCACGCAGGTGTTCACCATTTCAAATATGAGCACCGTGTGGGTGCTGGCAAATATCTATCAGAATGACTTTCCCTATGTTCACCTCGGCGATCAGGTAACAGTTACCTCGGACTCATACCCCGGCACCGAGTTCAAGGGTAAGATTGCCTACATTGCTTCAGCGCTCGATCCGAACACCCGCACCCTACAGGCGCGTATCGAGGTAAAGAATCCACAAGGCCAACTCAAAAAAGACATGTACGTGGTTACCACGGTACAGGCCGCGACCATACAGAATGCGCTCACCGTGCCGGCTGCCGCCGTGTTGCGCGATGCAGAGAATCAGCCATTCGTTTACGTGGTAGACCAGAACAACAAGATCGCCCGTCGTGCCGTGACGCTTGGTGAGAGCACTGGGGGCAATACGCAGTTAAACAGCGGCGTTACCACGGGAGAGCGCGTGGTTGGCGATGGTAGTTTATTCCTGCAGTTTGCGACGACGGCGCAACGATGACGACAGAAGAGCAGAACCAAGGCAGCGAACGTAACGGGCAGAGCGGGATGATTCACCGCATCGTGCAGATGTCCCTGCGGCAGCGATTCTTTGTGTTGATGCTGGTGCTTTTCATCTGCGTCTGGGGCGTGTTGTCATTCCAGCGAATGCCGGTGGACGCCTATCCCGACCTCGCTCCTCCTATGGTCGAGATCATCACGCAATGGCCCGGACATGCCGCTGAAGAGATGGAGCGTCTAGTTACTCTACCTCTTGAGGTAGAGATGAATGGCGTGCCGCAACTCGTGGTGATGCGTTCCATTACGCTTTACGGACTCTCCGACATTATCCTGACGTTTAACGACAATACGGATAACTACTTTGCCCGTCAAAACGTATTCGAGCGCTTGGGGGAAGCGCAGCTTCCAACCGGAGTGACGCCGTCGCTTGCGCCACTGTTCAGCCCAAGCGGGCTGGTGTACCGCTACGTGCTGGAGAGCCCAGACCGCAGTCCGCAGGAACTGAAAACGATAGAGGACTGGGTCGTCGAGCGCGCATACAAATCCGTGAATGGCGTGGCCGATGACTCCGGCTTCGGCGGCACGGTGATGCAGTACCAGGTTCTACTGGACCCCGCGCGATTATTTGGGTATCACCTGACAGTGCCACAGGTGATGCAGGCACTGGCTAATAACAATGCAAACGCGGGCGGAGGCTTCTATTCGCAAGGTGGCCAGTTTTTCTACGTGCGCGGTATCGGCCTGGTGCGCGACATCAAGGACATTGAAAGTGTCGTGGTCGGCTCCAACAAAGGAACACCGATCCGCGTTCGCGATATTGGCCAGGTGGAGATTGGAAACGCGCCACGCCTGGGACAGTTCGGATTCCAAAAGAATGACGATGCCGTAGAAGGGGTCATTCTGATGAGGCGCGGCGAGCAGACTCAAACCGTGCTGCAAGGCGTGCAGAAGAAGACTGAAGAA
>Ga0302320_10003964_pt1 | contig 33860 bp, 29 predicted proteins | sample Bog_T0_3_FD_202130 | JGI IMG/M metagenome (GOLD analysis project Ga0302320, IMG submission 202130) | Peat permafrost microbial communities from Stordalen Mire near Abisko, Sweden - Bog_T0_3 | ecosystem: Environmental > Terrestrial > Soil > Wetlands > Peat | place: Sweden: Abisko, Stordalen Mire... | reverse complement strand
GCAAGCGCGCGGCTACCGGCAGGGCGAGCCGACAACAACAATGTTCAAGCGTAGCGGCCCAGCCCGAACTGTCCCTGACGTCGAAATGCACCAGCGTCCAAGCAACGAATGGCGCAGCGTTTACCTAAACGAAATCACCGCCGACCGCCGTTCGGTCAATTCGCTCATTCTGGACCGCATCCCCCGCTCAAGCGCCTTCTTCCTCTGTCGCCGCGCCGGCGAGCCGATCGCCACCGCCCTCTGCGTCGTCAGGCTCGGCTGCGCGGTGATCGAGTGCGTTGCGACCCGCGCCGACGCCCGCCGCCAGGGCGCCGCCCAGTCCGTGCTGGCCGCCCTGGAGCACTGGGCGGCCCGCCAGTCGGTGGGCTGGATCGGCTTGCAGGTCGCCGTCGGCAACACCCCGGCCGAGGCCCTGTACCGGCGCCTCGGTTTCGTTTCCGGTGCAACCAACACCTTCTGGGTGCGGTGACCGATGTCAGGCGTCGAAGAAAACCAGTGTCCGAAGCTCGATGCTTTCCCGCGGCAGCCGGTCCGCCGGCGCGGTCGGGTCCTCGAACGCCGTGTGCGGCATGAACCGCGCCCGCCCGTCTTTGGCCGAGTCGTAGCACTTCAGTAACAACGCCTCGTTTGCCTGCATCGCCGGCGCGTAGTACCAGCGATGCGCCAGATTGAAGGTCAGGCCATAGATTTCGCCCCGGCGGTCGCGGTAAATCAGGTCCTGCGCCACCAGGTCGCCGGCTTTCACCGACGCCGCATCGCAGACCGCCAGCGGTGCGTCATACAGTGGCCCGCGGATCGGGCGCCACACATTGACGATGGCAAACCGCCGCGTCAGCAGGTCATCCGCCTCGGCGCCCATCAGGTCGCGCACCCGCTGCGGCCCGGACAGTTCCGTATAGTCGCCATGAATCCGCGTCGCCGGCTGGCGCGGTGTGCCCGGAGTCCGGTCTTCGACACCGTGTTCCCGCCGGCGAATGGTATGGTCGAACACCACCACTCGAACAGCACCAGTGACCCGCTTCACCAAGGCTTCAGCTTCGGGGTAATAGGTCGCGCGAAGCGCCGCCTCGTCATAGAAATCCGCCACCGCGGTCGGCGCATCGACCAGAGCAAAACCCTGCACGTCCAGCGACAGACCGTCCGCCACCGGCCGCATATCGAACACCGGAACCGTGTGTGCCTCGGTGACAATGTTGCTCTTCGGCGTGCCGTCCGGCGGATCGTAGGTGTAGGTGTGCGGCCTCTCCCCCGTCTTCGCCAGATAGACCAGCTCGCCCGCGACCTGCGGAAGAGAAGATACAACGTCCATGCTGCCTGTCCTCCTTGCCGACCGGGTGTCGGCCGCCGATATGCGGCACACCGATCTGTGTGGCACGCAGGTGGGGTGCAATCCGGTCATCTGCAAGTTAAATTGTGCCGGCACGCAGGAGGACAGATCAGAGTGACGGAACGGGCTCCCATGGCGGAGCGGATCATCCAGGCTGCCGACAGGCTGTTCTACCGCAAGGGCATCCGAGCCGTCGGCGTTGACACGGTGGCGGCGGAGGCGGGGATCAGCAAACGGTCATTGTACGATACGTTCCCGTCGAAGGATGCGCTGATCGCTGCTTATCTGCGCCAGCGGGCGCAACCCCTGCCCGCCTCGGACCAGCAACCCGCGGCGCAGATTCTGGCGCTGTTCGACCAGTTGCATGCGCGGTTCGCCGCCGGCGACTTCCGCGGCTGCCCGTTCGTCAACGCGGTCACCGAACTGGCCGAGGACTGCGAGGCCGCCCGCGCCATCGCCCTGGACTATAAGGAACAGCGTCGCCGTCACATCGCAACGCTGATGGGCCGGGCTGGCGCTCCCAACCCGGATTCGCTCGCCAGTCAAATCGCGCTGCTGTTTGAGGGCGCAATTGCGTCCATGCTGGTTCGGCAGGATCCCGCCGTGGCGTTACAAGCGCGCGATGCGGCACAGGTGCTGATGCAGGCGGCGGGCGTGGGAGATTAATCCGACGCCGGGGAGGCCGGCTCGCTACCCGAACGCGCCAACCTCATGCGTGACCGCCGTGGCAATCTCCCGCACCATGGCGAACAGCCGACGGATCGGGGAAAAGATCTCCTCGTGCTCCCTGGTGTATGCCGCCGTCCGCCGATTGGGCGCCGGCTCCCCATAGTCGCAGTCCGCTGCCGGATCCGAGGTCGACGGGAAAATCTCCCCCAGCACATTCAACGATGCATCGACATCAAGTCGCAGGATCGCCGCCTCCAGCGCCAACCGAGTGACCCCGTGGCGCGGTGAAAAATCCGGAATCTCCGTGGCCAGCAGCCAAATCCGGTGGATCAGCGCCAGCCGCAGCGCATGGAGCAGGATCTCCCGGTTCGCCATGTGCGGCACATCGGGCCACGACCCACGAAGGGCCAGATGATCGGCTGAGATACGCCTAAACATCGACTGCGCAGCCGCCCAGATATCCAGGCGCTCAAGCGCCCTTGCCACGGAAACAAGAGCTTCGCGCCGACCCGGCCGCCTGGTATGGGCCGCGCGATCCAACCAGGTTCCCGGATCGAGAGATGCAATCACCGCCCGCAAGACCTCGATATCCGAATGGGCGAGGGCGTGGCTCGCAAGGTCCATGGCCCGCTTGAAGCGGCGACTGTTCTGCCGCATTTCTGCGAAGGTCTCGGGGTGCCGGGCGGCGGCGGCGCCGATCCCCTGGAGTGTATTCGCGCACCAGCCGATCTGCTGCAGGATCGCATTGTTGGGGATTGCCCGCAATTCGCTGGGGTGGCGAATGCGTGTGGCGCCGCCCATGCCATCGGACTGGCGGGCGGCGGGTCGCGATCCGGTGCGGTCCAGCAACGACGGACCGAACGCGCCGAGCAGGGCCGCGTAACCAGCGTCCTCGACCAGCCCCTCCATCCCTGTTCGGATCGTTGCGAAGAAATCGGCCGCAAAGTCGGGGTCTGCGTAGACCGGGTCCTCGATGGGACCGGCAGCCGGATGGTAGGTCTGTTCGGCAATCCGGGTAATGGTCGCAAGCGCCAGTTCGGGTGTTCCGAACAGCAAATAGCCGTCGCCGCCCTGGAATGCCGCCTCTTCCCGGACCTTCAGCCCAGCCCGGCCGAGCGCCTGCCGTGAGGCGGTCGGGGACAAATATTTCAGTCGGTCAGCCAGTGAACCGGGGTGCGCCCCACGACCTATGCTTTCGCCATGGGTGTCGAACAGGATAACCTCAACGCCCGTCACGCCATGATTTTCCAGCGTCTGGCCAATTTTGAGGCGTAGCCGCTCGATCAGGTAGCTGGCGGCAAGTTGGCCGACATAACGCCCGGAGTCGGAATAGCCAAACTGCAGCGCCAGCCTGCCGGTCTTTTTCAGGTAGTCGCGGTAGTGCGGACTGCGCAGCGCCTCTTCCAGAACCGTCGCACCCCGCTCCAGCGCCTCTGCCGTTTCGAACAGCGGCGATATCTCGACGTTCTGTTCGATGCCGAACAACCGGGCGAGCCACAAGGCCGCCAGCAAGGTGTAGCCGGTTTCGGTTTCCGCGATCAGAAAGCGAACCGGCACCGAACTGTCCACGTGCTTGACGATCTGGGCAACCGTCATCATCAGCTTTGCGGCCGACGCCTGTTCGCCAATCAGGGCGCCGAAATCCACAGCTTCAGGCTTAACCGTATCCAGCGCGGCATTGATTGCAGAAAACAAAGCCCGGCGGCGAGACGGATCTTCAGGGGGATCGGCTATCCCGAGCCGCTGACGGACGACGTTGTGGATTTGCGCTGCATTCAGCCGCGTATGTGTATGCGCCAGAGCCATACCATGCGACACCAGCCCCGCCCGAGCGACCGTCAGCGCGAGCTTCTCATGGTCCTCAGCCTTTGCGACTGCGGAACGGAACAACGGAAGCAACGGCGCGGGAGACGTGAGCGCGGTTTCGCGATGACCGACAAGCGCGTGGGCGAAGGCCGCGACCTTGGCGGGTTCCGGTTGATCGGGACAAAGCTCGATCTGCCGGTCGACCGCGTCTCTTGCTTCGGCCACGCGCTCAGCCAGCGCGCCGGCACTCGGCAGCACGGAAACCTGGACATGCAAACGGAGGAGTTGAAGGCGCTTCATCTCCAGCCGGAGCCGAAGCGTGTCCCACCAGCCGATATCGGTCCGTCCATCCGTGTCGTAGCCCACCCAGGTGGAGAGAACGACAGGGCTCGGCGTCAATTCAGTCCAACGATCGGGCCAGGCGCCCCGGGCGACGGAAATCAGCGCGGCATTAAATCGATCGATCGCATCGCGGCCGTTGGCGATCGCAGCGGCCGATTGGTCAAACTCACTGCGCAGCGTGATGGGCGGCGGACGATGGGATTCGAATTCTGGTGCGGGGCGCCCGCACGCGGCCTCGGCCAGCGCCTGATTAACCGGCAGCGGCAGAGAGAATGTTGGATGTGCGGTGAAGACCGCCGCGAAACGCGTGCGTTCGGTCAGTGCCTGGTATTCTGCCCAACGAACCGGACTGTCATTCGGATCCGGGCGCAGCAACTGCTGCGCCAGGCGTGCGAGAATTCCGTCATTCTTTGCGGTATCGATGCCGCCGACGTATTTCGCGATGCGGCCGGCGCGGTCGTTGAAAGCAGCGTCCCGCAGGTGACGGATCAGGGCCGCGATATCGGATTCGCCTAAACTGCCGGTATCCAGTTGACGGGTGATCGCCAACGACACAAGCAGAACCGGATTACCAAACGGATCTTCGTCCGCGCGCGCCCCCAGTCGTGCAGTGAGGTCCAGGAGTTCCTGGGCGAGTGCAGCGGTCGGCGGGGGGATTGACACATCCGGCATGACACGAGTGTGACCCGCTTTGTGCGACGCAGCAAGCGGGTAACCGCAGGTTTTTTCGCCGGCCGCCGCTCCCGGTTACCGCATCCCGGCCGGCGGATCACACACCACGGTCTTCATCTCCGCCGGAACAGAGACTTCCAGCAGTTCGAGTTCATCAGCCGTGCCTGTCTCGTTATGACGCATTCCGCCGGGGATCATCAGCGAATCGCCCGGCATCAGCCTGACCTTGGTGCCGTCTTCGAACTCCAGATCAACCCAACCCTTCAGCATGTAAACGAACTGGTGATCACACACATGGTAATGCCATCCGGTCGGCTCGCCGAGCCCCTGCGTGGCGGATGTGACCTGCGCCCGCAGCTTTCCCCCGGTGGCGTCGCTCACGCCGAGATCGCGATATTTGAAGAAAGAGCGCCGCCCCGGCACATAGGTGGCATTGGCCACGGTTGCATGCGCCAGCGTGCCGCCTGTGGTTCCAACAGCGTCGTCCATGATGGTGTCCTCCGTGGGATGTTTTGCGCCTGAAGCAAGCCTCATACAGCTAAGTCTCATCTCGGCCGGCCGGCAACCCGGTGCCGGACAGGATCATTCACGACGAATGCGCCGACAGGCCGCAGGCACTACTCGGTGGGGATGTCGCGGAAATACGGCTCGACCGTGCCGGTAGCCTTCAGGGTCAATGGTTTACCCCGACGATCCAGAGTCTTACCGACGGCGACCCGGATCCAGCCTTCGCTGACACAGTATTCTTCGACATTCGTCTTTTCGACGCCCTTGAAGCGGATGCCCACACCACGACGCAGCAGTGCTTCATCGTAATACTGGCTGCTGGGATCGTTGGACAGACGGTCGGGCGGGGTGTCGGGCATCAAAAGAACTCCGGGCAGTCTCCGGCTGCCGGATACCGATCATCGGCAAGGCTGTCCATGTCTCTATCGCTTTTCGGCGTTCGCCACGGCCGCCCGATTGCTCTGGACCATCTGTATCGCCGATCGCAGTGCTGGTTTATGAAGGTTCCGGTTACTTGCGTCACCTAGGCGCCAGGGCATGCATACGAAGGATTCGCCATGATCACCGTTCATCACCTGAACGATTCACGGTCACAGCGTATTTTGTGGCTGCTGGAAGAACTGGGTCTCCCCTATGAAATCCAACGCTATCAGCGCGACGCGCAAACCCGTCTCGCCCCGCCGGAACTAAAGGCTGTCCATCCGCTGGGAAAGTCGCCGGTGATTTCGGACGATGGGCGTGTGATCATCGAATCCGGCGCGATCATCGACTATATCATTCGCCATCATGGCGGTGGGCGGCTGCAGCCGGATCCGGCAAGTCCTGCTTATGATGACTACGTGCAATGGCTCCACTTCGCCGAGGGGTCGGCGATGCTGCCGATGCTGCTGAAGCTTTACGTCTCCCGGTTGGGCTCAGCGGGCGCTCCGCTCAACCCGAGGATCGAAAGCGAGATCGCCAACCATCTTGGGTATCTCGACCAGATACTCGGAGACCGCGCCTACTTGCTGGGAAATGAACTCACAGGCGCCGACATCCAGATGAGTTTTGTTGGCGAAATCGCCGCCGCACGAGGCGATCTTGCCGCCTATCCGCGGGTCGCGGACTGGTTACGTCGGTTCCAGGCACGGCCCGCATATCAGGCAGCGATCGCTCGCGGTGGCACCTACAGCTACGCCACCTAGAACAAAGGTCCCACACCAGGGCGGCTGTGGACGAGCCAGGCCATGGCGCTTGAACCGTCGATGTGGTGATCTTATCGACGCCAAGAAAAGGGGAAACGACAATGGCTACCTATGTCCTGCTGCACGGCGCCTACCAGGGCGGTTGGATCTGGCAGCGCGTCTCGCCGCACTTGCGGGCGCGTGGCCATACCGTTTTCGCACCCACGTTGGACGGGTGCGCAGAACGGCGCCACGCCTTACGGCCGGGCATCGATACCGAATCCCAAGCTGGCGAAATTGCAGAAATGCTGTTTTTTGAGGATCTGCATGACGTCGTTCTGGTTGGCACGAGTTGCGGCGGCATGGTCGCCGCCCGCGTCGCGGAGACCGTTCGCGATCGGATCGGCCGCATCGTGCTGGCTGACGCGTTGGCGCTCTTTAACGGTGAGACCGTTGCCGATCATGTGAAACGTCCGACTGCGGTAACCTCCGACGTGGCGACCGGTCCTTCGTCCGAGGACGCAGCAAACCGGATGTTCATATCGCTGGATGGCCCAACCAAAGAATGGGCCCTGGCGCGCTACACCCCGCATCCGATCGCCGCGATGGCCGCGCCGGTCAAGTTAGACGGATTCTGGCAACAATCCTGGAATGCCTCGGTCATCTGGTGCCGCCAGAGTGTCAACCCGCCGGTCAGTCACCAGAGGCGGGCAGCAGAAACCTTGCGGGCGCGTTGGTATGAGTTGGACACTGGGCACTACCCCATGCTGACCGAACCGAAGGCTCTGGCGGACCTCCTTATGGCGGAATAGCTTAGGCCTGACTCATCGACGCGGTCTCAGGAGGAGTGATCATGACCGAAGCCTGTATCGTTGGCTGGGCGCATTCGCCGTTCGGCAGGCTGGATGACCCCGATATCGAATCGCTGATCGGCCGCGTTGCCGGGGCGGCAATCAGCGATGCGGGGATTGCGCCGCACGAAATCGACGCGACCTTCCTCAGCCTGTTCAACAACGGCTTCTCGGCGCAGGATTTTCCGGCGTCGCTGGTGCTGCAGCACGTGCCGGAACTGCGTTTCAAGCCGATCACGCGGTTCGAGAACGCCTGTGCGTCCGGCTCCGCCGCGGTCTATGGCGCGCGTGACTTCCTGCTGTCCGGCCGCGGCCGATTTGCCCTGGTGATCGGTGTCGAGAAGATGACCGCGACGCCCGGCAAGGAGGTCGGCGATATTCTCCTCAAGGCCAGCTACCAGAAGGAGGAGGCGGACATTCCGGCCGGTTTCGCCGGCGTGTTCGGGCGCATCGCGGAAAAATATTTCCAGCGCTATGGTGACCAGTCGGACGCGCTGGCGGCGATCGCGGCAAAAAATCACCGCAACGGCGTGGACAACCCGTTCGCGCAGATGCGCAAGGATTTGGGCTACGACTTCTGCCGCACGGTCAGCGAGAAAAACCCGTATGTCGCGCCGCCGCTGAAGCGGACCGACTGCTCGCTGGTGTCGGACGGCGCCGTCGCGCTGATCATGGCCGACGAAGAAACCGCGCGCGCGATGGGCAAGGCGGTGCGCTTCAAGGCCGCTGTCCAGGTCAACGACTTCCTGCCGATCAGCAAGCGCGACATCACCGGCTTCGAGGGCGCAGCGATCGCCTGGGCGCGCGCGCTGGAGGCCGCGGACACCAAACTGACCGACCTGTCCTTCGTCGAATCGCATGACTGTTTTACCATCGCTGAACTGCTGGAATACGAGGCGATGGGCCTCACGGCGCCAGGTCAGGGTGCGCGGGCGGTGCTGGAAGGGTGGACGGCCAAGGACGGGCGGCTGCCGATCAATCCGTCGGGCGGGTTGAAGGCGAAGGGGCATCCGATCGGCGCGACCGGCGTGTCGATGCACGCGATCACCGCCATGCAACTGACCGGCGAAGCACCCGGCAGGATGCAGTTGCCGAAGGCGGACATCGGCGCGGTGTTCAACATGGGCGGGGCCGCGGTGGCCAATTACGTCTCGATTCTGGAACCGCTCCGCTGATCCCCACGTCCAACCTTGCCGCGATGTTGTTGCAGACCGCCCGCCGGTTTCCCGACCGGCCGGCGATCGTCTGGCGTGACACCACCTGGACCTGGGAGTCCTTTCGCGACCGGGTCCAGGCGGCCGCCGGCGGGCTGGCGGCACGTGGCGTGCGCCACGGTGACCGGGTTCTGCTGCACGCCCGTAATTCGAACGCCGTGCTGGAAACGATGTTCGCCAGTTGGATGGTCGGCGCGGTCTGGGTGCCGACCAATTTTCGTCTCACGCCGCCCGAGGTTGCCTACCTGGCTCAGTCATCCGGCGCGTCGGTGCACATCTTCGACAGTGCGTTTCCCGCGCACGCGGCGGCCGCGCGGGAAGGCAATCCCGGGTTCCGGCTGGATATTTCGATCGGCGGAAGCGGCCCTGACGACTGGGAAGCACTGACCGAATTCACCTCTTCAATCGTCCGGGCCGCCGACGTGGGCCGCGACCATCCGGCTTGGTTCTTCTACACGTCCGGCACGACCGGGCGACCGAAAGCTGGCGTGCTCACCCATGGGCAGATGGATTATGTCGTCTGCAACCATTTGTGCGACCTGATGCCCGCGACAACAGAGCAGGACGTTTCGCTGGTTGTCGCGCCGCTGTCACACGGCGCCGGCGTTCACGCCCTGCCGCAGGTCGCCCGTGGGGCCGCGACGGTGTTGCTGTCCGGCGAGCGGCTGGACTGCGAAGAAGCCTGGCGTCTGGTGGAACAGCATCGCGTCAGCAACATGTTCACAGTGCCGACGATCCTGACGATGCTGACGCGGGACCCGGCGGTGGACCATTACGACCATAGCAGCCTGCGTTATGTCATCTACGCCGGCGCGCCAATGTACCGCGCCGACCAGGTGCATGCGCTGCGCAAGCTGGGCAAAGTGCTGGTGCAGTATTTCGGCATGGGCGAAGTCACCGGCAACATCACCGTCCTGCCGGCCGCACTGCACAGCGAAGACGATTCCGAAATGCCTGTCGGCAGTTGCGGCTTTCCGCGGACCGGCATGGATGTCGCGATCCTGGACGAAACGGGCGCTCCGGTCGGGCCTGGAACGGCCGGCGAGATTTGCGTCCGTGGGCCGGGCGTCTTCGCCGGCTACCACGACAACGCCGAGGCAACGGCCGCGGCGACCGGGCATGGCTGGTTTCATACCGGCGACCTCGGGCACATCGACGCGCGCGGCTTCGTGTATATCACCGGGCGCTCATCGGATATGTACATTTCGGGCGGCTCCAACGTCTATCCGCGCGAGATCGAAGAAGCGCTGCTGCTGCATCCCGCCGTCACGGAAGCCTGCGTCGTCGGGATGCCACACGAGAAATGGGGTGAAGCGGGGGTTGCGGTGCTGGTACTGGAACCCGAGGCGACGGCATCGGCCGCGGACCTTCTGGCCCATCTCGATGGCCGGTTGGCGAAGTACAAATGGCCGCAGAAGTTTGTCTTCTGGCCGGAACTGCCGAAATCAGGCTACGGCAAGGTGACCAAGCGTGACGTGAAGCATCTTTTGCAGAAGGAGGTCTGATGGCAGCGCCGCCCGTCGATCCTGCCGGGATCACCGATTACCACATGCATGTCTATTACGATCCGGCAAGCCGGGAACACGCCGCGTTGCTGCGACAGTGGGTGGAGGAGCGCTTTCAGGTCCGCATGGGGCGCTGGCACGATGTGCCGGTGGGGCCGCATCCGACCGCGATGTATCAGATCGCGTTCATGCCGGACCAGTTCCCGGCCCTGGTGCCGTTCGTGATGTTGAACCGGATGGGACTGACCGTGCTGCTGCACCCGCAATCGGGCAGGCCGCGCGACGATCACACGGTCAATGCGACCTGGATGGGTTCGGTGCTGACGCTGAAGACCGATGTCCTGCCGGAGACCGGCTGACCGTTCCGGCGCAGTGTCACCCTGACCCGAATCGCGGAGCGATCCCCAGGGTCATGAAATTGCTCGCGAAAATAGCCTCCGGCATTGCCACGCATGGCGGCGACGCGTTACAGCGTCGGGCGCCAGCCGTAACTGTCGAACGAAATGCCACGCAAACGGGAATCATAGCCGTCTAATCCGAGTTCGCCGGAGCAGAGCGTTTCGTCGATGTCGATGTCCAGCCGGACAAAGTCCCCGTTGGACCGTGCTTCGACGGTGAGGAGGTCGTGGTGATTCGGCGCGGCCTCGAACGTGTGATCGGCCGGCCGGCCATCGACGCGGACCCGGATCTGATCACGCTGACGCCTATCCGCATAGCCGCGAATCCAGACCAGCAGCGACAATGCCATGTCCGATGGCGTTGGTATGTAGAGCGTCATGCGGGTTTCCGGTCCGCTCCAGACTGCGCAGGACGGTGTGCCGGTTCCGTCGCGGCCATGAAACCCTGCTCCAATGAGAGGGTCCCGGACCGAATAGCGTGTTGCGCCGGCGTGAAAATGGCCTCGGGCTTCCGCCAGCAACCGACTGGCGTGGTGCGTTTCAAACGCCGCTGTATCATATGCCTCTGCCGCTTGCCGGTGGCGTCGATCGAACAACTGGCGCGCCCGGTCGTAGATCACGTGATCGACCCGGGTCAGGCTTTCCAGTACGTCGCGCGCCTCATCGAGATCCATGCTCGGACGCAGACCTGGGGACGCCGCGTTGATCGTCGGAATCGGCCGGGCCGGTGGCAGCCCGACCGTCGCACAAAGCGCATTCCGGCTGAGCTTGAGTTCTTCGGTGAGGCCGATCAGATCATAATCGCTTTCCAGGCTTTGCAGCGCGATCTCGGCGAGTTTGGCGGGTTCCGTCACATTGGCGATCGCTCCGCCCACGCGGCCCGCCGCGAGAGCCCGCGTCAGATAGTTGTCCAGAAACAGCCGGCCGCCATGCCGCCCGTGTTCAAGCAGGAAGTCTCGCAGCGACAGCCGCCGGCTGTCTTCGACGCAGGCGCGAATGTTCGCAGGGCTGTTTCGCGTGTCCACCTCGCTGAGCCGGTACCAGTCCAGAACCTGCGAAACGAGCCGCTGGACAGGTTTGCGCAGCACGGTGAAGCAGAATGTGTTCGCGGGGGCGCACATGCGCAGCGGCCGATGGCGATGAACCACATCGTTCCAGTGGAACAGCGCGCGTCCGAGCGGGCGGACCGCCATCCCGGGCGGAAGGCCGGTGTATTCTGATGGCGTTTCCGCCACCGAAATACCTCTCCACGCCGCCTCATCGACGGCGCGTCCGTCAAAAGTAAGACTGTCGAGCCAGCCATTAATGGTCGAACCGCCGCATTTCTTGAGATGATTGAAGTAAATTCGGCGGTAATTAGCTGTGAACATCAGGGTCACTCGTCTGTTGGCGGTTCAGCGGCGGCGCAGTACAGCGCAGATCGGCTGGCCGGTCCTCGGGTGCGGCATGGTCGTTACGATATCACAAAGCGCGGTCACCACGTCCCGAGCCGTCGCGATCGACGGCCAGTGGAAATCGTCGAACACGACGATGCCGCCAGGCTGCATTTTTCGTACATACAGCAGGACGTCCTCGACCGCATTGACCATGGAATGCGATCCGTCGATATGCAGAAAGTCGATGGTGTCGAGCAGCGCTGCCGCCCGGGCGGACGGCGCTTCAATCAGCCTGATGTACTGGGTGAGCCTCGTCTCGGCGATGTATGTGTAGAATGTTCGTTTGATGGTGGCGAAATCCACCTTCGACCACCAGTCATCGTTCTTGTTGTTCATGGGATTCTCGACCGCGACCTCGGTTCTCCACGCCTCGATGCCATAGATCGCGCCGTCGCCGATGTGCCGCAGGGCCGCGGCACAGGGGATCAGTGAGCGGCCGCCGAAAACGCCGATTTCGGCACAGTTGCGCGGCCGTTCCCGCAAGATCGTGCGGACCAGCAGCAGCGACTTTTCGCGCGAACACCAGCCATCGAGTTTCGCCTCCGCGTCGAGGATGGACGCGAAAACGTCGGCGGGAATGTCGGATGGGATCTCGTTCGGGTCGGTCTTCGTTTCGGGATGACGGTCCGGCGGCATCGGTTGCCAGCCATAGCTGTCGAATGACAGGCCCCGCTGCCGCGGGTCATGGCCGGCGGACCCCGGTTCGCCGGCCCTGAGGGTTTCGTCGAGGTCGATGTCGAGGCGGACGAAATCCTTTGTCGAACGGGCATCGACGGTCAGGACATCCGCATAGTCTGTTGCGGTTCCAAAATGGTGAGCCGCCGGCTGGCCATCGACCTCGACCCGTATCTGGGCGCGTTGCCGGATATCGGCGTAGCCGCGGATCCAGACCAGCAACGACAGCGCCATATTCGGCGGCGTTGGCATATACAGTGTCAGGCGGGTTTCCGGACCGCTCCAGACCGCGCACTGACGCGTTCCGGCGGCGTCGCGTCCGTCAAAGCCGGAGCCGATGATCGGCGCGCGCACGGAAAAGCGTGTCGCACCGTCGCAGAACAGGCCTCGGGCTTCGGCGAGCAGGCGGCCGGCGTGGACGGTCTCGAAAGTCGCCGGATCATAATTCACCGCGGTTTGCCGGTGGCGCTGGTTGAACAGTTCGCAGGCCCGGCGGTAAATCATTCGATCGACGCGGGTGAGTTCATTCAGGACGTCATGCGGACCGTGAAGCTCCGGGTCGGCGTCATCCATGGCACGCGTCACATTCAGCGTGGGAATACGCCGGGCGGGCGGCAAACCGACCATGGCGCACAGGGCATTGCGCGACAGATCCAGATGTTCGGTCAGTCCGATCAGATCGAAATCATTTTCCAGACTCTGCAACGCGATCTCATACAGGTCTTCGGGTTCTGCCGCGTTGGCGACCGGATTGCCGATCCGCCCCGCTGCCAAGGCTCTGGTGATATAGTTGTCAAAGAAATGGGCTGCGGCGCCCTGGCCGTGTTTCGCCAGAAAGTCACGTAATGACAGGTGCCTGGCATCCGCCATGGCCGCCCGCACTTTCGCCGGTACCCTGATGATGTCGGCATCATTCAGCCGGCGCCAGTCGGCAACGTGCGATACCAGGCGCTGGACCGGATCCCTCAGCACCGTAAAGCAAAAGGTGCCTTTTGGAGCATACGCGCGGATCGGCTCGTGTCTGTAGATCACGTCACTCCAATGAAACAACGATCGCGCGAGCGACGGGACGAGGGCGTTGTAAACCTCCCCGTTCTCATCCAGTCTGGGTTCGCCGATCGGGACGTTCTTTATGGTCCTGAAGGACCGTTCATCGAAAGTCAAAGTGTCGAGCCAGCGGCCAAGCGTCGTGCCGCCGCATTTCATCAGGTGATAGTGAAAGATTCGCCGCCACGCTCCGGTAAGCATGTTGTCAGGCCTGCCCTCTCGCGCTCGTTGCCGTCAGACGATGAAAAGATATCAGCGCCGCCGCAGCACCGCGCAAACATCCATTCCGGTATCGGCGTCCTTCAGTGTCGTAACGACGTCACACAGCACCATCAGCAGCTCGCGGGCCGGCGCGGTCGACGGCCAGTTGATGTCGTCGAATACCACGATGCCGCCGCTGCGGACCTTGCGGGCGTACAGGATAACGTCCTCCACTGCATTGACCAGCGAGTGTGAACCATCGATATGGAGGAAATCGATCTGGTCAAACAGCGCAGCCGCTCGCCCAGACGGGGCTTCGATCACCCGCACCTGCTGGGTCAGATCGTTCGCTGCCACAAACTGAAAGAATGCCCGTTTTATTTCCGCGAAGTCAACCTTCGACCACCATTCATCGTTGCCCGCGTCCGTTGCGTTCTCGATCGCCACCTGCGGGTTCCAGGCTTCGATCCCGTAGATCGCGCCGGTTCCGTTGTGGCGCAGGGCCGCGGCGCAGGGCACCAGGGAACGGCCGCCGAAGATACCGATTTCAACACAGCTTTGCGGACGCTCCTGCAACACGATGTTCGAAATGACCAGGGCTTTCTCGCGGGTGCACCAGCCGGTGAGTTTCTCCTCCGCCTCGACGATCATGGAGAAGACATCGTCGGGAAATCCTTCCGGAGGCTTTTCGGACCCTTTTGGCGCGGCCATCTGTAGGATGGTGCCGATGTGGCTGAGAGCCTCCCAGGTGATCTGCTGGTGAACCAGAAAGCGCCCGCCACCCAGGATAACTTCGGTGCTGCAGTCTGCCTTGTTCGCCAGATAGTCGACATGCGGCATGATGGCATCCACGGTATCGATCCTGCCTGATGCCTTCAGCATGTCCAGGACATCACGCAACGACCGGAAAAATTCAAACAGATCGGGGTCCTGTGGAGTGGCGACATCAAACCGGGACAACGTCTGCCAGGCAGCCGTCAGGGCGCTTCGCACCGCAGGATCGTTCGCAACGGAAGCTAAACCGGCATCAGTATCCATCGGAATACACCTCACATTCTTGACCGATACACATCATCGTTGCAGAAAAGCCGTCCGAGGGCTGAAACAGCACGTCAGCATTCTTCTGATCCGGATGATTACAAAGAAACCTGAACCGCTGCCCGGTCACCTTGGCCGCCAGCCATAGCTGTCGAAGGCAAAGCCACGTCGGCGAGCGTCATGAAAGGCGGAATCCAGTTCACAGGATTGAAGTGTTTCATCTATTTCAATTTCCAGCCGCACGAAATTCCGCGTGGATCGGGTATCGACCACAAGGATATCAGCGTATTCCTCCAGACTCTCGAAACGATGGAACGCCGCTTTGCCATCAACCCGAACCCGGATTTGATCGCGTTGTCGCGCCGCCACGTAGCCACGGATCCAGACCAACATCGAGAGGTTCATGTTTGGTGGCGCCGGGACATAGAGCGTCGTCCGGCACTCAGGACCGGTCCAGATGGCGCAAGAATCGGTCCCGGCGCCGTCCCTGCTGTGAAATCCGGAGCCTGCAACGGGTTGCCGGACGGTAAAGCGCGTTGCACCGAAGCAATGCGTCCCCCTCAGGACAGCCAGACCGCGTGCGGCATGCAGGCTTTCGTACTCCACCGCATCATACTGCTCGGCCGCGCGCCTGTGACGCTGATCAAACAACTCCCGCGCGCGCTGATAAACGATTTCGTCGTAGCGTGTCAGGCTCTTGAGAATATACCTTGTATCGTCTGAGCGGATTTCGCCGTCTCCCGGCCTGGAAGTCGCATTGACGGTCTGAACGGTGCTGGCCGGTGGGATGCCAGCCACGGCACAGAAAGCGTTCCTTGTCAGATCGAAGTTTTCGACAAGCCCAACCAGATCATAATCGTCCTCGAGGCTTTTTAGCGCTACGTCGCATAATCGCCCCGCATCGGCAACGTCTTGCGCAAGGCCGCCGATCCGCCCCGCGGCCAGGGCCCGGGTCAGGTAGTTGTCCAGAAACCGCCGCGAGGCCCCGTGCCCATAACGCTCCAGATACTCTCGCAACGGTAAGCGCTGAATGTCCGCAATGGATTCGCGCAGGGCCAGCGGAACATTGGCTATATCATCCGGAACAAACCGGCGCCAGTCGGCGACTTGTGATGCCAGGCGTTGCACGGGTTCACGCAAAACCGTAAGGCACAGCGTACCCTCAGGAGCATGCATACGAAGCGCTGCATGATCGTAAATCAGATCGCACCAGTAAAACAGGGCCTTCGCATGCGACGTCTCGCAACTCACTGGCTCTGCGTCGGTTTCGCGGTTTCGCGGGTCGAAAGCCGCCAGGGTCTTCCATCTGGCGTCATATGTACGGTCATCGCTGACCAGCGAGTCGAGCCAACGGTTCATCGTGGATCCACCGCATTTCTTGAGATGGTAGTGATAGATCCGGTGATACTTCGGGCTAAGCATTTTGTTGGCCTGCCAGGTTTTCGCTCAGATTGACCGGGTGCAAAGGGTGAATGGACACGCGCGGTCAGTGCCGCCGGAGCACTGCACAGATATCCACCCCCGATTCTGGATCCTTCAGGACCGAAAGGGTGTCGCACAGGGCATCGAGCACCACCCTGGCAGGCGCGGTTGACTGCCAGTCAAGATCGTCGAAGACGACAATTCCACCACTGCGAACTTTGGGGACGTAGCGGATGACGTCCTCGGCAGCATTGATCGGTGAATGTGATCCGTCGATATGGAGAAAATCGATCTGGTCGAACAATGTCGCCGCCCGTTCGGATTTTGCCTCGATGACGGCAACCTGATCGGTCAATCGGGTTCCGGCGATGAACCGGAAGAATTCTTGCTTGATCAGTGAGAAATCAACACTTGACCACCACGCGTCATTAAGATCGTTGGTCGGGTTCTCGACAGCGACCGCCTGGCTCCAGGGCCCAATGCCATAAATGACCCCGGCGCCGTTGTGGCGAAGTGCGGCTGCGCAGGGTACCAGCGAACGGCCCCCGAAAACGCCGAGTTCGACAGCGGTCCGCGGACGTTCCTCCAGGATCATGCGAACCATTGTCAACGCCTTCTCGCGGGAGCACCATCCTACCAGCCTCTGTTCGGCTGCCACGATGAGTGTGAACACCTCCGCCGGGATTCCCGCCGGCGGCGGCACCGTGGGCCTGGCCAAAGTCGCGTTCAATTCTGCCGTAATATTCACCAGTGTGTCGCGAATGACCTGAGGCCTGGCTGCGAAAGTTCCACCAGCGAGAATCGCCGAGGCGTGACACCGTGACGCGCGGGCGAGGTAACTGATGTGCCTCATCGCATTTTCTACGGTCTCAAGAATCCCCTGGTCGCTCAGCGCGATCATTACATTTTCAAGAGATTCAAAATAGTGAAAGAGATCGCCCTGCTGCGTAACGGACACACCAAAGCTCGAAAGCGTTTCCCAGGCCTCCGCCAGGATTTCGTCCAGTTCGTGATCAGTACTGGTTGTTACGGGAACTTCCCCGAGAACCATGTCCCTGCACCGCTTGAGAGTTCTCTGCATGATCATTCCGCCAACACCGAATCGGGATTACCAGACAACGGCGGTGCCCCAATCCTGCCGGTTATCCAATCGATATGGTCCCGGATGCCGTGATAACCCAGTTGCCGCAGACGCCAGCCGACAAGGCTCGCCAGCGCGGTCGCCAACATGATACGCCGCCGGATCGGATACCCTGGCGCCGGCGTGCAGGCGGCGCTCGGCGTTGCCCGGAACCGGCGGGACGGCCTGCCGTCCGAGCCCGATCGCTTCACCCGGTTCCCCCGCCGCATCTGGGATCGCGCTGAGGGTCAGCAATGCGACCATTCCAGTGATGTCGGCCGCGACCGCGCCGGCTGCGAAGCGTTTTGCGCATTCGAGGTTGCCCGCCCGCGGCAGCATTCCCCCATGCAGAAGCACCGGCACCTTGTGCGGCAGGAACTGCGCCGTCGCCCGCGTGAGGGAATCAAGGCCCGGCTCCAGTGTTCGTTCGGCCGATGCGCCGGTCAATAGTTTACCCCCGCGTTGCGCGGGATCGCGCCGATCCCGCTGACCCCGGTCAGCAGCTGGAAGACTTTGGCCGCTTCGGCGATCGGCGCGTCACTGACATAAATCAGATCGTCCGGCAGAACCGGGAACTGCTGCGCAACGAAAAAGCCGCTCGGATCGCGCAGATTAAGCCGGTAGATCACGGTGGTCTCGTTGTGGTTCGGCGCTACCTGGCTAGTCAGCTCCGCCGGCTGGCGGCGATAGATGAACACCGAAGCGGGGTCGGCACGATAGTCGGCCAGCCCCTCGATCCGCGCCAACGTGTGCTCAAGGCTGATGTCATCGGCGTCGTAGGCCTGCTCGCCCGGCCGGTTGACCGCACCGAAGGCATAGAAGTAGCTCAGGCGCGGCTGCACCAGGATGCGGTCGCCGGGTGCCAGATCCATCTCCATCGCCCGCGTGCTCACCAGATGCGACAGCGTGCGTGTCACTGAAACATCGCCACGCGTGATGCGAATCTGGGTCTGCCGGTCCGGCGTGTGCGGTCCGCCCGCCATCGCCAGGATATCGAGCAGCCCGCTGGAGTTGGGCACGACAGCATAGCGCCCAGGCTTGGCCACGTCGCCCTGCACGATGACGGCGTTGGTCAGGTCCTCGGTCACCAACACGGTGACCTGGGCGCCCGGCGCCTCGTGAGCCAGCCGGCCGCTGATATCGCGTTCGACCTGCGCTGGCGTATGACCCGCGACGCGCAGACGGCCAACATAGGGTACGCCAATGGTACCGTCTGTCTCGACCCGCGTTGTCGTCTCGATACCGGATTTATCGGCCGTTAGCGAGGTTCCATTCGGGTTGGGCTCCCAGATTGCTATCCTGAGCAGGTCACCTGCGCCAATCAAGCCAACCGCGCGGCCCGTCGGTAAACTGACGGGCCCCTCGGCGCGTTGATGGTCAACAAAGGCATTCACCGTGCGCGCCGCGCCGGGATTTAGGTCAACCAGTGCATAACCCTGAGTTCCTTGCTCAATATCACCTGTTCTTGGCCCCGTACCCGGCACAGCGGAGCACGCTGACACCACGAGACTGATCGCGGCTGTCGCTGCTAACTTGTGAAACCCGCTCATGCGACTGTCTCCGTGATGACTTCAGCCGGCCTGGATTCTTTTGCGTGCCGTCTGCTGCCTGGAGTGGGCGGCATTTGGTTCGCCGTAAGATACAAGGCCGTGTTTGTTTTGGTGTTGTAGGTCAGTCGCCGCTCGCCTGGCGGCACGCTGGCGCCGAAGCGAATCAGGTCGGCTAGTTCGGCATAATTGCCGATATCAAAGAATTCCACCTGATCTGGGTGGTAGCGGGCGTATTGCAGGAACGCCAACGTCCGTGTGGCCAGCACGCGGCACCCCATCTCGAGAGCCATCGCAATCGGGCCGGAACTCGATTGGCCGACTTCAAGATACGGCAGAACGACCATGTCGCACACCGCCATCGCCCGCATGAACGCTTCGTCGTTATGCACGCCAAGAAAGTGAATCCGATGATGCAGGTCGTCGGGATGCCGAGCCAGCAATTCCTTTGATGCGGCATCAAGATTCAGGGAAACCGGGGTAGCCTTTTCGCTCATGGTATCAAGGATGGTCTGCCCGATATGAGCCTCATTGAATAATATCTGAATATACGGATCAAGACCCTGGTGTCGCTTGATGCCCTGCGGGTGTATGCCACCGAAAATCAGCAGGTGATGGTCTTCAGGCAAATAGTGCAGCGCCCGTACCGCTGTCTCGAAGCCTTTATATGGCGAAAGAAAGCCAAATGATCCGATCAATTTTGCTTTCGCCGGCAACGTCCGGAGAGCCGCAAACTGGTCACGTGTCGCTGTGGCGCGAATCCGCTCCGCTTGGTCAGTGCCGATGAAGCTTAATGGATGGTGATCGACATTTTTAATCCGAAAGACATCGTGCAACAAACGGGCGTCTTTCTTTGTATGAACGATCGCGTTGATGATCTGTCTGTCCTGTCGCGCGCGCAGCAATCGATAGATACGGTAACCCAACGCATGATCCCGGCGATACGAGCCGATTACCCGAAACATATCGAATATACGTCCCGTGATCAGGTTCAGACCAACGGCAGCCCAATCCAGCCGCTCGTGACCAAGTATCGTATGGAACGTAATGGAAAGCGCTGGTGACGCCCGCACCAGCCGTGCGAAGCGCCGGACAATCTGGTTAGGGGTGCGGCCGAGCGTTCCGTATTCGAGCTGAATGTTTACGCTGTCAAAATGCCTCAGTTTGCTGGCGATGTCGGCGATATGCTTATCAGCCAGACGCTGAACCCGTTTGTGCGGGCTGCGCAGCAGATACTGATCCAGGTCGAATACCGTGACATTCGCGTGCGGCCGAAGCTGTTGCTCCAGCGCGCGGGTGTAACCGGCAATGCCGCACATCTCATCATATGTACTGATGATCGCGAGGCGAAGTGAGCCGGGTCGAGGCGGAGTGGCTCCATCAAACAAGCGAGACCTCCTGTCTGGCTGACGCCGGCATCCGAACCAAATCAGGGCATACCCGGCGATGCGCGACACAGCTTCTACCGTGCGATTTATTTACGATTAGTTAATGCATGGTTGGGCTACGCAAAAAAAAGCATTCCCGGCGATGCGAAACATCGGTTGTTACAAACGTTTTGTTAACCAAACTCAGCTATCTTCAGGCCGCTGAAAGCGGGTTAGCGCCTGTCGCCGGCGGAATTTGACAAGAGATTTGGGAACAAGCCTTATGAAAGCTGTCGCTTTCCAAGCCACCCGCTCAAGGCCCGACCGCGTCTCCGGGTGTATTCGGGCGCTGAACCCTGTGGCCCGGATATTTCCTCATCGCCGCTTTCTTTTTTTGCAAGGTGTTCCCGGACCATTTATGCACAGTCTGGGGCTGGCGTTGGCAGCGCGTGGTCACGGTGTTTCGCGGGTAAACTTTAACGGAGGCGATCGCCTGGCTTGGCCGTCCCTGCCGGCTGTCGATTTTTCGGGCCGTACCAGTGAGTGGCCGGCGTTTCTGCAACGCCTGGTCTTCGAAATTGAGCCGACCGATCTGATCCTGCATGGTGACTGTCGTCCGCTTCATAAGATAGCGATCGAGTTGGCAAATCGCCGCGGCATCACCGTTCACGTGTTTGAAGAGGGCTATCTCCGGCCCGACTGGATCACCCTGGAAGTTGGCGGGGTGAATGGCTATTCCCGGCTGCCGCGTAGCGTCGCGGATTATAAGGCGGCAGCTGAGTTGCTTCCGGCGCAGCCGCTCACCGCCCATGTTCCTCCATCCGTACGCACACGTGCACGGGATTGCATTGCATACGGCGCGGCATGCATCGCGCTCAGCCCTTTGTTCCCTCGCTATGCCACGCATCGCGGATGGTCGGTCCCACACGAAGCTGTCGGGTGGCTCCGTCGTTCGATGCGCACCACTTTAGCCCGCAGGCGCAGTGAAATCGCCGTCCGCCAGGCCTTTGCGGCCACGGGCGGCTTCTTCGTCATGCCGATCCAGATGGATAACGATTCTCAGATTCTATGCCACTCGGACCTCGGTGGGATGATGCATGCGATCCGCCTCGTGGTTTCGTCCTTTGCACGCGATGCCCCAAAGGACGCGGTGCTCGCTGTGAAAGAGCATCCATTGGACAATGGTGTCATTCATTGGCGTCAGGTGACCCAAGCGGCTGCCCGTGATGCGGGGGTGGCCGACCGCGTGGTTCTGATCGAGGACTGCGACCTGCAAATCCTGCTCGATCGTACTTTGGGGATGGTAACTGTAAATAGCACGAGCGCCACGTTTGCGATTGCGTCTGGTGTGTCGGTGATTGCGCTGGGACGCTCGGTTTACGATTTGCCGGGACTGACGCACCAGGATTCGCTGGAAGCGTTCTGGCAGGCTCCGTCTCCGCCCGATTTGGGCCTTTTCGAAGCTTTTCGGCGCGTACTAGCGCATGCATGCCTGCTGCAGGGCGACTTCTTCACCGCGGCCGGCATAGCCCGAGCGGTCGCGGGCGCGGTGCCCCGGATCGAGGCGGCGCTCGATGCGGCGACGCGCATCAATGATGTGTTGAACGAGGCGGTATTCGACGCACCTTCCTCCCATCTGGCAACGCTTGCGTGAGCTTGAGCCGGCCGATATGGCTTGATATCGCGCGGCTGGTAGAACGTGCATGCGTCGGTTCGCTGACTGGAATTGATCGCGTCGAATTGGCTTACGCTGAAAACCTGGCTGCCATGACACCGGATCGGATTCGGTTCGTGATGCTTGGGCGCTGGTCAAGCCGGTTGTCCATGCTTCCCGAGGCTGCAGCAACGACATTTCTCAAAGATATCCGGCAGGCGTGGTCCGAAGGATGCCAGGACGCCTGCCGCGGGTTGGCCCTGCGGCTCCTGGCAAGAGCCGCTATAGCTCCCTCGCCGCCAGCAGACCCAACGGCGATTTATTTGTTAGTGTCGCACCGGCACCTCAATCGCAAAGCGGCTTTGCGGCAGGTTCTGCGCCGCTCGCGGGCAATCTTCGTGCCGTTCATTCATGATCTGATCCCGCTCGAGTTTCCCGAATACGGCCGGCCGGGAGAAGCCACCCGGCATCGGCAGCGCATCGAGGCCGTGGCGCAATTTGCCGACGGTATCATCGTGAACTCGGCGGCAACCAGAGAAGCTCTGGCACCACATGTTCCCGCGGATACTTCCATATACGTTGCACCTCTCGGAGCCTCTCAACCCGCGTCAACTGGGAATATCGCTCCGGTAGGCGGCGACCGCCCGTATTTCTTAAGCGTGGGCACGATCGAACCACGCAAAAATCATCTTTTGCTTTTGCATTTGTGGCGCCGGTTGATCACAGAGCATGGCGACGATTCGCCGCGTCTGCTGATCGCAGGACGGCGCGGCTGGGAAAACGAAAACGTACTCGACCTGTTGGATCGCTGTCCGGCCCTTCGCGGCCACGTCGTCGAACTCGGCGCGGTGCCGGATGCGAGGCTGGGGGTCCTGCTGCGGGGCGCGCGCGCTCTTCTCATGCCCAGCTTTGCCGAAGGCTTCGGTTTGCCTGTCGCAGAGGCTTTATCACAGGGAACACCAGTCCTGTGCAGCGACCTGCCTGCGCTGCACGAAGTCGGCGGCAACGTTCCCGAATATCTTGATCCGCTCGATAGCCCTGCCTGGCAGAGGGCGGTGCTTGATTATGCTGCCGAGATGTCGCCCCGCCGCAACGCGCAACTGGATCGCCTGTCCGGTTGGCGAGGCACCTCGTGGGACGCTCATGTCGGGTCAATTATTGAGTTCGTGGACAGCTTGGCCGTCACGCCGATACAGCATCACGTTCCTCTTTCATATCGCCTCGCGACGCCCTCTCGAGAGGCATCCGCGTCAGCGGCAAAAATCTAACGACGGGATTTCGCCGCGTTGCGGCGTGATAGTCACCAGGGTCAGTTTCCATCGTTTTCCGGAGCAGCTTCGCTGAAGCCGTCAATCGGCGCCGACCCGAAAATGCCCGAGAGCCAGTCCACGGTGGTGTCGTGGTTCGGGGGAGGCGGCGCGCGGCAGCAGTAATGAGCCCGCGGCGCCCCCCGGCAGGGCGGAGCGGCGCGGCAGAGTCAGGCGGGATATCAAGCGAAGAATTCCTTCAGGCGGGTAGCAGGTACGTTTCGGCGAAGTGGCGACGGATGCCATCGATGGTGCCGGTGTGACGGCGCACCCGGCGATGGGTGATCGTCACCTGGCGCAGCACGGACAGCGGCAGTTCCGGCAGATCGGCCTGGCGATGTATACGTATATCGGCGAAGTCGGCGGTTCATTGCGCACCTCGCTGCCCAGCTCGATGATCCCGACCGAGGCGAACGGTTATATCGGCGGCAATACCACGGGGTTCTCCGATTCCAACATGGATGCGGATATCGCGGCACTGAGACGGAGCTGGACCCGGAACGGCAAAAGCAGATTTCCGCCGACATGCACTGTATTTATGCCGAACAGCTTCCGGCGCTGCCGTTGTTTTTCAGAGCCGAGGCCGCCGTTGTGCCGACGTGGCTGCATGGCTACGCGCTGACCGGTCATTCCGGATACAGTCCGCGATGGGCGGAGTTCTGGCACACGGCGTGATCGGCGGGGTCAGCGCTCGCTGCGCGGATCGAAGGCGTGCTGGAGGCCGTCGCCGAGGAAGTTGACCGCGATGACGGTGATGAAAATCAGCAGCCCGGGGTAGATCGCCAGCGCGGGCGCCGTGGTCACCAGTTCCTGCGCATTATTCAGCATGTTTCCCCAGCTTGGCATTGGCGCCACGATGCCGAACCCGAGGAAGCTCAGCACCGATTCGAACAGGATCACGCGGCCGACCGTCAGCGTGACGGCAACGATCAGGGGCGTTGCGACGTTCGGCAGAATGTGCGTGGTCATGATGTAGGCCGGCCGCCCGCCGCTTGCTCGCGCCGACCGGACATAGTCCCGCTCCCGCAGCGCCAGCGTGGCGGCGCGGGTGAGGCGGGCGATGGCGGTCCAGTCAACCAGGGCCACGATGACCACGACGCGCCAGAAGCCGGCGGCGCCGGAATGGGCGAACTCCGCGGAGAATCCCAGTTTGGTCAGATCGACCGCGCCGAGAACGATCAGCAGCGGCAGCAGCGGCAGCGCGATCATGCCATCGGTGAAGCGCATCAGCACGGCGTCCAGGCGCTTGCCGAAGTAGCCGGAGACGACGCCGATGGTCAGGCCGATGACGCTGCCCACCAGCGTGGACAAGATCCCGACCAGCAGTGAGATCTGGCCGCCCAGCATCAGGCGCACCAGTTCGTCGCGCCCCGCATCGTCGGTGCCCAGCGGGTGCGCGGCCGAGGGCGGGCCGTATTGCGAGAGCAGATCGGTTTCGTATGGGTCCACACCCAGGACATGCGACACCGGGCCAGCGGACGCGACGAACACCAGCAGCAGGGCCAGCACGACCAGGCTGCCCATGCCGGTCCGATGGTTTCGGAATCGCCGCCAGCGCAGCCGCCACGGCGAAACCGCGTGTTCGGTTCTCATAATGCGATCCGCGGGTCCAGCCAGCTATAGGCGAGATCGGCCAGCAAGTTGCTCAACAGCGTCACCAGGGTTGCGAACAGCAGTCCGGTCAGAGCGAGGTTGAAGTCGTTGCCGAGGATGGCGTCGTAGATCATCTTGCCCATGCCGGGCTGGGCGAACATCGTCTCGGTGATCAGGGCCCCGCTGAACAGGCTGCCGAAACTCAGCGCCATCACCGTGACCACCGGAATCATCGCGTTGCGCAGCGCGTGGATCAGCACCACCCGGCGTTCGCCGGCCCCCTTGGCGCGGGCGGTGCGGATGTGGTCCATACGCAGAGTCTCGATCATCGCGGCGCGGACAAAGCGGGTGAACTGCCCGGTGTTGGCCAACGCGAGCGTGGTTACCGGCAGGATCAGGTGGCGGACCTGGTCCCTCAGGCTGGCATCACCCACCGTGCTGATGCCGCTGGCGGGCAGCGCGTGCCAGTTCACCGCGACCACCAGGATCAGCATCAGCGCCAGCCAGAACACCGGCACGGAGATGCCGGCAAAGGCGAACAGGCTGATGATAGTGTCCGCGATCCCGCCCGGTTTCAGCGACGCCCAGATTCCCAGCAGAAACGCGAGGGCGGCGCTGAGGACGAAACTGCTGAGCATCAGCTTGCAGGTCTGCAGCAAGGCCGGCAGCAGCACCACCATCACCGGTTGGGAATGGGTGCGGGAGAAGCCGAAATCGCCCTGCAGCGCGGCGGCCAGCCAGTGCGCGTAGCGCAGCAGGATCGGCTGATCCAGGCCATAGATGGCGCGCAGATGGGCGACGACCTCGGGCGTCGCACCGGGATTGGAAGCGATCATCAGGTCGATCGGATCGCCCGGCATCAGACCGATCAGGCTGTAGATGACGAAACTCATGACCAGCAGGACGATCGACGCCTGGGCACAGCGGGCAAGGATGAACCTTTTGACCGCTGGGCGGCTCATGCCTTGAAGTGGCACGCGGCGACCTGTGCTGGGCGGCCGGGTGCGGGATCCAGACGCGGCGGTTCCACGCGGCATACCGCCTGTGCCTTCGGGCATCGTGTGTGGAACACGCAGCCCGGCGGTGGGTCCAGCGGGCTGGGCATTTCGCCGTGGATCGCGACCGCGCGCCGGTGGCGATGGCCGATGCGCGGCATCGATTCCAGCAAGGCCGTCGTGTAGGGGTGGGAAGGGGAGGCGAACAGTTCCGCCCGCGGCGCGACCTCGACCAGGCGGCCGAGATACAGCACGGCGACCCGGTCGGCGAGGTGATTGACCACCGCGAGATCGTGGCTGATGAACAGGTAGGCGAGGCCATGCGCCTGCTGCAACGCGCCCAGCAGATTGAGGATCTGGCTCTGGATCGACACGTCCAATGCCGACAGCGGCTCATCCGCGACGATCAACGCCGGCTGTGGGGCGAGGGCGCGGGCGATCGCGATGCGCTGGCGCTGACCGCCGGAGAATTCGTGCGGATAGCGGTTCAAAGCGTCGCGCGGCAGACCCACCTGATCGGCCAGATCCGCGGTTCGGGCCGCCCGTTCGGCACTGGTGCCAAGGCGCTGGATGCGTAGCGGTTCGGCGATGATGGCGGATACCGGCATGCGCGGATCGAGCGCGCCGAACGGATCCTGGAAGATGATCTGGATGTCTCGACGGGCCGATCGTGTCGTTGCCTTTTCCAGCAGTTGGCCGCGCAACCGTATCGCGCCGGTGGTGGGTCGCTGCAGCCCGGCGATGACGTTGCCGATCGTGCTCTTGCCGCTGCCGCTCTCGCCGACCAGCGCCAGGGTTTCGCCAGGGTTGACGTGCAGACTGACGTCCTGGACCGCGGTCAGGGTGCGGCGGCCGGCCGGAAATTGCACGCGAATGCCGTCGAGCGCGACCAGGGGGGTCATTGGCGCACTTTGAAGCATGCCACGAAATGCGCCGGGGCGACTTGTTCCAGCTGCGGTTCGTTGCGGCGGCAGCCATCATCGGCTCGGGCGCAGCGATCGGCGAAGCGGCAGCCGGTCACGGCACGATCCAGGTCCGGCACGCCGCCCGGGATCACCGGCAGCATTGCGGTGCGGCGTGACGGATCGGGCAAAGTCGCGATCAGGCCAAGGGTGTACGGGTGCAGCGGGGTGTCGAACAAGGCATCGGCGGGCGCACGCTCGACGATCCTGCCGGCGTACATCACGACGATTTCGTGGGCGATTGCGCTGATCACCGCCAGGTTGTGGCTGATGAACTGCATCGCCATGCCGATCTGATCCTGCAACGTCTGCATGAGGTCGAGGATTTGCGCCTGGATGGTGACGTCCAGCGCCGTGGTCGGCTCATCTGCGATCAACAGCGCCGGGCGGCAGGCGAGCGCCATCGCGATCATCACGCGTTGCCGCATCCCACCGGAAAGCTGATGCGGGTAAGACACGGCGCGCTGGTTCGGCGAATTGATGCCGACGGCCTGCAGCGCGTCCACCGCGCGGGCGCCGGCGTCCCGCCAGGACAGGTTCTGGTGCAGGACCATGACCTCGGCGATCTGGCGGCCGACCGGCATGACCGGGTTCAATGCGGTCATCGGTTCCTGGAACACCATCGCGACGCGGGCGCCGCGGACACTCCGCCAGACGGATGGCGGCTGCCCGAGCAGTTCGTGGCCTTCCAATCGGACGGAGCCGCGGACGCGGCCGGGTTTCGGCACCAGCCCCATCACCGCCAGTGCCGACAGGGTCTTGCCGCAGCCGCTTTCACCGACGACGCCGAGGGTGCGGCCGGCCGGTATGGCGAAATCGACCCCGGCGACGACCTGGCGTGGTCCTTCGGGGGTGGGGAAGTCGACGGTCAGGCCTTGCACGGCGAGGACCTGGGTCATTCGGCGTGCCACGTCTCGGCCCACAGGGTGCTGACCTGGTTGTGGCCGGTGGGAACGACGCCTTTCAGCCAGAGCGGCCAGACATGCGCCTCGGAGCCGAAAAACAGCGGCAGCACCGGCAGTTGTTCGGCGTAGATGCGCTGCATATCGGCCCATAACGGGCGCCTCAGTGCGGGATCGAGCTGCTTCTCCATCGCCTCGATGTCCGCGTCCATGGCGGTGTCGCGGAAACCGGTGTAGTCGCTGCCGCCCCAGTTGTTGGCTTGGGCTGGGATCTGGCTGCTGTGGAGGATCTGCCGCGGTGTGCTCTCGATGCTGCTGCTCCAGGCGAACATCACCAGCCCGTTGAAGGCGCGGTGCTTCAAGGTTTCCCCGAACAGGGTGCGTGGCGGCTCGTTGCGGATGGTCGTTTCGATGCCGATGCGGCGCCATTCGCTCTGCATCACCTGTTGCAGCAGTTCGCGGGACCGGATGCCGGTGCTGGTGCTGAACTCCAGCGACAGGCGCTGGCCGGTGGCGTTGCGGCGAATTCCGTCCTCGTTCGGCGTCCAGCCGGCTTCGGTGAGCAGTGTTTTGGCGCGTTCCGGGTCGTACGGATAGGTGGGGACGTCGGCGCTGTAAATCGGCTCCAGCGGGCTGATGAAGCTGTTGGCGACCGGCACACGGCCGCCCATCAGGCGATCGACCATGCTCTGGCGGTCGATGCCCAGCAGCAGGGCGCGGCGCACACGGATGTCGGCGAGGATCGGGTTGGCGAGCTGCAAATCGATGTGGGTGTAGCTGAGGTTCGGCTTGTAGGCGTAGGCGAACCGGTCGGGATACTGCTTCTGCAATGCCAGGACCTGGTCGAGGGTCAGGCCGACGCCCTCGCCAGGCACCATGTCCACGTCGCCGCTGAGCAGGTTGGTCTGCAATGCGGCGGTATTGGTGATCGTCTTGATGACAATCCGGTCGAATGATGGGCGGACGCCGGACCAATAGGGGTTGCGTTCGAGGACGATGCGGCTGCCGGTGTCGTAGCCGGTGACGCGATACGGGCCGTTGTAGAGGCCGGGATTGGTTGGCGCTTGGTTGTACAGGCTGCGCTGCATGTAGGCGCCAGGGCCGGCGGTCTGGTCGAACACCGGCGCTTCCAGATGCGCCGGCAGCAATTCGCCAAGCTGGTCGAACTGGTAGTTCAGTTCGGTCAGATGCATCACCGCGGTCTGTGGGTCAACGACGTCGACGCGATCGACCATGGACCAGGTGTGGGTGTTGCTGAAGCCGCTGTTCGGGTCGTGTCCGACGCGGGCGGTGAAGGCGAGGTCTGCGGCGCCCAGCGGCGCGCCATCACCCCATCGCAGATCGGGCTTGAAGTGGATGGTGACTGCCATGCCGTGACCGCCGTTCGGCAGATCCTCCAGTCGCGCCCCGCCATTAACGATCGACGGCAGTTCGGTGCACAGCAGGCACACCAGCCGGCCGGTGGGATCGAATGCGGTGACCGGGCGATCGGCGAACCCCAGCACGTAAAATTTTATCAATTCCGGATCGATCGCGGGGTGCAACGTGGAGGGGAAGGAGGCGACGCCGATAGTCAGATCGGGGTGCGGCGGTGGCTGTGCGCCTGCCGGGATTGCGGCCGCGATCAGTGAGGCCAGCGCCATGACCGTTCGGATCATTTTGGATGCCAATTTTCGGCCCATTCGCTGCTGGGATCAGCCTGTCCGGTCGGTGCGTATCCGCGCAGCCAAGTCGGGGTCACGTGCGCCTCGGAGCGGAAGAACAGTGGCAGCACCGGCAGTTGTTCGGCGTAGATCCGCTGCATGTCGGCCCAGATCAGCTTCTGCTTCGCCGGGTCCAGTTCGCCCTGAGTGGCTTCGATGTCGGCGTCCATTTGCTTGTCACTGAAGCCGGGATAGTTGGCGCCGCCGTAATTGTTGGCCGCGGTGGGGATCTGATCGCTGCCGAGCGTGCGCAAAGGGGTTTCCGTCACGTTGCTGCTCCAGGCATACATGACCATGCCGGTATAGACACGCTGTTTCAGCGTCTGGCCGAACAGGGTGCGGGCCGGTTCATTCTTGATCGTCACCTCGACGCAGGCAGTGCGCAAATTGCTTTGCAGCACCTGCTGCTGCAATTCGCGCAGGCGGTTGCCGGCGGTGGTGCTGAACTCCAGGCTGAGGCGGTTGCCGGCCTGGTTGCGGCAGATACCGTCCGCACCCGGCGTCCACCCCGCGTCCTTCAGGAGCGCCTTGGCACCCGCCAAATCGAATTTCACCGGCGCGATTTCCGGATCGTAGTTCGGGCTGAGCGGATTGACCCAGGTGGCGGCGACCGGCTGCGTGAAGTGGAACAGCCGGTCCACCATCGTCTGTCGATCCATCGCCATCAGCAAGGCTCGGCGCACCCGCACATCGCCGAGCAAGGGGTTCTCCTTCTTCAGGTCGATATGTTCGTAGGTCAGGCTTGGCTTGAAGGTGTACTGGAACTGATCCGGGTGCTGCTTTTGCAGCGCCAGCACCTGATCGATGGTCAGGCCGATGCCCTCGCCGGCGACCATATCCACGTCGCCGCTCAGTAGATTGGCTTGCAGCGCGGCGGTGTTTTCGATGTGGCGCAGAACGATGCGTTGGAAACCGGGCCTGGTGCCGGACCAGTGCGGGTTCGGCTCCAGCACGATCTGGGCGCCGCTGTCGTAGCCGGTGATCTGGTATGGGCCGTCGTACAGGCCGGGGTTGAGCGGCGTACGATTGTAGCTCGTGGCGTTGATGTAGTCGCCCGGGTTGGTTGCCTTGGCGAGGATGGCGGATTCGATGTGTTCCGGGAGGATCTGGTCCCACTGGGCGAAATCCTGCCGGATCCGGTCGAGGTGCAGCACGGCGGTCCGGTCGTCCACGACGTCGACGCTGGTGGCGCGATTCCAGGGATTGGGATTGGAAAAGCCGCTGTTGGGATCGCGGCCGAGCTTCCAGGTGAAGGCGATGTCGCTTGCGGTGACGGGCTGCCCGTCGGCCCAGGTGAGGCCCGGCTTGAGCCTGATGGTGACCGCCATGCCCGGCTTGCCGTCAGGCCGGACCTCCCGCCTGGCCAACCCATTGTCCAGCGTCGGCAGGTCGGTGCAGAGCAGGCAGGTGTTTTTCCACTCGGCGTCGAACGCCGTGATCGGACGGATCACGAACGCCATCGCGTAGGAGCGAACGACCTCCGGGTCGATGTCGGGATGCAGGCTGGAGGGGAACTGGGCGATGCCGATGGTCAGCGTGTCGTGCTGGGCTTGGGTTCGGGCATGGGCGGTGCCGGTTAGGGCGATTGCAATGAGGGCGGCACGAGCCGTCAGACGAGTCATTCAATCACCATCGGTTCCGGTTGCCCCAATGAGACGGGAGCGGATACCCCGGCGTCAACGGGAGGCCCTAATGGTGGCGCGAGGTAACGCAGAACACACGTCATGACAGCTAGAAGCTAAGACGCGCGGGCAGCGGCTGCGGCGCAGGTGGCACATCGCTTGCTGAAGCGACGATGCGACGGGCGAGAGGATGCCTGTCGCGCCCGCGCCGTTCCATTTTGTCCGAAAAGGCCTCGCCGATGGATGAACTGTTTGTCGTATGTCGGATGTCGGACATCGAGGAGAGCCAGGTGTCGGGATTTGTCCTGATGCGGGCCGAGCCCGGCGGCGGGTCCAGCCCTTGGCCGATCCTGATCACCCGCCGGGGTGCCACGTTTTTCGGCTTTGAGAATGCCTGCCCGCACCAGGGTTCGCGCCTGGACACCGTGCCGGGCGAATTTCTCGACGAAGAGGGCAATTTCATCACCTGCGGCACCCATCGCGCTCAGTTCGACATGGATACGGGTCATTGCTTCATCGGCCCCTGCCAGGGTGAGCGTCTGACGCCGATCCAACTGGTGATCGACGATGGCGATGTCTGCGTGACCGGGCTGGAACTGGCGGAAGAGGATGGGCTGGACCTCCCCGATCCTGGCGAAATGCCTGAGGTTCTGATCAATCCGGACTGAGCGCTTATTCATCGGAGCTGGCCTGAACCGGATCGACCGCACAGAGGTTTCGTAATGCCAACGGATGAACTGAAAAAGCGCAAGCTGCTGCTGAATCTGGCCATCGTGCATGTCGAGCCGGATGCGTTTTTGGCGAACCTGATGCCGTGGCTGGAAATCACGGCCTATATTTCCGCGCTGCGCGCCGGCGAGGTTGCGGAATCGGCGGATGGGACGATCCCGTCGCTGTCGGCGCAGCAGTTGCGCGGCGGGGGCGTGGCGGCTGTCGGCAATGATGCGATGTTTGCGTTCTGCATGACGGCCGCGCTGAGGGAAGACAAGGCGGCGGTGGACAAGGTGGAAGCCGCTCTGGTTGAGCGGCTGGGTCCCGATTTTCCAGGATCGTCGGCCTTGTGGAATTTCCGCGGTATCATCGATGCCCCCGTCACGCTTGATGATTTTGTCGGTCAGGCGGGCCGGAAGATGCTGACCGGCGACAAACCGCCGCCGCCGATGCGGGCCGCGGAGAACTGGAACACCGGCCTGCGTTTCCTTGAGAAGGCGCGCAAATCCAACTTCGTCCGCGAGATCATCTATCCGTTGGCGAAATGGCACCGTCAGCGCTGGACGGAGACGCTGGAGAGCGGCGTGGCGTTTCTGCATCATATCGAAGACTCGGTGCCGGTGTTGCGTGAGGTCCTGGCCGAACCGCGCAACGACGAACCGTTCATCGCCACTGTGCTGCTGAAGCTGGCACCGGCGGTGGATATCGAACTGGCCGAGGATACCGAAGGCTATTTACGCTCGCTGGGCCGGCGCAGGTAACCGGCTGGATTTGGCGGATCGGGCGTTTGTTTGGCCGACCACCGGCTGAACCTCATGTTACAATGCGGCTTACCGTCTGGCATCCACGGTTACGGATGACGATGGTATGGGCGTCGTTGTGCTTGAGGAGTGTTTCGATGAAGTGGCTTGTCGTCAGCGCAACGGCGTTTCTGGTCGGGATCGGCAGCGCCCATGCGCAACCGCCGCCTCCGGGTTATGCGCCGATCCCGCCGCCGCGTGTGGAAGTGGTGCCGCCCCCGCCGGGCGAGCGTGTTGTGTGGGAGCCGGGCCACTGGCACTGGGACGGCTACCGCTATATCTGGATTGGCGGCCGATATGTCGATCGGCGCCCGGGTTATGGACATTATGTTCCGGGCCGCTGGGATTGGGCACCGCACCGGGGCCGCTGGATCTGGCGCCCGGCGCACTGGGAGTAGGGCTTACCTCAGTTCGGTGACGACCGGCACATGGTCGGACGGCTGCGGCTGGTCGCGCTCGTTTCTGTCGGGGTCGGCGGCGACCAGCCGTTCCGCCAGGGTCGGTGAGAGCAGCGCGTGGTCGATGCGCAGGCCCATGTCACGCTGCCAGGCGCCGGCCTGGTAGTCCCAGAAGGTGTAAACGTGCCCGTGCGGATGGACGGCGCGGATCGCGTCTGTCAGGCCCATCCATTGTAGGCGGCGGTAGCGGGCGCGGGTTTCGGGTCTGACCAGTGCGTCGGTGCGGGAGAGGGCGCCAGGGGCGAAGTCGTCGTCGGTGGGGCAGACGTTGAAGTCGCCGGTGATCAGGAACGGCCGGTCGTCTTCGAGCAGCGCCTGGGCGCGTTCGGCCAGGCGGTCCATCCAGGCGAGCTTGTAGGCAAAGCCGTCCTCGCCGCGGGAATTGCCGTTCGGCAGGTAGATGCCGATCAGGGTGATGTCGTTGCTTTCGATTTCGATGTAGCGGGCCTGCGCGTCGTCCTCGGGCAGGCCGGGCAGGGCGCGGTGCATGACGGTAAAGGGGATGCGGCTCAGGACGGCGACGCCGTTATAGGATTTCTGGCCGACGATTTCGGCGGTGTAGCCGAGGCCGTGGAACGGCAGCGTCGGGAAGGCGGCGGCCTCGCACTTGATTTCCTGCAGGAACAGGATGTCGGGCTGGGTCTTGTCGAGCCAGCGCTGCACGTGCGTTTCACGCTGGCGGATCGAGTTGACGTTCCAGGTGGCGATCTTCACGTGGCTTGCCCTGTGGTTTTGGGTGTGGTTGGTGTTCGGTGGTTGTGGAGGGTGGATAATGGCGATCGAACTGTATGCGTGGAATACGCCAAACGGGCGCAAGATCAGCGTGGCGCTGGAGGAGATGGGGGT
>Ga0302320_10003963_pt1 | contig 33880 bp, 23 predicted proteins | sample Bog_T0_3_FD_202130 | JGI IMG/M metagenome (GOLD analysis project Ga0302320, IMG submission 202130) | Peat permafrost microbial communities from Stordalen Mire near Abisko, Sweden - Bog_T0_3 | ecosystem: Environmental > Terrestrial > Soil > Wetlands > Peat | place: Sweden: Abisko, Stordalen Mire... | reverse complement strand
TTTTTCCTTTATTGGGGTTTGGGCCCTCCACCGTGTTGTTGACGGGCCAGTTCCGCCTCGAATGCCTGTTTGCGCTCGGCTATATAGGCCTTATAGCCAGCGGGATCGACAAAAGCGTCCTTGTCGCCTGCCTTCCACCGCGCATACTTGTCGGTCATTCCGAAATAGTCGCCGTGGGCGCCCAGAAACAGGTCGCAGGGGATGGAATTGAGCACCTCAAAGGTGTGCTTGTAGTCCTGGGCGATACCCGGATAGGCCTTGTTGCCCACCAGCTTGTAGCCAGGATTTACGTTGGGGCTGCCGACGATCACGGTATGCAGCGTCCGGCCGCCCTCCTGCTCGTCCATCGTCCACGTCGTTGTCCCCTTGGTATGGCCCGGAGTGAGGTGTGCCACGAGGGTGGAGCCGCCGAGGCGAACCACGCTTCCGTCGTGAAGAATGCGGTCGGCGTGCGCGGGGGGATAATACTGGTCCGGCTCCGCACCGTATTGGAAGTCGGTTTTGCCGCCGGACTGTACAACCGAGACGTCCGGGGCCATCACGAAGTACTTTGCACCGGTCATGCGCAGAATGCGTTCGCTGCCTGCGTCGTGATCGTAGTGCGCATGGCTGATGAGCAGGATCTTGACGTCTTTGAAATTGAAACCCAGCGTTTCCACACTCTTTTCGATGAGTGGGACCGATTCGTCGAGGCTACTGTTGATGAGGATGAGGCCCTGCGGCGTGACGATGAGATAGGATGCGAGGCCCTCGCTGCCGACGTAATACAGGTTGCCGGCAATGCGAAACGGCGGAAAGGGGCGCGTCCATGATGCGTTGAGCTCGGCCGCGAGACGAAGGGGCAAAGCGAGGGAGGCAAGCAGAGCGGCGCTGAGCAATAGAGGGCGAAGTTTCACATTCTCTCCTGAAGGTGCATGACTTGTCCGAACGGTTCAATCCTTGTGCGGTGCGGCTTTGGATTTGACGATCTCAATGGCGCGTTCGAGATGAACGCCTCGGGAGCCTTTTACCAACACAACATCTCCTGGCTTGAGCATTTTGATGAGCCACTCTGCCGCGGCTTCCGCAGAGGGCAGAAATAGCGCAGGCACGCCGGCTGCGCAGGCGGCCGTTGCCAGATGCTCGGCATTGCCTTGCACGCCGACTACCATGTGGATGCCAGCTTCGGCGGCGGCGCGTCCACACGCCGTGTGCAGTGCGGGCCCTTGCTCGCCCAATTCCAACATTTCTCCGGCCACCAGGATGCGGCGTTTCGCCGGGCGCGTGGCCAGCGTGTGGATCATGGAGCGCAGGGCTTCGGGATTGGAATTGTAAGAGTCGTTCAGAATGGTTGCGCCGGCGATCTGCAGCACTTCGCCGCGCTTGTCGCCAGCGGTGAGGGTTTGGAGTGCTGCGACGGCCGCGTCCAAATCGACGCCTGCCTCGAGCGCCACTGCAAGACCCGCCATGGCATTGGTTGCGTTGTGCTGGCCCAGCAATTGCAAGGTCAAAGCACCTTCGCGCTCTCCGGCACGAAAGTTCACGTGCAATCCGGCGAGGTCTTCTGTGACGGAAAGGATCTGCGGGTCGGCGCACGGGCCTTCGCCGAAGTAGACAACGCGACCTTGAAAATCGCGACCGAATTGGGAGACGTAGGGATCGCTGCAATTGAGGAAAGCGACGCCGCTGGCAGGCAGCGCGGCGACCAGTTCAAACTTGGCGCGGGCGATGCCCGCCTGGCCTTCGGCAAAGTTTTCAATGTGCGCGGTGCCCACGTTGGTGACCACGCCCCAGTCAGGCGAGGCGATACGGGCCAGCGTGGCTATCTCTCCGGAGTGGTTCATGCCCATTTCCACCACGGCGATTTCGTGTTCCGGCTCCAAGCGCAGCAACTGCAATGGCAGACCGAAACCGTTATTCAGATTGCCCTGCGACTTGAGGACACGGAACTTTGGCGCGAGCGCAGCAGCGATGGCTTCCTTGGTGGTGGTTTTACCGGCAGATCCCGTAATGGCTACCACGCGCTTGCCCCAGTGACGACGTACGTGCGAAGCAAGAGCCTGCATGGCGACGAGCGGGTCATCCGCAATGAGCAGGGGAGCTTGCAGCACTTCGTCGGGCAGAGAGGCTACGCGGGCGCGCGAAACGACGGCAGCGATGGCGCCGCGCGCTAGTGCAGTTTGAATAAAGTCGTGGCCGTCGAGACGCTCGCCGCGCACGGCAAAAAACAGATCGCCCTTCGCCGCGGTGCGTGAATCAATGGAGTAGCCGGTAGCTATTAGCGCGCCCGCATGCGCGACGGATGACGGGGCTTCGAGAATTGCGCCCGCGCCAATGGCCGCCTCTGCAAGCGTGAGATTCATTGCCCTCTACCATAACCCAGTTTGTTCAATGTCGCGAGCGCAACTTCAGCATCGTCGAATGGAATTGTACGCTCGGCGAGAATCTGTTCCTTCTCGTGGCCCTTGCCGGCGAGGAGCACAACGTCGCCGGGCGTGGCGGCCTCAAGTGCAAGGCGAATGGCCGCGGCGCGGTCCGGCTCTATGGAGTATTGGACGCCGCTGGCTTTCAATCCGGGTTCGATTTCCGCGAGGATGGCGAGCGGATCTTCCGAGCGAGGATTGTCGCTGGTGGCGACGACGAAATCGCTGCCTTTGCCGGCGGCCATGCCCATCTTGGGGCGCTTGGTGCGGTCGCGATCGCCGCCGCAGCCAAAGAGCGTGATGACGCGCTTGCCGCTTTGCGCGGTCATCTGCCGGGCGAGCGCCGTGAGATTGCGCAGCGCGTCGTCGGTGTGGGCGTAGTCCACGATCACGGTGAAGGGCTGGCCCGCATCGACGGATTGAAAGCGGCCGGGAACCGATTTGAGCGTGGGCACGCTGGCAACGAGATCGGCAAACTCGATGCCACGCGCATGGGCGGCGGCCAGCGCGGCAAGAAGATTGAGGATGTTGACTTCGCCGGCCAACTTGGATTCAACGCGGGCTGAGCCGGATGGGGTTTCAAGATCGAAGATTGCGCCTGAGGCGGTGAGAGTGTGATTCTCGGCGCGCCAATCGCCCTTGGCGATGCCGTAGGTGCGCACTTCCGCGCCAGCTCTGCGGGCGGCGGCGGATAGCTGCGCGGCGCGCTCGCCTTGCGCATTGATCACGGCCACGCGCGGTGCGGGATACACGGTCCCATCGAAGAGCAGGCGTTTGGCGGCGTAGTACTTGTCCATGGTCTCGTGGTAATCGAGGTGATCGCGGGTGAGGTTGGTGAACACGGCCACATCGAAGTTGACGCCGGTGGCGCGGCCCTGGTCGAGCGCGTGACTCGATACTTCTGTCACCAGTTCCGTTGCTCCGCGCTCGACACCCTCGGCCATTAGCTCAAACAGATCGCGCGACTCCGGCGTGGTGTGGACGGAGGGGCGGGTCTCCCCGGCGACGTGATATTCGATGGTGCCGACGAGGACGGTTTTTCGCGCGGATTGATGCAGCAGCGCCTCGATGAGAAAAGCGGTGGTTGTTTTTCCGTTGGTTCCGGTAATGCCAGTGGCGGCCAGCTTGCGCTCTGGATGGCCGAAGAACGCGGCCGAAGCTTCAGCCAGCGCGCGCCGGCCGTGCTCCACTTCCAGCAGCGGCAGGCCGGGCTCGAATACGAGCAGGTGATCGAAGGCGGGCGCCGAGTCGGTGACGATGCCGAGTGCGCCCGCGGCGATGGCTTTATCGACGTATTTGTTGCCATCGGTGGAGCCGCCCTTCATGGCCACAAAGACGGAGCCGGGGCGCACACGACGCGAATCGTATTCGATGCCGGTTACGGGCTCATTCGAGGCGCCGCCCGCGCCCACTGCTGTGATTTCGTCGCTGAGTTCTTTCCAATTCATGTCGGACTTCATTGTAGTTTGTCGGGGAGTCGCGGGAAGAATCGCGGAGTTGGCAGAATAGGCCACGGTGGAAGGCCGCTTAAAGAACTACTGCTTGCAGCGGACTACGATCTTGGTACCCGGTGTGACCATCGTGCCGGGATCGGGGGCCTGCTGGCGGGCGGTGCCGTTGCCCACAATCTGCACTTCAAGTCCGGCGGCGGCGGCCTGCTCAATTACCTTGCGCACGGGCAAGCCCAGGAGCGAGGGGACGGGCAGGCGAGTGCCGTCAGAAACCGTGACGGCCTGCGTTGCGGGCTGCGATTGTGCCGGCTGTGACTGCGATGGGGGATTTGCATTCGCAGCGTCGTTCTGAACTGCGGGTTGCGGTGCAGGAGCAACAGCCTTTTGCGGAGGAGCGCGAAGCGGGTCGTCGCTGGGCAGATCGTTCACTGCGTCGTAGAGCGCCTTCACATCGCTTTCATCCTGCTCGGTATCGTCTTCTTTGATCGGCGGGGCGGGCTTGGATGATTTGACTACCGGCCGTAGATCCACATCGTGCGGCACGCCGAGATATTCGAGCACCTGCTGCGCGACGTCGGCAAACACGGGGGCGGAAACATCTGCGCCGTAATACGCGCCCTTGGGCGAGTCCATGATGATTGCGACTGCGATGACCGGATTGTTGACCGGCGCAAAACCCGCGAACGAAGCGATATGCATCGTCTTCGAATAGGTGTGCGTGTTCGGATCGATCTTCTGTGCCGTTCCCGTTTTGCCGCCGGAGGAGTAGCCGTTCAGCTGCGACGATCTTCCCGTGCCGAATAGTACCACGCCTTCCATCATCTTGCGCATCTGCGCAGCAGAGAGCTCGGCAATGACGCGATGCGCGCCGCTGGGCAGGGGATTGGGCAGATCGCCGACCGGCTTGAACGGCGCGGCCTGTGTTTGAGTCGCGGCTTCGCTATCGGGATCCGTGAGCAGAATGTGCGGTGGCAGGTAGGTGCCTCCGTTGGCGATGGTCGAGACCATGGTGACCAGTTGCACGGGCGTCACGGCTACTTCCTGGCCAATGGCGATTGAGCCAATCGACGATCCGCCCCAGCGCTTGGGAGGCTGCAAGAGTCCGCGCGTCTCACCGGGCAGCTCAATGCCTGAGCGCGAGCCGAATCCGAATGCGCGAATGTACTGGTAGAACTTGTCAGGGCCAACCTTCAGTGCAAGTTTGACGGCGGCAACGTCACTCGATTCCTCCAGCGCCTTGTGAATGGTGACGACGCCCATGTGCTCGCCCTGGTTGTCGTGAATGATGCGGCCGGCAAGCTCAATCTTGCCGCCCTGGCAATCGATCATGTCATCGGGCTGCGCCACATGCTGGTCGAGCGCGGTGGAATAGGTGACGAGTTTGAACGTAGAGCCCGGTTCGTAGACGTCGCTGACGGCGTGGTCCTTGAGCAATTCAGGCGACATGTGGCGAAAGTTGTTGGGGTTGAATGCTGGCCGAATCGCGAGAGCAAGAATCTGGCCGGTGTGCACGTCCTGGATCACGACCGTACCGTTGAGCGCCTGCGTCTTCTCCATTGCGCGGTCGAGCGCCTTCTCGGCAAGGAACTGGATGTTCTCGTCGATGGTGAGCACCATGTTGCGGCCGGGTTCGGGATCGTGCTCGCTTGATCCCATCACTTTGCGGCGCGCGTCCATGGCGGTGTACATTTCGCCGGGCTCGCCGTGCAACTGCTCGTCAAATTTTTCTTCCAGGCCGCTGAGGCCGTTGTCGTCCGCGCCTACAAAGCCAAGAACCTGCGCGGCAATGTTGTTGTCCGGATAGAAACGCTGGAACTCCTTCTGGTAGTAGATGCCCTTCATGTTGAGGTTGTGCACAGCGGTGGATACTTCCGGCGATACGCGGCGGGCAATCCAGGCAAAGTTCTTGCCTGCGCTGAGCCGCGCCAAAATTTCGCTGGCGGTGGTTTTTGTATCTTCGGGGTCGGTGTGCACCAGGCCGGCGAGTGTGTGGGCGGCGACGTCTTTGTTGTCGATTTCGGAAGGGTCGGCGTAGATCGAGTCCACCTGCACCGTCATTGCCAGCTCGTGCATATTGCGGTCGTAGAGCACGCCGCGGCGCGGAGCTACTTCAAACGTGCGCTGCTGCTCTTTCTGCGCGCGCTCAAGATATTCCTTGTGGTCGACGATTTGCAGCATGAACAAACGGCCCGCGATGATGCAGGCCCAAGCTAGAAAGAAGAGACAGATAATCCAGAAGCGTTTCCGGCTAAGGGGAACGACGCGGGGAGGATCGTTGCGGTTGCGAGTGGCTCGAACGGCTGCCGGCATCGGAGGGTCCTGAAGTCTGGTTTTCAGCACTCAGCTGTGCGGATAAAATGCGGCCGCCCAGTGTTGCGCAACAGAGTAGCCCGTGGGCGGCCGCGAAAAACTTTTTTCCAACGTCAAGCTGGTAGCTGAAAACTGCTTGCGTTACTGCGCAGGAGGCGCCGCCGGGGGCGTCATCTGGGCCAACACAGGCGCTGAAGAGTCCACATGCGCGGCGCTGGAGTGAACGACCTGTCCGGGCTGCGGCGCGGCCAGGCCATACTGGCGGGCCATCATGTCGATGCGTCCGGGCTGGGTGAGCTCGGCTTGCGACAGGCGCAGTTGGCGGTTCTCCTCGCGGAGCTGGTTCAACGCCTGTTTTTCCGATTCGACGCGGTAGCTGCCTTCAATGGCGTAGAAGTGCTGCAAGCCGTAGACCATGACCAGCGAAAACAGCACGGCGATGGCGGCGGAGAAGAGGCGCATCTCGCGTACGCGAACCAGGTCAGGCGCCTTTACGAGGCGCGAGTTGTCGATGTGGCGGGCAAAGTGAAACTCAGGCGTGCGCATGCGGCGCCGAAGCACGGCCTGTTGCGCCAGCAGTTCGGTGTTGTGCTCCGTGACCCGCGCGTTCCAGCCGCGGCCGGCTTCAAAGTAAGTTGTTGTGCATGCCGCCATTGGTCCTCCTTCGTGGAACAGTGGTCAGTGAACAGTGAACAGTGGTCAGTTGTCGACCGCCTAACTTATTTTTGAGCTTCCGTCCTGGATAATTCTCGAGACTGACCACTGATCACCAACAACTGTTTTTTACTTTCTTTCCGCCGCTCGCATTTTTGCGCTTCTTGAGCGGGGGTTTCTATCTGTTTCTTCATCGCTTGCCGTTGCCGGCTTCTTTGTTAAAACTTCCCAGATTCCTTTTTGTAATCCGTCGCGCAGGCTGTCTTTGGCGATGCGGTCTTCAAGAGAATGAAAGCTGATGACTACGAGTCTTCCCGAGGGCTTAAGCAGTTTAGGTGCGGCCTCAAGCAAGTCTCTGATTTCGTCCAATTCACGATTGACGTAGATACGGAGAGCTTGAAAGGTTCTGGTTGCCGGGTGAATCTGTCCGAATTTCATTGGTGGGGCGACGTGGGTTACGATCCGGGCTAACTGTCCCGTAGTGGTAACTGGCCGCCCCCTCACAATGGCTCTGGCGATTGTCCGCGACCTCCTTTCCTCACCGTTCTCGTAAATGAGATCCGCCAGCTCGCGCTCACTGATCTCATTCACCACTTGTGCGGCTGTCGGCCCCGATCGCGTATCCATACGCATATCCAGGGGGCCGTCTGCCTGAAAACTAAATCCTCTTTGCGCCTCGTCGAACTGCAGGCTGCTTACCCCAAAGTCTGCCAGCAAACCATCCACGGTTGCCGGTTTCAAATGCTTTGCGATTGAACTGAAGGCTTCGGCGATCAGCTCAATCTTTGGCGCCTGGCTACCCATTTCTTCTCGAACCTTGTCGAGCCGGGCTTTTGCCAGCGCCTGTGCTTCGGTGTCCCTGTCAAAGGCGACCAGGGTTCCGTCAGGCCCCAATTGCCGCGCTATGGCTTCAGCGTGGCCCCCAAGGCCCAGGGTGCAGTCCACGTACGTCCCGTTGGGCCGCACACGGAGAAAATCCATCGCTTCGTTTAAAAGAACTGGCACATGGCGATCATTCGGCTTCGTCATGCGCTCCCCCCTGAGGGGATGTCAATTCGAACTGTTTGGGCTGAGGATGTTATCCAGCGCCTCACATTCGGCGTCCGTCATTTCGTTCTCGGCCAGGTTCTTTTCGAAATTGGCCCGGTTGTGCACTTCCAAGTACGTTGTTTTGCCAAAAACTGTGACGTCTACGTCGTCGAGCTGCGCCTTGCCGCGCAAAATCTGTGGAACAAGCACCCGTCCCTGGTTGTCGATTTCCACTTGCTGACCGAAATAGCTGGTCATATTCAGGTACTTCTTCACGGCCTTGTTCATGGCGCTGTGTCTTGCCAGCAACGCTTCCCGCTTTTCCCACTCGGGCAGTGGCCAGATTTCGGCTGAATTCCCATCCGGACTGGTGATGTAGAACTGGGTCACGTTCTGAGCTTCGAGTAGCTGCTTGAAAGCAGCGGGGAGCTTCAGGCGTCCCTTCTCATCGATCTTTGCCGGATGATTGCCGCGAAACATGGCATTGCCTCTGGAGCCTCCGCGCCTGACTTCTCGGTTCCTGCTGCGGGCTGAAACTGTCTATTTCCGGTTGGCCAGGCTGGTTCCCCAGGGTTTTTGGCTTCCGAATTCCGTTTATGGAGCAAAAAAGCGAGTAAACTTGAGTTTGGAAATCGATTGTGGCGGTCCCAAATGGGCTACTTTTGACCACTTTTGACCACTCCGTGACTATAACCCTGTTTCAAGCTCCAATCCAAGCGGAAAATGGGCAAAATCCACCCGTTCTTGTGCGGTTTTGTGGAAAATCCAATAGATAGATAAAGAACTTCATCTCACCCCTACATCTTGTGTTATTCGCTTAGGTTCCAGGGCTGGACACCTGAATCGACTCGTGTTAGGAGAACAAAAAGCGAAGATCGAAAGACAAGGGCCGGCCAAGGGCGGATGAAGCTGCGGGTCAGCTTAGAAAATGGCAATGAGGTTGATCAGGGATTTGGAGGGCTGGCGTCAGGCCCGGCGACTTTTGTCTCTCCGCGTTACCAGCTGCAACAGATATAGGAAGACAAGGACGTTCGCCGTGAGCAGGCAGAAGCGAATGATGGTCTGATGGCGGTAGATCTCGTAGATCTCCCAGGGCAGAAACGAAGCAGTGATGGCCAGCGTGAGAAATTCGCCCCAGGCCTTTTCCAAATAAAGCCCAATGCCCTCAGCGGCGCTCAAGGCCGCATAGCAGAAGGCCACCAAGCCGATCCGCCGCAGCATCGGGTCGTTGAGCAGCGAGGCCTTGTCGAGCAGGAAAAGAATCAGGCGCGACTCGGGATTGAAGCGCAGGTGATCCACCAGCGTCTGCAACTCGTCGCCCACGTCCTTGTGCAGCAGATGCCGCGCGCCCACCCCAATCAGCAGGATCAGCGTGGCTTGGATCAGCTTGTAGGCCGCAATCACCAATAGCCACTTGTTGTGCGAGCGGCGTTTTTTGGAGAGTTTTGAGCGGGGAGGTTTCATGGGCCTTTGCGGGATGGGGAGTGAGCCTCTTGCGGCCCTTGCCGGGATCGGAGTCTGTGCGTCGGTAGCTAGATGCCTGCTCCGCGAAACTTATCCGTCTGCTTTCAGGTTAAATGATGTGCCAGCCGTGTGAATTCCCAGCTTGCGCGCCATCCTACCCCATCTGTGTTACGCGTGGGCAAACTGCCTGGTTTGCCCGCATCCTAAATGCGCGCCGTTTTGTCGGTGAGGTCAAAGCTGCGGAGAAATCGGGCGAATCCGATTGTGGAGGTGGCGCGTTCAGTAGGTGTAGTCAAACTTGACCGGAGGTTTTCAAAGCATATGATCCCCGCACGCAAGACTGTCCTGGCCACCCTGGTGGCACTCGCCCTCACGCTCTCTGTCGCGACCGTTCGCGCCGAAAAAGATCCCGATGTTGGTGGGGCCGCGATGTATCCCACGAAGAACATTGTTCAAAATGCCGTCAACTCGCCGGATCACACCACGCTTGTGGCTGCTGTGAAAGCTGCAGGGCTTGTGGACACGCTGGAAGGCGCCGGTCCCTTCACGGTGTTCGCGCCCGTCAATTCGGCTTTTGACAAGCTACCCGCAGGCACGGTGGACACGTTGCTGAAGCCGGAAAACAAGGACCAGCTGGTGAAGGTTCTCACCTATCACGTGGTTGCCGGCCGCGTGAGCTCAAAGCAACTTGTCGCGATGATCAAGAAGGGTGGGGGCAAAGCCGAGCTCAAGACGGTTGAGGGCGGCACGCTGACAGCCAGCGTTAACGGCGGCAAAGTTATCCTCACCGATGAAAAGGGCGGCACGTCCACGGTGACTATCGCGGATGTTTACCAGTCAAATGGCGTCATCCACGTGGTTGACTCTGTTCTGTTGCCCAATTAACCACCGCAATTCTTTCGGTTCCACATCTGTGCGGCGCAGCCCTTCGGTTGTGCCGCACTTCCTCTAGAAATACAGCTTGCGCAGACCATCGCGATACCATCGAACCTATGACGCAGCGCTTTGAGACCAGCCAGTGGGTGCCGTTTCCTGTGGAACTGGTGTTTGCTTTTTTCACCAACCCGGCGAATCTTCCCTTCCTGATGCCGCAGAGCCTGCGCACGAGGATCGAAGACGCGCGCATTCAGCCGCCGCCGCCGCGCCCTCTCGCCGATGACCCGACGCGCCGCTTCAAGAGCGTGGCTGCCGGTGTCGGCTCTGAAATTCTCATCAGCTTTTATCCTGTTCCGTGGGTATCGCGGCGCTTGAGTTGGATGGCCGCCATCACGGAGTTTGAATGGAACTCGCACTTCTGCGATGCGCAAGTCCGCGGACCCTTTGCCGTATTTCACCATCGACATGGCATTGAGGCGGAGGTTCGCGACGGAGAAGAGGGCACGCTGGTTTCGGATGTAATCGAGTTCGAGCTGCCGTTTGGAATGCTTGGGCGATTGGGCGCGGCGTTTGTGCGAGGAAACCTGAAGCGTTCTTTTGCTTATCGACAGACGCGCTTGCCGGAGATCCTGGCCGCGGCTGCCCGGCAGGCTGCAAAGCGCGGCTGATGCCAGCGAGCCGCTAGCCGCGCTGCATGTACCAGGGAATATTCACGACGATGATACGGCGGTTGCCGCGCACCAGCAGGACCACCTTCAACAGATCGCCCCGGCGGTTGTGGAGCAGGTTCTCCCACCAGTGGCGCACCACAAGCTCCGGCACCAGCACGCAGACTTTCTTGTAGTCGGTTTCGCCTTCGACTTGCAGCACGTAGTCCACAACCGGCTTCAAAACGTAGCGGAATTGCGATTGCAGCCTAATCAGTTGCGGCACACACTTGCCGGCAGCGCGGAGAGGCGCGGCAATATCCTGCTCCCACTGGTCGCAGAACGGGTCAGGCTGATCGGCAGTCACGACGTGAACGCAGCGAATATCGTTCGACATGGAGAGGGCAAAGGAGAGTGCCTTCTCAGAGATGCGGCTCCATCGGTCGATGGGCAGAATGACAACCGGCTCGCTGACATCGGCAGGAACGATGGGCCGGTCGAGATCGATTTCACGGGCTACCTGCACATAGTGCCGATGGACTGCGCGCATCAGCAGAATCATCACGACGATGAGCAGCGCCGTGATCCATGCGCCCTCAACAAATTTCGCCACCAGCACCACTACCGCGGTGATGCCTGTGGCCACAGCGCCCAGGCCGTTCACAAACATGCGCAGTAGCGCTTTGCCCTGGCGTTTCCAGTGCACCACCATGCCCGCCTGCGAAAGCGTGAACGCCATAAACGCGCCGATGGCATAGAGCGGGATCAGGCGGTCGGTGACGCCGCGGAACAAGATGAGCAGAATTGCCGTGAGCGTTACCAGGACATAAATGCCCCACGAGTAAAGCAGCCGCCTGCCGCGCAACATGAAAACGTGCGGCATGTAATTGTCGAGTGCAATGGCGCGCGTGAGGCGCGGGAAATCGGCGAAGGCCGTGTTGGCCGAGAGAGCCAGCACCAGCAACACTGCGCCGATGGTGACGTAATAGAACCAGCCGTGGCCCATCACTGCGCGCGTCAGCATGCTGAGCACGCTCTCATATCCGGGACCATCCGGATTCGTTGCGGCAATGCCGTAGGAGCGGCATAACAGCGCGATGCCCGAGAGCAGAATCGCCAGCAACACGATAATGATGGTGAGCGTGATCTTGGCGTTCTTGCGTGTGTCGTCGCGGAATGCCATCACGCCATTGCTCACGGCCTCAACGCCGGTCATAGCCGTGCAGCCGGACGAAAATACTTTCAGCAGCAGCCACCAGCTCACCATTTCCGTCATGGGCGGCAGGGCGGGCAACGTGGTTGCCGGATGAGGATGTCCTCCGGTGGTCAGCACATGAAACGCGCCCACGCCGATGACAATCAGCAGCGTGCCGGTGAACAGATAGGTGGGAATCATGAACACGACCCCGGTGTCGTGCACGCCGCGCATGTTCACGATGGTGAGAATTCCGAGCACCAACAGGCAAAGCTCAAGCGTGTGCGGCTGCAGGCTGGGAACCGCCGAGATGAGAGCGCCTACGCCGGCGGAAATGCCCACAGCCGCGGTAAGCACATAGTCGATCATCAGCGCCGCCGCGGCCAACAGGCCAGCCTGCTCGCCCAGGTTTTGACTCGCGACCGTGTACGAGCCGCCGCCCTGCGGATACGCCTCAATCGTCTGGCGGTAGCTGAAGAAAACAATCGCAAGCAGAAGGACAATCGCACCGCTGACGGGGACGATGTAGTGCACGCCGAGAACGCCTAGCGGGATCAGCAGCGTGAGCGCCGCCTCGGGGCCGTATGCGGCCGAACTCAGCGCATCGAGTCCGAAGATGGGAATGCCCGCGATCGGACCGATATGCTCGGCTCGCTCTTCGCTCGTGGCCAGCGGCCGACCGAACAGCAGATTCACAAGGTTCTCAGACAAAGCCATGTTTTGTTGATCCGCCGGCCGGCAAATTGCGAGGGGAAGGCCGTCGACTGCATTGTCTCACGATGCTGTGAATACGAAGTTGTCAGTGATCAGTGGGCAGAAAAGCTCGATTTCGGTGTGCTTGTTTATCGCGGGTCGGTAGCGGCTGCCGGAAGCGTGAACAGGAAGCGGCTCCCCTGGTCCGGCGTGCTCTCGGCCCAGATGCGTCCACCGTGCTGCTCCACGATGCTGCGGCAAAGCGCCAGGCCCAGTCCGGTGCCACCCAGCGCGCGTGAGTCGGATGCATCGCCCTGCTGGAATCGGTCAAAGATGCGCTCGAGTTTTTCCTGTGAAATGCCGCGGCCCTGGTCTTCGACGATAAAGCACACCTCGCCAAACGCGCTCATACTCGCATCGCCGCTGGTGGAGGGTACCGTCTGCGCGGCCAGCCGGATCGATGTGTCCTTCGATGAAAATTTAATGGCGTTGCTCACCAGTTCGTTCAGCACCTGGAGAATTCGTTCCTCGTCGGCAAACACCGGCGCTGTGACGGCGTCGATGTGGAGCGAGATGCGATTTTGCAGCAGCGTAGCGTGGGCCACATCCGCAGCGCGCCGCAACAGGTCGATGGCCTGCACAGGCTGGCGATGCAACGGCAGCCGTCCCTTCTCAACGCTGTCGAAGTCGAGGATGTCGTTTACCAGGCGAATCAGCCTGTCGCTGTTGCCGATGGCCATCTCGACCATCTGGCGCTGCTTCTCAGGTCGTTTGTCAAGCGAGCCGGACGCAATGAGGCCGAGCGAGGCGCGAAGCGAGGTGAGCGGCGTGCGCAGTTCATGGCTTACGGTGGAGATGAACTCGTCCTTCATGCGCTCTAATCGCCGGCGTTCCGAAACATCGCGGAAGGCTACGACCATGCCCGAGACCGCGCCATCGTCCATGATGGGGTTAGCGCTGTACTCGACGGGAATTGCCGTGCCATCCTGCCGCCAGAAAACTTCATCGCGCATGCGAATCGGCTCGGAGCGGCGCAGTGCCTGCAGAATCGGGCTGGTCGATTTGGAATAGGGGGTTCCATCGGCGTGGCTGTGATGGATGAGCTCGTGCAAATCGCGTCCGGTCAACTGCTCCGGCGTGTAGCCCAGCGCGCGCGCGCCCGTCTCGTTGATAAAGGTGACTCTTCCCTCAAGGTCGATGCCGTAGATGCCCTCGCCCACCGACTCGAGAATCAGCTCGCGCTGGCGCATGGCCAGGTGCAGCGCCTGCTCGGCGTCGTGCTGTTCCGTTACGTCCATGCCATGGTTCAAAACAAACGGGCGTTCGCCGGGCAGTTGCATGCGCCGACTGCGGGCTGCGATGCGGCGGTACACGCCATCGCTGCGGCGCAGGTAGAGCGCACCCTGCCACTCTTCCTCGGTTTCAAGCGTGTTGAGGCAATCCTGGAAAAGGGCTGTTCCTTCGGCATCCATCAGTTCCGTCACGGGACGGCCCATGAGCGCCTCGGCCCTGTAGCCAAGCGTCTCCGCAGTGAAGGCGTTGAGAGAAGTAAGCCGACCTTCCATGGAACAAGTGAACACAAATCCGAGCGAGTTCTCGACCGTCTCGCGATAGCGCTCTTCGCTCGACATCAGCGCCTGCTCAATCAGCCGCTGATCGGTCACGTCCTGCCCGCTCACAATCAAATATTGAATTTCGCCGTTGGGTCCCTGCAGCGGGCGCAGCGTCCAACTGACGCGCCGGGTATTTCCGCCGGCACTTGCCACACGCCAAACTGTTTCATGTGGTCCTGAGCTGAGTCCGGCCGCCGCATCTCTCAGTTTGCCGATTGCCCAATCGCGCTGGTCCGGTTCAATCACCTCGTCTACAAACGGACGCCCGACGGTGCCGGACAGGCTCAGGCCAGTCAACTGCGCGCAGGGCTGATTCATTCGCACCAGCCGGCCTGCGGTGTCGAGCACGGCAACCAGGGCCGGAATTGAATCGAGCGTGGCGGCTACAAAACAGCGTTCAATTGCGAGCGCGCGTTCGGTTCGCTGACGCGACCGCTGCGCCTGCTCCTGCAAGCGAATGCGGCTGTAGAACTCGAGGCGCGTCACCACTTGACGTCCCAGAATATCCAGCAGCGTTACATGCTCGGCTCTGAACTTGTTTGCTTCGATCGCGAGCACCGCGAGCGTACCTACCATTTGCTGCGCGCTCGTGATGAGAGGCACGCCTGCATACGACAGGCAACTTTTCGCACCCGGTACCGGAATGCCCGCAGGGGGAAAGCGAGGATCTGCGCCCGCGTTCGCAATCAACAGGGGCTGGCCTTTCTCGAGCATCCACTGGCAGGCGGTTTGCGCGCGCGGTTGCTCCACACCTTTAAATCCGTAACGTGCCTTGAACCACAGGCGATTGAAATCCATCCAGCCTATATAGGCATAATTTGCGCCGCAGAGAACTGCAGCCAACTCCGCAAGCTCATCGAGAGCGGGATCGGGATTGCGATCGAAGATGTTGAATTCAGGATGCAGAGACGCCTCCTGATCCCCAGAAAAGCTTGAGCCTGGTCTTGCACACATATGTCAGTGGTACCCAGAGTTAGTATCGTGGACGGCCCTCGAAAAAACTCTCACACAAACTAATCAATTTTGCGCAAAGCAAAATAGCACACACGTACTTGTGGAAAAGGGACTATAGGTTACGTCGAAGGTTACCGAGGGTACTCATCGGCAGAGTACCTGGCTGGAAATGCGCTCGATGCAATCTGGTACATCGCGGGAAAGGCGCATGAATGGCGGCGATTCGCCGATGTTACTTAGTGGCCCGGAAGTTTGCAGCAATCACCTGCGCCAGCTGGTTCGTTTGCGCCCGCATCGAGGATGACTTTCCATTTTCCATCCGGTTCGCGACGCCACATGGTGATGTAGCGGCCCGTTGTCGTGATGGGATTGCCGTTAGCATCTTTGCTGTGGCCTTCGAAGTGTCCCCATGTGTAGCCCATGTCGCCAGAGGGGCCCATCATGGCGTCAGTCGGTGTCCAGGTGAGCTGATAATCCTTCGCGGACCAGTTTGCATCCTTGGCGATGGCCACTTTGCCGATTAATGGAGCGGCGCCGTTGCCCAGGGCCACGCCGTCGCCCGCAAACCAGTCGGCAAAGGCTGCTCCGCCGCGTGTGGCAACGTCGTGGGCAAACTGCGCCTCAAGCTTGAACAAAAGCACCTTGCCCGGATTTACCGTGGTGTCGGTGAGTGGATTGGGAACATCCGATTGCGTGCCCGGCTCCGGCATCTGCGCCGAAGCATACGCCGCTGCCGACAAGACGCTCGCAAGAACAACTGCAACAACATGCGCACAACCGATTCTTCCCACTTTTTCCACCACGATTTGCCGCTCCTTTGAACGAAAAAGCCTTATTGGCCCATCCTACAACGATCGGTTGCGTGAAGTGTTTTGCTGACGGGGCCTACTGCGGAGGTGCGGCGGGCGGGGGCGCGTCACTGCCGGTTTCCGTGGCGGGAAGAATGCGCGATTCAGAGCGGAACAAGTGATAGTCGGTGAACGCAACGTCGTTCAACTGCGTCTGGATGGCGACGGCGTCACTGGTTGGATCTCCCATGGGCATGACAGCCATGGCTACGCCCTTCACTGGGCAGATGTAACTCGATCCGCCGAGAGGGACAGAGCCATAATCGACCATGATGGCTTCGTTGACCAATTCGTAGGGAGGCACAAGATCCGCGATCACGGAGATGCGCATAATTGCGCCGGTCGTCGGGTCGATGGCAATCTCGCCGTGATAAGCCGGAACAATCGACTCCATTTGCGTGCCCTTTGGCATTTTGACCATGTAGTGCGAATCGGCAGCCAGAACCTTGTAGCGGAATACGGCCTCGACGCCGTTTACGCCCTGCTCCCAATAGCCCCAGTACATTTTGTTGCGAATGGCGTCAGGAAACACCACGTTGAGGATTGGGCCAAACTCGCCGACGGTGGTGAGGCCCATTCCCGGCTGGATCATCTGGCTTGGGTCAAGCCGCTTGGTTCCCCTGATCTCGTAGCCGTCGCGGTAACTGACGCTCTCAGTCGCATGATTGACGATGTGGATCGGCAGATTCGACGTTGAACTTTGCGACACAGACGGCACGCTGTAAGCGCCCCTCCTGCCGATGACATTACTCATGCCGTTATCCACGTGCGACGATTGCGTCGGTGGGTTGTCTTCGTAATATTCCGTTTTGCGGGTGGCAAGAAAGTTTGGCAGGCGGGTCCCGGTCTCGTTTACGTAGGCGATGGTTTTTTCCAGGATGGCGCGTGCTTCTTCGGGGCTGGGGTTGGGCGTGGGAAGCTTCTCGGATTCCGGCAATTCCAGAAACGACGAAGCGTCAACCAGCGCGACCAACACCTCGTGGCAATGGCGTCCCGGGAACTTCTTTTCCCATTGCGTGAGCCGCGACGAGGTGGCCCTTTCGGTCAGCGTCAACTCCAAAAGCTGACTGGCGACCTTGCCGTCCGACTGCCCCTTGTACTCATCGAGCAGCAGATCCAGTTGTTGCACCGTGACGCGCCTTGCCGCCCAGGCGCTTGAAGCGACACCCAGCAACAATATTCCCAGAATGGCAAGTTTCCGGATCATCGAACGTCTCGCAAGTATCGGCCTAAGTATAGTGCGTGTTATCAAATGGTAAAGAGCGGCTGGCATCAGATTGTTCGGGAATCCGTTTCTCTTTCGCTGCCATCTTCAACTCTGCCAGTTTTTTAGCATCTAACCGGTGGGTAATCTCGCCGTCTAAGCAGGGAACTCGGCAATCTGGAACGCGAGTATACTGATTGCTGGCTAAGCATGTTGAAAAAGCGCCATTTGCGGGTGCTTTTTGAGCGCAGGGGACGGGCAAATCCCCTCGATGCCGGCGTGGTTTTGGGGGTACGAATTCATGGGAGCACTGCTTGAGTCCATCCAATCGCCCGCTGATCTGAAGACTCTGAACGAGACGCAGATGGCGGAATTGGCAGAAGAGATTCGCGGCTGCCTGATCCAGACACTCTCAAAAACAGGCGGCCACCTTGGACCGAACCTGGGCGTTGTGGAGCTGACCATGGCTCTGCACACCGTGTTTGATACGCCAGCCGACAAAATCCTTTTCGACGTGAGCCACCAGGCGTACGTTCACAAGATACTGACAGGCCGGCGCGACCGGTTTGCCACCATTCGCCAGCCAGGCGGATTGAACGGCTTCATGCTGCGCACGGAGAGCGATCACGATTCCTTCGGCGCGGGACATGCAGGGACGGCACTTTCGGCAGCGCTCGGCATGGCCGTGGCGCGCGACCTGGCGGGCGGCAGCGAGCACGTGATCGCCGTGGCCGGCGACGCGGCCTTCACGAACGGCATCACGTTCGAGGCGATGAACAACATTGCCGAGCAGACCAAGCGGCTAATTGTGGTGCTCAACGACAACGAGTGGTCCATCGACCGAAATGTGGGCGCGATTGCACGGTACTTTCACAGGATCGTCACTAACGAGCACTACCAGCATCTGCACCAGACGGCTACGCGGCTCATTGAGCGCTTCGCCGGAAAGACCGCTATCAAGGTGGTGCGCCGCGCAGAAGAGGCGGCCAAGAGCATGCTCTGGCCCTCGATACTTTTTGAAGAATTCGGCATGGAGTACTTTGGACCCATCGACGGCCACAATCTGCCGCTGCTGATTGAGAGCCTGAAGTTTTTGAAGACCGCCGACCACCCGGTTTTGCTGCACGTGCTGACTCAGAAGGGTCGGGGCTTTCAGCCTGCGCTCGAGGGGCAAAAGAAATTTCACGGCCTCGGACCTTACGATCCTGAGACCGGGAACACCAAGCCGGCGGGTTTGCCCACGTATTCCGAGGTCTTTGCCAATACGCTGACGGAGATGGCCTCGAAAGATCCGCGCGTTGTGGCGATCACCGCCGCCATGCCCAACGGCACGGGTCTCGATCTTTTCCGGCCGCATCATCCCACGCGGTACTTCGATGTCGGCATTGCCGAGGAGCACGCGGTGTTGTTTGCCGCAGGCATGGCCACGCGCGGCTTTCGTCCGGTCTGCGCCATTTATTCCACGTTCCTGCAACGCGCGGTGGACCAGATTATCCACGACGTCTGTCTGCAGAATCTTCCCGTGCTTTTCTGCATGGACCGCGCTGGGCTCTCAGGCGACGATGGGCCGACACATCACGGGCTTTTTGACATTGGCTATCTTCGTTCCATACCCGGCATTGTGCAGATGGCGCCGAAGGACGAAAACGAATTGGCCGACATGATGAAGACGGCGCTTGAACTTCCCGGCCCCAGCGCCATCCGGTATCCGCGCGGCGTAGTGGTGGGTGTTGCCCGCAAGCCGGAAGCGCAGTCATTGCCGATTGGCAAAGCGGAAGTGCTCGAAGACGGCTCGGACGTTGCGATTCTCGGCCTCGGGCCGCTTATCGGGATGGCCACGGAACTGGCGGCTCGCCTTAAGCGCGAAGGTTACTCCGCGGCGGTCATCAACCCGCGCTTCATCAAGCCGATTGATCGCGAGATGCTCGACCAATACGCGCGCCGCGTTTCCGCGTTCGTTACCTTCGAGGATCACGTGCTGATGGGCGGCTTCGGTACTGCCGTTGCAGAGGCGCTGGAAGAGTTGGGCCGTGCCGTTCCTGTGGTTCGCATTGGCTGGCCGGATCAGTTCATCGAGCACGGCAAGGTGGACGACCTGCGCGCCAAGTACGGCCTCAGCGTTGACGCAGCGTACGCCCGGGTGCTTCCGCTGCTGGCAGGCCGGCGCCGCCCGACGCTTGTTGCCAGTTAGGGCATAAGGCGAGAGCCGCGGCAACCATCAACATGGGAAACGCCTCCAGCGTGTACCTCGGTTCGGCATTGGGCATTCCCCACAGGACAGCGCAGCGCAGCAGAACGTATGCCAGCAACATAGCTTGAAATGGCAAGCGCCGCTTCACGAAACCAAAGGCTGCAACGGCGAGAAACAGAGCGTTCAGCAACGCGTAGGCGATCGCGATGACCGAGCCTTCGGGATGGAGCCGCCATTCCCACCATCGCATCGGCAGGTCTTCAAGGTATTCCGTTCGAGGGCGCAGCCACATATCCGCAAGGCGCACCATGGGCAACACAACATACTGCCGCGAGGGATGGCGCTCGATACGCTGCCGCGCCAGGTTTGCAAATCGCACATCCATTTCCGCTGGAATGGTGCAGAGGTTGTTGTAGTCCGCGATCAGTGCAGCCGTTTGCCGATATTCCTCCCGAGAATCGAATGCGCGTGCAGGGAGCAGTTGGATGTCGATGGGCAGGTCGTCTCCACGCCACCAGATTTCGCCGAGCGAAACAAAGTCCGCTTCCCAGGTTGTGGTCCACAGGTTGAATCCGTCGAGAGGGATTTCAGTGGGGTCCATGGCCGACCGGGGTGCGAGTGGTTGGATGACGTGAAACACGCGGTAATTTCGAATCGTCCACGGGATAATCGGTAACACAGTGAGCAGGGCGATGAGCGCGGCGGCGCGCAACCCCGCTCGGGGTGCGCGCTTCCTTGTGTACCACCAGATTCCCGGAATGATCGTGGCAGCCAGCAGCGCGCCATCCGGTCTGAAGGCTATTGCGCCGATCAAAGCTGCGGCGGTGACGCAAAGCCACAAGCTGTGTCGGTCCAATCCTGCCAGGACGTTTTCTCCATTGATTGTGCGAACCAATCGGCCTGCGGCAAGCATGGCAAGCGCGACGCAGAAAATCTCCGGCGTTTCGGTAAGCGGGGTGGCAACATAGTCTGCGGTGAACGGGCAGAGGCAGGCGATCCACAAGGCAACCAGGCTCGCGCGGCGGCCTGCATAATCGCGTACGAATTGCGCAATCAGCAGGCAGGTGGCCATGTCGACGATTGCCTGGGCGTAGCGCACTGCAACGTAGTTCTTGATGCTGCAGAAGGAGAAGACCACGGCCATGAAGGCCGGGTAGCCCGGCATGCGAATCAGCGTCGGGCGAAACGGGCCGTCCAGTGCATACGCGTGGTGCAGCAGCAGATTTTTTGCGATGGTTCCGTAGACTTCGCTGTCACCATCAAAGTCGGAATAGAGAAGGATGAAGAAGAGCCGCAGCGCAGCGCCTGCAAGGACTGCCAGCGTAAAACTCCAGTCAGGCAAGGCCCCAAGCGAGAATACCAGCAGCGAAGCAACCGCTGGCCGAGTTTCGGCCAGTTCCGGCATTGCTTCGATCACCGAGCCGTGCTTGGACATTCCGTCTTGCCGATCACGCGTCGTTCGCCCAACTGATCCCGAGTGCAGCGTTTTCCGGTTCGCCTGAACCCCTGATCCATGGGCGCACCAATTATCCAACACGCAGGCCGGGGAAGGCATCCAATCTTGTTCCTTGCAACGCCGCACGGCCTGTGCGGCGGGGGCGGCCGATACCGCTGTGCCCGCCACTATGCGACAATGCAAGCTGTACAAGAATGATTCGGGCAACCCACCTACTAGCGGCCAGCGCTTGCGCGCTCCTCGCCTCAACCGCTCCTTTCGGATACTCCCAGACACTTGTTCCTCTGGCTCTGACCGGGGGTACCGTCGTGGATGTTTCCGATTGGGGGCGCTCCGCCCGCGACCTCCCAAACGCCGTGGTAATCCTGCGGGACGGCCACATTACCGATGTGGGCCCGGCCTCCGCTATCGCCATCCCCAAGGACGCGCGCGTTATCGACTGCACCGGAAAATTCATTGTGCCCGGCTATGTGGATGGCTTTGCCGGTATGAAATCGCAGGACCAGGCAAACGCCAACCTTTATATGGGCGTCACCACGGTGGTGGTGCGCAGCGACCGAGACCATGGCACGGCGGACTACGCCGCCAATCCCCGCCCGCATCTTTACGGGATTGATTCCATTGGCGCCTCGGACGATTGGAGCATGCTGGCTCACCAGCCCGCATGGGTTGCGAGGCTCAAGCAGGGCCCGCGTGTTGTGGAGCTTAGCCCTGAAGACACAAGCGAGCAGATTGACGACACGCAACGGCTGGGGACACGCGTCATCTTCCTCGGCCACGAAGTTACCGCCGCCAACACGCAATGGATTGTTGCTCGCGCCCATCAACTCGGCCTGATCGTATACGGGGAATTTGTTTCGACGCCCTACCGCGTGGGCGTAGAGGCGGGTACCGACGCGCTGGTGCACATGGAGCGTTACGACCTTGGCGTTATTCCGGAAGAGCTGCAGCGGCCGCTGATCGACGACCCGGAAGGCTCAGCGGCCAACACTGCCTACGACTATTCCGAACGCCTGCCGGCGACAGATCCGCACTTGCGCGATTACGCGCACTTTCTCGCAACGCATCATGCGGCGCTCATGCCCACGTTCAGCCTGCATTACGCGGAGTTGCCCAACCATCGGAACCTTTGGCAGGAGCCAGCAGCTGTTCTGTTCGATCCAGCGCAGCTTACGGACCCCACCGATCGGGTAACCGGTGAGCTCAGTTATCCGCTGTCGCCGTGGACGCGCCACTTGCCGACCGCAGTCAGGCGCTACCTGGAAGAGAACGCGCGCAAGAAAGCGGACCAGGAGGCGGGGCTCATGTGGCAGATCAACGAGACGATTTTTGCAGCCAATCCGCATTACCTGGCGGGCTCAGGTGCGCCAGTAATGGGCACCATGCCAGGCATTTCTCTGCACACGGAGCTGGAAATGATGGTGCGTTTGGGGCTTTCGCCGCGAGAGGCGCTGGCCGCGGCTACCAACAATTACTCATTGCAGTTTGGCTGGAACGAGCTGGGAATGATTGCGCCGGGCCGACGTGCCGATTGCCTTGTACTTGCCGACGACCCAACGCAGAATATCTGGAACGCGCGCCACATTTCGATGGTCATTCTCAACGGCAACATCATCGATCGCGATGAGCTGTTGAAACTCAAAAAGTAAGCTCAGAATCAGACGTGGCCGCCCACGCCAAGCATTCCCGCGTGTTTGCTGCGCCATCCGCTCCCACGATGCTTTCCTAATCCCACGCTCAACCGTCACAATGGAGCGTGGACTTTCAGGCAAACGGTGAATGGTTGCGAGGCGTGCGGCGAACGGCACAATCCGCTTTGCTGGTAGTCATGGCTGCTTCTACGGTCCATCCTTCCTCCGCGCAGCAACAGGCGCAGCCTCAGTCCCTCGACCACACGCTGGCTTCGCTTCACGGCATGGTGCGCGACGCTGTGACGGGCGAGGGGGTACCGCGCGCGTTGGTGCGCGTGGAAGGCGATTCTGCAACAGGCGCGCTCACGGACGGCGACGGCCGCTTTTCGATCCCAAATCTTCCTGTGGGTCCCGAGCAGCTGAGTATCGTCAAACCCGGTTATCTCGATTTCTCTCGCGCAATGACCAGTGCCGCCGGTTCCAGCAACGCGGGACCATTTCTTTATGCCGCTCCCAATGGCGGGCACAACGTGATGGTGGCTGCGGACATGCCTGAGGTTGTCTTCACGCTCTCGCCAACAGGCGCCATTCGCGGCCAGGTCGAGCTTTCGTCCGGCGACTCGGCGCAGGGCATTGCGCTGTCGCTCGCACATCGCGTCGTTCAGCAGGGTCGAGACGTGTGGCAATCAATGGCGGTGACCAAGGTGGGCAGCGACGGCAGCTTCCGTTTTGGCGGTCTCGCCGATGGCGACTACGCACTCTACTCCGCACCAGCCATGGACAATGACCTCGACGAGGCGTCCGGGCCTGCCGGTGCGGGTCAGCGCTATGGATTTGCCGCCTACTACTATCCGGATGCGCGCGAGCCTTCCGGATTGTCGGCCATTCACGTAGCGGCAGGTCAGCAGGCTCAGGCTAACCTGACGCTCAGCCTCGAGCCCTTCCAGCCAGTCAACGCGACGGTTTCGTTTCCACAAGGTGTGTTTGCAGGCATGGGAATGGAGTTCTCGGCCGTTGTGACCGACAGTGCGGGCCGACAGTTGCCGTACACGGCGCAGTTCGATACTGAATCGCACTCGGCTCGCGTCGAGTTGCCCGATGGCAACTATACCTTGCTGATCACGGCCAATCCGCGCAATCGAGGCAATGGTCCGTTGGAGCAGCACAGTGCAGGCGTTCTCTCGGGCTCAGTGGATTTTGCGGTAGCGGACCGGCCGATTCCGAATCTTCGCTGCGTTCTTTCGCCCATTCCTTCGAGCCCTGTCGAAGTCACCGTGATATACAACACGGGGCAGGCCATCGGCCCCGGCCAGTTGGCGCTGGTGACAGTAAGCTCCGCGCAGGGATGGGTGGATGACAGCATGGTGAGCGAGTTCGCCAGCGGGCACGGCCCCGGCGCAATGGCTGCCACCTACACGCGACCCGGCAGTTACTGGGTCTCGATGCACGCGCAGCAGCACGGCTTTTGCGAGGCCGCACTGACTGCGGGAGGGGCGAACCTTGCGCGCGAGCCGCTGGTGATCGGCGCGTCGGGCTCCTCGCTGCCCATGCAGCTTACGCTGCGCGACGACTGCGCCAGCCTAGAGGTGAGCCTGCCCGAAACGGATTCCTCCATCACCGCCGGGGATGAGCAGTCTTACACCGTTTATGTTGTTCCGGATTTTGATTCGACAGCCGACGTGCAGCGGGTCACATTGCGATCCTCCACCGGTGGAAGCATGACGGTTCCCGACCTGGCGCCGGGCAATTACCACGTCTATACTTTCGCCGGTTCCGTCGAGTTTGCGTATCACAATGCCGATGCACGTGCAGCGATGAGCAGCCGTGCGCAGGCCGTCACGCTCTCGCCCGCTGCGACAGCAAGCCTCGATGTGAAGGTGCCGACACAATGACGCCCCCACGCATACCTTGGGTTCTGCTGCTTGCAGTCTGGGGTATTGCGAGCCTGCATGCGCAGTCGGGGATCAGTAATGGCTACAGCATTGCCGGTACGGTAGTGAACACCAGCACCGGGGAGCCTGTGCGCGGAGCCACCGTGGCTGCGCTCACGGAAGAAGACAACCGGCGAGTCGAGTCCGTGCTGACTGGACCCGATGGCCATTTCTCGCTGGACAATCTGCCGGCTGCAAAGTACCAGCTCACTGCGTCCAAACGCGGATACGCCACCGGAGCCTACGACGAGCACGGCGACTTTAGTTCAGCCATCGTTACGGGCGACGATCCGGATTCCAATTTCGACACGACGCATCTTGTCTTTCACCTCACCCCAGGCGCGTTGGTGCGCGGCGTGATTACGGCCGATAGCGGCGATCCCGTTCCCGATGCGCAGGTGATGCTGTTCAAGAAGCCCGACATTCATCGGCCCGGCGGAAAAATTACCCAACAGGACACGGCGGATACCGATGACACCGGCGCCTACGAATTCGCTAACATCTCAGCCGGAGAATACCTGATTGCCGTCAAGGCAACACCCTGGTACGCCATGCACGGCAACCCACCATCTCCGCGACAAACCTCTGGCTCGTACGCAAACCAGGCTTTGGACGTCGCCTATCCCATCACCTACTTTGATTCAACAATCGACGAAGCTTCTGCCTCGCCAATTCTTCTTGCCGACGGCAGTCGGGTGGTAGCAGATATCAACCTGCACGCGGTTCCATCGGTCCGGCTCCAGGTCACAGTGCCGCGCCGCCCGGACGGACGATTGGCCCGGCCTGAACTGAGCCAAGCCATCTTTGGCGAAACCGTTTCCAACGTGAGCGCCGGCTTCATGGACGCTTTGCAGTCTGGTGCGACCGAATTTGCCGGCGTCGCGCCGGGCCAATATCAGCTTACGCAGGGCGACCCTCCGCGTGTAGTTGAGCTTGACGCCAACACAAGCGAGCAGATCGAGCCCGGCGCAGGCTTGCCCGCGACTCAAGTGAGCGGGACACTTGAAACCGCTGACGGCGGCCGGTTCGATGGCTCAGCGCTGGTGACGCTCGAGCCCACCGACGTCGGCCAGGGACTCAAGCCCCTCGAGGCGAGCTTTGAGCGCGGAGCCTTTCACTTTCCCGCAGTAGCCACCGGCACGTGGAAGCTGCGCGCCGAGGTCAATGGCGTGCCGGAGGCGGTGCTCTCCACCGCCATCGCGGGCAAGACGCAGCAGGGGAACAGCATCCTGGTCCAGGACCGACCGATCACCGTCATCGTGCGGACGACTGCCGGCGGCATTACAGTGGAAGGATTTGCGCGGAAAGGAGGCACGGGAGTTGCCGGAGCCATGATCCTGTTGGTTCCCCAGGCGACAGCTTCTCAAACGAGCCCAGGGTTTGCAGAGCGGGTCCGTATCGACCAGTCCGACTCCGATGGAAGCTTCACTCTGCACGATGTCGCTGCCGGCAAATACCTCGCGGTGGCGATTTCCGGAGGATGGGCGCTGGACTTAACCCATCCCGAGCTCCTCAGCCGCTATCTTCCCGGCGGATTTCCCGTCACAGTGCAAGCAGCAGCGCAAAAGGAGCTTCATTTGGGCGGCCCGGTGCTGGTCCAGGCCTTCTGAGGAGCGTTTCCGACCGGGGCTTCATGGAAGCGGGGGGTAGAGGATAGTCTATGAAGGTACCCAAGTTCTGAGTCGTGGCTTCCGTCACGGGGCCCGGCCCCGACGCACCGGAATCCCCAGAGCGTTGTTTTTGAGGAGTGTTTCAAGTTGAAGAGCAAGTTTCTGATTTCACTACTGGCCGCGATTCCGGCCGCGCTTATCCCCTTATCGGCCGCAAGCCAGATTGCTCCCGAACGTCCCCCTTCTGAACGTCCGGCGGCTGCTTTCAAGTACGAGGCATATGCACTTGGAGGCTACACCAGCCTGAACCAGGTCAACCAGTCCCGCTACGGATTGATCGGCGGCAAGGCCGGCGTCACGCGCGACTTTGGACGTCACGTCGGCATCACCGGCATGGGCACGTACTACAAACCCTCGGCTGGAGGCAGCAACCCCGGCGACCCGTCTGTGTGGGCGGCGTTCGTTGGCCCGGAATTTCGCGCCAATCTCTACGGGAACTTTGACGGCTTTGCCCACGGGCTGCTCGGCGTGGAGCACACGGGCGGAGAACACATGACGCCCAATGTTTCATTCGCGGGCGGATTTGGCGGCGGCATTCTCTATAACCTGAGCCAGCGGTGGGCTCTGCGTGCATCCGGCGACCGCATCGGCGCTTCGTTCTCGCTAACGAATAACACGCCGCAGCTGGGCTACTCGCCGCATCTGCACTGGAACGCGGAAGGCGAATTCGGCGTGGTGTTCCGCTTTTAGTCGAGATTGGGAACAGAGACCTACAGACAGGGCGCGGCTAGATGCCGCGCCCAAAATTTTGGAAAGCCCCTTTCCGAAGTTTGCTTGAGGGACCGCCAAGGGTATCGACGATCCAATTGGATCTCGCCCCCGCAATTGGCCAAAATCTGTCGTAGGCTGCCGGTTTTTGCTCAGCGATCTTTCTTTAAGTGATGTGATTTAGATCACGTGTTTCTTTATGAGAAACATTTAGTTTGGGGGTCAGCCCCTTTCGGGGCCTTGCCCCGCCTGCCGGCAATTGCCCGACAACTCCAGGTCCGAATGCGAGCTGACGCCGTTTGTCCTCTCGAAAGGGGCAACTGCAAGCGTAAATGGATGCAAAACCGAATTCTGGATGGAATTCAAAAACAGTTCTACCGATAGACATAATCATATTTAGACGTTCGTCTAGTGGTGAAGCGTGATTGGAACGAAACGGGCCATTACAGGATCTGGAGCTGTCCGGTTCCGAGGCAAGCAGTCTGGCACCCCACACCCGCCCGCAAAAACTGGGCGGCTTCAGCTGGTGCGAACCGATCCCCCTAAGCCGATTCGTAATGAAGCCAGGCGAACTAGAGAGTTGCTGGCATCGATCGTAGATAGTTGCGCGGACGCGATCTCCTCGGCAGATTTGCATGGAACGATCCAAAGCTGGAATCACGCGTGCGAGGCGCTGCATGCTCTGCCTGCCATGGAAGCGATTGGAATGAATCTTCGCGAGGTGATTTCACCCCGCAATCGAACCGAACTGGGCCCGCATCTTGAGATGGTTCGCACCGGGGGTATAGTCGCGCCGTTCGAATATGTTGTTGAACATTTAGACGGGAGCCACACGGACCTGGAAGTTCGGGTGTCGGCCGTTCGGAATAGAAGCGGAGCGATTATCGGGTCATCCGCAGTTTTCCGTGACATTACAGAGCGCAAGCGGACTGAAGAACGTTTGGTTGACAGCCTGGACTCTCTCGAGCACGCGCAGAGGATTGGCGTTCTTGGATGCTATGAGCTCGATATACGCTCGCTGGCGTGGACAAGTTCAGTTGTGATGGATGAGATCTTCGGAATCGACAAAAATTTTGAGCGCACGTTGGCTGGCTGGGCATCGCTGATTCATCCCTCCGACCGCGAGACGATGGGCGCCTACTTCGCAGATCGTGTTCTGGGAAAGCATAAAGATTTCAATATTGAATACCGAATCATTCGACACACGGATCGAGCCGAGCGCTGGGTGCATGGGATCGGTAAATTAGAATGCGATGCCAGCGGGAATCCCGTAAAAATGCGCGGTGTGATCCGGGATATTACCGAAAGCAAGCTTGCAATCGAGGAGATTCGGAGGAATCAGGAACACTACCAGACCATTTTTCAAACCAGCATCGATGCTGTGCTTCTAACGCGGCTGGACGATGGCCTGGTTCTTGACGTCAATCAGGCTTTTCTTGAAATGACGGGATACGAACGTGAAGACGTGATCCGACGGTCAACCCAAACGCTGAATCTCTGGATGGATTTTGTTGAGCGAGAGCAGTTGGCAGCGCTGATTCGCAAGGAAGGAAAGTCTCACGATTTCAAGTCCAGGTTCAAAAGAAAGAACGGCGAATTCTTCTCGGGATCGCTGTCCGTTGCCCCGATCGAGATCGACGGCATTTCGTTTGCAGTTTCTGTTTTACGCGACAACTCCGATGCCGAAGCAGCGGCACAGAAACTGGCTCAGACAACGGACGCTCTGCGGTTGAGTGAAGCCCGCTATCGAACCGCGTTTCAGACAAGCCTTGATGCCATCAACATTAATCGAATGGAGGATGGCCGATACATCGACTGCAATCAGGCGTTTCTCGATGCTATGGGCTTCGAGCGGGAAGAGGTTCTCGAACGCACGCCGTCCGAACTCGGTGTTTGGGTGAGTAATCTGGATCGGAGTCTGCTTCTCGAGAATCTGCGCCGGAATCCATCCTGCAAGGATTTCGAAGCTCAATTCCAGCGGAAGAACGGTGAAATCTTCTGGGGGCGGATCTCTGTATCGAAAATTGAAGTGGATGGGATTGCCTGCCTCCTAACCGTCTCGCGCGATATAGACAACGAAAAAACCACGGCTGAGGAGATCAAGAGGCTGGCTTTCTACGACCAGTTGACGCAACTTCCCAATCGCCAAATGTTGCAAGAGATATTACTGCAGTCGCTGAGTTATAGTCGACGCGCGGGACGCGTGGGCGCTATGCTCCTGATCGATCTCGATGATTTCAAGACGCTGAATGATTCACTCGGGCACCGCACTGGAGATCTTTTGCTTCAGGAGGCCGCTGTGCGACTTGCCGCCTGCTCTTCCGGTTCTGTAGCCCGTTTGGGAGGAGACGAATTCGTCGTGCTCCTTGACGGGCTGAGTGAAACCGCCAACGACGCCATGGAATTGGCGAGAGACGCGGCTAAGAAGATCCTGGCTTCCATCGCCGAACCATATCATCTTGACGGGCGTAATTGTTCCATCTCATGCAGCATCGGAATCACGGCGTTTGGAGGCGAACATGACTCTATCGAGTCCATCTTGCAACAAGCCGACATCGCCATGTACAAGTCGAAGGACGCTGGCCGCAATACGCTTTGCATCTTCGCCCCGGCCCTTCAACTCGAAGTGAGCGCGCGGGCTTCCATGGAAGAAAAACTCCACCAGGCAATCGGGACGAAACAGTTGGAGCTCTATTATCAGCCTCAGATCGATTGCGACTCGATCGTCGGGGTTGAAGCCTTGTTGCGCTGGAACAACCCCAATCACGGTCAGATCAGCCCCGGGGTGTTCATCCCCCTTGCGGAGGAGACGGGCCTGATCCTTCCGCTGGGTGCGTGGGTGATGGAAGCAGCTTTCATGCAGGTTGCGTCGTGGGCCACGCGCACGGAAACAGAACAGCTTTCCGTGGCGGTGAATATCAGCGCACGCCAGTTCCGGCAACCGGAATTCGTGGAGCAAGTACTGAGTGCGCTCAATCGAACCGGAGCCAACCCGAAGCGCATCAAGCTCGAACTCACAGAGAGCGCGACCGTCGACAACCTCGAAGACCTTGTTGAAAAAATGAGGGCCCTGAAAGCCCATGGGCTAAGCTTCTCTCTTGACGATTTTGGAACGGGCTATTCCTCGTTATCGTATTTGAGAAAGCTACCCCTGGATCAACTGAAGATCGACCGGTCGTTTGTCCGCGACATGATTCCGGATTCCGGGAGCGGCGCAATCGCACAGGCCATCGTGTCCCTGGGCAGGGCTCTCGACCTGTCCGTGATCGCCGAGGGTGTAGAGACCGAAGTGCAGCGAGACTTTCTTCTCCGCATGGGGTGCCATCTTTTTCAAGGCTATTTGTTTGGCCGGCCGCTTCCGTTACAGGAATTCGAAACGTTGCTGGTGAATTCCTCGCGGGAGCATGCTGCGCAGAAAAAGGGCCCCTTGTCTCAGGTCCCATCCGACGTTGTTCCATTGCAGGCGCTGGAACAGATCTGAGCATCTTTGGTTCATGGTTACGGGATTGTGGATGCCACGGATTACATCTCCCGCCAGGCGGGCGCCAAATGGGGAGGTGGTTCCAGTTCTGTGGCCACTACGCGATTCCGTCCGTCCTTCTTCGCGCGATATAGCGCAGAATCAGCCTCGTGAATCAGCGATTCGTAATCGGCTGGAAACCCCGAAGCTACGCCGAAGCTCGCCGTAATGCGGATGCTAGCGTCTCCAGAGCGAATGTGCGTTACCTGCACGGCAACACGCAGATGCTCCGCACGCAGCCGTGCGCTTTCCAATGTTGTGCTCGGCAGGATCAGCAGGAACTCTTCGCCGCCATAACGGCCCACCCAGTCATACGAACGCACCGAGCGCAGAAACACCGCGCTGATCTCCCTGAGCGCGTGATCTCCCGCCGGATGCCCAAACGTGTCGTTCACATCCTTGAAGTGATCGAGGTCGACAAGGATCAGGCTGATAGGCACGCCCTCGCGCCGCGAGCGGTCCACTTCGCCGCGCAGCCGCTCGATAATGATGCGGTGATTCCACAAGCCGGTGAGGTCGTCGTGTTCGGCAAAATGGCGCATCTGCTCGCGCGTGCGCAGCAGTTCGGCTTTCTCCCGCTCCAGGTCGTCCGTTCGCCTTTCAACGGCGAGTTCCAATTGACGCTTCTGCACGATCAGCAGATGCACGCGCCATCGCCACAAAAGTACAATGCCCACCAATACGAGCAACACCAGCCCGAGCCGCAGAAAACCGTTTTGCCACCAGCGCGGGGTAATCGTGAAATCAATTTCCTTGATCGGCGAAACCGCGCCGCCTCCCATATCCACAGCTTCGGCCTGGAACTGATAACTTCCCGGTTCCAACCGCGGATAGCGCACGTCTTCCTGCGCGGTTTCCACCCACTCCTGTTCCAGTCCCAGCAGCCGATAGCGAATGCCAATGTGGTGCGCATCGCGGAATCCAAGCGTCGTAATCGAAACCGACAGCGGGTTTGCGCTCCAGGCGATTCGATCTCCATCGCTGATGGATGTATCTCCAAAAGCAATCTGCGGAATCACAGGCTGCTGGGGAGAAATGACTGGAACTGTCTCCGGCTTCAACAAATGCGAGAGCCCGCCCGATGTGCCGATCCACATGCTGCCATCGGTGTCTTCCGCAAGGCCGTTGCTGTCCAGATCGTTCCAGATCAGCCCATCATCCCGAGTAAAGCTACGCCACGCATGGCCGTCGAAAACGCTCAACCCCGCATCCTGGCCCGCCCACAACCAGCCCCGCCTGTCCACAAACAGGCTCACCACCTGTTCTGACAGCAGCCGCGGCCGCACAATTTGCTCTGACTCCTCCACGCGGTTCCCGAGAATGCGCATGCGCACGACGCCGGCAAAGTTCCCGCTCGCCCACAGGTTCCCTTGCCGGTCCGCCGCAATCAATTCGGGAATCAGCCCCGATTGTCCCGGATCGATGCGATGCCACCCATTCGGATCCAGCCGGAACAGGCCTTCATCCGCCGCAGCCCACACCCGGCTTTTCGCGTCCAGCGTTAAATCGCGAAAGCGCCCATGTGGATGCGTGATCGCTCCATCTTCAACAAGTTGAGGAGCTGCGATTGGCCCATTTGTGTCGACCCAGTAGAGTCCGCCGACCGTCGCCAACCACAGCCGGTGGTCACCGTCGAACATAAGACGATAGACTTCCGGCACCTTCCATGCGCGCCCCGCCAGCGTTTGCCCGTCGATGCGTACCAGCGTGCCGCCCGCCGTTCCCAGCCAGACGTTCCCTTCCGGCGTTGTGGCAAGGCTCGTGGCGCGCGAGGTCTCAATCCCTGGGCTCTTCCAGACCGTGGCCGAGGTCGCTCCCGGCGCAAGCCAGTCCAAGCCCGACTCGGTGCCCACCCACAGCCGCCCATGCTTGTCTCTGAGCGAAGCCCACTGAACATCGTCGCTCAAGCCCTCGGCGATGGTCAGGGCTTCCCAGCGATCCTGTCCCACCCAGCGCATGAGCCCATGGCCCACGGTGCCGATCCACAGCGACCCTTCGCGATCGGCAAACAGCGCCGAAATATCGAACGTGGTGAGCCCGTTGTGCGCCGTGACCATTCGCCAATGGTCTTTCTCCCAGAGCGCGAATGCAGCTCCCTGCGACGCGGCAATGCGTCCCTGCGTATCCAGCACGAGCGAGTCATACGGCTCTTCATTCGACGGGCCTGGCAAATCGTGCGCAACGTAGCGTTTGTCGGCAAGCGATATCTCACCGAGATGGGTTCCCCCACGAATCCAGAGGTGTCCGTTGGGCGCCAGCAACAGGTGCAGCCACGTTGCCTCGGGCAGGTGCAGCAAGGCGCCCATGTGCGTCGTCTTGCCGCTTTCAAGCCGGCAAAGGTCGTTGCCGCAACCGTACCAAAGCACGCCCCCGGGAGTAGCCAGCACGCTCCAGATTTGCCCCGGTTCCAGGTGCGCAGGCTCCGCGGTCCATTGGTCGGTCGCCGTTTGCCGCAGAAGAAAGGCGCCGCCGCGGTCAGCCGCCATCACCTGTCCGGGCCTCATCGCCGCAAAGACCGTTCCCAGCCGTTGCGAAAACCGGTTCGCTCCCGGCGGAGCGGCAATCTGGCCAAACATGCCGTCCTTCCGTTCGAAATAAAAGCCGGATGTTGTTCCCACCAGCAGAGTTCCGTCGGTGCCCGCGAACACGCTCTGCACCGTGCGGCCTTCCAGCCCCTCGGCGGCGCCAAACTTCTTGAAGCGGCTGCCGTCATAGCGGTAAAGACCAGATTCTGTGCCAACCCACAGATACCCCAGCCGGTCCTGCGCAATGCAGTCGACGTTGAGGTTGTCCATGCCGGTGGCAGAGTTGCTAAAGGTGTAATGCTGGGCGACGCAGAGGGGGGCTGCAAGGGCCAGGGCGGCGAGGCCACGGAGCCCAATTCGCCCACTCCAACTGAATGAATGCTTAGACCCTGGCAAAGGCAGACCCTTCAAAGCAGGTAGAGATCACTATATCCGGTTTTTGCTGGCCTTGGACCGCCATTTGGCGCGTTTCCGACTCTTACTCCGCCGCTATGAGCTTCGGCCGCTGATGCTAATCGCAAACAACGGAAGCTTCGGGAAATGCATCTTCCAGCGCTTCCGGATTTCCGATTTCTTCAGTGGGGCCTTCGAGCTTCTGCACGAAGAAGCGTTCTACTTCTTCCAGGACGGCTTCGCCGGTTTTGGCGTGGTAAATTGCGCCGCGCAGTCGACTGCCGCCGGTCACTCCGTGCGTAAACCATGTGGCAAACTGCTTCATTTTGCCTGCGGGATCACCCAGACGCGCATCCCGTGGCAAATCCCTGGTGGCTTCGGTTTCGGCGAGCAGCATGACGAAGTAGGCCTTGATCATGCGGTAGCGGTCTTCGTCGGTGGGGACGTCGTAGTTGCCGGTGGCCGTGTACTGGGCGATCTGGCGGAAGATCCAGGGGTTGGCGGGGGCGGCGCGG
>Ga0302320_10003961_pt1 | contig 33902 bp, 23 predicted proteins | sample Bog_T0_3_FD_202130 | JGI IMG/M metagenome (GOLD analysis project Ga0302320, IMG submission 202130) | Peat permafrost microbial communities from Stordalen Mire near Abisko, Sweden - Bog_T0_3 | ecosystem: Environmental > Terrestrial > Soil > Wetlands > Peat | place: Sweden: Abisko, Stordalen Mire... | reverse complement strand
CGATGGGCTGGAACTCCTGGAACAAGTTTCAGGACAAAGTCACCGACCAGGTGGTGCGGGAAATGGCCGACGTGATCGTCTCGACGGGGATGCGCGACGCGGGCTACGTCTACATCAACATCGACGATACCTGGGAGGGCCAGCGCGATGCCAATGGCGTCCTGCAAGCCAATCACAAGTTTCCCGACATGAAGGCCCTCGCCGATTACGTGCATAGCCGGGGGCTCAAACTGGGCATTTACTCCTCGCCCGGACCGAAGACCTGCGCCGGCTACGAGGGCAGCTTCGGCCACGAGGATCTCGACGCACGCACGTGGGCGAAATGGGGCATTGACTACCTGAAATACGACTGGTGCAGCGCCGGCAAGATCTTCAAGACCGAGGATCTGCAACCGGTCTACCAGGTGATGGGCGAAGCGCTTCGGAAATCCGGCCGCCCCATCGTCTACAGCTTGTGTGAATACGGCGAAGGCGACGTCTGGAAATGGGGCCCGCAGGTGGGCGCGAACCTGTGGCGCACCACCGGGGATATCGACGACTCCTGGAAGAGCATGACCGAGATCGGATTCGATCAGGGGAAGCTGGCGCCGTACGCCGCACCGGGCCACTGGAACGATCCCGACATGCTTGAAGTGGGCAACGGCGGGATGAACGGCGACGAATACCGCACGCACATGACGCTGTGGTCCATCCTGGCCGCGCCGCTGCTCGCCGGCAACGACCTGCGATCGATGACGCCGGAGATCAAGTCGATTCTGATGAACCGCGAAGTGATCGCCGTGGACCAGGATCCGCTCGGGAAACAGGGCCAGCGGCTCACAAAGTCGGGGGATGTGGAGATTTGGAGCCGGCCCCTGGCGGGCGGCGCCGTGGCCGCGGCGGTCTTCAACAGAGGAGAAGCTCCGGCCGAGGCTAGCTTGAAGCTGGCGGATCTTGGCTCAGGATTGAAAGGGAAAACACGAGACCTTTGGGCGGGCCGCAACGTGAGTTTCAAGAACGGCGCATACTCCGTCACCGTGCCGCGCCATGGCGTCGCGCTTCTCAAGATCGAATAGGAGAGCATTCAGTTTGGGTTGAGCCAATGATCGTGAATGGCGTTTGGCGGGCGGCGGCCAGATGGTTGTAGAGCGACTGTCATGCGAAATTTGCCTGCCGCGTGGATGATGCAAGGCTTACGGCGTTGATACGAAGGGAGCTGGCGCGGCCTGATCTCCGCTTCTGTCACAACGCGTCAACTCGTCTGCACCGCCGGTGGCAAAACTGCAACGCGGCCCTTCCGCGGGAGGCAGAATCCTAGGAGAGATCCCGAGTACTCGTTTTCTGCCTCGCGCCGGTTCTGTTCGCAGCCGAAGCAAACCGTCAGCCAACGTCCCCGCCACTACCGGCAGCGAGCGCCTTCGGCGTGAAGGCGTTCAGGGAGACCGCAAAAAGCAGGGCGCTCGCATGCAACGCATTGATTCTACGAGAAAACTCTGGAATTGACCGCGGCTTGTCCTCCAAAATACATTGGTGTTCGAGCCGTTTCTTCATTCGGGTAACCGAGAACAGACATTGATTCTGAAGGCCTTACGCCGCCCCGCCTCTTAGTGGTCTCCAAAGAGTATCGCGCGAGCGTTCAGCCAGCGGCAAAGAACACAGCCGGCGAAACATGGAAACGCTCGCTGAGTCGCTCGATGTGGTTGAGGTTCAACCGGCGCTTGCCGGCGAGAATCAGCGATACCGTGCTCTCGCTGCCAAGCTCGGCTGCGATGTCTCGTTGCGACAGTCCGTTCCGCTCCAGAAGAAATCGCAGCACAGCCACGGGATCGGCGTCGGGTACTGGGTAGTGCTCGGATTCGTAGCGCTCGATGAGCAGTGTCAGCAGCTCGATTGCCTCGACCTCGTCGCGCGTTCGATTAGCCTTGGCCGTCAGCTCAAAGAGCGCCTTGGTGTAGTCGGCGAGTTCCTCATCCGAGTGGATGAGGTGAGGCGCCCCTCGTCTGATCATCTCGGCTGGTTTTGCCAGTGCTGTGCTCATCGTGGAACCCCCTTATCCCAATTCGCGGAATCGTCGTAGGCTTTGTGCGTCAGAACGGACCGGATATAGACGTGTCCCTCGGTAATCCTGCCATCCTTTACTCGCGAAAAGTGAATGACGGTCACCAAGCGGTAGCGGTTCTGGCGGAGGTTGAAGATCACGTATCCCTTCACGGCATCGGCATCCTTAAAGGTCTGTTGGACTTCCACAAAGCTCCGCCACCGCGCGGCCTTCGCGATCTTGCGCCAAGCCGAGATTTCTTTCGCGGCATCCGGGTAGTGCTCGGCGGCTCGGCTCAGGTGCTTCTCCGTGATGATGTGCATGCGGTTTGTTCGAAGTACTGCGGCAAACCAGAACCGAGGCACTTCCGAGTATACTTTGCAAAATGCAAAGTGGCAACAAGCACTTTGCAAAGTGAAAAGTTGACTCCCCTGGAAGCGTCATGCCACCCGGAGGGCTGGTCGGCAGATTCTGCTCGGCAGTTCAGCCTCATTCCGGCTCGAGCGGCAGATGATCGTTGACGGCCTGCGCGAGGTTCTGGCGGGTGCCGAGGTAGCGCTCGGTGGTCAGCACCGAGGCGTGGCCGAGCAGAAGCTGGATCTGCTCGAGTTCGCCGCCGGCGGCGCGGCAGAGCTTGGCGCAGGTGCGCCGGGCGTCGTGCGGGGCGAGCTCCGGCTGGCCGATTTCGGCGCCGTAGCGCCGGACCACCTTCCACACGGTGTCCTCGCTGATCCGGCTCGCGAGCACCTGGCCGCCCTTGTTCACGGGGCGGAAGATCGGACCGGCCTCGATCTGCGCGCGCTGGAGCCAGCGATCGAGCAGCAGCTTGACCCAGGCCGGCACGGGCACGGAGTGCATCAAGAAGTCGGGGAGAGGGACGGTCCGAGTAGGCTGGAGGTATGAATCAACCAACCTCCTTCAAGCGCTTGATTTTACGGGCAGTTCTGCATCAGGTGAGCCCCATGGTCATCCGCCTCGTGTCGGTGTCGGATCAGATGGAACTCCCAGAATTTCACCGAGTAATGCGGCTGGTTCTCGGCTGGAAAAGCGACGTCGGCTACATCGTTCGCGTCCACGGCCAAGAGTTCAACAGCTTTCGCCGCAAAACACGGTCAAAAGCTCTGCACGAACTAAAGCTCCACAGGCAGGAGAAGTTTCTCTACATCTGCGACACGCTGCACATGTGGGAGTGGGACATGCGTGTGCTCGACATCGAGGAGGGGGTGGAAGGCGATCAACACCCCATCTGCCTGAGTGGCCGCGGGGCGGCTCCTCCAGAGCACTGCGGCGGTCCAACCGGGTACCGTTTGATGCTGAAACGGCAACGAGAAGGAGCGGCGATGTCGGATCCGGTCAGGCGGGAGGCCGGTATCGAGATGTATGCGCAGGCCTTGCCGGATGAGCCGGCGGAGACGTGGGAGCTCTTGCGCACCGCCCTGGACGAAGGCTTTCGGAGCATTGATTAAAGGCTGCAGGAGTACGGGCCGCTGCAACCAGATCGGTTCGACCTGAAGGAAACCAATGAGCGGTTGAGTGAGTTGCAGGCGTGCGCGAGGTACCGGCTATGAACGTCCACGTGGAAGTCGTGTGTATCACTGCCGACGGAACTGAGCAGCGGCGGGACGTGTTGGCGGTCGAACGGGCGGGGCTGGCGATGGAAACGTTGGGCCTGAGTCTGCAGGAAGGCAAGGCTCTCTTAGAGGGTGTGCAGGATTGGATCGTCGCGCAGCAGGTCCACGAGAACCTGGAGCAACAAAGGGTCTGCCCGCTCTGCGGCCAGCGGTGTAAAAACAAGGATGCTGGCAGCACTGCGGTCAAGACGGTCTTCGGCCGAGTCGAGGTGCCGAATCCGCGTTGGCACCGCTGTGCCTGCGAAACCACAGGCCCAAAGACATTCCGGCCCACCAAGGTGTGGCTGCAAGGGCGCACCAGTCCAGAGCTGATTTATCTGGAGACGAGGTGGGCCTCGTTGATCCCGTTTGCCAAAGTGGTGGACCTGCTGAAAGAGGTACTGCCGCTTGGCGACGCGGAGAATCAGGAGACGGTCCGCAATCACCTGCAGGCGACGGCGGAACGCATCGAGCGGGAACTGGGTGACGAGCGGCAGCTCAATCTGTTCGAGGGCTCGGAAGAGGAGTGGGAGCAACAGCCTCTGCCGGATGGTCCGATCACGGTGGGCATCGACGGCGGGTACGTTCGGGCGGCGCACAAGCAAGGGGTGTTCGAAGTGATCGCGGGCAAAAGCGTCGTCGCTTTCCGGCGGGAGGAAGAGGGCAACGTGGCGTCGGCGAAGTGCTTTGGATTCGTGCAGACCTACGACGAAAAGCCGCGGCGGCGGCTCTGGGAGTTGATGAAATCTCAAGGCATGCAGGAGAATCAGCAGGTGGTGTTTATGTCCGACGGCGGCGAGGATGTGCGCCGGGTGCAGGAGTATCTGCATCCGTTCAGCGAGCATCTGATCGATTGGTTCCACATCACGATGCGGCTGACGGTTCTGCAACAGCAAACCAAGGCTCTGAAAGAAGAGCGACCACAGACCGGCACTGATGTATCGAAGCAGCTAGAGAGCGTCAAGCACCTGCTCTGGCACGGCAACACCGAGGAGGCGCTCGAGCGTTTGGGCAACCTGATCATGGACCTGAGTTTGATTCAAGCGCATAGCGCAGCGGCGGAGAAAGTTGCCGGCGGCGTGGCCGAGTTCGAGACCTACATCGGCAACAACCGCGAGTTCATTCCGAACTTCGGCGAACGAAGACGGCAAGGGGAGACCATCAGTACGGCGTTCGTCGAATCGACCATCAACCAGGTGGTCAGCCGGAGGTTCGTGAAGAAACAGCAGATGGGGTGGACCTTGCGAGACGCCCACCTCTTGTTACAGACCCGGACCAAAGTCTTGAACGACGAACTGGTGGACGTATTCCGTCGGTGGTACCCGCAGTTCCGGAAGAAAGCCGCATAACTCCCCGACTTCTTGATGCACTCCAGGATGCGTTGCGCCAGCTCATCGGGCTCGGGCATCGAGTGCACTGCGGCGCCCGCGTTGCAGGCGCAGGTAGCCGGTCTCCTGGGCGAAGCTGAGCAGGCTCTTCACGGCCAGCAGCGCCAGGTTGATGGTCGGGGCGGCAGGGGGCTTACGGCCCGGTGCCGTCCCCCCTGAGCATGTGCTCCGTGGGTGTTCTTGACTAAAACAGCGAAAAGTCAATTTTGGGGTTGAACGCCCCTCGATTCTTCGCGATTCGCGCCTTCCAGGTTGAGCAGTGATCCGCGCTGCGCCGAGAGGCTCAAATAGATGGTGGCACCCTCGCGGTGAGAGCACCCCCGGCTTAAGTGATAAGCTCACTCGCATGGTCGCCATCTCCCCGACTTCTTGATGCACTCCATGGACGCTCTGGTGTTGAGTTGCTCCGCGCTCGCCTGCTGCCAGAGCCAGTCTCAGCAGGTCAGTGCTTGCACTAACCTTGAGCCATAGCCCAAAGAAAGGAGCCACTTATCAATTCCAAACTTGCACCTGGGTTCTCGGCCACCGCCTTGAGGAGACACTTCGAAAGTGGCATTCCGAATTCCGGTCGGCGAACATGTACTCGAGGAGAAACCCGCCTGAACGCCTGGATGTTCATGCTCTCCTTTTAGAGATTCGCCTTCCGGGCCACAAGGCTTCACACAAAGACCAGAACCGGTTCTCCTTTTTTCTCTTTATCGCTGTCCTGGAGACTCGCGACGGACAATGCCCGATTGTTCTCTAATGGTTACAAACTGATTACTAACTATATTTGAGATCATTTCACTGTAGCCGCTTGGCCAGAATACTTTAAGGTCGACTGTCTTGTTTGCACCCAGACCAAAATGCAAACGCTTATCGTTCACAGAAAGGAAAGAGGATTGGGCCATGACTGTCTGTGCCTGTTTTTTGCCCCCGTAAGTGGCAATAACTCGTGCTCCGATTGCGCTTCGGTTGGAATGGACGCCCTCCAGTTTCACGGTCAACCAATGGTTGTCTCCCGCCAAGTCATTTCTGAGCAGGGAAGGCGACTCATTACGGTTGAGAATCACGACATCGAGATCTCCGTCGTTATCGAAGTCCCCAAATGCCGCCCCACGACTGGCGTGCGCGGCCGCGATTCCCGGTCCAGCATCGGTGAGTTGTTCGAAATGCCCTTGTCCCAAATTGCGGAATAAGATTCGTGGAGTCTTGTACGGATATTGCGGATACTTGGCTTGTATTTCCGGATATACGCCGCCCGTGACCCAAAGGATGTCGGGCAGACCATCGTTGTCCAGGTCGGCGATCGCGGTTCCCCAACTGATGAATTGCGTCACAACGCCCAGGCCGGAAGCGATCGTGACATCGCTAAAGCCGCCTTTTCCGTCATTCTGGTAAAGTACCGGCGTGTCTTCGGTAAAGTGCGTCTTGAAGATATCCAAGTTCCCGCTTAATCGATAGTCGCCGACCCCGATGCCCATGCCCGCCTGCTCGGCGCCGTCCTCGCTGAGGGCGATTCCACGCTCCATGCCTTCCTCGGTGAATGTCCCGTCGTGACGGTTGTGGAAAAAGAGACTTGGGGTGGAGTCGCAGGCTACATAGATATCTGGCCAGCCGTCGTTATCAAAGTCCGCCGCCGTGGCCGTGAGCCCGTAGCACTTCGCGCCGCCCACACCCGCGCGCGCGGTCACCTCGGTGAAGGTCCCGTCGCCGTTGTTGTGATAGAGCATCGGGCTCTCCTGCGGCAACCCTCTGGGACCGCATAGTACGCGAATGCCTTTCCAGTTGCATTTCTGATCCGCGCCCGCGGGCGGGATGAGATTCGGGTCGAACTTCAGGTAGTTAGAGACGAAGAGATCCAGGTTGCCGTCCCTGTCGTAGTCGACCCAGGTGGCGCCGGTCCCCCAGCGCGCGCCCTCGTGAAGCAGGCCCGCCGCCCGGGTCACATCCGTGAAGGTTCCGTCGCCATTGTTGCGGTAAAGGATGTTCTGCGGCCAGCCGGTGATGAAGATGTCGTCGAACCCGTCGTTGTTGTAGTCGCCGACGGTTACACCGTAAGACCAGCCGGTGTGCTTCAGGCCCGCCCTTGCCGTGACGTCCGTGAACGTGCCGTTGTGATTATTCCGGTACAACCGGTTTGTAGTGCCAGCCGGCACGCCGTCCCACCGTGAGCCGGAGAGCACGAGTATGTCCTGCCATCCATCGTTGTCGAAATCGAGGAAAGCCACTCCGCAGCCTTTGACTTCCAATATGTAATCGTTCCGTTTTTCGCCGCCGAAAATGACGGGCTCGGTGAGACCCGCCTCCGCCGCAACGTCGGTGAAATGCTCCAGCACCGGGAGGCCCGATGCCTTCGCCCGAGGGGCCGGCGCCGCGCCCCGCGAAGCCATTCCACCCAATTGAGCGCCGTTGCCGGACGACCCCCATGCGAGAGCCAGGCCCACGACGGCGGAGCCAACCGCCAACCCCGCGATTGCGTAAGAGATTCGTACAGTGCGCATGGATTGATCCCTGTGATTGAAACTGGTCGCCTGGCGGCCGGAAGTCGCGAAGGATTCCTTCCCTCAGCATGCCAGAGGCTGCAACCTCCCGCTCTCGCCGAATCGAGCATCGCGATGACCAAAAGCGTGGCGCCGCCCCTTGTCACGACAGGATCGCCCAGAGCCAGCTCATTGGCTGGCTCCGAAAAACAGGACGACTGCCCCTGGACGGTCAAAATGGACGTTCAGCCGGGCGCGGCCATGAGCATCGAACTCAACGTGCGCGTTGCCGGTCTGCCAGTACTCCTTCGAGACGCGGGCGGTCGTCACATAGTTGATCTCACCCGCGGCCGAGGAGAACAAAACCACGGTCCCGCGACCCGACGGGGCAATCTTCTCGTGGATCTCCGGCGTTCCGCCGACCCCGCCCGATCGGATGGGCGAGCTCGCCGTGATGTCGTCACGCACCTGTTTGTAGTGGCGCAGCGCCTCGCCGAGGAACTTCACGCCCTCCGGCGATACGCGCGGCAGATCGCCCCAAATGCCGTTCTGGCCCAGCACGAGCGAAGCGAGATTCACTTGCTGCGAGGCGATCGGATCGTCGGGGAAATAGTGGGTCAGAAAGAGCACGGCTGGAAGCCACTTGTCGTAGGTGAGAGGCGTGCGGCAGATCCAGGTGCGCGCCGGTCCGGGGTAGAAGAACAGGTTCCAGTTCTCCTTCTCCCGGTCCATCGGCAGATCGTAGTTGAACTTGTATGGGCCATTGTTAATCAGGAAGTACTTGCCCGCCGAGAGGAACGATAAACCGACGGCCCGGCCTCCCTCGGTGATGTCGAAATCGATGATCGCGTCAGGCACTTCCGCGCTGACCCTTTCGACGATCTTCGCCATGTAGAGCGGCAGTTTGAAGGCGTAAGAGTCGGCGCGTTCCGCAGCCGTGTTGGCGGCGACGCCGTGGTCGTGATCGGGGGAATCGCAGCCATACTGTCCGATCGCATCCCACTTGAAATAGCGGGCACCCGTCTCTTTTGCCACCTGAATGAGTTTGGCGGCGAAGGCGTCGCTGTACCGGCTGACCAGGCACATCGAATGGCTGGCCTCGGTTTCCCAGATCTCGTAGGGCGTTCCCCTCTTCCCGTGCCACGACATGACGTAGGCTTCGTTGTCTTCCAGCATCCGGCTGGAGACAGCGGCGGCCGTCGGGTTGAACCAGAGCCCCAGTTTCATGCCGTAGCTCTTCAACCGTGCCTGCACTGGCGCCAGGCCGTTCGGAAAGCGCGTGCGGCTCACTGGCCAGTCGCCGGTTTTCTCATACCAGCCCGTGTCGAGCACGAAGACGTCCACGCCCATGGCGTGTGCGATATCGATTTCTTCGAGGATACGGCGCTCATTCATGGACTCCAGGTAGGGCTTCCCGTACCACCACTTATTGCGTTCCTGGTAATTCCAGGTGTTGTAGAAGATGTAAGGTTTGCGGCTCTCTTTGGACTCGCTCTGGTAGCGCAGGATGAACTGGCGATAAGCGCCCGCCAGAGTGTCCATGTCGCCTGCCACCGCGCCAGCGTGCATCCAGACGCTGCGCCAGGGCGCCAGCCCAGTGAGTGCCTGCCCATCGACGTAGTTGCCCTTCACGGCCGAGAGCGAGACGTGGCGCGGCTCCGTCAATCGAAATTCGAGGAATGCATCGGGAACTTGAGACCCGTGTTCGTAGGCGATCAGCAGAGACTCGCGGCCGTTGGAAGCCGCAACCAGCGGGCCGATGAGAGACTGGGCGTCCTCGAAGTCCTTGGCCGCCACGGGACGTTCGGAGAGCGTGAAGCTATGCGTGGCCTCCTGGAACTCCGAAAATCGCACCTCGCGCACGATGGGCAATCCTGCGGTGGAGACACCGAAATACTCCAGGCGATCCTTGCCGGTCGAGCGCGAAAGGACCTGCGGGCGCTGAGAACTGATCTCATAGCGGAAGCGCACCACCGGGTTGTCCGGAGCCAGGCGGAAAATCAGCATGGCCCGCATCGACCGATGCTGCGTCAGGACGCCCTCAAACCGGTACTCCGTTACGCCTGACGCCAGGAGGCGCGGCGCGGCGGCCTGCCGGATTTCCGAGAGCGAATCCCGCAGCACAGACCCGCCAATCTCCAGCGCCGGTCCCGTGAACTCATGCACCTGTCCGCCCGCACGAACTTGATAGGACCACCAATGCCGCGCTCCGCTGGCCAACCGGATTTGCGCTGCCGCGTTGCCAAACTCCGGCTCTGCCGCCAGGGCGATCGAAAAGACCTGCGCGAACAGGACCGGCAGCACGCAAACGAAAACAACACGCCTCATTGTCTTGTATATCCTTCCAACGATCTGGCTCTCCGGAAGCCCGCTCCGCTCGATCTTTCAATACTATGAAAGCACTGCAACCCAGGGGTTGCCGCAAGCTGTGACAACCCCTGCGAATTGGAAACGAGCCGCAACCCAATGGAGCAGCTTATCGAATGCGGCCCACACACAGCCATGGCGTCGAGGCACGCTGGAAGGGCCAGCTCAACGACAACTCGCAATGATCGCGCGGCCTACAGCGTCCACCCCTGGCGATACGGAGGATTGATCAGCCGGTTTGCGTCCGCATCGTTGGTGACGCGCAGATTCGCGCTGTCCCACTCCAGGTACTGGGCTGTGCGCGCGGCGAGCGTCCCGAGCAGCGCGACCTCCGTCATCCGGCTGCCGATTTCGAAGTTGCAGTGTGCGGGCTTACCGCCTTTCGCGGCTTGAATCCACTCGCGATAGTGTCCAATGCTGCGCGGCAGCGTTTTCGGCGGCGCCTGAAAATCGCGGTATCGCTTTTCGGGCAGCAGCCGGTTGTTCCCGCCCGAATAATCGGCGAGAAGTTTGCCACTAGCGCCGACGAAGAGCAATCCCGAGGACGGCATCGGCGTGCGCGGATCGAGCTCAACCGGACGGTGCGGACGAAGGCCGCCATCGTACCAGTGGACGCGAACGGGCGGGAACTGCCCCCGCGCCGGGAAGTCCCAGGTGACCATGGTGGAGTAGCTCTCACACTCCGGCGTCGCGATCAGCGCAGGCAGGGTTTCGCTCCCGTCCGCCAACATCTGGAATAAGCCGCCATGCATTTTAGTGCGGCTCCCGCTGACGCTCGTGGGTGCACCCAATTGTAGAGCCTCGTAGAAGACATGCAGGGCGTGACAGGTCATATCGCCGATCGTGCCCGTCCCGAAATCCCACCAGGACCGCCACAGCCAGGGATGATACAGCGGGTTGAACGCGCGATACGGCGCGGGCCCGATCCAACGATCCCAATCCATGCCCTCGGGCATAGCGGGACTCGTCGCGGGGCGTTGCTGGCCGGCGGGATACAGCGGGTGGTCGCACCAGATGTGCACTTCCGTCACGGGTCCGATGACACCCGATAACAGGATCTCGGCCGTCGACTGTGCTTCCTCGCCTGCCATGGATTGCACGCTCATCTGCGTCGCTACCTTCGCCTCGCGCGCGGCATTCACGACTGTGCGCGCCTCGTAAAGGTTGTGCGTCAGCGGCTTGGCGGAGTATACATGCTTATGCATGCGTAATGCGGCCATTTGCACCATCGCATGATTGTGATCGGGCGTTGCGACAACTACCGCGTCGATGCTCTTTTCCTTGTCGAGCATCTCGCGGAAATCGCGATAAACCTTGGCTTTCGGATAGCGGCGAAACACCTTGGCCGCGAAAATGTGGTCCACATCGCACAGCGCGACGATCCGTTCGCTCTCGCAGTTCTGCAGATAGCGGCGGCCCATTCCCGCAACGCCCACACCGGCGATATTCAACGTGTCACTGGGCGCCTGATAGCCTGGGCCGCCGAGCACATGGCGTGGGACGATCAAAGCCGCGGCGCCTGGAATGAAAGCGCGGCGGGTCAGTCCATCTTGATTCGACATAAAACACTCCTATGGCAATGGCCGGAAATAGATATTTCGGAATGCGACCGGCCCGTGATCGCCTTGCAGCATGATCGGGTTCAGCGGCGCTTCGCTCAGCTCGAGAGCCGACCGTGTAGGGCCGCCGGACACGACGTTCTCATGCACAATCTGGCGGTTGTAGACAACCTTCTCGAACTTCGCATCGCTGGTCTTCGTGCCTGCCGCATCGAAGCGGGGAGCGCGAAACCAGATGTGATAATACTGCCACTCGCCTGGCCGTCTACAGGCATTGACGCGGGGCGGCGTGCCGCCGAATCCCTTGTCGTTCTTGTCCACCTGCTCGTAGATGCCGCCGCCATCCCCGTATTTCAGCGGCCCGGGCTTGCCGTAGCTGTCGAAGATCTGCACCTCATACAAACCGTGCAGGTAGACGCCGGAATTCGAGTCCTTGGAGACCATGAACTCCAGATACAGCTCGATATCTCCGAACTTCCGATTCGCCACCAGACTGGTCGTGTGCGTCTCGATGCCATTGACGATGATTCCGCCCGGATGTGGGCTGGCAGTGAGCAGTTTCGGGTTTGCCTCCGGGCACGCTACGGCCGTCGTGGTGTACCACTCGTTCAGCCGTCCGGGGATCCCATGCCAGCCGAGTTCAGAATGCCAATTCGACAGGTCGCGGCCGTTCAGCAGCGGCTGCCATGACTTGCCGGTGTGGAACGGAGCTTCTGGCAGTGAGTCCGTTCGGGCAGCGAACGCGCGGGCTGTGAACGCAGCCGCGCCCAATTGAAGGATCGTTCTTCGAGTCTGTAGCATTAACTCCTCGTATTCAAACTGTGGCGGACGCACGCGACACGCCCACTTCAAACCGGCGGCTCGGGCCGCTGCCGGCGTGTATATCTACTGGACGGTTCGTGCGAACCTCGAAGCTGACGCGTCCGGAGGCGAACCGCACGTGCCGCAGTTCCACCGGCCCGTTCGCCGCGAACAACTGCTTTCCGTCGCGCTTCACTCGCAAGCCGTCCTTCGACAACTCGACGTCGTAAAGCGCGCCGGCGATTGGATACCGCTCGATCGCACCAGCCTCCACGGGCTCGAGATTGCCGAAGCGGAGGCCGTGCCACGGGTTGATGTCCACGAACTCCTCGACGGCAATCAGCGCCATGAGCGCGCCCCAGGTGTAGTGTGGATCGCTCGAGCCTTCGCCTGTTGTCGCAAGGAAGTTTTCGTAGCAGTTGCCCTTTTCACGCCATGGCTTCAGGAACATTTTGGCGCTCGACTCGGCGAGCAACCGGGCCTCATGATCCCATTCGTAGATCTTGAGGCCCTGATACACGAGCCAGTTCATCGGCGCCCACACCTTGCCTCGCCAGTAATGCTGCTTGGGGTAGAGAGGGTCGTCGCGGCTGATGGAGGGCATGATCCACTCGCCCGCGAACTTCTTCGGATCATGAAAAATGCGCCGGATCGATTCGGCCTGCCCAGTGCTCGCCACCTTACCTAACATTGACATGAAGATGTCTGGCGACTGTTGCGGGAAGAACCAATTTTCGCCTTCCCGCTGCCATCGCCGGTTAAAATAGCAGCCCCGTGCGTCGTCCCACAAAAGGCGATTGATCGTCGCCCGCATGCGGCCGTGCTCGGCTTCCAGCTTCACCGCTTCCTCATTGCGATCGAGCTGCCGGGCCATCCACGCAAGTACCCAGCAATCCATCGCGTACAGACAGTTCCGCTCGACGGTGTCTTGTTCCAGCGTGCCGGTCGATTCGTTGTAGCGGGCCACCTGCCACCACTGTGGACTGTCGTCGTAAGACTCGTAGTAGGCTACCTGCTGACGATCTTCGTAAGGGATCTCTTCGGGGTAATTGGAACCGAGCTCGAGCAGGCCGTTATGATTGCCGTCGCGCCAGGGCTGGCCGTCGCCTCGGTCGGCGAACCACCAGCGATGATTCTTCAGCAGACGCGGGTAGATCTCTTCGAGGAACGTGCGATCAGGCCGCCGCAGCCAGATCTTCGCGACCGCAAGTGCGCCGACCGGGTACTGCGTATGTCCCCACGCGACGGGGAAAATAGTACCGTCCGGACGCGGCGGCCACTGGCCGTACTGCACGAACATCCCCTGATCGTTCTGCCACGAGGTAATGTCGCGAATCAGGTCAAAGGACTTGCGCTGGTCCTCCTGGCAGACCAGCAGCGCGCTGAAAAAACTATCCCACAGGAAATCCGGGGCGGAATTGTTTTCGCGCGCCCAGGCGCGACTGACGGTGATGTAGCGCCGCCGGCGCTCGGGCGTGTACACCTCGCTCCACTCCAGTTGATCGTTGATCGCCGCTGGAATGTCGGCCAGGCAACCTCTGCCATCGGGACGGGCGGAGATGTACTTCGTGTGGTTGCGTTCGAGCAGCTCATCAATGCGGCCCGGAGCAAGCCAAGCGGTCGTTGCGTTTTCGAGCGGCGCATAAGACTGACCCTGACGACCGCACAGATACAGCTTCTTCACGCCGGGATAGTAGCCGTTCCATCGGGTCGCGCCAGTGCCTGCTGTTTCGACCGCCGCCTCCGAGGAGGCCAGCACCCAGCGCATCCCGTCGCGCGTTCCCGGAACCCAGGACCGGCCGCGCAAGAAGCGGTTGCCGTTGCTCGTTGTGTAGAGTGACGAAAATCGCGGCGGGGCAGAGTCCCATGGTGCGTATGCCTGGATAATCAGATCTGCCGCCGTGGAGGACGTGATCCGGCAGACGACTTCATTGGCGTCCGTTCGAGCCCACTCGTAAGTGACTTCCGGGCCTCCATCCGGCATCTGCCAGATCAGGCGCGCGTACGAATCGTCGTAAGCCCTGGGACCAACAGTCCGCCACCAATCGCGCCAGTTCCGGAACCATTGCTCGAAATTCGTTACAGCGTAAGCGAGGCGACGGTCCGCCTTCACCCCCTTCATCCATTCAGACGGAAGCGGCAAAAATCGGAACGCAAAGATGTCAGCGTGGTCCGCGATGAACACCTGGCCTGCCCAGGCGTCTGGTGAAAGTGGGCCGACCAGCCATTCCCGCGTAGCCTGCAGGCGTGCCCACATGCGGAGCGGATCCTCGCCCGTCATGGTGGCGTAGCCTAATAGTTTGTAGATCTCCGCGTTGGTGATTGCCGCTCCGGGAGGCAGCTTCGTGCGGCTCTTGCTCGCAGCGGCTTTGCTTTCTTGCGCCTCAACGTCCAGCGACACGCCGGCGGCGCCCGCCAGCGTTGTCCTAAGTAGTTCACGTCTGTTCAATGAGGTCTTCCTTACTTACCAGATTGATTCAACTGTGGCATTCTAGTTTTCTGCTCGACACAGATAGTAAATGATGTTTCCATCGCCTATACGCAAAAAGCCGCTCAATCATCGGTCCTATCATCTGGTTGCTTATTCCTGCCTGACCACTTGTTTGACAGGCCACATCAGACATTCGTAGTGGTTTGCTGGGTCTTGGAATAACTACTTCATTTCAGACTGGCCTTCCTTGGTTTGTGATGTTTTTGCCTTGAAGATCGCCAATTCGCGCTGCGACTGATCTGACTTTTCCAACCGCCGATAAATCTGAGACAAAATGTAGTGTGGAGCAGGATCGTCCGGCGTCAACTCGATATAGCGCTGCAACTGGGGCACCGCCGCTTCCATCGCCCCCTGCTTGTAAAGGGCCTTGCCTAATCCGAGATACGCCAGATTAAGGCCCGGCTCTTCCGTGAGCGCCGCCCGGAACTGAACCGCGGCGCTTGCCTCTTCGTTCAATTCCAGCAGCACCATGCCCAGCCTCAGGCGGGCCATGAAGTGCCTCGGATCCAGTTCGATCACACGCGTCAAGGCTACCTTTGCTCGCTGCGGCTCCGACTTCTTCCAGTACACGACCCCAACGGCGTAGTGCAGTGACGGAAGGTCGGGCCGCTCGCGGATCGCCTCCTCAAGTTCCTGAATGGCGCGATCCGGGTCGTCTTGCATCTCGTAGTACTCGGCCCTGACTTGGTGCATCCGGGCCGAATCCTGCCCCAGCGAGGACAATCTGCCCAGCATCGCGGTGGACATCCGGGAAAGCCCTTTCATCAACAGGTAAGTCTGGTCAGCATCGGATGGTGCTTTTGCCGCCAGCCGGTCGAAGGCCTTTCTCGCCTCATCCTCACGATCCATCGAGAGGTAACAGAGGCCCAGGTAGAACAACCCTTCGACCGACGCCGGATCGAGTGTGATGCCCCGTTTAAACGGCTCCAGGGCCTCCCTGGCTCTGCCCGTCTGGAACAGGTCGAGGCCCAGCATAATGTGCGCCGCCGCCCGGTCGGGCTCAAGGACGATCAGCCTTTCCAGGGTGGCGATGGACTTCGAGAAATCACGCCGCTGGTGGTAGAGCATGGCTGAATCGAATAGCGATCTCGCCTCGGCGGGATGGGCGCCGGCCTTGGCTTTGGCGGCAGCCTTTTCCTGCATAGCCGACGCTTGCGCCCTCATCTGGCCGTATCCGGCCAAGGCCAGAGAGAGAAGCAGCAGCAATCTGAAGACCGGCATGATGGCAGCTTTGCGCTCAGCGCCCCTGGAACGACACGATCAACTGTTGAACCATTTCGTCACCTGCGCCCGATTTCCGGATTTCCCGGAATGCTCGCAGTTCCTGCTCCGCCAGTTGCGTGTTCCCGGACTCCCGGTAGAGCTGGCTCAGCCTGTAGTGGGCTTGCTCGAGTTGTGGCTTGAGCAGCACACTCTTCTTCAATTCGCCAATCGCTTCTACTGGGCGCTTGGCCGCCTCCAGCGCCTTTCCCAACTCAAAATGTGCTTCGGGAAAGTCTGGACTCAACTCAACGGCCTTACGCAACATTTTGATAACTTCTTCTGTGTCCACCTCGCTTCGATGCCCCAGCGCCCGGCCATAGTAATAGTACAGAAGATAAAGATTCGGCTGAATGGCAATTGCTTTGGTTAGCACTTTGATTGCCTCTTCGTCATCGCCTTTTTGGATCAGCATATCGCACATTACGGTATAGGCCGGCGCATAGGTAGGATCCAGCGCAATTGTCTGATAAAGCACTTTTTTTGCCTCATCAAACTGGTTCTCGATGTAATAACTTAAGCCAAGCCCCATCCAAAGCTTGGGCACATCCGGCCGCTTCTCGACCGCTTCTTTGAAAACATAAATTGCTGGCTCCGGGGTACGATGCTTCAGGAACACCATCCCGAGCTTGTAATAATGGTCGGGCGCGGCCGGTTCCATTTGGATCGCATCCTGTAGTTCGTCCGAGGCTCTCTTCGCATCGTCAAGCGCGTAGTAGGCGGATCCCAGCAAGTCGTGGAACTCGGCAGTCGGGGTACGCAGCCCTTTGATCCCCTCCAGGATACTGGCGGTGCGGGCGTATTTCCCCGCGTCGGATGAGTCTTGCGCCAATCGCCAGGCAGTCTGGTAGTAATCCGACGCCCTCTCAGGGTCGTTCGACACCAAAGCGGCGCCCTTGGCGGCCTCGCCGTTTTCTAACCACAGCATGGCCAAGGAAGTCCGGATGGTAGACTTCAGCGCACCGCGGCGCTCCAGTTCACGAATTAAGGGCTCGGCCTGCGGTGGATGATGGGAACCTATCTCCGCACTTGCCAGGGCGACTGTCACGCTGGCATCGGCGGGATCGAGCGCGTGCGCCCTGCGCAGGGGCCGCGTGGCCGGCTCGAACTGCGCGTTCCGTCCGAGGACCAAGCCCAGATTGAAAAGTGCCGTCTTGTCGTCCGGTCGCAACTCCAGCGCCCGCTCAAACTCTTTGATCGCAGCCTGATCCTGTTTCAATCGCACCAGAGTGTTTGCCAGGTTGACATGCGCCGGCGTGGAGTCCGGATTCAGCCGGATCGCGTCGGCAAAGGCCTGGCGGGCCTGATCGAACTGCCCCTCCCCTAATCGCAGGAGTCCCAGCAGGTTGTGCGCGCTCGATGCTTGCGGCGCCCGCTGAAGTATTTCCGCGACCAGCGGTTCGGCGGATTGATAGTTGCCCTGCCTTATCTGTAGCGCGGCGTGCTCCATGAGCCCGGCCAACGATTCGGGCACCGGAACCCCAAGCGCCAAGCCCATCAGCAAAATAGTGAGCATTGCACCCTTCCGCTATTCTACCTATGGCGAGCAGTTACTCTCTCCATAATGGAATTCCTGCCTCTTTCACCCGAATGGACTCCGGGCTTCATAATTGATCGGAGTGCCATACTGCATTTGCGAACTACGCCAAGGTCAGATATTGCCGGCCTTTCCGCACCTGAAATACCTGCTCGGTCCCCTTCGCCGCGATCCGTAGGCGGAACGGGCCATCCGATTCGATCAGAATCTTCCGTGCGCCGCCGCGGGATGGCTCGGCGATCAATGTGACCACGCGCCCGTTAAAACGGTAGCGTTCGCAGCCGGTGCGGCTTTTGGATTCGAGGCGCCACTCCAGTTCATTGCGCGGCGCATCGGAGCTGAGCCCAATGGCGTATTCAAGGAAGTACATGATGGGTCCCAGCCCACTCCATCCAACGAAATCGCGCCTCGCCGGTTTTCCCGGCGCCTTGGCATCCGGCGCATAGTTCTCCCAAATCGTACCGGTATCGGCGAAAACATCCGCCACAGCTCTCAAGTGCTCAAGCGCAATTTCACGCGCCAGTGGGCGGTTTCCATACTGCTCCAAGCCTCGGATCACCATCGTATCCGTCGGAACCCAGACGGCGCCGCGCCAGTAGCCGCCTTCTCCCACATATCCCGGGGCGTCCGCAGAAAGGGTAGGCACACGGTGAAGCCGTCCGAATGTGTGAGGGTTCTTTAGCTCCTCCATGAGTGCCTGAGCCTGTTCGTCCGAAGCCACCTTTGCCAGTAAGGTCCAGTAAGCGGCAATGGTTTTTACTGGCGCCCGTTCGCCCGACTTAGTCAGATCGTAATAGAACCGTGTCTCCGGATCCCACATCTTGCTGTTGATGAGCGCGGCCAGTGCGTCCGCCTCGCGTGAAAATCGCTGCGCCTGGTCCTTCTTGCCCAGGATCGAACCGATTTCCGCCATCTGCCGCGCGAACATAACCATCTCGGCAGATATATCCAGTCCCGTTCCGCCATCGATCAGATAAATGTTGCGCGGCGAGTTGTCCATGCTCGCCCAATCGGTGATGTACAATCCGTTGCCTTGCAGCAAATACTTCTGCAAAGCGGCGTAGTAACGGTAAAGAGGATCCCAGACCCGCGCTAGCCGGTCACGGTCGCCGGTCAACTGATAACTGTCGAGTTCCGCCCATGCGAGGATCGGGTGATTGAGCCCGTCCAGGGTTAGTTTTGGGTTGGGTTGCGGTGTAGCTCGCCCGATGTAGACTACCGGGCGGCTGATTTTCCTGGCGTCACGACCCGAGAGATTCCAGCCCCACCGGCTGAACAGCCCTTCACCCTTGTCGTTGACCCATTCCACATAATCCGCGCCATCGGACCGGCGGATTTCGCGACAGATTTCGCCGTCTTCATGCTGGCGGGCGTAGAAATTGTCTAGCGAGCCGACGGCCGGGACGAGGGGGTGACCGTACTTGCAGAACATCGACATGAAGCACGTGTCCCAACCGAATATGTTCGCATTGAACGCCGCGTCGATAAACTGGGAGACAAACCCGCTTTGGGGAGCAGGTTCGTAAAAGTTCTGGAAAGCGAGTTCCCAGGCTTTCCAGTAGGTGGCCACCCATAACGGCTTCTCGTCGTAAATAGGCGCGGGAAGCAAGCTCTTCACGCTCTGGAACACGGGAAGCGGCTGGGGCGTGTAGCTCTTTTTCGAGAAGTACTTCCCCCGTACATCATCCTGCGCCACTCCGGTCGTGACGCCAACGGTCAACCATGCCAGAGTGGCCGCCAAGGCAAGGAGCTTGGCTCCGTACCTCAGCCGCGCCTTAGTGCTCATAGCGTTGTCCTCTGTACCTTGCGTTTCATCGACACCCGCCGCTGTCCGGTTAAAATCTGCTCCCGTGCAATAACCGACGCTGAATCAGTGAGCTAGTGGCCATCCAGGTTTTTCGCTTTCAACTCTTTGATGAGCGCCAACTCGTACCACATGGGATTCCGCGGCCGCGTGGCGCTTTGCACCTTGGCCGAAGCCAATGACGCACGCGGCTGACGCATCTACGCCGACTTCGCGCAGGCATTGATTCGCATCGCGCGGCTGTTGTACGTCCTGCTTCAATCGCACGAGCGTGTCCCTTAGGTTGACATGCGCGGGTGCGCGGAGTCTGGATTCAGCCGGATCGCGTCGGTCAAATCCTGTCGCGTCTGATCGAACTTCCCCTCTTCTAATCGCAGGAGCCCCAACAGGTTGTGCGCACTCGATGCCTGCGGCGCCCGCTGAAGTATTTCCGCGACCACGGGCTCGGCACCTGTGTAGTTGCCCAGCTTTATCTGTACTGCGGCGCGCTGCATGAGCCCGGCCACCGATTCGGGCGCCGGAACCGCGAACGCGAAGACCAGCAACAGAATAGTGAGCATTGCCTCCTGCCGCTATTCTATCCCTGGCGAGCACGTTGGCTCGCCAGGGAACTCTGTCGCGGGCGGCCAGACTCAGAAGTACAATTTCAGTGCAAACTGAATCTGCCGCGCAATGTTGGATGTGCTTGTGATCGTTCCTTCTCCGCAGTTGCCGCCGCAAAGCGACGCACTCGGATTCGAGAAATCTACGTTGTTGAACGCATTGAAAAACTCGGAGCGGAACTGAACGTATCGGGTGTCGGTGAAACGGAAGTTCTTGAATAACGACACGTCCCAATTGCGGAATCCGGGCCCCCGAAGGATGTTCAGGCCGGTGTTGCCGTATGTATTGAGAGCAGGCGTCGGGAAGCACGATGTGTCGAACCATTTTTCGATGGTCGGGTTGGAGATTGCACCATTGCACGTTCGGTTCGGCACGTTCCCCTGACCGTTGTCCAGGTTGGACGTTGACAGGCTGGGATTGAATGGCAGGCCGCTGTGAAACGTTGCGATTCCGTTCACTGACCAGCCACCGAGGGCCGCGTCTGTCAGTCGGTTCCAGTTCGTCCCGATCCGCTTGCCCTTCCCTACCGGTAGTTCATAGCTGTAGCTCACCACCAGGTATTGCGGCTGGTCGTATCCAGTGACCGCTTTACTTGCCATATAGTTGAACGCATCCGTGTAGCTCGCTCCCCGTGACATATTTTTAGACACTGTGTAAGCAACTAGGAATGACATGCCTCCGGAAAACCGCTTTTCAGTCTTCAGTTGGAAGGAGTTATAGTGTGAGACACCTCCATTGAAGCGCATGTTGAATCCGTCCAAAGCGGGATCAACAGAATAGTACGGCCGGCGTTCCGCGATCGGCAGTTGAGAGTTCACCCCGGGCTGCGGGATATTGCCAGGCAGGTTGATGAAGATGCCCGTCACCGCGTTGCCGACATACGATGCATCGATTAACAGGTTTGGCAGGATGGAACGCTGGACTCCGGCGCTCCACTGGTAAACCCGCGTCTGCTTGAGGTTCGGATCCAGCCATTGGACCTCATTACCGAGGGCCACTAGGTGGCCAGCCGAGGCGCCTGGACGCGTTTGCATGGGAGTCAGCGCCGGCAAGCCTTCATCCAGCGTTGGACCTGGAATGTATGGATTGGGCGGAGTCAGTTGCTGGCCTTGCACGAACGGCGGGTTCTGGCCCAGAGTGCCGAGGAATCCTCCGCTGCCGGGCGTGAATGCAGAGATTCCGGTGCCAATCCGAAAAGCCGTCTTGCCCCGATCCGGAGAGTACGCCAGCCCGAGACGTGGCTGCCAGTTGCCGTAATTTGTCTTCACGCCGCCGCTGCAGCTCGTCGCTAGGCAGGCGAGCAGAATATCGCCACTGGCGAGGTCGAAATTGGCCTGACGGTTGTAGGCGTCTGTAGGAGCCGTGTAGATCTCGTACCGCAGCCCGAGATTGACCGTCAGCTTATCGTTCAGCCGAATATCATCCTGCCCAAAGAACGCCAGTTCGGACGTCCGGTAAGAGGGGTATCCCGGCATCGCCGTGCGCACGGCGTTACTCTCGTAGCCGGTCAGGAAGCTCGCCATCCCGATTCCGGTGCCAGCCGCCCCCTGGTTGCTGGTCTGGTTCGCATCGAAGTCGAACTCACCAATCGGGTTATCGGTCTGGAATAGATTCGCGCGAACCCGATGGATGTCCGCGCCGAGCTTGATGGTCTGTTTGCCATGGATGAGCGTGACGTTGTCCACCCATTGGAAGATCGTATCGTGACGGAATGTGGGCGCGTAGGGCGTATGGCCGATCGCGCTCATGCCGCCGATGCCTATGCGGGCCAGACCTCCGCAGAAACTGCAGAAGCTGTTGATCCCGGGAATCCCCACCTCATTAGAGGTCTGAACGCCCTGGTCCAGGCCGGCCCAACCCAATCTCACACGGTTGATGCCCATGCGGAACTCGTTGACGATGTTGGGGCTGAAGGTGTGGATGTCACTCACCACCGCGTTCTGATTGCGGGAATCGGAAACCGCGGAGAGCCACGGATCGCCGCCCACCTTGGCGCCTAGGTACGGCGGAATCGTGATTGTCGTTTGCAGGATGCTGTATCGCGCGAAGAACTGGTTCTTGTCGCTGATGCGGTGATCGACACGGACGTCGCCGTTGTCGACGTCGTGCGTCTGCGAGTTCGCAGCGTAAAAGTTGTTGTTCATCAACTGCTGGCCGTTCGCCGCCACGAGATTTGGCGATGGCCAAAGTTTGGTGACGTTTACGGCTGCCGGACTCTGCTGGGATAGCGGAATCGTGTTGTTGGGATAAAGGGTGTGGCTCGTCGGGGAATAGACGAGATTCTGCGCGGCTCCGCTGACCGGATTGGCCTCAGTAAAGACCCCCTGCCGCTGCAGGCTCGTCGGGATCGTCATGGTCTCGCTCTCGCCCTGGCTACTCCGGTAACCTTCATAGTCTGCGAAGAAGAAAGTTCTGTTCTTGAGAACCGGGCCACCAAGGTTGCCGCCGAACTGGTTCTGCCGGAAAGCGGGAATCGTTGCTCCGACCTTGTTGTCAAAGAAGCCGTTGGCATCCAGAACGTTGTTCCGCAAGAACTCGAAACCCACGCCGTGGAACTGATTGCTTCCTGACTTGATCGAGATCTGCACGTTGGCTCCGCCGGCCTTCCCGAACTCGGCCGAGTAGTTACTCGTCGAAACCTTAAACTCCTGGATGGCGTCGATTGACGGATTCACAGTGAGGATGCTGAAGAACGCTTCGTTGTTGGAAACGCCGTCGATCTGCCAGTTGTTGCCATCGCTGGGCGTTCCGTTGACGCTGGATGAGGCGAGTCCTTGCGGATTGTCGACTCCGATGCTAGCGCCCTGGCCGCCGCCCGGTGTGGAGCCTGTGTTCAGGTTAACCAGTTGAGCGAAGTTCCGGATGTTCAGCGGGAGGTCGACAATCTGTTTCGAGTTGATGACCTGCGCCTGCTCCGCAGTCTCAGTTTTGACCAAGCTCGCCTCCCCAGTCACGCTCACGCTTTCGGACACATCCCCAACCTGAAGAGTTAGATCCACGCGTGCTTTCTGGTCGACCTGAAGATCGACGCCAGACTGGGTAGACTTCTTGAAGCCACTTTTCTCCGCGGCCACTGAATACCGGCCGGGAATGAGGTAGGGAACCGAATAATTCCCGTCGACACCCGATCGGACCACTTTGGTAATCGAGGTGTCGAGGTTCGTTACAGTTATCGTTGCATCGGGAACCGCGGCGCCAGACGCGTCCTGGACGGCGCCGAGTATGCTTCCGGCGGTTGCTTGAGCATGCAACTTGACAGGCAACGTAACAACCCCCAAAGCCAACAAAAGCACGAGAACGAGTACCCTCGCCAGCAGAGGCTGAACAATGTGCGACAGAGCATCACAACACGATTTTGAACTTGATCGCATTCTTTCTCCTTAAGTGCGCATAGATACGCAACTGACCCTGATTTGCAGCGACTCCGAGCTGCCGCCACGAATGCTTGTTCTAAGCTAGGGTCATGCCCGATCACTTACAAGTGGCCCCAGGTGAAGTAACGGTGGAATCAGATGTCGCTTCATGCCGTGCCGCCTGATCCCTTTGCCATTGATTATCAATGGCTTACACGACGCTTAACATGTTACCTGGACTGCTCTATGTGATATGCTTGCATCCGCATGGCGCACACTGGACCGCAGACGGCGGAACTGCCATCGAATGAGGAGAGGCGCGGGTACGTCGAGCGCGTGCTCAGCTCGGTGACCTTCTCCAACGCCCCCGTTCTCAAGTCCTTCCTGGAATTCATCGTCTCCTTGTCCGAGGAGGGCCGGAGTGATGAAATCAGCGAGTATGCCATCGCGACCCAGGTGTTTGGCCGGCCACCGAAATTCGATCCTGCCTCCGACACGATCGTCCGAACGCAGGCTTACAGACTCCGGCTGAAGCTAAAGGAGTATTACGAACGGGAGGGAAAAGATGATGGGATTACGATTCAGATTCCCAAAGGTCATTACGTTCCCATTTTCCAATTTCGCTCCCAGAACGGCCTCCATGAGCTGGTTCCTCCCAACGCAGTTCCAGTGCGGCTGGAACCAATTTCCGCCGCGCCCACGGCCATGCGCGTTGACAAGCCCTGGATGCGCATTACGGGAGTGATCCTGCTTGCGTCTGTGGTTTTTATTTGTGGTCTTGCGATTGGCATTCGTTGGTCGAACCAATGGCAATCGGCCTTGGCGGCGAAACTGACGCAAGGGATCGAGGCTCAGTTCTGGACCGGCTTTCTTAATTCGGGCCGCCACATCACCGTTTCCTTCATGGACTTGCACTACCTCACTTCGGACAGTGGTACGCTTCTCCCGATCCATGGGGAAAGCCCGGCGGCGGAGCGCGCCGCTCCGGCTGACCCAAAAAACGCAGCCAACCCAAAACTGGCGGCTGCGGCCGGTCGCCTGTATTACGAAAACGGCTACGCCGCGCTGGGCGATATGCTGGCCGTGCATCGTCTAGCACTGCTCTTCACCACTCTAGGCGCGAATACAACGGTGACACGGGCTCATCAGATCACACTCGACGAGCTAAGAAACAATAGCCTCGTCTTTCTGGGAGATTTTCAGGATAGGAGTACTGTGATCTGGCTCCCGGAGCACTGGCCGTGGCGCTTCGCGTTTAGGAACACATCCGGCCTCTGGGGGAAGTACATCATCGACACCGGCGCACCCGCTGGGGTCGACTCGCATTTCGGCCTCGGGCGCGATCCGGATTCGGGCGTCATCCGAACCGACTACGCGTTGGTCAGTGTCATCCCCGGGGTGACCCCAACCCGCCGCATAGTGAATCTCGCCGGATTGACAACCTCAGGCACCCAGGGCGCGGCCGAGTTCATGAGTTCGGAAGCAGGCTTACGCGAACTGCTGACTGCAATCGGTACGAAACAGAACGGGTACCTCGTGTTCCCGCGCTTCTTCCAGTGCGTTGTACGCGTGGAAGTGGCGCATGGAATCGATGTCATCTCAACGAAATACGTCACTGGGGCTGCATTCGAGCCCGAACGATAGTCGGGAGAAATGTCCTGCTCATTAGTACTACTGGAGAGCATAAAAAGTGGATGCTGAGCGCGTAACATGCTGATTTTGCGAGAGTAAACTGGATAGTGGCCCACTTCGGCGGCGCAAAACATTGGGATTTTGAGGACATCCCATTCGGGCGGCTGGGAACGCTCCAGTGATTCTGAAGGCCGGATGACAGTCGAGCACCCACTTTTTATGCTCTGCTTCATGGCCCGAGAAGCTCAAATCAGACCAGCGCCAGATTGAAGAGGCGCAAGGCTTCGAGCAATTCTAAATCATCTGGCTCGATATCCTTCCTAAGTTGCTTGTTCAAGGATGCGGGCTCAAACAACGCCCAATTTTCAATGTCGTGCCCGTGTTTTGACAAATAGCGAATCCCGTTGAATCCCTGGCTGTACACGACGGCTGAGGCATTTTGAGTCACGCACCGAGGCCCGCTGCGCTGCAGAACGGAAGCATCGAAATCCGGAATACCGAGCGAGATCAACAACGTTGCCAGCGTGCCCCGCAGCGTCGCAACCCAATCGCTCGCTCCAATATCGGCAAACTCGCCATCGGCATCCGCGGAGCCCATCAATCGCCTGGACAACCATTCCCGCGGGACGATTCCCGCCGGAACGAAATCGTCTTCGCCCTCGATTTGCTGCAGTTCGGCGTAGAGCGCCATGTCAGGCCGAAAACGAGCGAGCGTCTCAAGAAAGCAGCCCAGGCGCGTGGACGAGGCGTACAGGACGCGGTAATTGCCTTTCGGATCGTCGAATCTGTTCCCAAACGTTCCATCCGGGTTCGCCCGAGACCAGTCGGGATACTGCCATGGATCCGGCCGCCGGCCGATCCGGTGGATAGAAATCGTTGCCATGCTTATCCGCCGGCGAGAAACGCGCGCATCGCGTTCAGCAGTTCGGGGCCGACCTTCTCGACGTCTTCTTCCTTCAGCAAACGGATCGGTGTGCGGTCTTGCAACTCGGGATTCAACCCTGTAAACCAAGCCTGCACGACCCTGGCCGAATCATGCTCGCTGAGTGTCTTGGCGATTTGATAGCCGAGCCGGATACGCCGGTCCGCATCTCTGTACGGCTCCACGCTAGCTTGCATCCAGCGCTCGACGACGCGCGTGTCCTTCACACCGCCCACATAGGCCGTCAGTTTCTTTCCAAGGATTTGAACCAATTCCTGGACGATCTCAGCGAATGGGGCCTGGATGGCGCGCCGGTGCGCCGCCAAATCGGGTCGAGCTAGTGGGCCTATAGCAACAGCCACGGTCATTCCCCCAATTTCATATGAACACAATTGCCCACAGAAAGACAACTAAAAAACCATCAAACAACGCATCCCGCGCAGGGCCAGATCACGTCGGAAGCATCGGCGGCAGCTTCAGACCTCCAGCTCCACTCAATCCGGCTCGAGCGGCAGATGATCGTTGACGGCCTGCGCGAGGTTCTGGCGGGTGCCGAGGTAGCGCTCGGTGGTGAGCACCGAGGCATGGCCGAGCAGGAGCTGGATCTGCTCGAGTTCGCCGCCGGCGGCGCGGCAGAGTTTGGCGCAGGTGCGCCGGGCATCGTGCGGGGCGAGTTCCGGCTGGCCGATTTCGGCGCCGTAGCGCCGGACCACCTTCCACACGGTGTCCTCGCTGATGCGGCTCGCGAGCACCTGGCCACCCTTGTTCACGGGGCGGAAGATCGGACCGGTCGCGATCTGCGCACGCACGAGCCAGGCGTCGAGCAGCAGCTTGACCCAGGCCGGCACCGGCACGGTCCGCAGGCGCTGGCCTTTGCCCGCCAGGTCCGGAATCGCCCAGCGCGCATCGCGCAGTTGAATGTGCTCCACGTCGAGCGAGACCAGCTCGGCGCGCCGCAGCCCGCAGCCCAGCAGGAAGCCGAGCAGCGCCCGGTCGCGGCACCCGCGCGCCGCGCCGCGATCCGGCGCGTTGAGCAGCGCCGTGGCTTCGACCGGCGCGAGCCAGTTGCCTGCCCGCGTGCCCTGGCGCTTGGCGCCGCGCACCCGCCCGATGCCGGCGGCGAGTTCCGGCGCGATCAGGCCGTTGTCGGCCGCCTCATAGGCGAGCTTGCGGATCGCGCTCATGTGGACGTTGAGCGAGGAGGCGGCCAGAGACTGGCCGTCGAGCTGCGTCCGATAGCGTTGCACCGTACCCTTGCTCAGCCCCGGCCGGTCCGCGGCCTCGTACCAGTCGAGGAAGCGCGCAAGCGCGAGCGCGTAGCTGCGGCGGCTGTGCGGCGAGGCGAGCCCGTCCAGGACGAGCTCGAGGACCCGAGCGAAGGGGGACGCCGCCAGCGCGGCGGGCAATTCGTGCCGGCCCGCGGGCCACAGCGCGGCCACCGCGCGGCTGGAGGCCGGGACCAGGGCGACGGAGGGGCAATCGGCGGGATTGGGCACGCAGCTTATTATAGCGCCGGATAAGGCGCATTATCACGCGCTATTTATTGCCTCTCGCCTCATCTTCTTTGAGCTAAACTGCGGGATCCCGCAGTATCATAGAGCAACCGAGGTAACCCCCGATTCCCGCCAAACCCACGTGGCATAAGCGTCTCCCGCAAATTCTCGCGGCGCTCCAGGCCCGCTCTGAAGCCGTCGTCGACCGCAGCTGCATCCAGGGTCTGTTCGAAGTCGGGGAGCGCCAGGCCCAGACCATGATGCGCGACTGGAAAGCCCACCGCGCCGGGGGAAGCTGGCTGCTCGACCGCCTCGCGCTCATCGAACGCCTGAGCGCAATCCTCGCCGGCCGTGAGTATCAAGCCGAGCTCGAACGCCAGCAACGCCTCAGTCAACAACTCGCCGAACGCCAAGCCCTCGAATCAGCTGCCCGCGAGAGCTTCGCGGTGGACCCCCGAGTGCGCCAGTACAAACACGCCGACCTGCCCACGGCCTTTGAGCTGATCGCGCCCGGTAAACTCCAGCTCACCTTCCACGGCTACGAAGACTTCTGGTCCCAAATGGCGGCGCTGGCCGCCATCGGCAAAAATGACGGCCAACGCTTGAAAGCCTTCGTCGAAGGCTGGCAGGAGGCCGACGACGAGCCATGAGCGACCCCGTCCTTTCCCTGCCCCACTACGACGGGCCTCTCGATCTGCTCCTGGAGATTGTCCGCCACGAGCACCTCTCCATCCGGGACCTGCCCATTGCGCACCTCACGCGCCAATACCTGGACTACTTGCGGACCGCCGACCAACTGGACCTGAATCTGAGCGCCGAATGGCTCTTTGTCGCCGCAACTCTGATTCACATCAAATCCGCCCAGATCCTCAAGCAACTGCGTAAGGAGCTCGACAGGGCTCCCGCGGATAGCGCCGACCCCAGAACGCCGCTGGTACAGGAACTACTGAGCCATGAAGCACTTACAGGGGTCTCAGGCTACCTCCGGGAGCAATTGCTGGTCGAAGGTGGGACCTATGCCAGGCCGCGCCCCGTAGAGTTGCCAGAGCCTGATGCGCCAGCTGACGAGGATCAGACGGACCCTGGCCGCATCAGCCGCCTGGAAATCTGCGAAATGATCTGTGACGCCCTGCAGGTGGCGCGATCACTACCCGATCTGCCGCTACCCGGCCGCGAGGCGCAGATGCAGCGCATGATCGAGTGGCTCCGCCAACGCCTGAAGACGCACCAGAGCCCGCAGCCCCTGCCAGCAAATGCGGTTTTTTCCCAACTGAAGAAGCCGACAAACCAAGTGCCCCTGTTTCTCGCCATGCTCGAAATGACAAAAGCCGGCGAGATCGGACTGGAGCAAACTGGCGACGGCGAGCCGCTTTACTTGATCCCCGGGCTATCGTGAAGACCTTGAAGTCGCAAGGGTTAGGGGAACTGAGAATCGTTTTCCATCCCGATTCGGGCTGAGCGACTTCCCTGCCCCACCGGCTTACCAGTCGCGAATTGCGGCCGCCGCCAATGTCCAGCACCGCCTTCTTCACGACCTCGGCGTCTCTTCCCGCGGAGAGTCGGTCGAACTTGAGCATTCGCCTCAACTCCACCCTTCGAATCATGGTTCGCCTCGATCGAGAAGCAAGGCGACCGCTCTATAGTAGTCCGTCACTCCTTGTCGCGTAGATGGGGGGAATTACGAGTGACGTCGGTTACATGATTCTCAAGGCGGTCTCGCCGCGCCACATTCGTGCCCAACTTCACAGTAATGGTATAGCCGCTACAAGAACCGGTCACAAGAATTGGAGAAATTCACACCAGTGCTGTCACATGGAGCGGGCAATTCACATTGGATGCCTGATTGGCCCGCACATCTGGTGTCACCAGCAGCACCGACTGTCTGGACATTCGATTGTTCTGACGGTATGCTAGCTTTGTGATCATTACAGTCGCTTCGTTTAAGGGCGGAGTGGGCAAGACGACTACCGCCATTCATTTAGCACAATTCTTCAGCGAAAGCGCCCCAACGGTGCTGATCGATGGAGATCCGAATCGGAGCTCGACCCAGTGGGCAAGTCGCGGTTCCCCGCCCTTCGCTGTCGTGCCTGAATCGCAAACGGCGATCGTTGCCCGCAAGTATGAGCACTTGGTCATCGACACGAAGGCGCGGCCGGAACTGAGCGATTTACAGGCATTGGCTGAGGGCTGCGATCTGCTGGTGCTCCCTTGTACCCCGGATCCGTTTTCACTCGATGCCCTGGTAATGACGGTAGACACTTTGGCTGAGTTGGGTGCCGACCAGTACAGAATCCTGCTCACTATCGTTCCTCCAAAGCCACAAAAGGATGGCCCCAATGCCAGAGCTACGCTGCTTGAAGCAGGAATCCCTCTCTTTGCAGGAGAAATTCGTCGAACGGTGGCATTCCAGCGGGCAGCCTTGGAAGGAACAACTGTGGATCAAATTGGCTCCATAGATATCGCGACCGTGGCATGGAATGACTATGTCGAAGTCGGAAAGGAGATCTGCAAGCACTGTGAACAAACCAAGTTCTAAACCGAGTCCCTTCAGTTCCCTTCTCTCCATCAAGAGGCGGCGGATGCCCGGTGACATCAGTGTCACCGATGTCATCAGTGATCCCGGTTATACCGACCATCCGCCCATTCTAGAGATAGATGCAGCGTCCTTGGCGCTGATCAATACCAATGCAACCGAGCAGCCGGCGCCATCGAGCATTCAGCCGTCCCAGGCATTCGGAGGCACCACACAGCCGACGCCACCAGACAGCCGGTTGCTCCGGGCAGGCAGCCCAGGCGACCATCCGGAGGAGATGCACATCCAGCCAGGCGATGCGCCTGACCATCCGATGTCACCGCACATTCAAGGACCTGGGCAATCTGATGCCCCACAACCACATCAGACAGTCGGTGACACCGGAGCAACCGTTAACACTGAACAGGCACCATCACCGCATGGCCAGCCGCATCAAACAGGCGGTGTCACCAGCACCACTAACCCCACCGCTGTTCGGCTTGCCCGCGACCCCCTTGGGAAACGGTCGCACCCCGGCTACACACGGATGACGGTCTATGTCCAGAAGAAGACACACGACGACTTCAAGCTGGTCACCGATCTGGCCCGGGAGGAGATGAGTGAAATCGTGGAGAAGCTGATCGGAGATTACGCCAAGGCAAGGAAAAAGGATCTCGTTCGAAGTTTTGCAGGCTAGAACAAATTCATCTGTCCGTTGAGCAGAATGAAATCCTCGAATAAGGGAACGGGGAGGCTCTCACGGAGTGACTTTCTGAATTCCGCCTCGGCGATCTCATCGATCTGTTTCTGGTCCAGGTTGCGGTAGCGGCCACGGATGCTTGATGCCAGTTTTTTCCGTTGTTTCTGAAGTTCTTCCGGATCAATCTTCCGAATCGCCTCGTCGACGCATTTCGAGACGTACTGCTTGTACTCTTCCTTCATCAGAAACGTCTGGTGCTCGCTCTTAATGGCGAGTTCCTGCTGCGCTTCTGACTGGGCCAACCGCTTCGACGAAATAAAACTCTCTGGCACTAAGTCATCGGATTGAAGGTACCTTATGTAGGCTCCGGGAGGATTTCGCGGTTTCCATTTCCCAGTGCCGATCAACCAGTCGTAGTACTCCATCTTGTCGACGAGCAGTTCCAGGTCCTCGCGGGACTTCTCCCTAACCATCCGAAGAGCTACCTGTCTAGAAATGTTTCGGGCAAGCAGCATGTCATAAGCCGGCGGTAGGCGTTCCTCGACCTCAGGTTCTGCAATCTCCTTCGTCGGCTCCGGCTTGCTGCCTATACTCGCCAGATCATCGTAAAACTTTCTTCCGTGTTCCAGGACGATCTTGAAATCCTGGCCGTCCTGGGTGTGAACGATGTCCCAGTTAGCGATGTAGTTCTCTCGCCTCAGTTCCTCCATGGCCAGCTGGATGTTGCCCTTAGCTTTGGAGAGGTACTTCTGCGGCGTCAGACCGCAGATTTCGCAAAATGGCTTGTAACGCTTCTCGAACCGGCGCCTCTCTCGGGAACTGTACAGCCACGCCTGCAGATGTGGGACGAGTACCCGGGCCAGGGAACTGCCGAGCCTCTTATAAGACTCCATCTCGATTGGAAGAACGTAACCCTGGTTGACGTTATCCAGTAGCCATTCGCTCATCCAGACCAAGTGCCGATCTGCCACAGCCCCATTGTCAAGTGTTTCACCCGCCGTGATGACACGCGTGAAGGCATGAAACGTATCGGAAATGTGCCGCTTCTTCTTCACGAGGTAAATCGCTCCCTCGCTCATGATGCTGGTAACGACCATCCGCTGGAGCCATTTGGCGATCTCTTCCGTTAGACGGCCAGACCACGCTAAACCCATGATTTTCACGATCTCCATCGTCGAGAAGGAGATCGGATTAGACACGGATCCCTGCCGCCAGCGGATCTGTTCCACCAGATGGAGGAGCGCGAAGAATTTGTCCTGGTCCGATGTATTCGGTAGCCCATGGTTTGGGCTGGGCAGAATTGTGGTTTTGCGCCCGTCCGCATTGATTACGCGGGCCTGCGTGCTCCGTTTCTCATTCTTCTCCGTAGCGGAGAAGAACCCAATCGAGCTCAGGTTCTTCTCCATTCGGATGAAGCTCTTTGGGGCTTGTACGGAGCGGTCCGCCGACTTTATGATGCTCTGCTGATTTCCTAAGCCATCATCAGCCTTCACTCGCTTTGGCATCTGCTCTTGCATCGTATCGCAATGCGGACTCTGCAAGGAAACACCTAGTGGTGATGACTAACGTCCTCTGAACCAAGAACAAAAATGATGTGTAATGTTTATTGTCATGTAAGTGTCGTTATATCAATATCTTACGGAAATGTCACTTCCGCCGAAAGTCCGTGAAATTGCCGTGGAGAGTCCACCAATATTCCGTCAGGAGTCCGCAGTCCTTCCGCCGTGAGTCCAGATAACTTCCGCCGAAAGTCCGTGCCACACGTGAAGATCAAACGAACCCCTGTAGTTTCTGTCGCTTACACCAAATAGCCCGGAGTCAACCCTAGGCCTTCGGAGAGCATTTCCGTCGAGAGTCCGCGAGATTCGCGCCCCAGCGGAATCGAGCCTCTCATATGGAATTGTGGTTTGTTTTCAATGTGTTCAGCAGGGTGAGCTTGGTTTGCTTCCGCGGAAAGTCCGTAACGCACGCCAGTTCCCTTCTGCCGAGAGTCCGCAGTAGCCCTGATGGTCTTCCTTCAAAGCTCGAGCACCGGCCATTAGCTATCCCCGAGTTGGTCCTCAAGAAGTCGATATGGCATCAGCGGCCCTATGCCCGGATCCAAATGTGGTCCATGGGTTCCGCCGCGCACACATTTTAGCCAATCCGCCAGGGAATTTCGAGATCAAAGAACTGGCGCAGAATCCGCCCAAAGACCCTGCCTCGAGTGGTCAAACAAGTCGCCTGACACTGACGGACTCTTCGAAGAAGAATGAAGGCTTCGAACGAGGCCAACCCAACGTGGGGATTACAAGATAGGGAAGGGAAGTGGCACGCTCTCAATCACAGCCCACCGCTGCACACCGCATGCCTCGTATCATCTTTCGGCGCTCCTCTTCGCGGCAACGCTGCGGGGCGCACATCATCGTGCCCGCGCCGGCTGTGCTATTCCTTCCCTGTGGACTTATCGGAAATCCGCTCACCGATATGCGCCACCATGGTCGCCGCATCCTCGCCAAAGAACGGACCGCGCCCATTTCTGCATCATACCTGGGCTTCAAGACCCTAGCCCTAAACCGAATCTCGATTGACACCAGTTTCATATAGTCCAAAAGCCCCGGCCTTGCGTGTGGCTACCGCCGAGAGTCCGTAAGCCCAAGCCGCCATTTTGCTCGCCTATGGGCGCATCCAGGGTGATCGAGTTTCCCTCCTTCCACCAGCTTTCCGTCCTTCGGATTCGCTATTAGGAATTCCGCGGGTTGCCTCTCGCCGGTACGACACCGGTACGATAAGAGACAGGCCCGACGGCAACAGGCATGGTCACATTGCGCATGCTCCGAGAGGAAGAACGCGACGTAGTCCTCGACATCGCCAGGCGGCATGGTGCCGTGAACGTGCGAGTCTTCGGGTCCGGCGCACGAGGTGAGGCCACATCTGAAAGCGACGTCGATTTGCTGGTTCAGCGGGAGCCAGGCAGATCGCTGCTGGACCACGCCGGCCTGGTGCTCAACTTACAGGATCTGCTGGGCGCTCCTGTCGAAGTCGGCACAGAACGATCCCTGCACCGGTATGTATGTTCGTGATCGCATCCTCGCCGAGGCAGTGCCGCTGTGAAAGACGAGCGGCTTTATCTGCACCACACGCTGGCGCGCTGCGAGAGGGTTGCCGGCTACATGGCCGACGGCCAGGAGGCGATTCGTTTTTCGCCTCCGAACAACAACAAGACGTGGTGATCCGCAATCTCGAAGTAATCGGCGAAGCCGCCAGACGGGTGAGCCCGGTGTTGCGGGTTACGCTTCCGGATCTGGATTGGCGTCGCATTTGCGGCACGCGCGACGTACTCAGCCATGGCTACATCGTAGTCGATATCGAGGAAGTCTGGACCGTCGCGGCTGAGCACTCGCCAGAGGTT
>Ga0302320_10003960_pt1 | contig 33904 bp, 28 predicted proteins | sample Bog_T0_3_FD_202130 | JGI IMG/M metagenome (GOLD analysis project Ga0302320, IMG submission 202130) | Peat permafrost microbial communities from Stordalen Mire near Abisko, Sweden - Bog_T0_3 | ecosystem: Environmental > Terrestrial > Soil > Wetlands > Peat | place: Sweden: Abisko, Stordalen Mire... | reverse complement strand
GCGCTTTCACTTATTCAACTCAGGTCTCCGCAACTCGCCTCGCCAGCGACTACACCGCGCGAATCGTCCCATTCCATGTCAACGCTCTCGTGCCGCTCGAAACAGACCGGATTGTCTGGCAACGCTAGCGAATTACACCTTTGCCTCTGGCGGTCTGCGACAGCCCCCGCCAGTATCTGTTCAGGCAAGTCAAGGCGCGCAACGCCAATCCGATTGTCCGCCATCCCGTAATAGACGTCGAAACGGTCTGGAGTTCCAAGATCGTCGCGCCGGTCGATGCCTGTAGGGAAAACAACATTGGCGGCGGCTCCATTGCGCTCCTCGGGAAGCGTCAGCGTCAACACCAGCTGAACCGAGCGATAACGAATTGCTCGCGGATGCTGCTTTGAGAGCACCATCACTCCGGCCGAGTAGCCCAGAGGATGATCATCACCTGTACCCCGCACTTCGCTTACGCCGTGGCAAACGATCAAGGTGGCATGCCCTCAGCCAATCATTGCTGGCGCAAGTCGGGCCACCGTGAGCACGGTGATGTCGTCTTCCTGGCCGAAGTTTTGCACTGCGATTACAAGGCTGGCGGCCGTGGCGCGGCCGCTCATCATCTCTCCGATTCGCTCGAAGCCGAACAGACGCCCTTGGGCATCCTGCGCCTCGGCCACACCGTCGGACATGAGCATCAGCGAGTCGCCTTCAGCAAGCTGGAAGTGCATGACCGAAAACTCTACTCCGAGGATTGCCCCGAGCGGCAATGCTCCTTCCATCGGCATTTCTCGTTCGTTCAGGTAGGGCGCCAGATGGCCGGCATTTGCCAAGGTCACTTTGCCGTCGCGCGCGATGAGAAGCGCCAGGCAAGTGACAAGCCCACGGCCTTGGAGCCGCTCGTTGAGCAGCGCAAGGATTTTCTCAGGCTCGGTCGTAAACTTGGCTGCGGTTCGGATCGCGCCAACAATCAGCGTAGCCAGCATCCCGGCCTCCATCCCTTTGCCCGCCACATCGCCCACGACTATCAGCACGCTTTCGTCTTCCAAGATGGGAAGAACCTGAAAGAAGTCTCCCCCAACCTCGCGCGCTGGCCGATATTCGCTCTGAATGCTGAACCCCGGAGTTAGCGGCAACCGGTCTGGAATGAGGAACTGCTGCACATTCCGCGCCGCCAGCACTTCGCTGGCAAAACGCTCTTCCTGACTGCGCGTGCGCGTGAAGCGAAGAATCAGAATACCGAAAACCGCAAGCAAAAAAACGCATCCGTAACGTCTCCAAAGGAGATCGGGAATGGCTTCTCGATAAGAGTAAAGGAGCCGTCGAACCTCTGTTGCCACCCATGCTGACGGGGCGTCACTGCTATGCCGGTTAGGAGATCCAGAAGCGTCCCCGGAGCGACAGGCACGACCAGGAGACGCGCGTCAGGCGAGCGTTGTCTCGCACGGATGAGTACTACGCTGATGATCCATGCATCTAGAATGAGCTCACACAGTGTCCCCACAAGATTCTCGAACCAGACGCCCTGAACGCTTCCCGACAGGCTGGCAATAAGGACATCCACCAGATTCAGCGCAACCGCAGCCACTGCCAGTTTCAACAGCCATGTGCGCCTTGGTTGCAGCAACTGTTGATAGAAGGCGATGGTGGCAAGCGCGCCGAGTGCCGCAGTCAGTTGTACGGCAATGTCACGAAACTCGATATTCCACACCACAGCGCTCTCTGATACATAAATAGCCGATTCTCCCGCGGTGAACAACATCACAAGGCTGAACCACAGATACTCCCTGTCGCTCCGCCGCAAAAGAAACAGGGCGAGCGCCCCCAACCACGCCAGCATCGACAGCAGCGTCAGAACCTCCGAACTTCCCAGGGAGCGGAAGGAGTTGGCGTAATCCAGTTCGTTCCGATGTTCGATCAGTTGCGTATCGCCAACCAGCCCGCCGCCGTGCTGAGGCCCGCCGCCCATGTACAGGGCCCACCCCGGCCAGTGCCACACGCGCAAAGCCACCTCGATCTTTTCCTGCCCGTGCCTCCCCGGCGGAAGGGGATAGACTCGAAAACTCCCGCCGCCGTAAGGGAAAGAGTGAGGCGGCATCTTTGCATAAGTCCCAATCAGCTTTCCGTCCGCATAGACCTCATAGCTCGTCCTGATACTCGGCAGATACAGCGAGACGTGTTCCATTCCGTCCGGAACCGTGATCTGAAAGCGATACCAGGCCATTCCGCCGTAGTCCTTGTAGCCCTGCGTGGACCAAGGTTTGTCAGAGCGGAGTAGCGACCACGTTGAGTCGTCAAAGTTCCGGTCAGCCCAGGCCGGGTTGTCGCCGGTATGGAGCGCCAGAGGCCGTCGAGCGACGCCATCGGCACGCGGCCGGTGGTGAGGTCGAAGCTCTGCGCGCGCACCACGCCGCAGGCGCCGAGCACGATGCCGAGAAGAAGCAGGGGAAGCTTTTTCATGCGGTGGTCGCGATCCAGGACTTCACCCCCAGCGTATATCACAACGAGTATCCGAAGAGAGTGACAAACATTCACGAGCTAATGTCGTGTCCCCAAAGTTTGTAACATAAGTTCCTAAGTGCAATAGCGGATCCTTCGACTCACCACCCCCAAACTCCACCCCACAGACGAAGATCTGTCTGCGGGGGCCCCGGAACTGAAAATCGTTTGGGGCCCCGTTCGCTCAGGATGACAGGCCTTGTTTTGCTATGAACTTTCGAGGAGCGGTCATTTTGGCCGTAACTCGCATACGCGAGTCAATTGCTCAGGATGACAGCAATGGTTTTGTCGTGAACTTCTGGGACAGGACACTCGCAGTGCCGGCCATGAGGGCCCGAAACAGCTATCTACCTAGCGACGGGAGCGTTGGCCGGGTGCCCGGAAATCAGCTTGCACGGTCCGTAGTCCCTGCTGACCTTCTCCACCGAAAATGTCGGATTGCCGGCGCTGCCTTTCACTTTCTTTCCCTTCGTCCCATGGAACCGGACCAGGTCCCCCACCTTGATGTTGGCGGTTTCTCCAGCCAGGGCATAGGTCTTCAATTCGCCTTGAGTTTGAACCTGGAGGCCATTTTGGTCACTGAAAACACAGCCCTTTACGGTGTGATGACTATGATGAACATGAATAAGGACGACCGTGCCGACCACCACGGCGCCAACCCCGATTGCGGCTGCGGTGATTTGTCCACCGGTAGGACCGAAGCTTCCGATTGAGCTTTGTCCAACACCATTGGTGCAGGCGGTTGGACCGACCGACACGCAACAAACAAGTGAAGCCAGGGAAATTGCAACCATCTTTTTCATCCGTCGCCTTTCGGCTGAGAGCCCTGAATCCGCATGGGACGGCCGGAGAATTTCTCGATCGATTGTCATGTCGATATCCTTAAGCTGTTGAGATTTCCGCTGGAGCTGGGAGGGTACGCGTCTGCGTGTGGCTTCAATGTTCGAGGCGGTGTACGACTCAACCGGTCCGGCGCTGGAGGGGAATGCGGAAGCGAACGAGTCGTATTCCGGGACCATACACAGGAATCGCGCCCGCTTGCAATGATCTAAAAGATAGCTTGTGCGAATTTCCATGCTAGAATTCCGCGAGGTTCGCTGAATGCCGATTACGTTGCGCCCCGCCACCGGGAACGATATCGAGCTTGGCCTGTCGTTTCAGCCCAAGTATCGAGGGGACGCCCTGGTGGGAGTCACGGCTGCTCTTCAGGCGTGGAAGCATGTGATTCGTGATCGATTTTTTAACTCTTGTGTTGTCGAGTCAAGTTCGTTCCCTCGAAGCCATCGGATGGTGGGTTATGGGACTTCGGTGCTCGTCTCATCTGAATTCGCGGATGCGGAGTTAGCCAATCCCCGTCCGGACATCACCTCCCGGGTTATGGCAAGTATTCATGCGGGCCGCTCGGTATTGGCCACTCCTCACGAAGTTGCGCGAGCAAATTCGGGAGATGGGGTGAACGTGCTGATCCTCGGGACTACCTGTCGTCACGAGATGCTCAGCCCACCGGACCTGCAAGAAACGCAGACTCTTCAGGCCGCAAACTTTGTAGAGGTGCATGCGGGGTATCGGATACGAAGAATCTTCCACGAGACAGCCGGCGAACCGGAAAAGGGTTTTGCGCGGCGCTCCCTGGAATTTCGGCTCGTTGCGGAGTTTCCGGAAGTTGGACGAGAGCTTTTCCTCATGACACGCGACTCCGTACAAGGCCTGCCCGGGTCTATTGGTAACGTTCTTTTCCGATTTCGCGAACCGGCGCTTCGCCTTCGAGAATCAGATCAGCAACTCCTTGTGGCCGCGCTGGGAGGAGCTACCGATCAGGAGTTAGCTTCAGGACTCGGATTCACACTCTCCGCGGTAAAAGCAAGGTGGCGCTCAACCATCGCTCGCGTGGAGGAAACGATGCCCGATTTGGTGCGCGATGTGGAACACCGTGAAGGTCGCGGTGCTCAGAAGCGCCATCGAGTCCTGGCCTACGTGCGAAGTCACCCGGAAGAGCTTCGGCCCTTCGATTGGGCAGAGAAAAACCACGCATAAACAGTCCTATGGCGAGGGCTCCGCGTGGATTGCCTTCAAGAGCATTTCTCTCATAGGTATACTCGATATCCGGAGCAACGAAACCAGGCTCGCGAATGTCGTGAGCGATCTGTGGGAGCAGATCGGTGATGGCCTGATCGAGAACCTCTCTTTGTCAGTAGCTTCTTCGATGGTCATGGTTGCGATCATGCCCTGGGTGCTCATTGCGCCCAGGATGGTCATGATTTTCCAGTGGCTTCCAGGCATCGCTTCATGGATGCGCCAGCCTCCAAGACATCGCGCATACAGCCGCGTCATCGAAGTGGTGACACCGCTTTCATCAAGGAAGATCACCTCGTCAAGCGGGGCCGAATGGATTTCCTCAAGGAACTGCGCCCGCCGCTTTTGATTGGCTTCGCGTCTCGCTCGGCTGCGTGGAGTGACTTTTTCAAACGCACGCCCAAACACTTTAGTACACGCCATAAATGCTGGCTACTGATGCCAATCCCAAGCGGCTGCTGAAGTCCCTTCTGCAAATCGGCTAGCGTGCTACCCGGTTGTTCGCGCAACTGACCCAATAACTCGCCTTCAACCTCTGGCGTAACCCGGCTCTCGACTCCATCACAGCCATGCGCAACCCGCTCCATCTGCCGGCTGCCCAACCGCTGCCTGGATATCTTTCGGGCCCAGTCATAACTGACAGAAAACAACTCCGCCAACGCGCGCAACGAACCCTGACCGCAATCGTAGGCTGTCAACAGTTCGCAACGAAGATCGTTCGAAAAGGCCTTCTACATTTCTCATGACGCAAATTCCAGAGCTATTACAATGTATCCCTACCGGAGAAACGCTCAAGAAAGCAATGGACTTTGGGGTTAGAAGACAAGGTGAACCCGGCTGCAATGGGTCGGTATGGGAGTCTGTTCCAGCGCCCGTTTCGCCCAGGTCGGTCCATGCTCATCCCAGCAGGTAGGATCGGTAACGACCCCCATTGCACCCGCCATGTCTTCTTGCCTTTGCTTTGTCGGCGCGTTGCGGGCGAAGTGCCCGGATGTCTGTAAGCTTTCTCAAACTGGCTCTGTGATTGGGTGTTCAAAATAAGCTCTGCCTCGGCGGTCAACTCCGGAAACTTGGTTCTGGTTCTCCAGGAACTCCGCTTTTTGGCGCCATGGGCATATTGGGAAGGCGTATCCCCGAAGCGGCAAAGATTGCGTTGCCGACCGCGGGAGCGAGGCCCACGAGGCCGGTTTCGCCCGCGCCTGCCGAAGGCAAGTCTTTGCGGTCAACGAGCACGATCTCAATCTGTGGCGTGTCACTGAACCGTGGAACGCGGTACTGCGCGAAGTGGGGATTCAGGATCCGGCCATTGGCAAAGAGGATTCTCTCGAAGAGTGCGCCGCCGATGCCCTGAACAATGGCGCCCGTGAGCTGATTGCGCAGACCGTCAGGATTCACGACGGCGCCGCACTCCCAGGCTTGAACGACACGGCGGATTCGTACTCGCTTAGTGGCGGGATCAATCTCCACCTCGGCGCATGTGGCGACATAGCCTCCTTTGTCCACTCCGCCAGCAATGCCGAAGCCGCGCTCGGGCGTGGACTTCAAACGGCCCCATGCGAATTTGCCGGCAGCGGCCTGGAAGACAGCCCGCAGCCTGGAGTCGGTCAGGTTATTCAGGCGGAACTCCAGTGGGTCCATGCCCACGACGTGGGCCATGCCGTCCATGTGCGACTCGCGTGCGAAATGGTTGGCTGTCGAGGCAAGACCGCGATAGGAGCCCTGGCGCAGAGGAGACTTGGCCGCGTGATATTGAATGAGTTGATTTGCCACGTTGTACGGAGTGGCGATGGCGGCCGGGCCCGAGTTGTAGTTGTGATGCTCCCAGGCAACCAGGGTTCCGTCGCGCCGTGCGCCGGCTTTGATCTCGATGATCCCGGCGGGGCGGAGATACGCCCAGGTGAATTCCTCGCTCCGTGTCCAGACAACCTTGACGGGCTTGCCAGCGGCTTTGGCCAGGCGACCCGCTTCGATGGCCGCCTCGCCGGTATGCTTGCCTCCGTAGCCACTGCCCATATCGGGTTGGATCACGCGCACCTGGGCAGAAGGCAAGTGAAACGCCTGCGTGAGTTCGTCGCGGACACCGAAGGGACGCTGGGTTCCGGTCCAAACAGTCAGCTTACCGTCAGTCCACTCAGCCACGGCGGCGCGCGGCTCAAGAGGCGCGTGGGCGATATAGGCGACGGTGTACTGCTCCTCCAGCTTCAGGTCCGCGGCTGCCATGGCCTGCGCCACGGAACCCAAGACGTTTTCCGGGCCATCGTCCCGCCTGCTCTCGGGATTGTTCTTCAGATGAGCGAAGAGGTCCTGATTCGAGGGTTGCGCGGGCACATTCCAATTTGCCTGGATTGTCGACAGCGCGTGTTGCGCGGTGAAGGGATCGGCAGCAACCAGCCCGATGAAATCGCCGTCGCGCACAACCTTCACGCCGGAAAGCTTTTCCGCGGCGCCGGTGTCGAGCGAGACGAGAGTCGCGTTGAACCCATCGGGACGAAGCACCGCGCCAAACATCATCTCCGGCAAGGAAATGTCAGAGGGATACTTGTGTTTGCCGGTGACGAAGTCGCGCCCCTCGGCTTTGGGAACAGCGGCTCCAGCAATCTCCCATTGCGCAGCAGCCGTGAGGCTCTCCGCGCTGGAGACAGTCTTTATCAGCTTTTCGCCGCGCGTCAGTTCGCCGAAAGCAAGAGATCGCGAATGCGCAGGGTCGGTAACTTTGCCTTCGGCGGCTGACAGGCCGGCCGAGGCCACATGCCAGCGCTCTGCGGCGATCTCAAGCAGCATCTGGCGAGCGGCCGCGGCCATGGTGCGCAACTGCGGCCCCATGGTTGGAGTCGTGCGGCTTCCAAAGGTACCCATGTCCCAGGGAGTCAGATCGGTATCGCCCATCACCATGGTGACAGCGCCGAAAGGAACTCTCAACTCCTCGGCGACCAGCTGGGCCAGCGAGGTTCGGATATTCTGCCCCACCTCGACCTTACCGGTAAACACTCTAACTTGGCCATCGGCCGCAATATGCAGCCACGCGCTTAGCTCCTTCGGAAGCTCGTGGCCCACGAATGCCCGCCCCGACTCCTGCGCCCGCGAGGAAGTGTGGGTGAAACAAATCAGCAACCCACCTCCCAGGACTTTCAGGAAGTCGCGACGGTCCAACGTAGATGTGCCCGGCCAGGCCGGCGAAATGCTCTGGGCAGATTCAGTTGTGTGTGCATCGCGATGGTTCATTGGCTTGTCCCTTGGGCCAGCAGGCGGGAAGCTCGCTTGACGGCATCGACAATGCGGGGATAGGCGCCGCATCGGCAGATGTGCCCCTCCATCGCCTCAACGATTTGTTCTTCCATGGGATTGTGCTGCTGATGCAGCAGAGATGTTGCACCCAGAATCATCCCCGAGGTGCAGTAGCCGCATTGGAATGCACCCTCGTCAAGGAATGCCTGCTGAACGGGGCTGAGCTTCCCATCGTGCTCCAGACCCTCGATGGTAACGATCTTTGCCTTGGCCGCGGACTCAACAGAAACCAGGCAGGAACGGGTCGCTCGCCCGTCGAGCAAAACGGTGCAGGCTCCGCACTGGCCTTCCCCGCAGCCGTACTTGGTCCCGGTGAGATTCAGCCGGTTGCGCAAAACGGAAAGCAGCGTTTCTTGGGAAGAGGCGCTGACGCGGAGGTGCGTGCCGTTGACGTTGAGATCAAAATCGCTCATCCCCAACTCCAAATCCAACCTGGCAGCATCAATGTGCCTCTTTCAGATTACTCCAGGTCGAATCGCGAAGCTCAATTCCTGCCTTGGTGATGCCGATTGAGCCTTGGTCCATTTCGTTCGCTGACAGAACGCTTTGGAAATGGCACGCTTAATCTTATTCGAAGGCCACCGGACCAGCCGATCGAGAGGAACGGGCCAACCAGAACACACTCCGCGTACTGGCATTTCCGAACCATGACCCACTTCCGGCGATAGCGTAAGACATAGCAGGCAGAAGATTGTTGCTTTCACCATGACAACTCCCGTCACCTGCTTTGCCCAATCTGCTCGGCTTACGTCCGCATTTTACCGCTCACAGCGGGCCGGTTGGCGGTTGGTCGCCAATCCGGACAGAACCCGGTTTTGGCGTTACTGTCCGGATTGCGGCCATCCAGGCGCGACTCCGAGCCGGATATGTCACGCACCTGGATGCGGACTGGTATGCTTGCACGCGAGGAGAGTTCGATGTACTATGCCCGGTTGATTTTTGCTGGCTTCGCAGTTGTTAGTACCTGGATTGTTTTCTGGGTCCCCTCTGGCGGTGGCCCTCCTCCGATTTGGTCGAATCAGAATATTAACTAAAATCGAATGCAGAAAGGGAACGGCCATGATCTTTGCACGATGGCGAACGACTGAATCTTCTTTATCGCGCGTTGTTTTTGGAAAAAACTGGATTCCTTTCCTGGCGGTTGCGCTCGTCGCAACTGCTTTCGCGGCTGGAGAGACCGGGAGCGACGCGCTCAAGCGAGAGACCTCCTCCATGCGCATCGTTTTCGACGCGCGCCAGCCAGGATTGAGCGCGCTGAGCATCGACTCGCTCAAGCGCGGCGGTTTCCTGGCCAATCCGCTGGTTGACCCCGGTGTCGCGCCGGTTGCATACACTGTGACCACGCGCGGCGGCTGGGTGCGCTACGCGGCGGCTTCAGACCCCGGGCATCCGGTCTGGGAGATGCGATGCGAAGGCGATACCTTGTCCATGCGCAGCCTGTTCCGGCCCGGTGGGGCCGCGCACGATCTGACCTGGAAGTTCGATCCACACGTAGACCACGCTACGCTGTTGGGGCACGTAACGCCCGCGGGCGACGTAGCGCTGCCCGCGGTTCTGCATCTGCCGGGCATGGGATCGCTGCGCGTTTACGCCAGGGGAAGCGATGCCGCCGTGCTCCACTACGTTGCTCACCGCAATACAAACGGCATGACCCCGATTGATCTGGCTCAGCCGCTGCCGGATTATGTGACTGTCACGTTCCCCGCCGCCTCTGCTGAGCACAGGAAGATTGAGTACACGCTTCAGACCGCCGCCATCTTTCCGGCGATCCCAGGCATGGATCCCGCGGATGCGCGCTTCGATGGCTTCCGGCGGGATTTTCTGGATATCTTCCAACTGCATGCGGAGCTGCATGTGTTGGCCAACCATGCCGCCAGCGACGCTTGCGCCTTCACGGTTTACGAATATGCCGACATGGCGCGGTATACGCCGGAGCTTGTGAAGGGGCTGACAGCACTCGACCTGGTTCGTGAAACGCTGGATCGCTACCTAAGCGGGTTTATCGGCTACGGGCAGCCGGGCTACCAGATGTTCGACGGGGCGATCGAGCCCGATTCCCCAGATGCCCATGTCTTCACCGACACCTATCCTTCGCTGCTGATTTCGGCCTATGACTACGCCGACGGGAGCGGCGACGAGCGGTGGGTCAAGCAGAATTACAAGGGGTTGCGCAAGTGGACCGAAACCCTGATGACCACGAATGCCGACGGCAGTCAGCTGCTGGAATATCCCGGCAGCGGAAACTCCGGCTCTTGGAAAGAGGGCGTGATCAACCCCGCAGCCAACTGGTGGGACACGATCGGCTTCGGCCACCAGGACGCCTACGGGAACGCGCTGGGCTATCGTGCGCTGCGGGGCATGGCCGCGCTCGCCAACCGCATTGGGGAGTCGGCGGACGCAGCCCGATACCGGGCGCGCGCCGACGCAATTCGCGCTGCCTATGCGGGCGCCTTCCTGGACCCGGCGGCGGGGGTGGTGGCCGGGTGGAGAAGCAGCGACGGCCAATTGCACAACTATTACTTTCCCTACATCAACGGCATTGCGGTGCGCTATGGGTTGATTGAGGGCGAGCAGGGGCGGCAGGTGATGGACCGCATCCTGGCCAAGATGGACACTGTGGGTTACAGGAACTTCGCGCTGGGTCTTCCCGGCAACCTGGTGCCCATCCGGCACGCCGATTATCTCAATCCGGATCACCGCTGGGGCGGATCAAAGAAAGCCGATGGGAGCGACGGTTTCGAGATCTACGAGAATGGCGGCGCCACAGGCTGCTTTGCCTACTTCACCATGGCCGCTCTCTATCATGTGGGCGAAAAAGAGCAGGGCGACAAGATGCTGATGCCCATGCTCGATGCCTTTGCAAAGCAGGGCTTCACAGGCCGCGCGCCCGACGGGTTGACTTACGACTGGAAGGACTGGCATGGCGGCGCGCATGGGTACGAGGGGTTTCTGGTGGACAACTACTACGCGCTGCTGGCGGTCCTGGATCGCGCCAATCTTGTGGAGAAGATGCCCTGAGGCTCGGAACTGAAACTAGGAGAGGACTCCAGCGGATCTTGTTTCAGATCCCGATGACGGAGATGCGGCGCAGAGGGCCCAGCAAGCCCGACGGGCGGGTGGCCCACCCTTCTGAGCCAATGAAGCGGGTGCCCCATCCTTCGCTTCCTCCTCCTAGCGAAGGGTGGGAGAGCATAAATCTTAGCCGATGCTCTCTTCATTCTCCCCCCCAAAAGCCCTGAAGAGCACCTTTGTGGTGCTTGAATCGACTTTCGGTTTCCGGATCATCTGCGATCGGGACATTACCCGCCCCAACGGCCCCGGCCACCGCTCACCCCCGCATCCGCGGATTCACCCACCGGTACACCACATCCGTCAGCAAATTCACCAGCACATACGTCAGCCCGATCGACAGCAGACACCCCTGCACCAGCTCATAATCGCGATTCGAAATCGCCGTCACCGTCAGCCGTCCCAGCCCCGGCCAGCTGAAGATGGTCTCCGTCACAATGGCGCCTGCAAGCAGCGCTCCGAACTGCAATCCGACCACGGTGACAATCGGCACCAGCGCATTGGGCAGCGCGTGGCGGCACACCACCCAGGCCTCGCTCAGCCCCTTGGCGCGCGCCGTGCGGATGTAGTCCTGGCCCAGCTCCTCCAGCATCGCCGTCCGGATCATGCGGGTAAGAATCGCCGCCAGCGACGCGCCCATGGCGATCGACGGCAGCACCAGGTAGTGCCAGTCGATGGAGCGTCCGCCGCCGGAGTTAGCTCCCGAGACCGGCAGCCAGCCCAGGCCGATGGAGAAGACCAGAATCAGCACAGGCCCCAGCGCCAGTCCCGGCACCGACAGCCCAAACAGCGAAACCACCGAGATCGACTGGTCGACCCACCGCCCCCGCCGCACCGCGGCCAGAATCCCCGCCGGCAGCGCCAGCGCCAGGCCAAAGCCCAGCGCCGTCAGCGTCAGCGCGAGTGTGTAGGGGTAGCGCGCGGCAATCAGCGTAGCCACGGTCGCGTGCAGCCGGATGGAGCTGCCCAGGTCGCCCTGCACCACGCCGCTCCAGTAGTGCAGATACTGCGCGCCCAGCGGCAGATCAAGGCCGTACTGGTGGCGCAGCGCGCCCATGTCCGCCGGCGTGGCCCCGTCGCCCAGCATCTGCTGGATAGGGTCGCCCGGTACCAGGTGAATGAGCAGAAAAACCAGCGAAACCACCAGCCAGACGACCGGAAGCGTGAGAGCGAGGCGGGTAAGAATCTGCTTCATGGGCTCGCTCTCAAAGATAAATCAATGAGTCGCGGCCCTAGCGATAGATGACGGGGATAAAATGCTGCTCCTGGTAAGGCGGCCGCACGTACTCAGCCTTGACGATCGGCGGCAATTCGATGGGCTCGGGCGTCAGATCCTTGTACGGAATCTTGGACAGCAGATGGCGCACCACATTGAGGCGAGCGGCTTTCTTGTCCTCGGCGTTGACCACGAACCACGGGGCCTGCTTGTGGTCGGTGTGGTTGAACATTTCATCCTTGGCGCGGGAATAATCGGCCCAGTGCTTGCGCGACTCGAGGTCCATGGGGCTGATCTTCCAGCGCTTCGTGGGATTGGTCATGCGCTCCTGAAAGCGGCGCTCCTGTTCGGCGTCGGAGACCGAGAACCAGTACTTGATGAGGACGATGCCGGAGCGCACCAGCATGCGCTCGAACTCCGGACAGGTGAGCAGAAACTCCTGATACTGGGCATCGCTGCAAAAGCCCATCACGCGCTCCACGCCGGCCCGGTTATACCAACTGCGGTCAAACATCACCATCTCGCCCGCCGCTGGCAGGTGTGGAACGTAACGCTGGAAATACCACTGGGTCTTTTCGCGTTCGGTGGGCGTGCCCAGCGCCACCACCTTGCAGATGCGGGGATTGAGCGATTCAGTGATGCGCTTGATCGCGCCGCCCTTGCCGGCCGCGTCCCGGCCTTCAAACAGCACCACGACCTTCAGGTGTTCGTGGCGAATCCATTCCTGGAGCTTGACCAGCTCAATCTGCAGGCGACTGAGTTCCTTATCGTAGTCGCAGTCCTTGCCGATGCGCCTGGTCTCGATTTCACCAGGGTGCACCGGCTTGGCAGGGAGACCTTTGCCGTTGACAAGAGGCGCCTTCGTCTCAGCACCGTTCGGTTTCACTCCACCTTTGCCGTTCGCGTTGGCTTTGTCTTTCTTCTTGCTCTTTTCGCCCATAGGTCCTCCTCAGGTCTCGCCGACAGTGCGTCGCGCAGACGCCCGATCGAACAATCAACGACTGGCTCCAGGTGCACCCTCAAGCCAATGGGTTGGATTCTCCAATGCGTGATGCCGAAGGCAACAAGTTTTCGGCATGTCCAGGGAAGCCGCGCATGATTCGATTCCGCGCCGCATCGCAGTTCCGGCCCCGCGGCGACGAAATCTTTTCCGCAATGAGAGATGGGCCTGTCGCAACAGAATACGCCGCGGCGTATAAAGGCGCATAAGGTTCTTGCAGGTTTGTTAGGTTCCAATTTGCCCCGGCTCTGCGAGACGCTGGGCGACATCCAGTCCCCGGCGCCTGCCGCGCCTCCAATCTCAGGGCGAAACTGGCTCCTCATCCACAGTTTCCACACGAATGCGCGCAATCCGTCGCGCGTCCATCGCGACCACGGTCAGCCGCCGGCCTTCGAAGACAATACTCTCGTCCTCTTTCGGAATGTGCCCCAGGCGCATGAGCAGGAAGCCGGCCAGCGTCTCCACGCCGCCGTCGCGCGGCAGGCTCCATTGCATCTGCGTCTCCAGGTCGCGCAGATTCACGCCGCCCTCCATCAGCAACGCGCCCGATGCCGTCGTGAGCACCGGCCGCTCAGGCGAGTCGAACTCGTCCTCCAGTTCGCCGGTCAGCTGCTCGATCGCGTCTTCAGCCGTGACCAGGCCCACCGTCGAGCCGTACTCGTCCACCACAATCGCCATGTGCCGCCGCCGCTGCTGGAAGTCGCGGATCAGGTCCAGCACCGACTTGGTCTCCGGCGCCACCAGCACGTCGCGCATCACCTGCTCCAGCTTCAGCTCCACAAAGGGTACGGCTGCGCGGGGCTTCGCCGTCTCCGCCGTCAGGCCTGGGGCGCCCGGCGGCTTTGGGCGGAAGAACATCAGCCGCGCCAGGTCCTTCGAATACACCACACCGACAATGTGCTCCGGCCCGCGCGCCTCGTCGTAAACCGGCACCCGCGAGTGCATGCGGTCGATCACCCGGGCGCTGGCCTCTTCCACCAGCATCTTCGAGGGCAGCGAGAAGATCTGCTGGCGCGGCGTCATGATCTCGCGCACCGTTACATCGTCCAGCTCCAGGGTGCGATGGATGAGCGTCTCCTGGAACTGCGGCAGCAAACCCATGCGCCGCGCGGCCGTCGCAATCAGCTTCAGTTCCTCCGGCGAGTGGACCGAGGCGCGCTCGCTCAGCTGGATGTCGAAGCCGCGCAGAATCACCCCGGCCCCGCCCTTCAAGAAGCGCACCGCCGGCCGGGCGATGGCCATGAACAGCAGCATGGGCGGGGCCACGGCCACGGCCAGCGCCTCGGCACGGCGCAGGGCCAGCGACTTGGGCACCAGCTCGCCAACCACCACGTGGAAGTAGGTAATGACCGCAAAGCCCATGGCGACGGCGGCAATGTGCGCGTAGAGCAGCGCGTGCGGCTGGGTCAGCGGCAATAAATTAAGCCAGCCGAACAGTACGGACGCAGCCAGCGGCTCGCCGATCCAGCCCAGCGCCAGCGAGCACAGCGTCACCCCCAGCTGCACAGCGGGCAAAAAGTCGTCCAGATCGTGTTGCAGCCGCAGCACCGCGCGCGCTCCGGGAACGCCCGCGGCAAGCATCTGCTCAATGCGCGTGTCGCGGATGGAGACCAGCGCGAACTCCGCAGCCACAAAAAAAGCGTTGGCCAGGATAAGCAGGCCCACGGCGACAAACTCGAGCAGCGGAAGTCCGTGCATCTGGCTGTGAGGATAGCATTTCAGAGACGAGCGACTGAGAGACTAGAGTTGGTTGCATAAATCGGGTCTTGAAAGGGCCCCGCTTCAGCCGTGCCGCAAAGCCTGCTTAAAATCATGGGCTTTAGCCCCCGAGGGATGCGCTGCGCTGGTCGGGCAGCATTTATGCAACCAGTTCTTGGGACTTAGGGAACAGTTCGGGGCAAGCAAACGTACTACTCTGCGGTGCCCGTCTTGCCAGTTCTCAGCTCCGACCCTGTCCACCGGCGCACAGCAGTGTTCGATTGCGGACACCAGAATCGAAAGAGCCGCCAGGGCGATGGGCCAGACAGACTGAAAGCAAAGGAGTTGACCGGCGGCCGGTCTGGCGAGGCGAATGCATTCAATTCCCTGAGCAGTGTGAAGTCCATAACCACTAACCACTAACCACTAACCACTGACCCTGAACCCGAGGCACTCCATGAAGCATCTTTTCCTCACCATCGCAGCATTGGCGTTGGCGGCGGTTCCCGCGCTGGCCACTGAGGCAACCTTCGAGCGCACCCTCACCGTCAGCGGTCACGTGGAGCTGACGGTTGCCACCGGCTCGGGCAACATCCACGTGACCAGGGGCTCGGGCAGCCAGGTGCACATCTTTGGCCGGGTCAAGTCCGGCTGGGGCGGGAGCGAGGAAAAGGTGCGCGAGATTGCCGCCAATCCGCCCATCGAGCAGACCGGCAACATCGTCCGCGTCGGCCAGCACCATGAAAACCTGCACAACATCAGCATCGACTATGAGATTGAAGCGCCGGCCAATGCCTACCTCGACGCCGGCTCCGGCTCCGGCAACGTGACCGACGACGGCGTCGGCGAGAACGCGAAGTTGAGCACCGGTTCGGGAAACATCCACGCCACCGGCCTCAACGGCGGCTTTGCCGTCAACACCGGCTCAGGCGACATCTACGCGGAGCAGTCTGGCGCCGGCGACGTAAAGGCCGGGACCGGCTCGGGCAGCATCGAACTGAAGAACGTCCATGGCGCGCTCAAAGCTGAGACCGGCTCCGGCAACATCAAGGTCGCGGGCGCGCCCGCCATCGGCTGGAAGCTGGGAACCGGTTCCGGCAACATCGAGCTCTGGGTCGGCGATGCGCCGCTCACGCTCGACGCCGAAAGCGGTTCGGGCAGCATCCACACCGACCGCGAGATGCTCACCCAGGGTTCCACCGATCGCCACCACGTAACCGGTAAGCTCAACGGCGGCGGCCCCACCGTGCGCATTCAAACCGGCTCCGGCGACATCCGGGTGCATTGATCGAACCCACTGCGAATCGCCCTGCAACGATCAGCGGTCCGGCTTCGAGCAGCCGCCCGCAACAGCTTCTATGGCGAGGTCTGGATTGCTCCATGGGTAGGCCTCGCCTGTTTTTTCGCATGATCCTTTTCGCCACGCATGCCCTGGGCAATCCCGTTCTCTCCGGCGGCGCCGCCGGGCGGAAGGCAGCGTCTTCTGCATTTCTGTTCTGATGCTGATGATTGTTGTGCTGCTGTTGACGCGACCCTCTCCGCAGATGCCACTCGAAACCAAAGATCAACCCGCGCAGACTCCGTTGGAAGAGTATGCCCGCTTTGCAGGGGCGCGGCTTTAGTCGCGCTGTAAACGCTCGATAAGTCAAAGCCTAGAAAGGGCACGGCGCCGCAGGCTGCGGAAAAACCCGTTCGGGCGGTAGGCCGGGGATTTATCCCCGGCACAAAGCCAATTAAATCAATGAGGGCTTCAGCCCCTGAGGGAGGTACGCTTCTTGGGCATTTTGCATGAAGCAACGCCTTTTTTTCGCAGCCTGTTCAGCTTTGCCGCAAGCGCGACATCATCAACGTTGGCTTTAGCCCCCGAGGGAATTCTGGCCGTGCCGGTCCCATTACACTAAAACCATGATCCGCGTTCTTCATCCCATTCCCGTCGAGCAAATCAAACTGCTTGTCTTCGACCTCGACGGCACCCTGATCGACTCCGCGCAGGACCTTTGCAACAGCGTCAACGCCACCCTGGCCCACTTCGGCCTCAAGCACCTGGACGACACCGAGATCGCCGGCTTCATCGGCGACGGCGCGCTCATGCTGGTGCGCCGCGCGCTGGCCAAGGAGCACGGCTCGCCCGTTGCCGATGACTTCCTCGAAACCGCTTACGCCTTCTTCCTCGACTACTACCGCGCCCACAAGCTCGACTACACCTACGCCTACGACGGCGTCCTTGAAGCCCTGGCCGCGCTCCGGGACCTGAGCCATTCCAGCACCCAGCCCCGCGCCATGGCCGTCCTCACCAACAAGCCCGTCCGTCCGGCGCGCGACATCTGCGCCGCCCTCGGCTTGGCCCCTTATTTTCTTGAGATCTACGGCGGCAACAGCTTCCCCACCAAAAAGCCTGACCCGGAAGGCTTGCGGGCGCTGATGACCCAGGCCGGCGCCAGCCCGGCGGAGACCGTTCTGATCGGCGACTCAAAGGTAGACGTGCAGACCGCCCGAAATGCCGGCGCATGGGTCGTCGGCTGCACCTTCGGCCTGGCTCCCGAGACTCTAGCGGTCAACCAGCCGGACGTGCTGGTCGACTCGCCGCGCGACTGGACGGCGGCCCTCAGTCCCGCGTAAAATCGATTTATGGCGGCAAGCGGCAGCGCTCCGGCCCTGCCACGCGCTCAAACCAAGGCGCGCACCTTCCGCCCGCAAGCGTCAACTGCAATCGGCTCACCGGGCCTGCTTATGTCCGGGTGCTGCCCTGGGCGCCGATTCGCGGTAACTTTTCGCCTTCCCGGCACCCGCTCCGCGTGAAGGATGAGATTTTCCCCATTCGCATCCACCTGGCCCCGGATGCAGCCGATAATGGAAGCAGCAAGATAAATTGTTCCAAGTGAGACCTTTTCGCCTGTTCGGCGTGGCTACCTTGCTTTTTTCTGGAGATTTCGCGTCATGCGTTCTTTTGTCCTGGGATTCATCCTGCTTCTGCCCGCCGCTGCCTTCGCTGCCAATGCCACCTCGCCTACCGCTCCTTCCGCTCCAGCCCTGCAAGGCGTGGTAGCCGATCCAACCGGAGCCATTGTCCCCGGCGCCGAGATTGACCTGGTCGACCCCAGCGGCGCCGTCGCCGGCTCCATTCACTCTGACGACGAAGGCAACTTCCAGCTAACGGCGCCCCACGCCGGCAGCTTCACGCTGGTGGTCTCCGAGCCCGGCTTTGAAACCGTGCGCACGCCGGTGGTCATCGCCGCGCCCGCCGCCGTCACCGGCGTCAAGGCTCCTGCCCTGCTTCCCGCGCTGGCCCGCGTCCACATCGTGCTGCCCATCGCCGCCGTCGCCTCCACCGTCCGCGTCAACGGCGACTCGAGCGAAGACCTTACCGCGCCCGACGCCAATCACGACTCCTCGGTGATGACCTCGAGCGAACTGAAGTCTCTACCCATCTTCGACAACGACTACGCCAGCGCCATGAGCTCGTTCCTCGACCAGAATGTCAGCGACACCGGCGGCACCGGCCTCATGGTCGACGGCGTGGAATCCAACCGCGCCACGGTCTCCGCCTCTGCCGTGCAGGAGATTCGCATCAACCAGGACCCCTACTCCGCGCAGTACTACTGGCCCGGTCGCGGACAGATGGAGATCATCACCAAGTCCACCGCCGACCACTATCACGGCCAGTTCAACTTCCTCTTCCGCAACTCGGCCCTGAACGCGCAGAATGCGCTGGCGCCCTCCAAACCTTTTGAGCAGCGCCAGAACTACGAAGGCCACGTCACCGGCCCCATTCCGCACGCCCCCAAGTACAGCTTCCTCGGTTCCTTCAACCGCGTCCTCTACGATCAGGATTCCGTCGTGAGCGCCATCGTCGCGCCCACCGTCCCGGACCCCACCGGAGCTTACTTCGCCAACGTCTACACCCCGGCCCGCGACACCGAGTTCTCCGCCCGCTTGGCCCACCAGTTCCACGAAGGCGTCTCCGGCTACGTGCAATACAGCTACGAGGACTCGACCTCACAGAACGAGGGCGTAGGCGGCCAGACCCTGGCCGCCGCCGGCTACAACAACCAGTACCGCGAAGACGACTTTGTCGCCCATCTCGACCAGGCCTTGAACGCCACCATGATCAACCAGGTCTCGCTGGTGGGCGAGAGCGACTCAAACCGCAACAGCAATGTGGCCGATGCGCCGCAGATCAACGTCAGCGGCGATTTCCTCTCCGGCTCCGCACAGGCCGATTCGCTGGGCACGGAATACAACGTCCGCGTCTACGACATGCTCACCTGGACCAAGGGCCGCAACATGATCAAGATGGGCGCCGGCACCCCGCACATCGACCGCCGCGCCTACGACGACAACACCAACGCCCTCGGCACTTACACCTTCGGCCCCACGCTGGCCGCCGACGGCGTCACCGTCCGGCAGACCGCGCTTGAGAACTACGCCAACAATCTGCCCTCGGCTTATACGCAAAACACCGGCCAGGTGCACTTCGTCTATCACCAGCAGGAGATGGGCGCATTCGTCCAGGACCAGATCAAGCTCAACAGCCGCTTCCAGATCACGCCCGGCGTCCGCTACGACTGGCAAAACTTCCTGGCCACCCGCCGGCTCGGCTTCTCGCCGCGCGTCAGCTTTGCCTGGCTGCTGAGCGAGGACTCGAAGACCGTGGTCCGCGGCGGCGGCGGCATCTACTATGACCGCTTCGGCTCCGGCCCGCTGCTCGACCTGGAGCGCTACGGCAACGGCGCCCGCCGCGCCCTGGTGCTCTCGCTCAACCCGGCCACCCAGCCAGGCGGCGGTTGTTACCCCATTACCAACCTCAACTGCCCGGCGCTGGCTGCACAGCCGCCCTCGCTGACCGAACTCGCGCCCAACGCCAAAATTCCTTACCAGATCAACTACGGCGTCTCCATCGAGCGCCAATTGGGCGAGAAGGCCACAGGCGTCATCAGCTTCTACTCCGCCAAGGGCATTGACACCTTCCGCTCCGTCGACGTCAACGCCCCCACACCCGCCTCCGGCTACACCGTGCGCCCCGACCCCGCCTTCGGCCGCATCCGCCAGATGCAGCCCGAGAGCACATGGAAGGGCGACGGCGTGGACATCTCCTACCGCGGCCGCCTCAACAAGTACTTCACCGGCTTCGGCCGCTATACCTGGTCGCACTACGACACCAACACTGGCGGCATCGGCTGGTATCCGCAGAACCAGTACGACCCCAACGACGAGTGGGGCCGCTCCAACTGGGACCGCCGCAACCGCCTCGGCATGTACGCCATGTTCCAGCCCGAGAGCGTCTTCAACCTCTCCGCCGGCATCTTTGCCAACCAGGGAACGCCCTGGACCGAACTCACCGGCACCGACCTCTACGGCGACGACCTGTTCAACACCCGGCCCGACGGCGTAGCCCGCAACTCGGAGACCATGCCCTCCTACGTCGACATGGATGTGCGCTGGGGCCACGACTTCGCCATCACCCCCAACAAGGACGAGGAAGCGCCGCGCCTCGGCTTCTCCGCCGGCGCCTTCAACGTGCTCAACCACCCCAACGCCACCGGCATTGACCCCGTAGACACCTCCAGCGATTTCGGCCAGGTCACCTCCGTCGCCCCGCCCCGCCGCATCCAGCTCGGCATGCGCCTCGAGTTCTAAGCGCGGGCCCCCGGCGCTCTCTGCTCAATCGACGCACCGGTCATCCTGAACCACCGAAGACCGCCGCGGCGGACAAAGGGAGTCGAAGGATCTGCTTTTTCGTTCTGTCGATCAGCGAACCTGGGTGCCTGGCGTGCCCCATCCTTGGCGCAGCTTCATCGCGACAAGGGTGGGAAACCACGAACTTCGATCCGCCCAGTCAACACCAGCTTAAATCCCCCCACAATTTCCACCCCGCCCGGAACTTTCCCACCCCCATTCCCGTACTCTTGGTGCAGTGGAGATCCCCATGATCCGCCGCACCCTCGCACTCGCCCTGTTTTGCGCCGCCTTTGCGTCCACATGCGCCCGTGCCGACCAGGACGCCGTCCAGTTCTTCTCCAACATCCATGTCGCTGAAGGCTCACAGGTCCACGACGCCGTCTGCTTCTTCTGTAACCTGGACGCTGAGGGCAAGGTCACCGGCGACGCCGTCGTCTTCTTCGGCAACATCCACATCGCCAGCGCCGCCCAGCACGACGTGGTCAGCATCTTCGGCCAGATCACCGCCGACGACAACGCCACCATCGACCACAGCCTGGTGAGCATCTTCGGCGGCATCCGCCTCGGCGACAACGTGCACGTCGGCCAAGACCTGGTGGCCATCTTCGGCAGCCTGCACACCGGCCAGGGAGTCACCGTCGAGGGCGACCGCGTGGCCGAGCCCGCCATGCTCTTTTACGGTCCGTTCATCTTCCTCGCCGTCGTCTTCGTCCTCCTCATCCGCGAGTTTCGCGCCTGGCGCCGCCGCCGCTTCCTGAGCAGCTACGGCTACCCACCCCAGCCTTGATCAACCCCACTGGCAAACCCTGTAGGCTGGATGCATGAGCAATCTGATTGCCCGGCCGCCCGCGGGCGCGCGTCCGCTGCGCATCGTGCTCCCCGGAGGAAGCGGCCAGGTGGGCCAGGCGCTGGCGCGGCACTTTCAAGCCCAGGGCCACCACGTCACCGTGCTCACCCGCAGCCCCTACTCCGCGCCCTGGCAAACCGTGCACTGGGACGGCGCAACCGAAGGTCCGTGGACCGAGGCCCTCGAGGGCGCGGATGTCTGCATCAACCTGGCCGGCCGCAGCGTCAACTGCCGTTACACCCCGGCCAACTGCGCGGCCATCTACAACTCGCGCATCGGCACAACCCGTCTGCTCAACCGCGTCATCGCCTCGCTCGCCAGCCCGCCGCGCTTATGGCTCAACGCCTCCACAGCCACCATCTATCGCCACGCCCTCGACCGCGCCATGGATGAAGCCACCGGCGAACTCGGCGGCAATGAGCTTATCTCAAAAAGCCGCCGCGCGCCCGCCACGTGGAACTTCTCCATCCAGGTGGCGAAGGATTGGGAAGCGTCATTTTTTGAGACGCCCACGCCGCGCACACGCAAGCTGGCGTTGCGCTCGGCCATCACCTTCAGCCCTACGCCCGGCAATGCGTTTGAAGTCTTCCTCAACCTGGTCCGCTTCAGCCTGGGCGGCCCTCAGGGCAACGGCCGGCAATTTGTCAGTTGGATTCACGAGCGGGATTTCTGCCGCGCCGTCGAGTTCCTCATCGACCACGAAGATCTCGACGGCCCGGTCAACGTGGCCGCGCCTCACCCGCTGCCGAACGCCGCATTCATGGAAGCCCTGCGCGATGCCTGGGGCATGCCCAATGGACTCCCCATCCCCGCCTTCGCTCTCGAGATCGGAGCCTTCTTTCTGCGCACCGAATCGGAACTGGTGCTCAAGAGCCGCCGCGTGGTCCCCGGCCGCCTGCTCGACGCCGGCTTCAACTTCGAGTTCCCCACCTGGCCGGAAGCAGCAGAAGACCTCGTCCGCCAGTGGCGCTGCAGGGACTAAGGGACTAGTGGTGTCCGCCACACAGATGGTCATTTATCCATTTGGCCTTTCGGGCTGCGGAGAAGCGCGCTTTGTAACAGGGCACAACTTCACAGGATGCGGAAAAACTCATGCGGAAGGGCAGAAACGAACGGGGCACGACTTCACAAGCTGGGGAAAAACTCCGTTCAAAGGCAATTCGCGAAGGCTTTGTAACAGGGCATGACTTTAGTCGTGCCGCAAACGCCACAAAAGTTGACGTGGGCTTTAGCCCCTCCAGGAATCTGGGCTAGCATGATCGCCATCTGGGGGGAATAGCGGACGCTATTTCCGACGGCCTACTGGTGTGTCTCACGCAGATGGTCGTTTATCTGATTTGAAGGGTACGGGCTTCAGCCCGTACATAAGCCTCGCAAAATCAATGGGGCTTTAGCCCACGAGGGAATGCCGGTCGGCTGGTCTCAACCTTTGCAGGGCGCCGGAAATAGACCCAATCATTGAGACACTACACTGCACTAGCGCGGCGTAATATCCGTGACCGGCAAATCGATATGCCCCAGCAGAATCTCAAACCGCCGCTGCTCTTCCTTCTGATACGTCCCCTGGTCGGGCCATAGGTGCTTGATGAACGCCTCTTCATCCGGATTCGCCGTCGTCGCCAGCGTCGAGTTCTTGTACACAATCGTCACGCGATAATCCCAGCGCAGCTCTTCCGACACGTGGTTGGCCGGGGTCTCAACCTTCACCGAAACAATCCGCCCCGTTGCCTGAATCTTTTTGAGCAGCGGGTAATGGTTCTTCAGGAACAGTTGGAGAAACTCCTGCTGATGGCCCCACCGGCACTTGTAGTAGTACTCCACCGTGTAAGGCTGGTCGGCCCCGCCCTGCGGCGGCGCTCCCTGCGCCCGCGCGGGCACCGCAAGCGAAACGGCAAATACAACGGCAAACACGGCGAACAGAATTCTGCGCATAAAACCTCCATAGGAGTTTGCAGCCAAAGTAACGATTGAGGGCAATTGTACCTTGAACGTTAATTGAAAACGATATTGCTGGGTGCACCATCCTTTCGCAGTCTCATCGCGAAAGAGTGGGAAAGCATGAATTCTCCCATCCCAAGAAACTCCCTGCACCTTCACTGTCCTCTCCTGAATCCAAAGCCACAGGAGAAAACTTCCCCATGTCTCAAAAAATTGCATTCATTACCGGCGGCAATCGCGGCCTCGGCTTTCAAACCGCGCTCGAACTCAAAGCGACCGGCGCCAAGGTCGTCATCGGCTCGCGCAACCTGGCGGCTGGCAAACTGGCCGTGACCAAACTGCGTGAGGCCGGCGTCGATGCCGATTTGCTCGAGTTCGACATCACCAAGGCCGAAGATGCGCAAGTCGCCTACGACTACTTCAACTCCCGCTATGGACGGCTCGACATCCTGGTCAACAACGCCGGCATCGCCGCCGGCACATTCCCCGGCGCCGGGCCCGAGCACTCGGCCGGCGAGGTTCCGGCGCAGACCCTGCACCGCATCTTCGAGACCAACTTCTTTGCCCAGGTAGCGCTCACCAACGCGCTGCTGCCGCTCGTCCGCAAGAGCGACGCCGGGCGCATTGTGAACCTGTCCAGCATTCTTGGCTCGCTCACCCTGCAGGCCGATCCCAAGTCCCCGCTCTACCACGCCAAGTCCTTCGCCTACGACGCCTCAAAGACCGCTCTGAATGCCTACACCATTCACCTGGCCTATGAGCTGCGCGACACCGGCATCAAGGTGAACTCCGCACATCCCGGCTGGGTCAAGACCGACATGGGCGGGGAGCAGGCGCCAATGGAACTGAGCGAGGGCGCCAAGACCAGCGTGGCCCTGGCCACGCTGCCTGCCGACGGCCCCAGCGGCGGCTACTTCCATCTCGGCAAGCCGCTGCCCTGGTAAGAATGTTCGAGGGAATTTGAGATCGGGTCGCAGCGAGGCTCTACGGGGCAAGTCACTGGCCGTTTCCGTTGAGCCTCATTGCGTTGGGGGAGTTCTGCCGCGACCAGCGAAGGAGCGGTTGCCGCGGAGTTATGAATGTTCCGGATGCATGATCCCGCGCCGAATTCAATCCGGATCCAAGTTACTGGATCGATCCATCCGATGCCCGGGTTATAAAGCGCTAACGGAGCTTTCAATAAGTTCTTTTGACCGCGTTTTGAAAGGGTGTGGCTTTAGCCACGCCGCCTGATCGGTCCGTTTAACATCGGGCTTTACAGGCCGCGGAAAAACTCGATTCAGCCCCGATGTTTGGGGGCGTTGTATCAGGGGGTCCTTACGGCTTGACCCGGACCTTGGGCTCGGCCGACAGGCCGGGACGCAGTTCCTGCTTGGGGTCTTCCTGCTTCAAGTCAGTGAAGTCGATGCGCACGGGCACGCGCTGCACCACCTTGACGTAGTTGCCGGTGGCGTTCTCCGGCGGGAAGAGCGAAAGCACGGACCCGGTGGCTCCGCCGATCTGGGTCACCGTGCCGTGATAAGTCTTCCCGGTCGCGTCCACTTCGATCTCAACAGGTTGCCCCGGCTTTCCAGGCTCCGCGCCAACCATGTGCTTGAGCTGGGTCTCCTTGAAGTTGGCGGTGATCCACAGATCGTCGAGCGAGACAAGGGTGAGCAGGTTCTGCCCGGCGGAGACATTCTGGTCGATCTCGACGCTCTTGCGGGTGATGATGCCGTTGGCCGGGGCCACAATCTTGGTGTAGCCGAGGTTGAGCTCGGCCTGATCGAGTTGGGCCTGGGCCTGCTCCACCTGCGCCAGCGCTCCCTTGGCGCGGGCGCTCTGCACGGCCACCTGCTGCGGACCGGTCTGGGCAGACTTGAAGGAAGCCTGGGCCTGGGATTCGTGGTCGTTGGCAACGCGCACTCCGTCGGCCGCGGCCCGCTCGCTGGCCTGGGCGTTGGCCAAGGACGCCTTGGCGCCGTCGCGCGCCGCCACCGCGGCATCCCACTGCTGCTTGCTGATGACGTCCTTCTCCACCAGCGGCTGGTAGCGGGCGAGGTCGGCTTCGGTCTTGGTCAGGGTCGCCTGGGCCTCGGCTACCTTGGCGTGCGCCGCTTCTAGTTGCTGCTGAGCCTGCCCCACGCTGGAGTGGGCTCCGCTGACATCGGCTCCGGCCGAACGCAGGGTGCTGCCGGTGTTGATGGAGGTAATGGGCACGCTGACGTTGGCCGCCGCGGCGTTGGCCTGGGCGTTGGCAAGGGCCGCTTGCGCATTCTCGACGGCAACGTCGTAGTCCTTGGGATCAAGCTCGGCAATGGTGTCGCCGGCTTTGACAACCTGGTTCTCCGCGACGTCGACCTTCAGTACCTGGCCGCCGATGCGCGAGCTGACCTGGATCAAGTGCCCGCTGACCTGGGCGTCGTCGGTGTCCTCACTGAATGTGGAGTGCCACCAGAGCGCGACAGCGACCACAACCAGCAGCACCACCACCAGCACGATGATGCCCTTGCGGCGGCTCTGCGGTTGTGCGATCTCAGTTTCTTGAACCGGCGCCGTGGGGGCCGGTGTGGGTGTCGAATCTGCCACGATTACTTCCCTCCCAAATAGTTCTTGTAACTCTGCCCAGCTCCCAAGGCACGCGCCAGGCTCAGCTTGGCAATATTGTGCCGGTAGAGGCTGGAAACATATTGACTGTCCGCCTGCGCAACGCTCTGCTCCGCCTGGCTGACGGCCAGGTTGTCACTGACTCCGTTGGCGTAGCGTTCCTGTGCTTCCTTCAGCGCTTCACCGGCCAGGTCCACGCTGGAGCGCGCCACCTCCACCAGCTTCTGCGCCGATTGTATGTCGAGCAGGGCGTCGCGAATGTCGGCGTCCACCTGCGCGTTCTTGTCGCTCAACTGGGCCTTATTGGTGTCCAGCTGCGACTGGGCCATCTGCGCCTCGCCGCGCAGGGCAAACTCGGCAAACAAAGGCACGCTGATGGTGCCGGTGAGATCTTCCGTGCCATGGGAGTGGCGTACGTTGACGCCGATGTCGCCGTAGTCGCCGGTGACGCTGAAGGTCGGGAAGCGGTCGGCGGTTGCGGACTTCCGCTTCTCCTCGGCCGCCTTGACCTGCTCCACCATGGCGGCCAGATCCTTGCGGTTGGCGTGGGCCTGGCGGATGGTCGCGTCCACGTCGAGCTGGTCGAAGACGAAATAAGGGGCCTTGTCAGCCAGGGTAAAGCTCTGCGCCAGGGGTAGTCCAATGGTGCGGGCCAAGGCCAGCTTGTCTTTTTCGAGCGAGTTTTTAGCTGCGATCAACTGTTGCTCCAGGCTCTGGTAGTCAACCCGGGCGCGGAGTTCATCGAGCATGGGCGCGGTGCCGGCCTGGTGGTTGTCGACGGCCTGGTCAAGCGAGATTTTGGAGGTGGCCACCTGGGCTTCGACGCTCGAAACCTGGGTCTCGTCGGCAATGGCGAGCAGGTAGGCGTTGCCCACAGTGAGCACCACAAGTTCGCGCGCGTCTTCGGCGCTCAACTGAGCAGAAACGAAGTTGTGCTGCGCCTGGAGGTAGTTGTGCAGCGAAGCCACATTGACCAGCGACCAGCTCAACGAGGCTCGGAAATCCTGATAACCGAAGGGGCCGATGATGGTGGGAAAGCCGGGGATGCGCAGGCCCTCGGCAGCCAGGTCGGCCTGCATGACCGTGTCCTTGATGGTGCCGTCGATGCTGGGCAGCAGCGACTGCAGCTGGCTGAGTCGCTGGCCGCGCGCCGAGGCGGTCTGGGTGGCGCTGAGAATGACGCCCAGGTTGTTTTTCAGGCCGCGCTGGATGGCGTCGTCGAGGGTGAGGTCAAGCACCTGGCCGCTAGCCTCGTCGGCTGTCATGCTGCCCTGGAAGCTCTGCGCCGTGGGCCCTGCGGCCTGGGCTGGGGCAATCCCGGTAATCTGCTGGCCGGCAAGCCCGCATGCGGCCAACAGGCACACACTCAACGCCGCGAGGCCCAGAAACAGGCCGCTGCCAGGGGAGGAGCTCATTCGATACTTTGGCGGAATCAAGGTTGTTCGACTCACTCAGGAAGCGCTTGGGTCTGAAAGTGTTTGCCTCTAATGGATGCAGAAGAGGGCAGGCAGGGTTCTTAAAGTAGTTTATCGAACAACCCTACGGCGCGCCGTGACAGGCAAACCACCCGGAGCGGGGCAGACGCCGCTTGCGCCACCTGCGGTGGGCAGACGCCCCTGGCGCGGCATGAGATTGGTTGCCGGTCTCCGGCAGAGGACCATTTTGGGCCACAAGACTTCCTGGCGTTATGAGCTCATTCCAGGCGGCCGGGGCTACCGGTTGGCTGCCTGCAGCAGCTGCGAGGCGAGCGAGCAGAGACCCTGGCGGCAGAACTCGCGCACGGCTTCGGCAGTCCATTCTGCGGCTTGCGGCCCGCCATGGGCGGCGAGCAGGCCGGCGGACTCGGCCGCGCTGAAGCCAGCCACTGCGCGCAGCACAAAGATGGTGCGGGTGAGAGTGGGCAGGCCGGCCAGCCAGTTGCGGGCGCGGTCGCGGTCAGGGCCGGCGAGCATGGTGAGCAACTCCTGTCCGGAGGCGCCGGCCGCATCCAGATCGTCGTCCTCGATGCAGCCGCCTGCGGCTTCGAGCGTGCCGGGGGCAGCGAGACTTGCGGGATCGCGGTGGGCGAGGGTCTCCAGGGCTGCGATGCACAGCGCACGGCGGCTGCTCTGGCGGGATTCGGCGGGATCGTGGCAGGCGGAAAGCTCCGCATTGGCGATTGCGGTCTCGACCAGGCGGATGCTCTCCTCGCCCTCGCCCACCAGCATGGAGGCGATCGAGTAGAGGCCGGCGGCGATCATATCGACGATAGCGTCCATGCCGCCGAGAGCCTGGGCCACGGTGGCCTCGTCCTTGGGATGGCCGTCGAGCAGGCCGTGCACGCGCGCGCTGAACTCGATGGCGATCTCCGGAATAGGCGGATGGGCGGGAATCAGGCTGTCGGTGGTTGCGATGGTCTCTTGGGGCACGATGAGCACTCCTGTCTACCTGGAGACGGCGAGGCGGCGAAAAAATTGCATCCGCTCAGCTTTTATCCTGAACCCGGCAGGCCGGAGAGTCAATGCGCGCGGAATTGGAGTGGTTTGTACCTTCAGGATTGCCGCCAACACGGAGCCCGTTGATAAAAGTTCAGCGCCTCCCTGCCAGGGTTGCCGTGGTATTGATAGACTGCCTCTGTTCTTGAATTGCCGTGCAACAGATTTCCCACACAGGAGCCCCGATGAACGCGAAAAAGGAAACAATGAAGTCCGCAACCGGCAAGCCGGCCCACGGATTCTCGGCCGAGGAACGCGCCGCGATGAAGGAGCGCGCCGCGGAGCTCAAAGCCGAGCAGCGTGGAGCCGCCGCCAGGCTGGACGGGGAAGCCGATCTGCTCCAGAAGATCGCCGAGATGCCGGAAGCGGACCGCTCCATGGCCGAACGCATCCACGCCATCGTCCTGGCAAGCGCGCCTTCCCTTGCGCCCCGCACCTGGTACGGGATGCCGGCCTACGCCAGGGACGGCGACGTCGTGTGCTTCTTTCAAAGCGCGCACAAGTTCAAGGCGCGCTACGCGACGCTCGGCTTCAGCGACAAAGCGAAGCTGGACGAGGGCATGATGTGGCCGTCGGCCTATGCGCTCAAGCAGTTGACCGCCGACGTCGAGCACAAGATCGCCGCACTGATCAAGAAAGCGGCCGGCTAACTCGCTGGCCCCGTCCCCGCCCTTGCCCCACCCCCCATCACCCCAACCCACCTTTTTGCCTGCATTTAACATCCCTCCCCGCGTCCATCCTGTATCCATTGCCTGATGAGGTGTGTTTCCCTCTGGCAACGCCCTTCCCCTTTCCGCTTCCCGAGCAAACGCTGTAGACTGCCAACACGGCGAACTGGACACACACAATGGCCCGAACCACGCAGAAACAAAAGCTCTTCAACGGTCGCGACTACTCCTGGATGCAGTTCAACCGGCGCGTGCTGGAAGAGGCCGAGGACGCGGCCAACCCGCTGCTCGAACGCGTCAAGTTCCTGGCCATTACCGGCAATAATCTTGACGAGTACGTGGAGGTGCGGCAGGCGGGGCTGATGCAGCGCATCGAGGATGGCTACCGGGAGCCGGGCTATGACGGGCTGCGGCCTGATGAATCGCTGGCCGTGCTGACGGCGGAGATTCACCAGTTTGTGGCCGCGCAGTACCAGTGCTGGAACCAGCATCTGCTGCCGGAACTGCGCAAGCAGGGTATCCGCCTGCTGGAGTGGCGCGAACTGGGAGACGATGCGCGCGCCTTTGCGCAGAGCTATTTTCAGCGCGAGGTTGACCCGCTGCTGACGCCCATCTCGATTGACCCGGCACACCCGTTTCCGCGCGTGCTGAACAAGGCGCTGTGCCTGGCGCTGCTGCTCAGGGCCAAGCGGCGCAGCTCGGGGCCGCAGGTGCTGGGGGTGGTGACGGTGCCGCGGGCGCTGCCCCGCTTTGTGCGCCTGCCGGCGGCCGAGGGCCACTTCGACTACCTGCTGCTGCAGGATCTGATTGCGCAGAACCTGGGCGGAATGTATCGCGGCTACGAGGTGCTGGCGCGGGCGGCCTTTCGCGTGACGCGCAACTCGAACCTCTACTTTGAAGAAGAGGAAGCGCGCTCGCTGCTCGAGACCATTCGCGTGGAGTTGCACAACCGCCGCAAGGGCGACGCGGTGCGCCTGGAGATTGAGACCAGCGCCGATCCCGAGATTGTGGAGCGGCTGCGCGTGAACTTCGAGCTCGAAGAGGACCAGGTCTTTCGCGGGGAAGGCCCGGTGAACCTGTCTCGGCTGATGTTTTTCTACGGCGATGTGAATCGGCCGGATCTGAAGTTCACTCCGTTTACGCCCAAGCCGTTGCACCTGAGCCGCAAGTCGGCCGACATCTTTGACGAGCTGCGCCAGCACGATGTGCTGCTGCACCACCCCTATGACTCCTACGACCCGGTGGTCGAGTTTATTCAGCAGGGCGCCAAGGATCCGGCGGTGCTATCGATGAAGCAGACGCTCTACCGCACCAGCCAGGACTCGCCGATCTGCGAGGCGCTTATTGAAGCCGCGGCCACCAAGGAGGCCACGCTGGTGGTAGAGCTGATGGCGCGCTTTGACGAGGCCTCGAATATCCGCTGGGCGCGCAGCATGGAGGACGCCGGCGTGCAGGTCTTTCACGGCGTGGTGGGGCTGAAGACGCACTGCAAGCTGGCCATGCTGGTGCGCCGCGACGAAGACGGCGTGACCCGCCGCTACTGCCACCTGGGCACCGGCAACTACAACAGCGTGACGGCGCGCTTCTATACCGACCTGAGCCTGCTGACCTGCGATCCGCAGATTACCGAACGGGTACACATGGTGTTCAACTACCTCACCGCCCACGCCGAGATCGACGATTACCGGCCGCTGCTGGTGGCGCCGCTGACCATGGCGGAGAGCTTTCTGGGACTGATCCGGCGCGAGCAGGAACATGCGCAGGCGGGGCGGCCGGCGCACATTGTGGCCAAGATGAACGCGCTGCTTGAGCCGTCGGTGATCGAGGCGCTCTATGCCGCGTCCAAGGACGGTGTCGAGATCGACCTGATCATTCGCGGACTGTGCATCCTGCGGCCCGGCGTCAAGGGCCTGTCGGAAAACATCCGCGTGCGCTCGATCGTGGGCCGGTTCCTGGAGCACTCGCGCATCTTCAGCTTCGCGAATGGCGGCAACGACGAAATCTATCTCGGCTCGGCCGACTGGATGCCGCGCAACTTGTTCGAGCGCTGCGAGGTGGTCTTCCCGGTGCGCGATGCGGCGGCCAGGGCGCGCATCCAGGACGAGATTCTGCCCGCCTACCTGGCCGACACGGTGAAGGCTCGCCTCCAGCAGGCCGACGGAACCTATCTGCGCGCCAGCAAGCTGCTGAAGGAGGCCGCGCCCTTTGCCAGCCAGAACTTCCTGATGCAGCTGGCCGAGGGCAAGGCCGACCTGGACGCCATCCCCAAGCCCATCGCGACCAAGCCCGCCGCTGGAACAAAAGCCAGGAAGACGGCGGCGAAGGCCAACGCAGCCGATTGACCCTGAACGCTCTGGATACCCGTCTTGGACAACCGGACTCAAAGAAGGAGAATCGTGGGCATAACCCTACCGCAGGTTTTCTCAGGCATCACACCGGCGCAATACGCAATCCTGGTGGACAAGGCCAGCGCCGCAGGGCTGGACCTGAGCGGGCACTCCGGCACCGCGTCGAAATATGGAGTGGAAGTGGCATGGAACTACGCTCCTGAATTAGGCGAACTCAGCATCCAGTGCCTCAAGACGCCCTTCTTCATGAGCCCGGAAGCAGTCAACGCCAAGGTCAAATCGCTGGTCGATGGGGCGGTTGCGTAGCGGGGCTCCCGCTGTGTTCTGGTTGGCGCCCCGTTTGCAGGCAGTCATCTTTCGCGGCTTGCCAAGCGGCTGCGGTATGCTGATCGCGCATCTCACCGTGAGGAATGCTGGTTTGCCAAGCTTAGTTGGTCGCCTTGGGGGACTGGTCTTCGACACGGAATGAAAAAGGAGTACGCGATGCCCGCACTCACTGAACAGCAAGCCAACGCCCTGCTCGGCAGCGTGCCAGCCTGGAAGATCCAGGGTGGGGAGCTAACCCGCACCTTCAAGTTTGATGACTTTCGCGCGGCCCTCGGATTCGTGAACCGGGTGGGTGAGCTGGCGGAGCGCGCCGGCCACCATCCGGATATCGACATCCGCTACAATCAGGTTCGCTTGGCCTTGGTCACCCACGACGAAGGCGGCATCACAACCAAGGACTTCGATCTGGCTGCCCAGGCAGAAAAGGCCGTCTGACGGCCGGCCGCTCATTAGGGCGGCTGAAGCTCAGGCTTCGTCAGGGGGATCTGCTTCGGAGATACCAAAATGTGGATTTTGGACGTTTGCTTCCCCCTCGCGGAGCCTGGAAAGGGCCTTACGGTACCACCACGCGGCCACCAATCCCCCGGCAAGGGCTGAGGCTGCGGCTACAGCCCCCACCTTGAACCACCCCGCAGGCTGCCCGGAATCTTTCTCCGGCTGTGGTGAAGCTGAAGAATCAAAAGAATTTGTCATAATTTCCAGAACTCCTCTCCAAGAGAATTGTTGCGCCGCTGCCGAGACGCGGGCCCAAGAAAAGTCTTGGCTTTAGATGCAGGGGATGAAAAATGGATTGCTGCCTGATCGAGAAAAATAATTTCGATTTTTGTATTTGACTTCGGCCAAATCTATGCTATGGTGTATATATTCCAGTGAAGGACGCGGTAGAAACTACCGATCCTGAGTTGGAAGTAAGTTGCGTCACTGGCCTCCCGGCACGAACAGCAAAACGTTCGTGCCGTTTTTTTTGTTCCAAATCAGCTCTGGGCCCTCAACGCAGGACGGCCTCTGTTTGGCATCCATTTGCGCTCGCCCGGCCGGAATTCGGTTAAGATGGGCAGGGAGACATCTGCTATGAAAAAGCTTATGCGGCACCGCTGGCTCCTCGCGCTGGGCATCTTCGCGCTGACCGCGGCCAGCTATGCCCAGTGGTCCAACCCTGCCGACGACGTTCCCGCTTACCACCCCTCAGCCCCGCTCAAGGTGAGCGCGCTGCCGCCCATTCTCGCCGGCTCCAAGCTGACCGGCTCCAACTTCCAATATCCCTGGCAAAAGCATGTCTATGAGCAGGCGGCCAAGGTCAGCAGCGTGATCTACCAGCTGCCCTGCAACTGCCGCTGCGACCGCGCGTTGGGACATACCAGCCTGCGCAGCTGCTTCGAAGGGATGCACGGGACCGAGTGCTCCACCTGCGCCAAGGAAGGCTTCTACGCCTATCAGCAGACCAAGCTGGGCAAGACTCCGGCCCAGATCCGCGCGGGCGTTGCGGGGCACGAGTACGAGTCGATTGACCTGGAGAAGCAATGAGGGAGGCTGGCGCCTTGTACAGCTCTGCCGGGAGTTTGCTTCAGCGCTCGATGCCGATCGAATACTGGTAGAAGACGGCTCCAAACCCGCCGGCCATCTGCCGCACCTTCGGCCCCGGATCGCCGCAGATCTCGAACCCGTCAACGCTGCAGACCGCAGTGAGTTTCGGCACCCATTCCTGAACGGCTGGCCCCATGAAGTGTGTCTCAACGGCTGCAGCATCCACGTAGGTCTCCAGCAACCGGAACCGCTTGCCGTCGGCGCTGGAAAACCATTCATAGCCCAGCGTGCCGGGTTCCGCGTTGCTGGCGGCGGTCATGGCCCGGGCGATGGTTTGGAATTGCTCCAGTTGACCGTCGTTGGGGGTGAGGGAAACCGTCAGCCGGACTACCTGCTCAACCATGCGCCTATCCTCATTTCAGGGGGAGTGATCCGGCACCCTGCCACCTTATCACCCTCGCCCCACGCCCTGGAACCGGAATTGGCGTAGAATGAAGAAAGCAGCACGAGCCAGTTGGCCCGGCTCGCACCTGGGCATCTTCCGCACGAGTGGAGGGTGACGAATTACATGGGGGCGTCACGGTTTCGACGGGATCGATTGCGGCTTAGGAGGCATGTCAGGGTGTGGGCACCTGTAATCGCCTGCAAAAACAAAGTTGCCAACGATAATCTGGCACTTGCAGCTTAATTAAAT
>Ga0302320_10003959_pt1 | contig 33907 bp, 31 predicted proteins | sample Bog_T0_3_FD_202130 | JGI IMG/M metagenome (GOLD analysis project Ga0302320, IMG submission 202130) | Peat permafrost microbial communities from Stordalen Mire near Abisko, Sweden - Bog_T0_3 | ecosystem: Environmental > Terrestrial > Soil > Wetlands > Peat | place: Sweden: Abisko, Stordalen Mire... | reverse complement strand
ACGATGTATCACTTATCCAGCCTGCATAAGTGCGTGGCACGGTGGAGGCTTCGACCGGCGTCTCGATTAGGTCCGCCGGTGGTGTTGGGTAGTTAATGTTGCTGTATTTGGTAAGCCAATCTGCTAACGCCGGCGCCGAGCTTGGTTGACTTGGTATCCCGTACGTGGCTAACTCTGAACTCGAAGCGTTGGCGGGATCAAACCCGGGGGGAGGAACTACAATCGTGGCGCTTGCTCCATTTGCCAGGTCATAGGTGTAGCCACTGCCCCCATCCGGAAGCGACGTGACCGCACTTCGAGGGATCTCCGTGAATCCACACACGCTAATGCTGGTTGACGGGAGGGTGTAGGCGCTCACGCCTTCGGGACAACTTTTCGCTTGAGCAGACGCATTATCAACTCCGACTTCCACGGTCGTAGTTACGAGCACCATGACGACAATGAATGCCATCACAATGCGCGACGCATTGAATCGATATATCCCGCATCCACCCCCAATTATCTTCCCGATCGTACGTCAAAATCCGATCTCATGCGCTAGCTCTTTCTCAATCGAGCGAGGGTAAAGGGGACTACCAGGGCACAAGTTCGGTCGGCGACGACGAATTGCCTTTGGAGTGCCCAAGCAACCTGGTTAGCAAAGTCGCGAAGTAATTTCAACCTCGCGCTTTCCCCAATCTTGCTCCAATTTTGCTCCATTTCCTTTCAAGTTCGATGCGTGTTCCGACCCGCGCATCAATTAGAAACCCAGCAATGCCAACGTTTGCGAGTTGCCACCACACGATTCTTCGGATTAGGAAACCGATGCTCTATCCCCTGAGCTACGGGAGCATTCCTGGCCTTTTGTCACTGTTGACGAGTTAGTGCTCTTCCCAGCACCACTTCAGCACCACAACGACAGAAAGCCACACCACAATTACCTACTCCACACCACCATTCAATCATGGAGAGTCCAGGTCTACGCTACGAGGGGGGCTCTAGTTCGTCCTTAATTACTCCAGCAAGACCAACTCAATTCCAGACGCCGGCCAGATCAAGTCATGTCTCCGGTAGCGAGTGAGTACTTGCCTGCTTTGCACAAACTGTTGTGCTTCGAGGCATCTCTCTATCGTTCACGACCCGTGGCCGGGACCGAGGGATTCCTCCCCATTTGCATCGCGAAGTACCCTTCGACGAGACACTTCACGGACGTCTATCTCCTCCAACGCGCACAAGTTACTTGGAGGGCCTAAAGAGTCTCGAGCGCACGAGGCGTAGTCCAAGCATCAGCACACCTAAGAAAACCAGGGCGACGACGATGAAGGCGAACGCGGTGCCTTGACCAGCAATCACTCGCAGAATCATCCCCAACGCAACCGTCGCCAGCCACACCTCCACGCCTGCGCCGAGTGAGGCGCCGTTTTGGCGACGAATGAGCACGATGAGCCAGCCGATTGCGAGACCGACAGCAAAGGGCCATGTCGTCGACACCATGCCAGAAAGGCTGTCCCCGTGGTGGTGGTTGGCACGACCGATGCCAACGAAGAGCAGGACGACGAGAAGGTCAATAACTATCCAACTTCGAGTCATAGCGATCGACCCTATCGGTACTTAAACAGCCATCGCCAAACGGAGCCACCTGGAATCTACATTCCCTACGAACCGTTGAATGAGCGCAGCGCGACGACGCTCCACGTGGTCTTTCGAATACTCCGCAACACTTTCTCGCTGCGTCAAATTGAACGCCATCCAGGTCACCTTGACGTTGGCCAAGATGATGGTGAATCACTGATGAAGCCACGCTGGCTGCATACACTCGGTCGAATCTGGCGAGGCAGAGGACCGAAAGATGTCGCCGTACGCCATTCGAGGGAAATGGCAAATGTTGATCTAGTAGTAGTGGTTTCGACCGCCAACTGCGTGGCCCAACGATCCGAGGAGCCACAGTACAAGTCCGACGACGAGCACAATCACGCCGATTGTCCACACGATCGCAATACCCGTGACGAACCCAATGAGGAGAAGAATCAAACCGAAAATAATCACAATGCCTCCAGTAGTAATGGCCAAATTTTCATACTGCCGACCGCCGCGAGTTCGCCAATTCCAAGGGAATGGACGCGTGCAGAGGTCAATAACTACTTGTGACGCGAAGCGTCCTTCCCTGCGGCAGTTGCGGTGGCGCCGAGCACCATTCCGGGGAGACCCACATCACACCTCCTCGTATTGTCCCTGACCAAGTGTCAGGTGAGAGGGAAGCGGGGTCTTGACGTCCTAACTCAAATTGTAACACCCGAGGTCGGTCGTTGCGCAGAAACTCATCGCGACTCCATGCAGCGTCGACCTTGTTCAACGCAACGACATTGCTTCGACGAGCGCAACGCTCGCAATGTTGGGAGTCAGGCAATACCTGGTCAGTCGGGGAGTCGACCCTCTTGTGAATGTTATTCAATTCAACGTCCATCCGCGCAAAGCAGTCCAACGAAGCCCTCGAGAATCATCTCGTGCTCGTCGATCACCACGACCTAGATCTTGTACGACTTATCCAACTTCATCAAGTACCTTGCGCACACACTGCAGCAAGGTCGCCTGATCGAACGGTTTCTCAAGTAGCAGGAATTCCGTCCCGAGCATCAACTCGGCTTCAAGGACTGAATATGCGTGTCCCGACATGAACAGCACCCGCACGTCGGGTCGAAGTTTACGAATCTCTCTCGCAACGGTCGGCCCCTGCATCTTCGGCATTACGACGTCGGTGAGGAGAAGATCAATCGTGCCGTCGAAGGTCGAGGCGATCTCGACCGCCTGCATTCCGTTCGAGGCGCTCAACACCTGATATCCGCTCCTGATGAGCAACCTTCTCGTCACCTCGCCGAGAGCCTCTTCGTCGTCGACGACCAGGATCGTCTCGGTACCGTTCAGTTCGTCACGAGTACGTCGATCCTCTACCAACGTCGCGCCCGACGAATCGTGCACGACTACGGGCAGAAGAATGGTTATCGACGTCCCAACGCCCTCATCGGAGTAGATCTTGATGTGACCACCCGATTGCACGATGATGCCGTAGACGGTCGCGAGCCCCAAACCGGAACCTTCGCCGCTTGGCTTGGTGGTGAAGAAGGGTTCGAACGCACGATCACGCACTTCGGGCGACATTCCCGTGCCGTTGTCACTCACCCGAAGGCACACGTACGATCCGACCGGGAAGCCAGAAAGAGCCTCCTCATCGCTCGTAATAGTTCGCATCGCTGTCGAAATCGAAAGTGCACCGCCGGGCGACATCGCGTGTCGAGCATTGATTGCCAGGTTGAGAACGACCTGATCAATCTGACCCGGATCGGCCAACACCATCGCATCGTTGTCGGACAGATCGATCACCAGATCGATCTGCTCACCGATCGTTCGACGCAGGATCAGTTCCAATCCAGTGATGGCGTCGTTGAGACTTAGCTCGCGCGGCTGCACCACTTCTCGGCGGGCGAAGGCCAGCAACTGATGCGTGAGCTCACTCGCTCGTTCCGCGGCTAAATGAATCTGCTGGACATCGCTCAATGCGAGTGCCCATTGATTGTCCTCGGTCGTCGCGCCGGCGGACGTCAGTTCTTCTCCGACAAATGTCGCGTAGTTCAATATGACCGAAAGAAGGTTGTTGAAATCGTGCGCCACGCCGCCCGCCAGTTGCCCCAGACTCTCCAGTCGCTGCGATTGATGTAACTGGGACTCCGCGGACTCACGTTCGCTTTCCGCTTTGAGTCGCCCTTCCTCCGCTATGGCCCTTCGGCCCTCGGCGAGTATCATCACCTCTTCCGCGTGGCGGCTGTGCTCGAGGGAGGTTCTGACTGCATCGAGCGAGTTCGTCGCCTCTTGGGAACTCACGAGTAGTTGCAATTCGGCATTTCTCAGAGCGGTATCCATCTCGTCGAATTCGTCCCCCGAAGGCGATTCGAACTCAAGAGGCTCGCCCTGGCCGAGTCGAAGGGCGTTACGCACGGCGATCCTCAGACGGCGTGTGATCGAACGTGAGAAGTAGACGACGCCCAAGACGCCGCCGATAATGCTTAGGAGCAATCCCGCCAGCTCGCCCGCCGTAACTTCATCCTCGAGGGTGGCGATCCGGTTTTTCGCGACGAGTTCTTTCGCAGATTCATAGGTTTCCAGGCTTGCGATCTGCACGCGCAGCCTGTCCATGACGGCCTTGCCCTCCCTCAATGGAACGGTCAACTGTTCATCCGTTGCACCGGCGACTACCAGTAAGCGCACGCGATTGAATGCTGCGAACCGCGAATTCACGAGAGCCAAAATACTACGGACTCGCTTCTGCGAAGTTGAACCGAGCACCTCACGACGCAACGACTGCTCGTCCTTGACGCGGCGCCTCGCCGCCGCGTAATAGGGCTGGAGAAACGTTGCCTCGCGCGTGAGGGCGAAGCCTCTGATGCCGGTTTCCGCGTTCAAGGCGTCCAGGAGAACGGTGGCGCTGGTGGCGTTAATCTGCGCTGTCACGAGGTTGCTGCCTCTCTGGCTTCGTTCACGAGACTGGAGAAGAAGACTCGACGAGACAACCAGCACGAGCACCAGCAAAGGAAGCGCCACACTTAGCATCGACTTGGACCTCACACCGCCGGCGAACCGTTTGCGCGCGGGGTCTACCATGCCAACGTGGGATGAATCATCAACCACCCCTTCGTCGCCCTTTTGCCAATCTACATTGTTGTGACGCAGTGCGAGCGCGTCAAACACAAGGAATGAAACCGCTTACGCGCAATTCGTCAAAAATTCCAGCATCAATTGCGCCTCGCAAGGAATTGTGAGCGATTAGTTAATTTCGGTCACCACTACGCTTATCTTACGCTTCGCTTTCCATGGAGGTATTCAACCTCTTAAGGACGGTCGTGTGACTCTTCTTACCGACAGAGTATTGATCGAACTTCTCGATGCCGCGCCCGACGCGATGCTCTCGTTCGATAGCGACGGCCTCGTCGTAATGGCCAACATGAGAGCTGAAGTGCTCTTTGGCTATCGGCGCGAGGATCTGATTGGACAGTCAATAGTTCCCCTCGTCCCTATTGAGTTGAAGGCCATTGAAAATGGCGCTTCCGAAATCCTGGTCACGAGCTTCCGGCGTGACGGAACGGATTTCCTTGCCGAAATTTCTTTCTCGAAAATCACGAACCACTCCAGTCCAATCGTTACGGCAACCGTTCGTGACGTATCGGTTAGAAGTGAAGTCGAAGCCGAGCGGATGCGAGTTAAGTCCGAAGCAGAACGAGTGCGACTGGAGGCCGCTGCCGCCCTCGTCACCGCCAAGGATGAGAAGGCCGTCGCCGAACACGTGCGACTGGAGGCCGCCGCCGCCCTGGTCACCGCCGAGGATGAGAAGGCCGTCGCCGAACACGTGCGACTCGAGGCCGCCGCCGCCCTCGTGACCGCTGAGGATGAGAAGGCCGTCGCCGAACACGTGCGACTCGAGGCGGAAGTTCAACGGGTCAAAGCCGAAGGCGAGAAGGCGGTCGCCGAGCGGGTGCGACTCGAGGCCGAGGTCCAATTAGTCAAGGCCGAAGGGGAAAAAGCGGTCGCCGAACGGGTGCGTCTCGAGGCTGAGGTTCAACGGGTAAAGGCCGAGAGCGAGAAAGCCGTTGCCGAGCGGGTGCGTCTCGAGGCCGAGGTCCAGCTCGTAAAGGCCGAAGGCGAGAAAACCGAAGCCGAACGAGTCCGCTTGGCGGCCGAGGTCGTGCTCGAGCGACTCGAAAGTCAGCTCCATCAGTCACAGCGCATGGAGAGCCTCGGTCAACTCGCGGGCGGCGTGGCACATGACTTCAACAATCTGTTAGCCGTCATCTTGAACTACGCCTCCTTCGTGAATGAAGAGTTGTCAAGCGCCGTAGTGGACACCGACGGTACGAAGTGGGAGGGATCACTTAACGACGTGAAGCAGATCCAACTCGCCGCCGAACGCGCAAGCGTGCTGACTCACCAACTACTGGCGTTTGCCCGTCGCGAAGTGATTCAGGCCCGTCCGCTCAGTTTCAATGGCGCCGTGCGCAGCATCGAAGAGATACTTCGCCGCACCATCGGTGAACAGATCGAATTGATCATCCATCTAGAGCCCGACCTGGCGATGGTGGTCGCCGACCCGGGGCACATCGAACAGATAATCCTCAATCTGGCGATCAACGCCCGCGACGCGATGCCAACGGGGGGCACCCTGACGATCGACACGTCATCGCGAGAGATCGATGATTTGGAGTGGTCGATTTTCGGCGCACCGGCCGGTTCGTACGTCTGCGTTCGTATCAGTGACAATGGCACCGGTATGTCAGAAGAAGTGATCGACCGCGCCTTCGAGCCATTTTTTACGACCAAGCCTCGAGGCGAGGGCTCGGGACTCGGACTCGCCACTGTCTACGGCATCGTCCTGCAGACCGGAGGATTCACCAGGATTTACTCCGACGAAGGGGTGGGAACGACAATTACGGTCCTACTCCCAATCGATCCGAACCACGTAAAACCGAGCGAACACGAACAATCGGCCGGCAAAGTGACGCCACCGATAGGGACCGAGACCGTGCTCGTTGTCGACGATGAAGCGGGACTGCGCGAAGTGACGCGGCGCATTCTTACCCGCGGCGGATACTCGGTGATAACTGCGTCCAGCGGCGCCGAAGCGCTGGAGTTGGCGGCGTCACATGAAGGACCAATCGACTTGCTGCTGACCGATGTCGTCATGCCGAACATGCAGGGCCCGTCGGTCGCCAATGAATTGAAAAAAATCATTCCGGGTCTACGGGTCCTCTTCATGTCGGGACACGCCCAACCGGTGCTTGAAGCCGAAGCCGTCCTGGGCACCGAATTCCAATTCGTTGAGAAGCCCTTCGATCAGAAGATGCTGCTGGAAAACGTGCGTTTGGCGCTCGACGCCAAAATTAAGACGCTGAAACACGACAGTTGAGAACGTCGATCGGTAGATACCGGCGCGAGTATGAGGTAGTGCAGACCACAATCGGCACAGGCTGATTTCAGGACGTTAGCTATCGGTCATCCCACCGCCGCGCAGCGCGGGAAGCGCCGTCGCGCGCATCCTCCTCAGGACTCGATGTGATATTGAGCGGGCGTCAGGGTGCACCCCACCGTTCGCCTCCGCCGTCATCTGCCATTTCTCAGCGCGCTTCTCGAATGTCGCGTCGTCACTGAGTTGCAAACAGTCGATGCGATCAGTCTCAATGTTGACCGTGATCGTGTCTCCATCTTCGACCAGTGCGATTGGGCCCCCCAGAAATGCCTCTGGAGCAACATGGCCTACGACGATTCCAACGGAGCCGCCCGAGAACCGAGCATCGGTCATTAGGCCAATGGTGATGCCCTTTTGGCGACAGAGAGTGGTGATCTTCGACGTGGGTTCAAGCATTTCGGGCATCCCCGGAGCGCCGCGGGGACCTTCGTATCGAATCACCACCATGTCGCCGTCCTGAAATTCTTCCGGTCGCTGATCCAGAGCCTGCGTCAATGAGCGTTCGCTATTGAACACTCTCGCGCGGCCGATAAAGACATCATCGGAGATTCCACCTTCGACGCCAGCGAGTTTCAAGATCGCTCCGCCATCGGGCGCCAGATTGCCCGCGAGAAGACGAAGTCCACCAGTTTCCTTGAAGGGTCGAGCAACGGAGTAGATGACGTCGTGATCCGGTAACGGCGGCGCGAGTCGTTCGATCTGGTCTGCGAGCGTCTCGCCGGTGCACGTCATTGGAGTGCCGTCGAGGAATCCGGCATCGAGAAGGTCTTTGACAATTACCGGAATTCCACCCTTTGCCTCAATGTCTGGCATTGAGTAGAAGCCAAAGGGCCTCATGTTGACCAGAACCGGAAGCCGACGCGAAAGATCGTTGAATTCGGCCTGGCTGAGTACCTCACTCCAAAGATCGATTCCCGCAGCGCGCGCAATCTCGACGCTGTGCAGCATCACGTTGGTCGAGCCCCCCATTGCGGCAGTGACCGTCAGGGCGTTGCGAAGGGACGCCGGAGTGACAATGTCTCGAGGACGAATATTCGACGCTGTCATCGTAACGAGGCAGTCAGCGAGTTGACTTGGGAATTCGGAGATTCGGCGCGGATCGTCCGAGGCCGGTGACACCATATGTAGTGGCTCAAGCCCCAGCACGGCGATGAAGGTCTGCATCGTGTTGTACGTAAACATCCCGCCGCAACTCCCCTGGCCGGGACAGGCGTTGAGAGCAACCTTCATACGGACCTCGGCGTCCGGATCCGAAGCCGCCTGAAAGGCTGTGACGAGATCGATCCGCTCTCCAGAGTCGGGGTCGCTTCCCGGCCTAATTGAACCATCGGAAAGAATCACTGACGGTACATTGTGTTCGAGCAGCGCTGCCACGGTGCCCACCGGAGGTTTGTCACACGCCACGACTGCAATAAGGCCAGCAACACCATTGGCGGCGAGGTGCGTGGCGGACACGTCGTTTACGAGTTCTCGACCAATCAACGAATATCGCATTTCCGGCGTGCCGTTGAGCTGGCCGTCCGATACGCCCAAGGTGAAGGCGGGAGCGATCAGTCGCACGGGAAGCTTGTCTTTAGAGATGCGCTGGGACAAAGCGGTGTGAACTGCCGCGACTTTCTGTTGGACGCCCAAGTAGCACTGACTGTCGCCAAGGTTCCCAAGCACGCCCCAGACCGGGTCATGAATCTTCGCGACATCTTCGCCGAGGAACACAGCGGTCCCGACCCTCTGGACGTCGCGCCCGGGATTATTCGAATTTAGGTTTCTCATCTCGCTCAAATCGGATTCATCGGCGGCGACTTCCTCGCCGCCAGGTTCCCAACATGTTAGGACCTTGGTTTCGCGATCGAAAATTTCAACTCGGACGGAGTCGATCAAAGGTCACGCGATGTTGTGATGTTCGATGGCCGCTAGGGACCCAGAGGTCCTACGACACTTTTATGTCGCGGCGCCGGCAACGCGCCCGGTCGCCTCGGCGTCGTCGCTCGTCAGTTTGGTTACGGTCAATGCCGTTATCTAACCCGATGGAACCGGGGTCGCCATCAGTGCTTCAGTTCGCCCGAAGGCTCCTCTTGAATCCATCGCGCGGCGTAGCGCTCGGCCCAGCTTCGACTGACCCAGCCCTTAAAGATCGAACGCAACGCGTCGCGGTGGGTGAGGGCCATGACGATATGACCAATGACCACGAAAAAAACTGCCCAGGCAAAAACGTCATGGACGAAGGTCGCCCCCGATCGCCACGGCACGGGAAAGATCCGGAACCACTGCAACATTGCCCCGGTGACGAGCATCACGAGAATCGACACACCCACGAAGATCGCGTTGAGCTTTTGGCCGGGGTTGAACTTGTCGGCCTCGAGCGTCGACTTGCCGAGCGTTCGCATCCAATGAATCTCCTCGCGGGTCCAGTAGTTGATTCGTCGCACGTCGTGACGCATCGCTCTGCCCCATGGTCCGATCAACGAAATGATGATCGGTAACGGTAGGGCGAGACCGCTCCATAGGTGGATCATTTCAATCAAGTGCCGTGGGAACACGACGCCGAAGAACGAACCAAAGTAGAGCGGGATCGCGGTAAACATCAAGGAGAAGAAGAGCAGCGCGTTCGCCCAGTGCGCGCCGCGCTGCACTCGGTCGAAACGCAACACTCGAAGTGACTTTGCAGGGGCCTGCGTGAGAGACATCTCAGGTCAGCCCGGGGTCAGGATTGTTCGGGCCGGTCGTACCGTCGAGCCAGCCGTTCACCGGGTAGCCATTCTGCTCCCAGAAACCTGGTTCGACGACGTCGACTACCCGAATTCCCGAGAGCCACTTCAGAGACTTGTAACCGAACATCGGCGCGACGTAGAGGCGCACCGGGCCGCCGTGTTCGATCGTGACCGGAGCACCGAGCATCGAATACGCCACGATCACGTCGGGTAAATGAGCCTGATCGAGGCTGAGGCTCTCGGTGTCGGCGTGATCGTAGGAGTCGAAACTTATCGCGACGGCACCCGACTGAACTCCTACGCGGTCCAAGATCTCGGACAGTTTGACGCCCTCCCAGTGAACGTCGGGAACTCGCCATCCCGTCACGCACTGAAAGGCCTTCGTAAACGAGGTCTTCGGCATTGACTGAAGGTCGGCCAAGGTGAAGGTCGTGGGGTGCTCCACGAGACCGCTCACCTTCAAGCGATACTTATCCCTGGTGATCTTCGGATAATTGCCGGTGATCGAGTAAATGCGAAAGCGATCGCCGCCCGGCAACAATCCCCCGAGACCCGAACCGAACGCGTCACCAAGGAAATTTTGGACGCTGTTGCCAAACGCCACGCCCAGTGCACCAAGGGCCACGATGCCGAGGAACACTCGTCGTCCAACGTTGACCGTGATTTGCGGTTCGCGTGGCGCATCGGGTTGAGACTCAATCGTCATGGCCGTCGCTCGATTCTGATCTGCCATTCTCCAGACGAGACGAATCGATCGCACGTCGCGCGTGAGGAAGTCCGTTCAGTCTTACTCGTCCAGGCAACGAATACCCGTCAGATGAACGACCCAACGCGAACTCGACGTTTAGCCCGACCGTTCGATTCCTCCCTGAGTCATCACGAACAAAGGAATCCGCTTGACCCGTGACGACGCGTCCGTCACGGGCTGCACGGCACGACGTCATACGTCGAGTTTTGTTCCCGCTATCGTCATCCCCTTCAACGTACCGGTGACCGTGACCAACGCGCCCACCTTGATGTTCTTCGCGGTACCCATTGTGAAATGGGTCATGGCGTCCCAATGCACGACGTACGTCTTTGATCCTGACCCAAAGCTGAACGAGCTCGTCGTACCCATCTTGGCGTTGATCTTCGAGATCGTTCCGTGCCACGAGTGCTGCATGGTCGTGTGCGCGTGCTCAGCCGCCCCGGCGGGACCACTTGCGAGCGTGACCCCAAGTCCCAATGACCCAAGGACGAGTGCGGCGGGCAACACGAGGGCGATAAATATTCTCTTCATCGGCTGGTTCCTTCCTGCGCGTACGCAGTGATGTCGGCACTTCGGACGACCCCGTCCACCATTACCGTCTTGCGCGAGGAGATTGCGTTACAGACATTGTGGCTGAGCCGACAACGCCGGTAACTCTCTTGATTTCTTTCAAGTTTGATCTCGCGAAGGACGTATCGACGCGCCACGACATCGGTGTCTTCGACCCGGCCACCACTTCGACGGCTTCCGTTAACTGCGAGTTAGGAGCCAGTCAACCACTCAGCGACCGAAGGGCGCCAAGTACACTTCAGTGCCGTAAGAGCAACGCGCGAACGCCAGGCAACTGGAACACCCTGCGGGACCGAATTGGCTGTTGGCGTTCAATTGAGTGGAGGGATGAACATCATGGAACGTGAGTTCTCCCACATCAGCGCCATGGGGAAATTGCGGATGGTGGACGTCACTAGCAAGCGCGTGACGCGACGAACCGCAATGGCTCACTGTCTCGTTGTTACGTCGGTGGACATTGGCGAACTCGAAGCTCGAGATGACGGGATCGACCCCGTTCTTTGTGCGCGCATCGCGGGCGTGTCAGCGGCGAAGAGAACGGCCGAACTCATCCCACTGTGCCACACTCTTAATCTGAACGATGTGGACGTCGAGTTGAACCGACGAGACCGTGGTATCGAAGTGACCGCGACGGTCACCGCCACCCAGCGCACGGGCGTTGAGATGGAAGCACTGACCGCGTGCGCGTTCGCGGCGCTCTGTATTGTGGACTCTCTGCGAAAAAACGACCCGACTGCGCGGATCGATGGGCTCGAGGTATTGAAGAAAGAGGGCGGAAAGTCCGGCAAGTGGGGACGCCTCGTGGAAGACGCCAATAAGAAGCCGCCTCGCTAACGCAGCAACGGAACGTCGTACGACATGCGACGTGCTGCGTGGTGCCCCGGAAGTTTCAACGAGCGACTATTAAGGTGATTATCCGTGGAGCACGTCGCGATCCAGAACCTTTCCTTTGGGCACCCGTACCGGGAGTGCGCATGACGACCATCGACGGCGACGCTCCAACGCCCGTCTTCGTCTCGGTGCGGCCACACGTACGCGAGAGTGCGACCGGTGCATCCGATGAGAAGGCCGAACGACTCGCCATGCCCGAGAGTGGCCCGTTGGTCGACCGTTACGGTCGAATCCACAACGACCTTCGCATATCGGTCACCGACCGTTGCAACCTCCGCTGTGTGTACTGCATGCCCGAAGTGGGCATGACGTTTCAGCCCCGTGACGCACTCCTGACGTTTGATGAAATGATCCGAGTCGCGCGAGTCGCGCGCGAACTTGGCATCACCGCCATACGCCTTACCGGCGGCGAACCGCTCGTTCGAAAGAATCTGCCCTCACTCGTCCAACGACTATCGGCGCTCGGTTTCGATGATCTGGCCCTCACCACGAACGCCATGTTGCTCACGCCAATGGTGACGTCGCTCAAGGACGCCGGACTTAAGCGAGTCAACATCAGCTGCGACTCGTTGAAACCCGATCGATTCAATTCGATTCGTCGCCGGGGCGATCTCCAGACGGTCATCGAGGCGATGGCCGCCGTCGAGGCGGCGGGACTCACGCCGCTGAAATTAAACGTGGTGATATTGCGCGGGCAAAACGACGACGAGATATTGGACTTTGCCGCGTTCGCACGCGAGACGGGTCGCGTCGTTCGCTTCATCGAATTCATGCCCCTCGACGCGCAGGGTAAGTGGGACAATTCCCAACTCGTGTCGGGGAGAGAGATCTTCGAACTTATCTCGGCGCGTTGGCCGCTGGAGGCTATCGGCAACCACAACTCGGCGCCCGCGGAACGATTCGCGTTCGTCGATGGCCAAGGAGAGATTGGGCTCATCTCGAGTGTCACGCAACCCTTCTGCGGCACATGCAATCGACTGCGACTCACGGCCGACGGAGCGATTCGAAACTGCTTGTTCTCTGACGACGAACATTCGCTACGAGATCTGATACGCGATGGGGCGGACGACGACGTGATCGCGCTCGCTCTTCGAAGGGCCGTGTGGGAAAAATACCCCGGACACGCGATCAACGAGCCCGGGTTCTTAAGCCCCACTCGATCGATGTCCATGATTGGTGGATGAGTTGTCGCGCTGCACGAAGCCTGTACCGTGCGCTCTACATCGAAGTCATTCCCTAGCGACGACTGGGATCTGGAACTACCGCATGGGTAGTCTTTGACCATGGCGACGTACCGCACCGCACAAGCGGCTGAGTTGCTCGGCGTGAGCACTGACACGATACGGCGCTGGGCCGAATCGGGACGCCTGACCTCAACCGTCGCCGAGGACGGCCGTCGCTATTTCGACGGTGAGGACATTGCCGAGGTCGCGATCAGTTCGTCGGCGAGCGCGAAGCCCAAGAGTCCGCGGGCGCAGTCAACGCGTAATCGCTTCGTCGGCATCGTCACCAAGGTCGTGAAGGACAAGGTTGTCGCGCAGATCGAGATTCAAGCCGGTCCCCACCGATTTGTCTCGCTCATCACCCGTGAAGCCGCTGACGAACTCGAGCTCGCCCCCGGTGTGGTCGTCGACGCCGTGATCAAGGCCACGAGTGTGAGTGTCGAGATTCCCGAGAGGTTTTAGGATTTATCATCTTGGGATGACGAGAGACTGGGTCGACTAGCGCGTCGCTCCGTGGTTACGGGCCTGTCCAGTGCGGTCACTTGACGCCTCCCACAGTGATACCGCGGCCCGGTCAAGTGCAATCTGACACCGTGCGCCGACCTCGACGTCGAGCGCAACCCAACTCCGCGCCAGCACTTCCACGCCGTCGGCGATAGTGACGAAGACGTCGTAGGCGGAACCCATATCGGCCACGTCGACGACGGTGCCCAGTAACGCATCTTCGCCATCCTTTGGAGTGTTATTGAGCATCGGTGACACGAACACTCGCTCGGGCGCAATACTCCACCACACCTTCGTGCCCACTCCGATCTCGGTGAGGGGAATTCGCAACAGTGCACCGCCAACGTCAATCGCGCTCGGCGAGTGCACGGTGCCGATGTTCATATTCTCGACCCCGAGCAGCTTCGCGACCTCCGCCGACACCGGTCGAGAGAAGACGGATCGGCTGGTGCCCGACTGCAATACCGTGCCTTCGGCAAGAACGATCAATTCATCGGACAAGAACGCGGCCTCTTCGGGGTCGTGCGTTACGAGAACGGTTGCGAGACCGGTCTCTCGTTGGAGACGGCGAAGCTCTCGACGCAGTTCAAGTCGTACCGGTACGTCTAGGGCTGAGAACGGCTCGTCGAGCAACAGCACTTTGGGCGAGGAGCAGAGCACCTGGGCCAGACCCACTCGTTGACGCTGGCCCCCGGACAGATCTGCGGGGAGTCGGTCTTCGAGTCCTTGAAGACGGAGGTGCTCGATCCAGTAGGCGCTGAGTTCCGGCGTGGCGCCGGCGAACGTCATGTGGCGCCACACCGACATTCGCGGGTACAGCGAGAAACCCTGGGCGACGTAGCCCACGCCACGGCGCTCGACGGGTACGTGTTGCATCAGTTCATCGCCGTACCAGACGGGTCCCGGGCTCGCTCCATTGAGTCCAGCGAGACAGCGCAACAATGCAGTCTTCCCCGAACCCGAGGGTCCAAGAATCCCCAGGTGCGCGGTTGGCGACTCGTGGGCGAGGGCGAGGTGGAAAGTTCCCAGATGATGATCGACGTCAAAGCGGACGGGCCGCGGCAACACCCTCTCGGGCGCGCTGGGCTTGGGTGTACTCGAGCGTCGAGTCGCCGGTTTGGTAATTCGAGCGCGACTGAGCAACACGACGACGACCGCGACTCCGAGCGCCAGCGCCGTCGGAGCCAACGTCGTAGGCAGACCCCGACCACTGAATTGGTTTTCCGTGTAGATCGGCAACGACGCGGGGTTGTACGCCAGGATCACGACAGCGCCGTACTCGCCGAAAGCGCGAAGCCACGTCAGCAACATTCCCGCGCGGATCCCGTGGCCCGCCGAGGGCACCGCGACGCGCAAGAAGCGTGACGCGTCGGCGTGTCCGAGCGTCGCGGCGACGTCGAGCATTCCCTTATCGAGCGAGGCGAAGGCGGCACGGGCCGCGACGATCAAAAATGGCGACGACACGAAGGACATCGCAATGACGACACCAACCAACGAATCTGTCAGATGCTCACCGAAGAGTTGGCCCAAGAAGGTGTACGGGCCAATGAGATAGACCAACACGATGCCACTCATGAGGGGGGGCAACGCCAAGGGGATTTGCACGATGATGCCCACGATCGTCGAGATCGGACCCGACGAACGCGCGAGGAGGTACGCGAGCGGCACGCCGAGGACCGTGACTATCGCCAAAGAAACTGTGGCGCAACTCACCGAAACCCACAGTGCCGGGAAGAGGCCGGGCACCTGAAAGCCACGTTGTGGCGAGGTGACGAGTCGAACGACGAAGGCGGCGAGCGGATACCCAAGGTAGACGACGAGCAGTCCGCCCAGCCAAAAGAGGGGGCTTCTCGGCGCCCTCGGTAACGTCACGACGTCGTCGTCGTCGCGAAGGTTGTCGTCGTGGTACTCGCCGCGGCCGACGCCTTCGTCACCACCGGCGGCACGAGAGGCGTCACTCCGTACTTCTTCAGAATCGATCGACCATCGGCGCTGAACAAGAATTTTACGAACGCCTTCGCGGCAGCTTCGTGGGGCGCCCGGTTTAGGATCGCCACCGTGTACTGGGCGGCCAGGTCAGTCCCCGTGAGCGGAACGGATTTGAGGTGGGCCGCCGACGCTTCGACGCCGTAGAAGAATCCAGCGTCGAGTTGGCCCGCTTGGAGATCACCCACCAGTGCGGTCTCTTCAAAGACGTTTGACGTCGACGTGGCGAGGCCGTTCAGAGCCGGAATATCGTGCGTCAACGCGACGCCTTCGAGTGCATCGACGGCGAGCACGCCTTTGGGGTCCGTCACGGGATCGGTACGACCCAGTAAGAAACCTGGCAGATCGACGACGTCGTACCACGGCTTCGTTAAGAGGTCCTTCGCGAATTTTGATTTCGGGTAGTAGCCGAGCACGAGTGGGGACAATCCGAACTCGCTATACGACGACACCCAGTTGCCATTGCTCGCGCCCTCGAGTGAGGTGTTCACAGTGGGCGAGGCACTTATGAAGACGTCGCCCGCCAACGTCTTCCCCGAAATCTCACTCGCGAGTGCCGAAGAGCCGGCCGAATAACCGCTCACGGTGTAGCCCGTCGCCTCGTGGAAGGCCGGACCCAAGTGTTGTTCCATGAGATCGAGGAACGATCCGGCGTAGAGAACGTCGACGGCGCCGGCCGATTTTTTTTGGTTTGCGGCGCTCGAGGACGCACTCGCGAGTGGCACGACGAGACCCACCCCAATGAATGACGTGATGAGAAGTCGCTCGATGACTTTGTGACCAAAAATGACTCTGTGAAGAGCTGAATTGAGTGACATGTTCGTGGCCCCTAAGAAGTTGCATTTACAGTACTAGTGCGACCCGTGCGGCGTAAACAGGGTTGCGCAAGGCCCGTTTCACCGTACATGCGCCTGTGGAATTCTCGCGCCGCGCCGCCGAGTGGACCATCGCTGAATCGCCCTCGCGCTTCGCAACGAGAACGACTCAGAACCATCTCGAGTCGACAATAGGATGTGGCGAATGTCGTCAGCTCCAACCTCTGACTGGATTTCGATCACGGAGAACCCGCTCTCGCCTGACGAACTCTCCAACTGGGTGATTCGTCCCAACTGTGGGGCCGTCGTGACGTTCTCGGGCATCGTTCGGGATCATTCAAGTACCCGAGAGAACGTGATCGCGCTCGAGTACGAAACCAACTCCGAATTGGCGGAGCAGCGTCTACGCGACGTCGTCGACGAGGCGCGTGCGCGCTGGCCGGCGCTCGAGCGCGTCGCCATCCACCACCGAATTGGCCGAGTCGAACTCTCGGTGTCGACGGTGGTGGTCGCGGTATCGGCACCGCACCGCGACGCGGCTTTCGCGGCTGCTCAGTTCTGCATCGACGCGCTGAAGGCGAGCGTACCGATGTGGAAACGAGAACTTTGGGAGGGCGGATCGGCCTGGAGTGACGAGACCTCGCCAATCGGCAACGCTCGCGATCAATGAAGGTCCCTCCACGCCCCTTGTACTGCACGAGGGCCGAACGATGATCTCCTACGAAGAAGCGCGCCAATTCGTTCTCCAGGATCTGCGCGCGCTCCCGGCGAAGGAAATCGAACTCAACGACGCGCTCGGATTGGTGACGGCGGGCACCGTACGCGCACGCGAGCCTTCGCCACGTTTCGCGAATTCGGCGATGGACGGCTTCGCTCTGCGAGCCCAGGACACCGCCGACAGCGCGAGAAGTCTCGTGATCGTGGACACGATCTTCGCCGGTGACCAAGCCACCCTGACGGTGAAGTCGGGTGAGGCGGCTCGCATCATGACGGGCGCGCCACTACCCGACGGCGCCGACAGCGTCTGCATGCGAGAAGAGGCCACGGTCGATCCCGAAGGCAAGACCGTCCTGATTCAAAGGACGGTCCAGCCCGGGGAGTTCGTGCGCCTCGTCGGCGAGGACGTCACGGTGGGCCAAGAACTCGTCGGCATCGGCAGCGTGATCGGGCCGGCGTTACTGGGCGTGCTCGCGAGTCAAGGAATCGAAACGGTCTTCGCGCACCCGCGACCGCGCGTTGGCGTGCTCTCGACCGGGAACGAACTCTCCGATTCGAGGGACGACCTCGGAGACGGGAAGATCCGCGACGCCAATCGCCCCACTCTTTTGGCCTCACTCGCCCGCTCCGGATTCACCCCCGTTGATCTCGGCATCGCTGGCGACACGCCCGACGCCATCGCCCAAGCCCTCGAACGTGGCTTGCGTTCGTGCGACGCGATTGTCTCCACTGGGGGCGTCAGTGTCGGCGACGCCGACTTCGTCAAATCAGTGCTCGCGGATCTCGTGGGTGACAGTGCGAGCTCGATGCAAGTGGCAATCAGACCCGGCAAGCCCTTCGCATTCGCCGTCGACCCGTCGTCGGGCACGCCCTTCTTTGGCCTCGCGGGCAATCCAGTGTCGACCCTCGTCGGCTTCGAACTATTCGTACGCCCGGCTCTTCGCCTCCTCTCCGGACGAAGTGAACTGGACCGTCCGACCGCGCCGATGATCCTCGACTGTCCCCTCCCACGGCGACGTGACGGCAAACTCAATCTCGTTCACGTGAGCGCTCGACTAGAAGGCGACGGGCGACTCCACGTGAAGAGCGTCGCTCGACAAGGCTCTCACCTGCTCAACGCCATCGCGGAGGCCAACGCCATCGCCATGGTTCCCGACGGCGATGGCCTCGACGCCGGACAAGAAGTAACCGCGATGATCATCGACACCGAACGATTGAACGGTTCGTGACGTGGCAAAACTGATTCTGCTCGGTCCCGCACACGACGCGGCCGGGCGGCGCGAAGACCATTTCGATGGCGTGACGCTGGACGATGTCCTTAAGGAGGCCGTCATTCGATACGGCGCGGATTTCGGCACTCTTCTCGAAGTCAGCCAGGTTTGGCTCAACGGCGAGCCGGCCGCGCCAGCGACCCGCCTCGAATCTCACGACGAAATTATGGTGCTGCCACCGGTTTCGGGAGGATGAGGCGAGGCCTCTCCTTGGAGTAGTTCGAGCGCGTGCGGCAGAACGTCCAGAATTGCGTCGAGACACTCAATCGCACCCTTGGGTGAACCGGGACAGTTCACGATCACGCTTCGTGCGGACGTACCGGCTCTCGCACGTGAAAGACGTCCGAGCGGATTGATGAGGCGCATGGCTTCACTCAGTCCGGGTGCTTCACGGTCGAGTACCCGCAAGGTGGCCTCGGGAGTGAGATCTCGAGGGGAGAACCCCGTTCCCCCCGAGGTAACGATGACGCCCACGAATCCTTCGACCTGTGCGCGAAGGGCACCTTCGACCGACGCCACGCCGTCGCTCACGATCTTCAGCTCGACGACATCGAACCCGGCCTCAGCGAGTCGCGCCCGCAGTAGTGGCCCCGCCAAATCGGCACGAGTTCCGGCCGCCGCAGAATCCGAGACGATCAGGACCTTGGCCGCGAGTTCCATTCCATCGAGCGTAGGGGATTGTGATTTGATGTGACGTCTCTCCGCGTGAATGCCCCTGTCGTGATGGACCCATGAGCGCACGGCGAATACGAACGCCTCAGCCGCCCGCCATCGCCCCAATCACGAAGAACGGCTCGACGCCTGAGACCACGGCATCGGGGAGCGGCGCCTCGGGATCGTCGTGAGAGATGTCCTCTTCGCAGGCAAAGAAGCGGATGAAGGGGCGACGTTTCTTGGTGGTCGGGTCACGAATCGTTCCCAGCAACACCGGGTAGCGATTTTCGAGGGCGTCGACGACCGAACGCTGGCTGGCGACGCCAGCAACGTCGAGTTCGATCTCGCGAGTGGCATTGACGAGGGTCTTCAAATGTGCTGGTAAGACGACCCGAATCATGCCAGCGTCTGGACCTCGACCGACAAGACCGCGGGCAGGTCACGAACGATTGCCTCCCAGCTGTCACCTTCGTCGTTCGACGCGTAGACCTGACCGCCCGTCGTGCCGAAGTACAGGCCGCATCGATCGAGTGAGTCCACGCTCATCGCGTCGCGCAGCACGTCGACGTAACAGTTGCTTTGCGGCAGGCCCTTCGTGAGCGGCTCCCACTCATTGCCACCGCTTCGACTGCGGTACACCCGAAGCTGACCGTCAAGCGGGTAGTGCTCGGAGTCGCTCTTGATCGGCACCACGTACACCGTCTCGGGTTCGTGGGCGTGAACGTCAATCGCGAATCCAAAGTCCGTCGGCAGATTGCCGCTGATCTCAACCCACGAATCGCCGGCATTGTCCGTTCGCATCACGTCCCAGTGCTTCTGCATGAACAACGTGTCGGGCTTCGAAGGGTGCATCGTGATGTGGTGAACGCAGTGCCCGACTTCGGCGTCCCCGTCGGGAATCCCCTCCGAGTGAAGACCTTTATTGATCGGTCGCCAACTCTTGCCCCCGTCGTCGGTGCGAAAGGCGCCCGCCGACGAAATGGCCACGAAGATGCGCTCCGGGTCCTTCGGGCTCACGATGATCGAGTGCAAGCACATCCCTCCCGCACCGGGCTGCCACGATGCACCAGAGTCTTGTTTGCGCAAGCCCGATAGTTCGCTCCAATTCTCACCACCGTCGGTCGATTGGAAGAGCGCGGCGTCTTCGACGCCGGCCAACACCGCGTCGGGGTCGCTCAGCGACGGTTCGAGGTGCCACACCCTCGCGAACTCCCACGGGTGAGGTGTGCCGTCGTACCACTGGTGCGTGCCGGGCACGCCGTCGTAGTTGAACTGGTTGCCAACGGGCTCCCACGTCTCGCCGCCGTCGTTCGAGCGTTGGATGAGTTGGCCGAACCAGCCCGTTCCCTGGGAAGCGTAGATACGATTCGGATCGACGGGTGAACCCTTGAGGTGGTACATCTCCCAGCCCCCGAAGAACGGGCCACTGACGTCCCAGTTCTTGCGCAGGCCATCTGAGCGTAATACGAAGGCACCTTTTCTTGTTCCTACCAGCACTCGCACGCCACTCATAAACACTCCCCTCGCGCTGGGTGACCGATCCTCGTTTCGTCAAACAGTAGTGCTCGCAGCGCGCTCCGGTCCAACATTCTTCCTCTTCTCGCGCCGTTTTTCAGCCCGAAGGTTCAACCCCCAGAGAGCGAGTGCCAGACAATCCCACCCGACGAACCATGATGCTTCTCTAGGCGCCCGACACGACGTCTCGTCTCGTGATTCGACTCATTCGCCGGGTCGTCGCGGCGCTGTTGACGTGAGGTTCGTCGCTTCGCGCTTTCCCGCTCTCGGACGTCGTCGCTCTTCGTCCAGAGCGAATTAGATCATCACTTTTTGGCGCCGGCGCGAGCACTCGAGAAGGGCTTGCTGGTCGATCCCCTGGGACGCGAACGCAACGTCTCGCTGCCTCTCGGATCATTTCATTCCTTTGAAAGGGATCCGAATGACAGCGAGACGTATTTAGAGTACTTGCTGACTCGTCGAGCGTCATGGTGGAGTTCGTAGCGCTCGCCCCACAAAGTCCCTCGCATTTCGAGGCGATGAAAAGCTCGAACCTCGGCGCGTCGTTCATCAGTTCGTAAGGTTCGTCGCTGTATGTTCAAGTCAAATCGATGACGAGGTCGCGAAACGTGCGTTCGATGAGTGGTTTCGTGTCGATACGCAGGCGAAAGTACTTTCGTCCCGCTCATTCAGTGAAGGCACACGAGTAGCGTTGGCAGTCGTGACAACGTCTCTCACGCAGAGGAGACGACCGCTGCCCGCGCTCGTCTCCGCGATGCGACCCACCCAGTGGGTGAAAAATGGACTGCTGGCCGTCGCCCCGGCGGCGGCGCACAGTTTGACTCACGCCGACGTTCTCTGGCGCACCGCGACCGCATTCGTCGCGTTCTGCTGCATGGCTTCGGCGATCTATTTGATCAACGATGTACGAGACGTTGAGGCGGACCGCCTTCATCCAACCAAACATTTGCGTGCGATCGCTTCAGGAGAACTGTCAATTCGATTGGCCTTGACCTGCGCCGCCGTGCTCGTCATTGTCGCCTTCGCCTTACCCTTCGTGCTGTCGCGCTGTCAAGGGTTACTACTAATCCTCGGACTTTATTTTGTGATCTCGATTTGTTACTCCCTATGGTTGAAGAACCTCGCGATCATCGAGTTGGGTGTCGTGGCCAGCGGCTTCTTCCTTCGCGCCTACGGCGGCGCGGTCACGTCGCACATCACTGTCTCAACGTGGTTCCTCGTCGTTATCTCCTTTGGCGCACTTTTCCTGGTGGTGGGGAAACGGACCAGCGAGATGAAGAAGGTTGGCGTGAAGGCCACTCGCCCGGTACTGGCTGAGTACACGTTGGAGTTCCTGCGCTCCGCGCTCACACTCAGCGCCACCGTGGTCGTTACCGGTTACTGCCTGTGGGCGTTCGACACGTCGTCGACCGGCCTCTCTTCGACCTACAACGACTTCGTGCCGATTCGTTTGACCGTCGTCCCGGTCGTCTTCGCCGTCCTCTTCATCATGCGCTCCGCGGACGCCGGCGACAGCGCCGCCCCGGAAGATCTGCTCCTGCACAACCGCACGGTCCAGGCGCTCGCCCTCATCTGGGTCGCGCTCTTGGCGTGGGGAGTCTACGGATGAGTCGCGTCACGCTTTGCGGTTGGGGTCGTACGTCGCCCAGCGTCGCCACTTTGGACGACGTGTCGAGCGAATCGGAGATTGCCATCGCATTGGCTTCGTCGCGAGCCATCATCGCGCGGGGCCTCGGGCGCAGCTACGGTGACGCCGCCCAGGTGAGCGGCGGCACGGTACTGCGAAGTCGCATCGGTGACATAGGACCAATCGATGACCAAGGAGTGGTACTCGTTGGTGCGGGTGCGTCACTCGACGAACTACTTAGCGAGAGCATCCCCCAGGGATGGTTCCTTCCGGTGACGCCGGGTACTCGCCAGGTGACCATCGGCGGTGCGATTGCCGCCGACGTACACGGGAAGAATCATCACGTCGACGGCTCGTTCGCGCGTCACGTCATCGAGATGCGCATCGTGACACCCGGCGGCGGCGCCACGGTCTCGCCGAGTGTCGACCCGGAACTGTTCTGGGCGACCATGGGCGGAATGGGCTTGACCGGCGTCATCACCGCTGTGACGCTCAAACTGCTCCGGATCGAAACCGATCAGGTACTCGTGGACACGCAGCGGTTCCCCAATCTCGATGAGGTCATGAGCGAGATGACGCACGGTGATGAGAACTTTCGCTATTCAGTTGCCTGGGTCGACTGCATGACGCGCGGCGCGCACTTGGGGCGCTCGATACTGACCCGCGGTGAACACGCGCGCTCAAACGACGTCGAATCTCCTTCACTCCTCGCACCCGCACCGGCGAGGCTCAAGGTTCCTTTCGACGCACCGAACGGCCTCCTCAATCCGCTCACCATTAGGGCCTTTAACGAGGCCTGGTTCCGGTCGTCACCGAGATTGCAGCTCGCCAAACCCGAGTCGATCTCCTCATTTTTCCATCCCCTCGACGGGGTTCGCGACTGGAACCGCCTGTACGGTCGCCGCGGATTCGTCCAGTACCAGTTCTGCGTGCCCGAAGGTTCCAGCGACACCGTGCGCCGAGCAATCGAACACCTCTCATCTTCGGGCGTCGCCAGTTTCCTCGCCGTACTGAAGCGCTTCGGCCCATCGAGTCCGGGGCCGCTCTCGTTCCCGATGCCCGGTTGGACACTGGCGCTCGATTTGCCCATCGGTCCCGCATCGCTACCGCGACTGCTCGACGACCTCGACGAGATGGTCCTCTTGGCGGGCGGGCGGATTTATCTCGCGAAGGACGCCCGATTGAGCCCGGAGAAGATGAGGGCCATGTATCCCCAGCTCGACGCATTCCTTGAGGTCAAGAACCGAGTGGACCCCGAGCACATTGTGACGAGTGACCTCGCACGACGTCTCAACCTCGTGGGAGCGTGACGTGGAGAACGCGTTCGGACAACCGCAGTGCGTGGTCGTGCTCGCCGGGAGTTCCGACATCGCGCGCGCCCTGACCAAGAGGCTCTGCGCCGCGCGCGCCCACACCGTCGTGCTGGCCGGCCGAAACCAAGGACTCCTCGATGAGGCGTCCTCTGAAGCGCTCGACTGCGGCGCCAGCCGAGTCGACACTGTGCTTTTCGACGCCCGAGACCCTTCGGACGCCGAGCGCGCGGTGAACGAGTCGTTCGCGAAGGCCGGTGATCTCGTCGACCTCGTGGTGGTCGCGGTCGGTCTGCTCGGCGATCAGGAGCGGTTCCAGGATGACTCGACCATGGCTGGCGAAATGGCGACCGTGAACTTCACGTGGCCCGTCGCCGCGCTCGCCCAAGCGCGCAACCTCCTGGTGAGCCAAGGCAGCGGGCGCATCCTGGTTCTCTCCTCGGTTGCCGCGGTGCGCGTGCGACGCGCCAAGTATCTCTACGGCGGAGCCAAAGCCGGTCTCGATCGTCTCTGCATCGGCCTGGCTGATTCTCTTGAGGGCACCGGCGTCTCGCTACAACTCGTGCGGCCGGGACACGTTCGTTCCAAGATGACGACCGGGGCCAAGGAACCGCCCTTCGCCACCGGTGTCGACGAGGTCGCGGGTGACATCATGAAGGGGCTCGCCGATCGAACGCCAATCATCTGGAGCCCGCCGATCCTGCGCTACGTCTTCTTCGTGTTGCGACACTTGCCCGGGCCTCTCTGGCGAATGGTGACCGATGCAGCCGACCGCTAGCCAGGGCCGTGGCTCATATGTTCTCCAAAAGCGCTTAGACCCCTGGGACAGTGCGAAAGCAACCGATTCGTACTCGACGAGAATGCATAGCGTGCGCCTCAGCTCAATCCTGAACCCGTCATCGTCTCGGCGACGGTTCGGACGCGGTCATCGGTCCATCACCTCGTGGCCGCCAGTCTCGATGAGAAGCGATCGTTCGACGTGAGAATTCTCGTCGCCGAGGACGACCGCACGCTTCGTGAAGTCCTTCAGCGTGGTCTGCAAGAAGCGGGCTACGTCGTCGACGTCGTCGAGGACGGTGAAGCCGCGACGATCATGCTCAGGGACAACGAATACGAAGTCGCGATCTTGGATTGGCGCATGCCCAAGCGCAGCGGCATCGAGACATTGGCGCTGGTTCGAAAGCTCGGCGTCACGACGCCGATTCTCATCCTGACCGCCCGCGACGCGCCCGTCGATCGAGTTGAGGGGCTCAACGCCGGTGCGGACGATTACTTGGTAAAGCCTTTCGACTTCGGCGAGCTCGTCGCGCGACTGCAGGCCCTACAGCGACGCCCGGCGTTGCGGTTCCACGAGGAGATCCGCTGCGGTGATCTGGAATTTGACGCAGCGACGCGCGAACTACGCGTCGCGGGTAAGGACGTCGAGCTCACGTCGACCGAGCGACTCCTCATCGAGTTGCTGCTGCGCCGGAGCCCCGCCGCCGTATCTCGACGGACGATCGCCAATCAGGTGTGGAGCGATCAGGCCGACGCCGTCGGATCGAACACGATTGAAGTCCATATCGCGAGGATCCGCGCCAAAATCGCCGGGTGCGATGCGAAGATCGAGACCGTACGAGGTTTCGGCTATCGAGTGGTTGCGTCGTGAAGACCGAACGTTCTGACCGCATTCGAGCGGGCAAGGTGGCGGTGGTCGCCACGTTGATTGGCATGGGCAGTTATGTGCTCATCGCGCTCATCTTCAACTTTTCCCTGATCGATCACCTGACGTCGCAGGTGGACGTCCGTTTGAGCCAACGATTGGTTCTGGCGGTAAAGAGCGGTGGCCAACGAGAAGGATCCGTCGCCGGGACTCGCGCGAAAGAGTCCGGCGATCTCGACGACGATGACGTGCCCGTGTTCGTATGGAAGGTCGCTTCGAGCGGCGCGGTCACCGCAATCACCGCCGGCTCGCCGCGCCTCCCTTCGACGACGTGGGTCGCGGGTGACGATTCGATGCGAATCGGCAATTCGACGTTCGAGGTGCGCGCGGTGTCGTTCAAATCGGGGTGGCTCGTAGCGGGAGAGAGCCTGGCCGACGTCGAGCGGGTTCGAGATTCATTGGTCAACGCCGAACTGATCTTCGGCGCCGTGCTCCTCGTCTTGATGTACGGCGCCTCATACGTGGTGGGCATTCGCGCCCTTTCGCCGATCGCCCGGGCACAACGTCGCCAACGTGAGTTCACCGCGGACGCCTCGCACGAGCTGAGGACGCCGCTCAGCGTCATCGAAGCCGAGGTGTCCATCGCCCTAAGCAAAGATCGAGACGCGCAGTCGTATCGATCGGCGCTCGAACGAATCGGGGGTGAAGGCCACCGCCTCCAGCGAATCGTCGAGGACCTCTTGTGGCTCGCGCGTTCCGACGGGGAGCTCAAGCAACACACCGATGAGACCGTCGACCTCGAGGCCATGGCCTTCGCGTGCACGCAGAGGTTCCAGGTCGTCGCCGAGGCGTCACAACTCCGACTCGTCTTCATGAAGTTCGGCGACGAGGATGCCTTCGTGCGCGCACCGCGCGAATCCATTGACCGCCTCCTCGGCGTCTTGGTTGACAACGCGTGCAAGTTCGCCGGCGACGGGGGGCAAGTCGAAGTGATCGTCGCCACTCACGGAAATACAGTGACCCTCGAAATCGACGACAGCGGTCCCGGTATCGACCCTCACGAACGTGCGCTTATCTTCGACCGTTTCCATCGAACGTCGACGCCGGCGGGCGGGACCGGACTCGGACTCGCTATCGCCGACTCCATCATTCGCGCGACCCAGGCGCAGTGCACGATTGGCACCGCGTCAATGGGCGGCGCGAAATTTGAAGTCACGTGGCGCCGAGCCGCACCGAGGACCGGCACTCACTCCACCGTCAAGGACGATCACTCCGACACCGATGAGTCACACTGACGTCCTTTGAACCCCTTGCGGACAACGACAGGCGATGCCAACCGGGGGTGAAAGTAAGAATTCATGAAGAGTCCAATGGCCTTAATGCGGTCGTAAGGTTCGCTCCTTAACCTTTGATGCATGACGAGTACTGACCCGGGCACCCGCGCGTTCAATTGCTCCTCCGCGGTGCTCGAATTGGTCACCGCCTCGAATCCTGAGACCGGTCGACGATAGTGACGATCCACGATCAACCACTGTTCGAGCATCGTCCCAGCCCGTCGAATGCACGGCGTCGCCAAAGCCCGCGCAAACTCGGTACCGACGCCAACGCTCGACTCACGAGTTCAACCGCGCTCGTGCTGCTCGTGCTGCTCGCCGTCGAGGGCGTGACCGTTCTTCGAGTCGGATCGCTCCTCACGCTGCACGTCTTCATCGGCATGCTTCTCGTGCCGCCGGTGCTCGTGAAGCTGGCCAGCACGTTCTGGCGCTTCGCCAAGTATTACTCGGGGTCGCGCGAATACCGAGAAAAGGGACCACCGCTGTTGATCCTGCGATTGCTGGGACCGTTCGTAGCGATCCTGACGGTCATTCTCTTCGCTTCGGGAATCCTGCTCCTCTTGGCACCGCACGCGTGGCGAGGCAACATGCTCCTCTTGCACCAGGCGAGTTTCGTCGTGTGGTTCGCCTGCATGACGATCCACGTCCTCGGTCACATAAAGGAGACGGCACAACTCTCGACCAAGGACTGGGTGCGTCGCACGAGGGTGCGAGTTGCGGGTTCGCGGTGGCGTCGACTCGTGATAACGACGAGCCTGGCCAGCGGTGTGGTGCTCGGTTTCTTGACGATCCCGTCCGTGGGTACCTGGCTGAGCGCCCGCGGATAGCTAATGGCACAATCAACTGTGAATCGATACCGACCCCCGCGCCACGCACAGCAACCACCTCGCCACATCTTTTCGGCGCGGTCCGGTCGCCGTGGGCCCGGCAGGCACCGACGCCTAAAGCGAGTTGTCCTGGCCGTCTTCGCCGTCGCCTTCATATGGTTGGCGTTCTCCCTCGGGGGCGCACTCTTGAACCCCGCCCTCGGCAGTTCCATGGGCTCACGATTCGCCGAGTGGGCCCGAGGTCACGGCGCGTCCAGCATCGTGAACTGGGTGGAGAACGAATGGTACAGCCATCACCCCCCACCGGTGGGCGGCACCCTGCCGCCGGGTGCGATTCGCACGCCTTCCGCGTCCCAACCAACCAATTCGACTTCCGCGGCCTATCTACCCACACCCAAGCCCATCGTCCCCTTCGCGTCACCGGCCATCCCCGGCGAAGGAGATTGGTCACCGGTAGGTCGCCGCGTCGACGGCGTTCCGGCGATTTATGAGACCACGCTTCGACCCGACGCAATCCACACGAGTTATGTGGTGGGCGTCGCGTGGATGGATACGAAACTTCTGCGCGCGACGCTCTACTCGGGCAGTTCGATTCCCGGTGGCGGCCCGTTTCCGAATAGCGCTCCCGTAAAGAATTCGGCGGCGCGCACTCTGGTGGCCGCGTTCAACGCCGGCTTTCTCATGGCGAACGCCAATGGTGGCTACTACACCGCGGGAAAGACCGAGATTCCGCTGCGTAGGGGCGCGGCATCGTTCGTGGTGTACCGCAACGGTTCGAGCAACATCGTGTCGTGGGGCAACGACGTCACGCCGAACCACACAATCGTGTCCGTTCGCCAGAACCTTGATCTACTCGTGAATAACGGTCGGCCCGTCGCCGGTCTCGAGGCGAATGACACGACGAAATGGGGCTTCACCCTGGGCAACGCGGTCTACGTGTGGCGTTCGGGCATAGGTATCACCGCCAACGGGGCACTCGTCTACGTGGGTGGTCCGGGTCTCAACATCACTGACCTCGCGAACCTCCTCGTTCGCGCCGGCGCGGTACGCGCAATGGAACTCGACATCAACACCGACTGGGTCAATTTCTCCGCCTACCATCCCTCGACGTCCGGAGGGCTCGCGGCGCCGTCGAACGGCAGAGAACTGCTACCGGCGATGACGGGAACTCCCGCGAGGTACTTCGAAACCTGGTGGGCGCGCGACTTCATCACGATGTCCGCTGTTGTCAAACCCACGTCGAGCAAGGGATAGCCAATGTCACGTTCACTGCTACATCGTTACGTCGCCGAAAGGGCGGCGACGGATTCTGAGCAAACTCCTAGCCGCTTCTTAGGGTGCTCCTTATTATGAGCCCGTATCGTCCAACCATGACTGATGTCACCACACGACCGCAGCAAGAGAATACGTCGTTCGAAACGAAGCGTCGTCCCTCTCGAGCGCCTCGCCGAAGCGCACGACCGCCGCGACCGCGCATCGCCAACGCCCTCGCTCTGATCGCCGGGATCGGTCTCGGTCTCTCCATCGGTCTCGCGTTCGTGGGCCAGTCGATCGCGTCCTTCGACTCCGCCGGAGGGTGGTTCACGTTCTTCGGAAGGCTGACCGGACTGAGCGGCACGTACATGCTCATCATCATGGTTCTCCTGGTCACGCGTCTACCGTGGCTCGAAGAGACGGTGGGCCAGGTCCGTCTCGTTCGCTGGCACCGCACCGTGGGGGGCTGGCCGATCGCGCTCATCGCCCTGCACGTGGTGTTCATCACCCTCGGATACGCCGAGGCCTCGCACGTCGGTGTCGTGAGCGAATTCTGGACGTTCATCATGCACTACCCCGACATGCTCACGGCCACGGTCGCCTTCGTGCTTTTGATCGTCGCCGGCGTCTCGTCGATACCGGCCGTGCGACGCACCATGCGATACCAGACGTGGTGGGCCGTGCACCTCTATCTCTATCTCGCTCTCGTGCTGGCCTTCGCTCACGAAATAAAGACCGGCGTCATGTTCATCGGACATCCCCTCGCGCTCGACTTCTGGATCGCGCTCTCGGCCGCCGCCCTCGGAGCCGTCTTGTCAATACGAATTCTCCGACCACTCGCCAGAAACCTTCGCCACCAATTGCGCGTGTCGAGCGTGAAAGAAGAGGCGCCCGGGGTGTATTCGATCGTGATCAAGGGTCGCAACATGTCGCGATTTGAGGTGTCGGGTGGACAGTTCTTCCAATGGCGTTTCATGGCCCGGGACCTGTGGTGGCACTCGCATCCGTATTCTCTGTCGGCACTGCCCCGTCCACCGTTCATTCGAGTGACCATCAAACGGCTCGGCATGCAGAGCCTGGCCGCGACGCGGCTCAAGCCGGGTACGCGCGTCTGGGTCGAGGGACCCTACGGCGTCTTCACGCGACACGCCCGTCGCGGCGGCCGCGTCGTCCTGATCGGCGCCGGCGTGGGCATCTCGCCGATCCGAGCCCTGCTCGAAGACCTGCCGGAGCACACTGACGTCACCGTGATCTTGCGGGCCTCGAGCGCTGAAGACCTCGTCCATCGCGCCGAAGTGACGCAGCTCGTGAGTGAACGCGGCGGTCAACTCCACGAGATCGTCGGGCCGCGCAAGAAGGTCCGCCTCGACGGGAACGTACTGCGAAAGTTGGTGGGCAAAGTGAGTAACACCGACGTCTACGTCTGTGGCCCCGCCGGCTTCAGCGAAGGAGTAACCGAATCCCTGTTACGACTGGGTGTTCGACACGACCGAATCCATCAAGAGGCGTTCGCCTTTTAGGTGATTGGAGAAATGCACATGACGACACGACCAGGAAGGCCCACATGAAACGCGCACATATCGTCGTGGCGGGAACCGTGGTGGGGCTCGCCGGACTACTGAGCTTCAATTCGACCGCGGTGCAACTCTCGCTCGGCTCGCTGTCAGCGGTGACGGCGCCCGCGCGTTCGACCACGACCACGACGCTCGCACCGACCACGACGAGCGTGCCGCGAACGAGCGGTTCGACTCCGCCCACCACGACGAGAGTGGTACCCACGACCACCACGACCGCGGCACCCTCGGTCGCGCGCAGCGCCACGGGCACGGCCACCAACTACAGCTACGGAATACTCGCCGTCAAGGTCACCGTCTCGGGTAGCACGATCACGAACGTCTCGATCGCGTCGATCAACGACGGAGGTAACCCTCGCTCGGAGTACATCGACCAACAGTCGATCCCCCAGCTCGAACAACAGGCCCTGAGCGCCCAGAGCGCCAATATCCAAGGCGTCTCCGGTGCCAGCTTCACGACCGCCGGGTTCGAGCAGTCGCTCCAGTCGGCGCTCTCAAAGTTGGGACTGTGATGAGGTCGTCCGCGACGCAACAGGGGACCCGCAAGATCCTTCATCACGACGAACACGTCATGGGGACGATCGTCACGTTCGACCTCTACGACGACGAGCCACCGTCGACGACGTTGTGGAACCTTCTCCACGAGGCGATTGACGTGCTTCACCAGGCCGACAACGTCTTCAGCACGTACAAAGCGCACAGCCCGATCTCCGGACTGCGACGAGGCGAGCTCACCCTCGAGCAGTGCCCCGAAACTGTCGGCGAAGTGCTGGAACTGTGCCGAGTGGCGCGAACCATCACCGGCGGCTGGTTCGACCCGTGGTCCATTCCCGGCGGCGTGGACCCTACCGGATACGTGAAGGGTTGGGCCGCCCAGCGATCGCTCGACGTGTTGCGCCGAAGTGGAATCCGCGGCGCTTTGGTGAACGCGGCCGGCGATACCGCTAGCTTCGGTGGCCCTCAACACGACGTGGCGTTTCGCATCGGCATCGTCGATCCGGCCGACACCCAACATCTCGCCTGCGTCGTAGAGACACCCGGCGCGGTTGCCACGTCGGGCGTCTACGAACGCGGCGGGCACCTGATTGACCCGCATACGGGACTGCCCACCTCACGAGCGGCGTCGGCGACGGTGACGGGCACGGACCTCGGCCTCGCCGACGCCCTCGCGACGGCGCTCGCCGTGGCGGGCGTTCCGGCACTCCCTCTCGTTGAGGAACTCGATGAATTCGAAGCCCTCATCATTGACGACGACGGCAACTTCTCGGCGACCGCCGGGTTCCCCTTCGCACGAACTCCTTCGACGACGCCGGGCTGAACTGACGACGCCGTGGTCGGCGACGGTACAGCCCATCGGTGGCGCCGCCAATCGCGACGTTCGTTAGGAGACCTCGACGAATCCACCGTCAAACAGGATCGGTCGACGCTTCGTTCGTTTGCAGGTAGAAGTCGAGTTGAGCGAGGAAGTTCTGGAGGTCGAGGGGTTTCGTCAAGTAGTCCCGTGCACCGGCGTCGGTGAATCGCTGTATCTGTTCCAGGGAGGCGTCGGCCGAAAGCATGATGACCGGAATCGACGCCGTGCGTTCATCGCCCAAGAGGCGCTGGAACACTTCGTAGCCTGAGAGATCGGGCATGTGCACGTCCAGCACAATCAAATCGGGGCGGTGCTGTTGCGCTAACTCGACCCCGACACTCCCCTGTAGCGAGGTGATCAATCGAATGTGGGGCCGATGCGCGAAGAGACGTTCCATCAATCGCACATTGCCGATGTTGTCTTCGATGTACAAAACCGTCGCCGACGCCTCGACGTTCGTATCCGACGATGCTGTCACGACCGGGTCAGTAGTGGCGAAATTGGTCGAGGTCGTCGCGAGCGGCAACTCGAGCCAGAAGGTCGAACCGACGCCCGGAGCACTCTCGACGCCGAGCGAGCCACCAATCGCCTCCATCAATCCTCTGGAGAGCGCCAAACCCAACCCGGTACCTTCGATCCCCTTGGACTCGGCATCCAGTCGATCGAAGGGCGCGAAGAGTCGTTCGTGCAACTGGGGTGCCACGCCGGGACCGGTATCGGTGACGCGCAGTCGTAGGCGGTCCGCGACCTCTTCGCTGGTCAGGGTGACCGACCCTCCGGCGTGGTTGTACTTGATGGCGTTCGACAGGAGATTGACCAGTGACTGCTTGAGGTGCAGAGGATCGGCGCGGACCGGACGCGTCGCCGCGCACAAATCGATGAGTTCGACGCCCGCGGCTGCGGCGTCGCTCGCGACGACGTCAAGACTCTCACGTACGAGTTCGTCGACCGAGACCAGCTCGAGGGACACCGCGATGCTGCCCGACTCAACGCGCGAGATGTCGAGGACTTCGTTGATCAACTCCAACAAGAAGCCACCCGATTTCACGATGTAGCCGATCATCTCGAGTTCATCGGCTCCCGTCAACTCCATCTGGAGGATCTGAGCGAAGCCCAGGACCGAGTTGAGCGGCGTGCGCAGTTCGTGGCTCATGCGCGACATGAATTCGCTCTTCGCGACGTTCGCCTCTTCGGCCTCGATTTTCGCCTGCTCCAACGCACGTTGAGCCTCGACGGTTTCCGAGATGTCGCGCGAGATGATGACGGCACCCGTCGGATTGCCCTGGGCGTCACGAAGCGCTCGGCCCCGAGACTCGATCATTACCCAACGCCCGTCGGTATGGAGTCCCCGGAACCGCACCTGCATGACTTCGTCGTTGGCGAATCCGCGTTCGAGCACCTCGAGGATCATGCCCTGATCATCGGGATGGACGAAGTCGAGCGCCCCGCGACCTTCGGTCTCCTCGCGCGAGAAGGCAAAGGTTGAATCGTTCGAGGGGCTCGCTTCAACGACCTTCAGGTTCTTGTCGATCACGATGATCGAATCGACGGCGGCGTCGAAGATCGCGCGCGACTTCTCGAGGCTGACGGCCAACGCTTCGATGGTCTCCTTGCGCAACGTGATGTCGTGGCCGACCGCGTAATAGAGGTCGCCGTCCCTGCGAACCGTCCACTTCATCCATCGGTAGCTGTCGTCACGACAGCGTTCGCGAAATTCCAGCTCGATGACGCTGGGCGTGATTCCATTCTCCGAATCGAATGCGGCGGACACCCGCTCCAGGTCATCGGGATGGATGAAACTCCGGTAGGACCGACCGATCAACTCCTCGCGTTCCCATCCGAGAATGCTCTGAAACGCCGCGTTCACGAGAACGAAATCTCCGGCCAGGTCCAAGATGGACATCAGGTCCGAAGAACTCCAGAAGAACTGCTCGAAATTGATGCTCTCGGCGTCGCCGTTACTCACTGGCCACCGAGGTCGGTCCGTGACCGGTCCGCGAAAAGAGAGAGCTGGAAGCTGGCACGTAGGAGAGTATTGCACTTTTTGTATGGCAAGAGGTCCCAGGGATCAAACCCCGTTCGGGCCTACACAATGGTGCGTCGTCGCTGAAGGCCTTTGCTCTTTAACTCCTCAGGTGATCGGAGCCACGGCCTCGAGGTTGCGAGGATGATGACAGGCCACGAAGCGACCGGGGCGCAACTCGACGAAGTCTGGCTTCTCGGTCGTACACAGGTCGGTCGCCACCGGGCAACGTGGATGGAAGGAGCAGCCCGTCGGCCGGTCCGCGGGGTCGGGCACGTCGCCGCTGATGATGATCCGCTCTCGACGGGGCGCGTCGGTGTCGTTGAGTTCGGGCACGACGGACAACAACGCCTCGGTGTAGGGATGTAGTGG
>Ga0302320_10003957_pt1 | contig 33914 bp, 30 predicted proteins | sample Bog_T0_3_FD_202130 | JGI IMG/M metagenome (GOLD analysis project Ga0302320, IMG submission 202130) | Peat permafrost microbial communities from Stordalen Mire near Abisko, Sweden - Bog_T0_3 | ecosystem: Environmental > Terrestrial > Soil > Wetlands > Peat | place: Sweden: Abisko, Stordalen Mire... | reverse complement strand
GTGGTGGCCCTCTGCACGCTCAAGATCAGGTGAACCATGAAATCAAGCCACATGGAAATGGGTGAAAATATTTTGCTTTTTACTGCTTGCCAGCACCCGGCAACATTGTTAAAACCGAACCAAGAAACGGAGAAAAATCCGCTTTCTTCGAACCCGATTCGGCGGTTACCGGCTCATTGGAGCGTTGAAAAACTCAACCAACTCAGTTGCCGGGCGTTTTGTTGCCCGGCGGAAAATGACCCGGCGGGCGCCCAATCGGTTGTGGTTCGGGGCGCCGACGCCACAAGATGCAGGAAGCATCAGAAATAGATATGCACCGTATTAGGTAACATTGATATAGAAATTTGAAATTTTAACACTTTGCTCCGGGCTTTTATGAGGAAAAAGCCCGGGGCAAACAAACAAAAAACAAACCTCAAATGACTGTTAAAAAATAGAAGCAAATCAACGCCCCAAAACTTATGAATAATCCCAATCCATTGCTCCCCCAGGGAGCCATTCCCCCCAAGCCAAAATCCACGCTCTACATCAAAATCCTGATGATCGTGGCCGTCCACGTGGTCCTGCTCGGCGGTCTCCTGATCGTCGGCTGCAAGGACACCGCCAAGACCAGCTCGGCGCCGAAGTCCGATGTCGCCGACACCGCCTCGAAGGACCCGATGTCGCCCACCAAGGATGACTTTGGCTCTCCGGCCACCCCGGCCAACAGCACGGCGGCAACCACCGCGCCGCTTCCCGGTTCCACCACGACGGCTCTCCCCGCCACCGCCAGTCCCGCTCTGCCGGCCGCGACCACGCCGGCCCCGACCACGGTCTCTGCCATCCCGAACACCATGAGCCCGATGTCGCTCCCGGCCAGCACGGCCGCTGTGACCACGCCGTCCGCCACGGGTGGCTCGGTCTATGTGATCGCAAAAGGCGAGATCCTCGCCAGCATCGCCAAGAAAAATGGCGTGAGCCTCAAGGCCTTGGAAGAAGCCAATCCCGGAGTTGACCCCAAGAAACTCCAAATCGGCCAGAAGCTCCAAATCCCGGCCGGTAACACGACCGCCAGCACCACCGCCGCCGGATCAAGCTCAACCACATCCGACGCCACGTCCGCTGCCACCGGCGACAGCTCAACCTACATCGTCAAGTCCGGCGATGTCCTGTTGAAGATCGCCAAGGCGCATGGCACCACCGTGAAAGCGTTGGAGGCCTTGAACGACATGAAGACCGCTTCCATCAAAGCCGGCCAGAAGCTCAAGGTGCCGGTGATGAAGATGGCCTCTGTGGATACGACGCCGGCCGCTCCCGCCGCGACGACCGTCGCTCCGACCGGCGCCACCGGCATGACCACCGCCCCGACCGTTCGGGCCAACTGATAGACCGTCCTTGTGGCGGATGAGGGACGCCCGACGGCCTCAGTCGGGCGTCCTCTCTTTTCGATTCTCCGTTGAGGCGACAGAAGCCGCTATGAACAGGGTCACGAGCATGCTCATTTTTTGTGTGGCCGTCCTGCTGGGCCTGGGAATGATCACCCTCTATAGCTCCAGCATGAACATGGAACTGTCCCGCTCGACCGTCGGCTCTGACTTCCTTCGCTCTCAGATGATCTGGGGCGCGTTCGGTCTGATGGGTTGCGCCATCGCCGCAGCCATCCCCTATCGGAAATGGAAACCGCTCGCGCCGTGGGCCTTCGGATTTTCCATCCTGCTTTTGATCCTGGTTTTTGTTCCGCATATCGGCTGGGCGGCCACGGCGGGCCGTGCCGCCGGCGGCGCCAGCGGAGCGCATCGCTGGATCGCCCCTCCTTTCCTGCCGCACTTTCAACCTTCGGAACTGGCCAAATTGGCCATGATCATTTTTCTGGCGGCTTACGCTGACCGTTACCAACGCCAAATGGGCACGTTCACGCGCGGCCTCTTGATTCCGGGAGCCATTATTGGAGTGATGCTGCTGCTGGTTTTTGTGGAACCGGATCGCGGTTGCACCATGCTCCTGGCTGCGGTCGCGGCCGTGATGTTTGTGGTGGCGGGCGCGCGGATGCTCTTCCTGATCCCGGCCGGCTTGGCGGGAGTCGGGGCGCTGGCCTGGTCGCTCAGTCACGACACCATGCGGACCGGCCGCATCTATGCGTGGCTCCATCCGGAATTGACCAAGGACGGCGCGGGCTACCAGGCCTGGCAGGCCATGATTGCCTTTGGCTCCGGCGGACTTTGGGGCGTGGGGTTGGGCGACAGCCGGCAGAAGCTCGGATTTATTCCCGAGCATCACACCGATTTTATTTTCGCCATTGTCGGGGAGGAATTGGGTTTGGTCACCACCTTGACGGTCGTGCTCATTTTTGCCGCGCTCATCATCTGCGGACTGTGCATTGCGCGCCGGGCGCCGGACACATTTGGCAGGTTGATGGCCACCGGCATCACGTTCATGATTGCCATCCAGGCCTTCATCAACATGGGCGTCGCCACCAATTTGCTCCCATGCAAGGGGATGCCCCTGCCCTTTATCAGTTACGGCGGATCGAACTTGCTGCTGATGCTGGTCTGCGTTGGGCTTCTGCTTAACATCGCCAAGTCCGCCGCCGCTCCCGCCGTGCTTTCCTCCAACCCCTTTGATTCTTCCCGGAAGCTGACTGATGAATAAGCCCGTCGCCAACCCCAATGCCCCCGCCTACGCCGCCATCGCCTGCGGCGGCACCGGCGGGCATCTCTTCCCCGGCGTGGCCGTCGGGCGGGAATTGCGGCGGCGCGGATGCGACGTGACGCTGCTCGTCTCCTCCAAGGAAATTGACCGCCAGGCCGTCGCGGGCGCGGGCGACATGCATGTGGTGGCCTTGCCGGGAACCGGTTTTGGCATCGCCCAATTGCCTGGATTCGTGCGCGGCTTCTGTCAATCCTATCGCGTCGCCGGCCGTCTTTTTCAGCAGCGCCCGCCGCAATTTGTCCTGGCCATGGGCGGGTTCACCGCCGCTCCGCCGGTGCTGGCGGGCCGGCGCGCCGGCGCCCAGACCTTCCTCCACGAGGCCAACAGCATTCCCGGACGCGCCAATCGCTGGCTCGCCCGGATCACCGACGCCGCCTTTGTCTATTTCGCCCAGGCGGGAGAAAAATTGCCCTCCGGCCGCTTCGAAGTAACCGGCATGCCGGTGCGGGACGAACTTCTACGGCTCCCGTCCGCTGTCGCCGCCCGGCGCGCTTTGGGCCTTAAAACCGACGGGCCGGTCCTTTTGGTCATGGGCGGCAGCCAGGGCGCGCGCAGCATCAACGAATTGACCGTCGCCATCCTGCCGCAATTGCTCGAGGCCATGCCGCAACTGCAATTCATTCACTTGACAGGATCGTCCGACCTGGAAAAAATCCAGGCCGCCTACGCCGTCCGTCAGTGCCCCGCGGTGGTGCGGCCATTCTTGACAGAAATGGAACTGGCGCTCGGCGCCGCCGATGCCGCCGTCAGCCGTGCCGGCGCGTCTTCCCTGGCGGAGTTTGCCGCCTGCCAGCTTCCCGCGCTGCTGATTCCCTATCCGACCGCCGCCGACAATCACCAGTATCACAACGCGCAGGCCTTTGCCCAAACCGGGGCGGCGCGGGTTTTGGAGCAGCACACCTTATCGTCTGGCTTGCTCGCCGCCGAAATTCTCGCGCTGCTGGGCAACGTCGAACAACGCTCCGCCATGCGGCGGGCCCTGGCGGCGTGGCACTGGCCGCAAGCCGCCGCCAACATCGCCGACCGCATGTTGCGCGGCCCGGCTGCTGCCGCCTCGCACGCCCGTTCCGCGGCTCCTCATTCGTCGAAGTTGGGGGCGCTCAATGTCTGAACTTATGGCCAACGAAACAGCAATGGCGGACGAACTGCGCGCGGAGTTGCCAGAGTCCGTCGTCCGCGCCGCCGAACCGCTGGCCCGGCGAACCACCCTGCGCGCCGGCGGGTCGGCCGACGTCTATGTCGAACCTTCGTCCGAAGGCGATCTGGCGCGCGTGCTTCGATTTTGTGGCGAGCGCAATCTTCCCTACCTGATCTTGGGCCGGGGCTCGAATTTATTGATCCGCGACGGCGGCATTCGCGGCATCGTGATCAGCCTGGGCCATCCCAACTTTGCCGGCATCGAAGTCTTTGGACGTCAACTGCGCTGCGGCGCGGGGGCAAAGCTCAAGAGCGTGGCCGTGCGGGCGCGGGAAGCCGGATTAACCGGCATGGAATTTCTCGAAGGCATTCCCGGCAGCGTCGGCGGCGCTTTGCGCATGAACGCCGGCGCAATGGGCGGCGCGACGTTTGACGTCGTGACCCAGGTGCGATTCATGGATGACTCCGGCGACATCCGCGAATTAAGCGCCGCCTCCATGAACGCCGGCTACCGCTCCTGTCCTTTCCTCGCGACGGGCGTGGCGCTCGGCGCCACCTTCGCGGGCGAACCTGCCCCCAGGGAACTGATCATGGCCCGCACCAACGAATTCAACGAGCGCCGCTGGCGTTCCCAGCCCAAGGAGCCGAGCGCGGGTTGCGTTTTCAAAAACCCTTCCCCGACCCTTTCCGCCGGCAAACTGCTTGACGATGCCGGCTTAAAGGGCGCCCGCATCGGCGGCGCTTCCGTTTCAGGCGTTCACGCCAATTTCATCATCAACGACGGCACCGCCACCGCGCACGACATTTTGGAACTGATCGAAATGATGCGCGCCCGCGTGAAAGCGGCGCACGGCATCGAACTGCGCACCGAAGTGCAAGTCGTGGGAGAGGATCGCTAACCCCATGCAAAACAAAAAGCTGAATATATGCGTGATGCTGGGCGGCCCGTCCGCGGAACGGGAAGTCTCGTTGCGTTCCGGCGCCGGAGTGGCGCGGGCGCTCCGCTCCCTCGGTCACGTCGTGCGGGAGCTTGATCCGAAGAGCGCAACTTGGGAATTGCCGGCCGGGACGGAAGTCGTTTTCCTCGCCTTGCACGGCACCTACGGCGAGGACGGCGGCGTGCAAAGCCGTCTGGACGAACTGGGCGTGCCCTACACCGGCTGCGGCGCCGACGCCAGCCGCATTGCTTTCGACAAGGTCCTGGCCAAACAAAAATGCATCGCCGCCGGCATCCCAACCCCCCGCTTCGCCGTGCTGGAGGCGCCCCAATCCGAAATGCCGCCCGGTTGGACCCCGCCCGTCGTGCTCAAACCGGTCCGGCAAGGCTCGAGCATCGGCCTGCAATTCGTCAATACTACGTCGGAATGGCCGGCCGCCCAGGCCGAATCCTTTCGCCATGACACCGCCATCCTGATGGAGGAACGCATCTTCGGCCGCGAAGCCACCGTCGGCATTCTCGATGGCCGCGCTCTCCCCGTGGCGGAGATTCGCGTCAAAAATGGCGCCTTCGACTATCACCACAAATACACTCCCGGCGCCGCTGAGCACACCTGTCCCGCCAACTTCGATGCGGCCACCACCACCACCATCCAAAACGCCGCCCTCGCCGCCTTCCGCGCCGTCGGCGGACGCGACTACGCGCGGGTGGACGTCCTGGTGCCCGCGACCGGCCGTCCGACCGTGCTCGAAGTCAACACTCTTCCCGGCATGACCGAATTGAGCATTTTGCCGGAAGCCGCCGCCGCCGTTGGACTGAATTACGCGCAGCTTTGCCAGCGCATCGTCGAACTCGCGCTGCAACATCCGGTTAAAAATTGAGATGAATATTTTCCGCTGGTTCCAACGCCGCCGCAATCGCCGGTTCACCGAGCGCGAGTTCGTGCTCGATGTGAAACTGCGCACCCGGCAAATGCGCGTGGCCCGCTGGCGCGCCGCCGGGATGAGTCTCGCCGGAGTCGCCGGGGTGGCGTTGTTTGTTCTGGCGGTTTGGAAGGGCGGCGCCTGGTTCCTGGACGACGCCGTCTATGACAACCCCAAATTCACCATCCGCCACGTTGACATTCATACCGACGGCGTGATTGCCCCCTGGGTCATCAAACGCTGGGCGCTGGTGCGGCCGGGTCAAAACTTGCTCTCGCTCGATTTGATGCGGGTGAAGCGCGACCTGGAATCACAATCGCCCGTGGAATCAGCCTCGGTCGAGCGGGTCCTGCCCGACACCCTGCGAATTTCGGTGGTCGAGCGCCAGCCCGTCGCGCAAACGATCATCGTCGCCAGGCGCGGCAATGGTTACAGCCAGATCATCTACGACCTCGATGAAAACGGCGTGGTCATGGCCCCGCCCGACCCCGCCTGGCTGCTGCTCCCCGCGCCCACCAACCAGGTGTTGACTACGTTGGTAGGCGTTCCGTTCAAGGACTTGAACGCCGGACGCGCCGCCGATTCCCCCCAGGTGCAGGCGGCGATAAGGCTGTTGCTGGAACTGGATCACTCGCCCATGTCCGGCATGGTGGAATTGCAGAGCATCGACGTCTCCTCGCCGCAGGTGTTGGAAGCCACCACCAGCCAGGGCGCGCACATTACTTTTGCGCTCGACCATTTCGATGTCCAACTCCGCCGCTGGCGCGAGATTTACGAGCACTACCAGGCCGAGGGCAAGGCCATCGCCTCGCTCGACATTTCGATTACCAATCATCAACCGGTGCGCTGGGTCGCCACCACCGCCATGCCCCCCTTGCTCAACAAATTTGTCAAACCTAACAAACCGAAAAGGAAAAATGTTTGATTCCGCCCCCATCATTGTCGGCCTGGAAATCGGCACCTCGAAAATTTGCGCGGTGGTCGGGGAAATCGGCGCCGGCGGTTCCCTCAACCTCATCGGCATCGGCCAGGCCCGCTCCCGCGGCGTGCGCAAGGGCGAAATCGCCGAGCCCGTCCTGGTCGAGGAAGATGTCCGCAACGCCATCGCCGAAGCCGAGCAAATGGCCAACGTCGAAATCCGCAGCGTCTATCTGGGCGTGACCGGCGACCATATTCGCGGCTTCAGCAATCACGGCACCCATCCCGTCGTCTCCGCCGACCGCGAGATCACCGAGGACGACGTGCAAGACGCCATCAAAAACGCCAAGGCCATCAATCTCCCGCTCGAAAACAGCATCATCCACGCCATTCGCCAGCATTTCCAGGTGGACACCCAGACCGGCATCATCAACCCCGTCGGCATGTACGGCGCGAAGGTGGAGGTGGACGTGCATGTCGTGCATGGAAAAGGCAACCGTCTCAAGAACTCCATCGCCGTGGTCAAGGGTTTGCAACTGGAAGTCGAGGAAGTCGTTTTCAACGGACTCGCTTCGTCGCTGGCATTGTTATCCAACGAGCAAAAAGAACTTGGCTCGCTCGTAATTGACATTGGCGGCGGCACAACCGATTACGCCGTCTATGCCGACGGTATTGTCAAACATACCGGCGTGCTCGCCGTCGGCGGCGACCACGTTTCCAATGATCTCGCCTACGGCCTGAAAGTCCCGCTCGGCCGCGCCGAACAATTGAAGCTCGAACACGCCTCCGCCGTCCTGCAACCCGAGATCAAAGGCCGGACGGTGGACCTGCCAGGCCAGCTCGGTCTGCCTTCCAAAACCATCAACCTGGAGCATCTCCACCGCATCACTTCCCTCCGGTTGGAGGAGATTTTCGAATTAATCGAACGCGAGATTTCAAATCTCGGCTGGTTGGAACGCCTGCGCGCCGGGGTCTTTATTTGCGGCGGCGGCGCCCGCATTCCGCAAATTCAAATCCTCGCCGAAAACGTCTTTCAATTGCCGGCCTATCTGGGCAAAACCAACTCGATCAGCGGACTGAAATCGGCCCTGGACCAGCCCGAGTTCGCCACCGGGATCGGACTCGTGCGGTTCGGTTCGTTGCAACAAAAGCGCAAAAGCAGGGGCGGCCTCATGCAAGCCCTGACCGACGTATTCAAAAGGTAACCATGACGACGCCCCTCGAAAAACCAGATGGCGCATCCGTGGAAAAAACGGACGACGCCGCAGTCAAGAAAAATATCTCGATCAAAGTCTTCGGCGTCGGCGGCGCCGGTTGCAATGCCGCCGGCTTCATCGCGCAGACTCCCTTCGAGAACGTGGACATCATGCTCCTGAACACTGACGCCCAGGCCCTGGCCGCCAGTCCGGTCCCGCAAAAATGGGTCCTCGGCCAGAAGCGCAACCGCGGACTGGGCACTGGCGGCGATCCCGAACAGGGCCGCGCCGCCGCCGAGGACGATGCCGCGCGCCTCGCCGCCTTTTGCGCCGGTGCGGATATTGTTTTCATCATGACCGGTCTGGGCGGCGGCACCGGCACGGGCGCCGCGCCGGTCATGGCCCGCGTCGCCCGCGAAAGCGGCGCATTGGTCCTGGCCATGGCCACCCTTCCCTTCAGCTTTGAAGGCGCCCGCCGCCTGCGCCAGGCCGAGGTCGGACTGCAAAGTCTCAAGTCCTCCGCCGACGCCGTCATCTGCCTGCCCAATCAAAAACTCCTTAAACTGCTCGACGAAAAAACGAGCGTGGTGGAAACGTTCAAGATCAGCAACACCCTCATGGCCGACGGCCTGCGCGGCATCTGGCGTCTCCTCATGCAGACCGGCCTGATCAACGTGGATTTCGCCGACCTCTGTTCCGTCACGCGCGGGCGCCACGTCGCCAGCTCCTTCGCCACCGCCGAAGCCGGCGGCGAAAAACGCAGCGAGCAAGTCGTGGAAAAACTCCTCGCCCATCCGCTGCTCGACGGCGGCCACGTCCTCAACGAATCCGACGCCGTCCTGGTCAGCCTCGCCGGCGGACCCGACCTGACCATGAGCGAAGTCAACAAGATCATGGAACCGCTCCAGCGCCACTGCGAGAACGCCCACCTGATTCTCGGCGCTGCCATTGACGAAGCCTACACCGGCCGGATCGCCGTCACCCTGATCGCCTCCAGCCGCCAATCCGCCGTAGCCGAGCCGGTCCCTGCCGGCCCTGCCGCCGAAGCCGCGACCGAGCCCCCCATGCAATTTCTCGACCCCGCCACCACGCCGCGCCCGCCCTCCCGCCTGGTGGCCCCGCCGCCGGAATTATCCAGCGAAAAGAAAGAGCAGCTCTACCACCGCCAAACCGGTCAAACGCGAAAAAAGCTTTCGCGCATGCAACGTGAATTGCCCTTGGAAATCGTCTTCAAAGGCCGTTTCGAAAAAAGCGAACCCACCATCCGCCACGGCGAAGACCTCGACCTCCCCACCTATATCCGCAAAGGCGTCGCCCTAAATTAATCGAAATCGTAGCGGCGTTCGGAAGAACGCCGCCATAATTCCGTAGGCCCCTATCAGAGGAAACGTCGTAAACCGCCTGTAGTCCGCGTGCCCCCGCGCGACGGGTCCTGCCGCCATCGGCGTCAGTCCCGCCAAACTCCCATTAACACCTGGCTTCACCCAGGTGAATTTGCGACCCGGAAAACAAAAAACTGTTTCAACAGTTTCATTTCTCACCATTCCGGTAATGCCTTGCCCATTTTCGCAAAAGACTCGTGTCCGGGCGCTGCCACCGTACCAAACGGTATGATGTCGGGGCCTCGCCCCTCTGTCCTATCCGCCCCATCAGTCCCATGCGTCCTATTTCCTCCTTCCGTTCCAAAACAGGCGGGCAATGTAACCCCCGCCCCACAAAAACCGTCATTAGCCGGATAAAACCCAAGCATGAATTAGCTTTTGTCGCGCCATAAAATGCGGCACCTTGCCATCTTAGAAACCCAATACTTTGAGTACTCAAAACCCAAACGAAACGGGCGACCTTCTGCGGTCGCATAGATTCCTGCCCGCCGCCTTGCTGCTCTTTCTCGGAAGCGGTTGCGCCGCCCTGATTTACGAGATTGTCTGGCTGCAGCTTCTCCAACTCGTGATCGGGCTGACCTCGGTCTCCCTCGGCGTCCTGCTGGGCGCTTACATGGGCGGAATGTGCCTCGGCAGCTACCTGCTCCCGCGGTTGGTTTCCCGCCGGCACCATCCGCTGTTGGTCTATGCCGTGCTCGAATTCGGCATCGGCGTCATCGGCATCGCCATCTTGTTCGGAATGCCCTGGGTCGCACAGATTTACACGATGGTGGGCGGAAGCGGCTTCGGTGGAATCCTGGTGCGTTGTGTAGTGGCGGGAATTTGCCTGGTTCCTCCGACCCTGCTGATGGGGGCCACATTGCCGGCTATTTCCCGCTGGGTCGAAGCCACCCCGCAAGGCGTTTCCTGGCTCGGCTTCTTTTACGGCGGCAACATCGCCGGCGCGGTCTTCGGCTGCCTGCTCGCCGGTTTTTACCTGTTGCGCGTTCATGACATGGCTTTCGCCACCTACGTCGCCGCCGGCATCAATGCCACCGTCACGCTGATCGCCTTGGGCTTGGCGTCAATGACACCGTTTAATGGGCCACCGCCGGAGGTTGCTTCAGGCGATGGCACGAACCAGAAAACAGCCGAAGCCACCGGGACGACGAAGAATGGATTGTCGCCGATTTACCTGGGCATCGCCTTGTCCGGCTTGGCCGCGTTGGGCGCGGAAGTGGTATGGACGCGCCTGCTCGCGCTCATGCTGGGGGCGACGGTCTATACCTTTTCGATCATCCTGGCCGTTTTCCTGGTCGGCCTGGGTTTGGGCAGCAGCATCGGTTCCGTGGTGGCGAGGATGACCGCGCGCCCGCGGCTGGCGTTGGGAATGTGCCAATTGCTCCTGGCCGGCGCCGTGGCTTGGAGCGCCTGCATCATCACCCAATCACTGCCGAACTGGCCCATCAACCCGCAACTCGCCGGCACGGATCCTTGGCCGCTTTTTCAACTGGACTTGGCCGGTTGCCTTTGGGCGATCTTGCCCGCGCCGATCTTGTGGGGCGCCAGTTTTCCTCTGGCCCTGGCCGCGGCGGCGACGAAGGGGAAAGACCCCGGCCGTCTGGTCGGTGGCATCTATGCCGCCAACACCGTCGGCGCCATTTTCGGGGCCTTGCTCTTTAGCCTCGTCCTCATTCCCGATTTCGGCACGCAGAATGCCCAACGGGTCTTGATTCTGTTGTCGGTGGTCTCCGGAATCGTCATCCTCGCGCCGATGATTTGGCGCAAGCCGGCCGATGCTGGAGAAGCGCCGCTGGGACTCGCGGGAATCGTCACCCTGTTCTGCGTCGCGGCCGCCGCCATTTTCTTGGCGGTAAACGTCGAAACAATTCCATGGGGTGTGGTCGCTTACGGCCGGTTCGTCGCCACCTATAACGGCCAACTGGCGCCCGGCATCGTCAAAGAAGAGGACGTGCCCAAGAACACCGGCACCGCCACCACCTATTGCGAGTACGTCGGCGAAGGATTGAATGGCACCGTGGCCGTGACCATGCGGACCGACGGCGTGCGCAGCTTCCATTCCGCCGGCAAAGTCCAGGCCTCCAACGATCCCCGCGACATGCGCCTGCAACGGCTGCTCGGACACATCTCCGCGCTGGCCTTTCCCGAACCCAAAAAAGTGCTGGTGGTCGCTTGCGGCGCCGGCGTCACGGCCGGGTCGTTCATTCCCCATCCCAGCGTCAACCGGATCGTTATCTGCGACATCGAACCGCTCGTGCCGCGCGACGTGACCCCGCGTTTCGCCAGGGAAAATTACAGCGTGGTTGACAACAAGAAAGTCGAAATCGTGCGTGACGACGGCCGCCATTTCATCCGCACCACCAGGGAAAAATTCGACGTCATCACCTCCGACCCGATTGATCCCTGGGTCAAGGGCTGCGCCGCCCTGAACACGGTCGAGTATTACCAAATGTGCAAGGAACATCTCAATCCCGGCGGCGTGATGTCGCTTTGGATTCCGTTTTACGAAAGCAACCAGGAAACCATCAAGAGCGTGCTGGCCACCTTCTTCAAAGTTTTCCCCAACGGCGTCGTCTGGAGCAACGACGAGAACGGAACCGGCTACGACGCCGTTTTGTTCGGCCAGGTCGAACCGACGGTGATTGACGTGGACAAGCTGCAGGCGCGCCTGGACCGTCCGGAGTATGCGGATGTCCGGGCCTCGCTCGACGACGTCGGCTTTCATTCGGCGGTGGACTTGCTGGCGACCTACGCCGCGCGCGCGGCGGATTTGGGCGAATGGATGAAGGACGCGCAAATCAACACCGACCGCAACCTCCGCCTGCAATACCTGGCGGGAATGGCCCTGAACAATTACGAGGAAACCAAAATTCTTAATGACATCACGCGGACCTACCAGTTCCCCCGCGACCTGTTCATCGGCAATTCGGAACGATCGCGTCTCCTGGAAGACCGTTTAAAAATTCGCAAGACCACCCCCGATTAATTCGGGGAAAAGTGGCGGCGGCGTCCCGCCGCTGCTCCGGCCACCGCAAAATTCCAACTGTCAATCTCAACCGGCCCCCGCCGCCTGCCCCTTGTTGTCCATTATCGACTTCGGCCGCAGCAAATAAGTCAGCGCCTTCACCGCCAGTTCCATCATCAAAAACGGCTTGGCGATCAAGTCGTTGGCGCCGGCCAGGGAGGATTGCGCGCGCACCTCAAAGTTGGTCAGGCTGGTGACAAAAATCACCGGCGTCGCCTTGTTGGTGGCCGTCTTGCGCAACTCCGCGCAAAGTTCGAACCCGTTCATCTCCGGCATTTCCGCATCAAGGAAAACAAGATCAAACTGGTTCTCCGCCAGGATCGTCGCCGCCATTCTTGGCTCCTCGATGCAGATGCACCGCAGGTTCGCCTTGGCCAGCGCCACGGAAATCGTCCGCCGCGAAATCGGCTCGTCGTCCACCGCCAATATCAACGGCGCCTGCGGAATCTCCTGCCCCCCCTGGTTGATGTCCCGGAAGAGCACGTTCAAGCAATCCGATGCGTGGGCAATCGAGCGCAACACCGAACTCGTCAGTTGCTTCGGTTTCTTCTGCAAATCCTTGATTAACGCCTCCAGCGCCCCGGCCATGTGGGCAATGCGGCTGAACCCGGTGATTCCCGCCAGCCCGACCAGCGATGAGATTGAGGTGTTAAATCCCTGCAACAGCGCCAATTGCTCGGTCGTGCTCTTGCTGCGCACCAATGCGCCCACCCGCTCGCGCAGGTCGGCCTGGATTTGCGGCACGCGCTTCAAGAACTCCTGCCGAATCTCCATCCGGAAGGACGAGGTCGCGTCCGAGCCAAATTCCAGCGGCGGCGATTCGGCCGCGGGTTCCGCCGCAACGGCCGCAACGGGCGCGGGTGCCGGTGATGTCCGCGCCGGCGGAGGGGAGGCGGGAGCGGCAGTCGGAAATCTTGGCGTCACCGGCATCCGGACGGTCGGAGCCGGCGCCGGACCCGGGGTGCCCGGGCTGGCCGGCGGCGTCGGCACCAACGAAGGCATCTTAATCGTTGGCGCGGGCGGCAGACCTTTCTCCTTCTCCGGCGCGGCCGGCGCGGCCGGCGCGCTCGAACCAAACTTCGGCGGCGACGGCGGCACCACCAGCCTCACCAACGACGGCGGCGACGGCGGCAGTGCCAGCGGCGAACCCGCCGCCGCAGGCGAGGGAGACGGGAGGGGCGGGCTCCCGCGAGTCCCCAATTCCGGCGGCGAACCCGGCGTGGGCGCGGTGGAGGCCGGCATGGCGATCGAACCCGCCGGTTTCGGAGGCGGCATGCTGGGCGGCATCGGCGCGCTGCCCAACGGTTGCGGATACAAACCCACCACTTCCCCGCTGAAAATCTGCTCCACGATTTCCAAGGCCAGATTCGGCGTGCAATCCATCTTGGAAACGCACTTGTTCGCCCCGGCGTCAAAGGCGTCCTTGATCAAATCCGGCCGGTAAAAACTGGACAGAACCACGATGGGAACGAGCTTGAAATTGTTCATCCCCCTGATCTTGCGGATCAAATCCGTGCCGTTCATGCTCGGCAGCGACAGGTCCATCTGGATCAGGTTCGGCTGGAAAATCGGAATCGTGTCCAGCGCCACGGGCCCATCATCCACCGCCTCCACCACGAACCCGGACAAGTCAAATTTGCGCCGATAAATCCCGCGCAGAATGGGGTCGTTCTCTACGATCAGAATCTTCTTCATGGTTCGGCTTCACCATCCCGAAGGAAAATGCCTTGGTGCAAGACACACCCCACAGGATTCCGTCATGCTACGTCGTCCGCGATGCGAAACCAGCAAAAAGTATTCGAGATCAGTACTGCCCAAATCGTTAGCGACTTTCCGGGGAGCGCGACTGTCCCAGCCCGCCCCGCGGGCCAGCAACCAACCATGCCATCTGTCGCATCCGTCGGCGTCCCGCCGGCGGAACGTTGCCCATCCAACGATTTCACCCATTCGGTGGCGGTTCGTGCGTGTCGCTAACGATTGGGGAGTACTGCCCGGCATCCGCGGCCCATGACCTGAGGCAAGCCGAGACGATGTTGGCGGGCGGGTCGTGGGCGCCGGGCATGGCACGGCCGGAACTCGTGAGGACGCCGAAAGGGCAATTGGAGAAACAGGTTCTGGCCTGGTGGGTCGATGGCCGCACCGTGATCACCCCAAAAATCCTCGCCTGAGCCGGCGAAACTCATGGCCTGGGGAGCATAGGCGCCCTTTCGGAAGCCGAACTTCGGCCCTGTGCCGGTCGGCGCCCCCGGCGACCGCATCTTCTCGCTTGCATAGAAATTGTATATCTCCTCATTCGAGGGTGGCGGCGTGTCAGGCGAGGATTGGGGTCACCCGCGGTGGCTTGCGCAAAACCTGCGCCTGGGGTATGAATCAGCCGTCCGCCGGGCGGTCAGTTTTGTGGAAGCAAGTCAGGCGCAGAACGTCCCGGGCCTGCAAGCCAGATTACAAAGGGCCGGCCTCAAAAAGGAGCCAAATGATGAAACGAAAGCACAATAGTCGGACCTTTCACGGACTTGAGTCAGGTGGGTTTCGGGCAGCAGGAGAAGCTCCCTTGTTAGACCGTTACTTTATCTCATGATACTTCAATATCATCAATTGACCGTGCTGCTCATATCCGGCGGTGATCCAATACTTGGTGCCCAATGGTGGCCAAGGCCAATTGGCATAGAATGAAACATTTTCTTGTGGCAGGCCGAACCCTCCTGCTGTTAATACGTCCACCTTGAGTTTTCTCTTAACCCCACCAACATCCTCAAACGAGTTTGTGGACAAACTTCGTGGAGCCCCAATAAATGTGAACGTAGGCGACGCCTTCACAAAATCCTTCGCGGCAAAGATATAATAATCAGTATTGGTATCATCACCTACAGCGAGTCTCAATGAGCTCTTTTCCACAAAATCCCGGGAAACCGTAAAGGAATAAACCACCCTGTCGCTTGTCAGTTTGGTCGGCGACAGTTTGGCGAAGACAAGATTCGGACCGTCAGTATCATACGAGAAAAGATTCGGCCCGTTAGAAACGACCTTCAAATCACATTCGTTGAATAGAGCGAGTTGGTAGTGTGGCGAAAACTCAAGCCAGACTTTGATGTCGTTCGTGCCATCAGGCTCCCACCCAATGTTCGCGCCTAATTCTTGTGCGTGTTGTGCATCGGAAACAAGGTGCTCGATCTGCGCCGCGATGCAACTGCTTGCTCCGGCAAAGACAAGAACGGCGAGAACTACAGTATTGAGTAACGTTTTCATTTTTAATGATAGAAGTTGCTTTTTCACGGAGTCACCGGTCTATCGATGCTGCGCGGGAAAAATGGAATTGCCTTTGGGACTCACCCAGCATGAGGCCACACTATCATGGCTGGCCTGCTTGTCAATCGGCAACTTCTGCCCGATCGCGCGTAGTCAAGAACTGGCAAAGAGCTTGGTGAAAGTCAGTCCGGCTATCGTGCAGCAAAATTTCAGTCCAACCGCAATAAATTCACCTTCCACACCCCTCACACCCGCGCCCTTCGTTGATGCCATACGCCGACCAAATCTGCCGCAAACTCGCAAGCGGGATGCGCCAGTGGATGCCGTCCGCATCGGCCACGCCGGCGGCCATGACGGCAAGGATGTAACCAGGGGGGCGATCCAGTTCTTGCGCGCGCAGGTCCGCCAGCCGCAGACGATAGATCGTCTCCCCAATTTCAAATTTGAGATTTGAGATTTCAAATTCATGAGCATTGGCAGTTTGCATAAATGGCCTGGCTCTCGCCGACGGTGCCGGGCGGGTCAATCTCCACCGGCGCAAATCCGTCCACCGTGCCGCTGGTGCAGGTGACGGTCGGGCAGTTGTAGAGCCGCAGGCAGTATTGGCCGCAAACATCCACCAGCGCCTTCGAGCAATACAAAATCACACCGGCATCGCCGCTCTCCGTCAAAAACAGCCCGTTGACCGCCGCGCCCCATTTCACCTCGGTGCCAATCCGGCAGGAACACGTAATCGAGTTGGTCGCGTCCACCGCGGAGTTTTGCGACGTTACCAGCGCCCCCGTGGAATCGTAGGTGTTGGTCCAACTCGTTCCCCAAGCCACCGAACCAAATGACACCGCATTCATCAACGTCGTGGCCTGCGCCGCCACGTCGCTCAAACTGTAACTCGCCCCGCCCAGCGTGATCGTCTGCGTGATCGTGCCCGGCGCCGACGCCAGTTGATGGTTCCCCGCGCTCCACGACCAGGCGGCAAACTTGAACACGAGCGACGTGCTGCCAAACGACCAGCTCACCAGATGCGCCGTTTCCGCCGGCGGATTCCGCAATTCCAGAATCGATTCCAACGTCGAACCGCTGAACACCGGACCCCATTCGCACATCCCGTCGTCCGCGTCGCTCACATTGCCATAACCGGCCGGCACGTAAGGGAACAGCGCCACCGCCTGCGCGGCGCTGGGGGCGGTGCCCGGCGCGGTATAAGTGGGTGTGGTCCCGTCGTAATTGTTGCCGAACTGCCATTGATAAGTAAAAGTCCCGCTGGCAGCCGTGGGCAGGGCGGTACTGCCCGACGGAAAAACATTGGCGGTGTCATTGGTACAGTCGAACAGCGCCGTCATGCCGCCGACCGTGGCCGGATAGAGCGGGAAGTTGTCCAATTCGGTGGTGATGGTCAACTCCAAGCGGGCCGTGTCTGTGGTTTGACTGAAAAGCCCCCGGCCGCCGACGGAAGTTGGCCATCCACTCGGCCCACCATCTGGATCGCCCGCGTCCGTGTAAGTCCCGCTGACGAACCTGAACTGCGCATAATCCCACGCGGAAAAGTGCGCGCTGTCGGAGTAAGGCGCCGTCGCGCTCCCCGTGATGGCCACGATGCACACGTACACCCGGTATTTCTTCGGGTAACTCTGGGCCAGGCCCGTCAACATATCCGTGATCGGGCCAATCGCCGGCCATTCCACCACGACGAGGTCGCCCTGATTGAAGTTGGCGGCGGAACCGGTCAGCGCGCCGCCATCCACGCTGCCAAACACCCAGCCCACGCTGCCAGTTCGGAACGCAATCCCGTCCGTATAAGAGTAAGTATCCTGCCAGCAAGCCTTGAAGCCGGGAAAGTTGAAGCCTTGCGCAAACCCCAGCCAGCCCTTTTTCCCCACAAACTGCTTCGCCTGCGGACATGATAAAATTCGGTTAGCCATATAATTACAAATTACAAATGACAAATTCTCAATGACCAATTCTCAATCCTCCGCGCAGGTGGCGCAGGACAGTTTTCTTCGCTGCCGCATAAATGCGGCGTTCCAAGGCGGGCGGAACGCCGCATTTATGCGGCAGATGGCGGGGCCGGAGGATTTTGTCGTGCGCCCCCGCGCCGGAACCCCGGACGGCTTCAATTGAGAATTGCAAATTGAAAACTGGTAATTGGTCATCTCAGTGATGGTATTTATCCGTGCAAAGGAACGTCCGGTAATACGTGTTGTCCCCATTCTCGCACGTGTTCAACTCGAAAAACTTTACCGCCTGCGCTCCCACCACCCCGCTCAACTGCGTGAAGGAAATCAAAATATACTGCCCGTTCTGCGTCCCGCCGCTGCCGTCGGAAAGGCACAGGCCGGGACCGTTGTCCAGAAACGTCACGCCCGACGGCGCATAACCGCCGGGCTGATTCCCCTTGCTCCACGCCACCACGCCCGGCGGCGCCGAGTAGGACAACGCGTGCGCCTGCAAGTCCGGCAGGCTCGTCGGCCAGATCTGGAAACTCGCGATCTTGTTCCCGGCGCTTGGACCCCGCAACGGCACGTTCTTTCCCAGCGCCACCGGGCCGCTCACCGGCGTCTCATTCAACAAATCATTGCCGATCAAATTATACCAACGCGGCCCGCGATTGACCCGCAGCCGCTCCACCAGGTCCGCATTGCCCAAATGCTGCGCCGGACCAAACGTCAACTGCGTTTTCCCATGGGTCCCATCATAAACAACCTGTTGCACACACGCGTTCATCGAAGCCCATTCCACCAGCCCGCCGCTCAGGTTGAGACAATGCCCTATCGGGCATATATCCGAAATCTCCTGCTCCACCACCGTTAGGCTCCCCTGGTATTGTGGAATATTTTCGATGGCGAAAATATAGCCCGGCAATCCATAAGGCACCGGCTCGCCAAAAGTCACCTCGGGGCGAGACTGGTAGGTGCCCGAACTCAGATTGGTCAACCGCACCTTGATCGTCTTTTGATGGCACGCCGCCGAACCGGGATTGACGGCCGTGTCCCCCGTCGTCGCCGCGTTGTCGCTGTAAGTGAACCACGCGCTCACGGTCGCCTCCACGCACTGGCCCGGCGACTCCGAGGTCGGGCTATTATTGACATACATCCACGGCGCCACCGTGCCGTCCATCAAAATGTTGGCGAATGTGCCCGTGTTAATCGCCGCTCCCGTCGGATCGGTCACCGTCGGCGCAATCGCGCCCCCCGCGTCATGATAAAACGCCAGACTGCCCGCTCCCGCCAGTTCCGGAAACAGACTCACCCAGAATGCCAGCGCCGCCGAACCGGACGACGGATCGCTCAGATCAAGCGCCGCCGTCGCGATGGTCGCGCTGGCTTGATTGTAGGAAAAACCCTCGAAATCGAAGGTGGCGATCTGCGCGGCGAACCGGCGGGCCTGCAGCGGCAATTGCGTCTGCGCGTCCGACGAAAGCGCGCCGCCACCCGGCGTCAACAAATTGCCAAAGATCCCGATCCCTTCCACCGCCGTCCCGTCCACGACCGCCGCAATGTCATTGTAAATCTCCGTATAAGGCTGTCCATTCACCTGCCCGGAAATCCGGTACTTGAACGCAACTGCCGACGGCATAAGATCATCCCGCCGCTGAATCTTAATTGCCTCCGTCCCCCCTCCATTCTGGTAGGGCGGTGCTACGCCGCCGCCCTGTAATGGGAGAGTTATGGAGGGCAAATCATCCCTCGTATTGACACGCAGCATCGGCGGCGTCTGCGTATAATCAAACCAAACTACCGGCGACCCCATCGCTCCGATCCACCGCAACATCCTCCTCAGGCACTCCGCGCACGTCATATCATTGACCGCATCCAGCGGTGCCCGCAGCACCAGCCCGGCCGTCCCGGACGCAATGTCATTGTTCGACCCCGCGTAACCCGGGATAAAATCCGGAATTGAAACGTTCGTGCGCGCCGGCGTCTTCAACTGATAATTCCCGTTCGAGTCCGTCGTCAGTGTGTCCGACTGAAACTGTGCCCCCGCCGGCCAGCCCAGCCCGTTCACCGTTTGCTCGTAGGAAGATTGATTGGCGCAATAGGTCACAATCTCGATCAACTGCTGCGCGATGGACATCAGGTTTGTGGTGGTGGTGCCCGTGACCGTGTCCCCGGCGCCCGTGAGCGCGTTCACGCTCATGCCCAGCACCACCTGGCTGCGCCAGTCCGCGATCTGTTTCACCCCGTTCCACGTCAACCACAATTTCTGGAACACCAGACGCTCGAAGAAAAAGTCCCACGGCCCCGCGAACTTATACCGCATCCCCTCCATCTCCGGCGACCCCACCCGCACATTCTGGACGCGCCAACCATCAAACCATTTACTGCCGCTGGTCCATGATGTGACTCCCGTCACCGGCGTCCCATTTCCATTGGCCGAAGGCCCGCTAGCGGGCGTTCGGCCAATCTGCAACGTCACCATCGCCCCGTAAGGAAACACCTCCGCCCCATCCGCCGCCGCCACCAGGTCAAACCCAACCGAGTCACTCGCCTGATTATTGACCTCCCGCCGCCACGCCGCCACGCCCCAATCGGCGAGCGCTTTTTCCGTCCCGTTGTAAGTTAAAGTTGTATAAGTCACGGTTTATCCTCCATCCCGGTTAAACCTCTGCCGCGCCTCCGCCTCCCGCAACCGCGCTTCCAACTCCGCCTGCCGGGCGGCGCTTTGCGCGTACTCCGCTTCGGAGACCTCCTGGCGCGCCCGCAAAACATCCTGCTCCTCCAGCAAGGCGCCTAACATCCCTTCGAACTCCCGCCGAAACATATCCGGATTCCATTCCGGTCCGCCGCCCTCGCCCACCGGCGTGGCCGGCGCGCTTGTGCTGTTCGCACTTGGCAAGGCTGCATCCGGCATTACCGGCGCAGAACTATCCTGCGCCCCGTCCGCCGCCAATTCGCCTTCCGCCAATCCCGCCGGAACGGCCACGCCCGAAGCAGAAGCGCCTTCGCCCTCGCTCTCAGGGAGGCCTGCACCGCCACCGCCGCCAACCATGTTCGCTTGACTGTCCCGCATCCCTGAATCTCCCGAAGGAGAACTCCCCGTCGGGACATTCCACTCATCCGGCGGGCTAACCGTGCCGTCCAACGCCCGCCCTTCGCCAGTCCCTTGGTCCGGCTCGTCCTCTGCGCCTTGCGCGCCGCTTTCTTCGTCGTGTGTTGCCCGTTTTGGTCGGACAGCCAGTTGGCGAAACTCCCCGTGCCCCTCGCGAAAACGCCGCACCGCCGCCTTCGCCCTGGCCAGCCGCCGCTCCAGCTCCGCATAATCATGGCCCAGCGCCTTGGCCCGCCCGAGGACGTGTTCGAGTTCGTGGACGCCTTCCTCCGCCCCGGCGCTTTCCGCCGCGCTGGCGACATGGATTTGAAATTGGGAACGAGTAATCACAAAACAATTTTGAGTTGGTGAATTGATGAATGAGTAAATCGAGACCTCAGGCGTTGTCCGGCGTTTACCTTCCCACCATCATCTGGTGATAAGCTTCGTAAAAAATCACCTGGCCATATTTAGTGTTGTCAGCCGAGTAATCGCTGATTTGCCACGCCACCGCCAGCGGACTCGACGACAAATAGTGATTGGTCGCCACGCAAACCGCCGGAGACACCGCGTTGGTGGCAATGTAATAAACAATGTTGCTCCCCGTCTTGACCATCGTGAACAACCAGGCGTTCGTTCCCGTCACCGGCGTCAGCCCGGTATCCACCCGGTTGGTCGCCGTCGTGAAATCATCCGCAAAGGCGCACCAATGCGCATCATTGTTCGCCCCTCCTTGATCAGAAGTGTAGGTAAAGCCAAACGAATGGGTGTTGTTGGTTCCGTTCATGAACGTGCCCGTGGTCGCCCCGCCCGTGCCGGTAACGACAATCCAAAGAGTATTGCTCGTAATGCTGCCGCCGAAGCAGGTCAGGAACGACCAGATTTGCGAATTGGTATCCGTCACCGTCCAATCATTGTTCGGGCTGCCCGCCACCCCGACGTAAGCGCCGCCCCCCAGTGAATTCGTCACCAACAAGCCCTTCGGCATCCCATTCGTCACCGGAACCGCGGTGGCCGTGCCGGGATACGAAGCCGGCCCCTCCGACCCGTAATTGCCGAACGTGATCGAGTTCGCCCCTTGCGCCGCCATGATTCCCCACACCGACCCGTAGCCGTAGCCAAAGTTGTCGAACGGCCGCAGATAGTCCCCCAGACCCATGCCAAACTGCGACGCCGTCGAAAACTGCGTCGCCGCCTGGTTGGTGCCGGAGGCCGTGCTGTTGCCGGTCACCTGCAAGCCGTTCGCCGCGCTCAACAGGCCGGAGACGGAAAGCCCGCCGTTCAGACTGCGATAATTGACGTCGTTATTCGTCAACACCGCCGGCCCCACCGACACCGCCCCGCCCGCAATGACGATATTCGTCCCCGGCGTCGCATTGGTCGTCACCTTGTAAGTCTGGTCCCCGTACAGCGCCGTCCCCGTGTTGGCCGTGCCCGACCCCAGATTTCCTGTTGACACCGTCCCGCTCAACTGCCCCGCCGGTACCCCCGTCGCCCCGCTGATGTCGCCCGTGAATCCCGGCGTCGCCGTCGCGCTGAATTTCTTCCCCGCAAAATCCCCGCTCCCATCCGTCCCGCTCAACCCATTGTCAAAACTGCTGCTCCCCAGCACGCTGAAATTCCCGTCAATCGTCCCCGTCCCCGTCGAAGTCAACGTCCCGACGCTGATCGTGCCGCTGCCAAACAACGCCCCATTTAAAACGTAAGTGCCATTGTAAATGGTCCGCGCGGTGGAGAGAAAAGTGTTCGTCCCCAAATTGGTCGTTCCCCCGCTCGATCCCGCCCCGCCATTGGTAATAAACCCCGCCAACGTCACGTTTATCGCCGTAGCCCCGGACAAAACCCCATTCGTCTTCCCCGCAAACCCATTCGTCACCGCCTGCAGCGTCGGCTGTGAACTGACCTGGCTGCTGCCATTGGTGTTAAATCCGCCCGGATCAAAGCTGACGCTTCCCGTCCCGCCGCCGACGGGCCCGATGGCCTGGTTCAACAGATTCGAGTTCGCCGTGAAAAAGTTCGTGTCCACCAGCTTCCCCGTCCCATTCGTCACCATGACCGCCGACCGCGTTTGGGAAAAGGCTGTAGGCTGAAGGCTAAAGGCCAAGAGCGAAATTCCGGCAATCCGCAGTCCGCAATCCGCAATCCGCAATTGTGTTCGTTTCATCTTCATAATCAGTATCCTGTGTCCGACAGATAAAGGGCCGGTTCTCCCGCCTGGTTTTCCACTCCCACGGAATAAAACTTCCCGTCGCTGTCATTTTTGATTTGCAAAACTAGATTCCCATTGTTGTCAGTCCAAAACCGCGCCTTCCCCAAACCCGGAGCCGACGTGGCGCTGACCGGACCGTCCAAAACTGCAATCGCGCCATCCAGCAGCGTAACCGTTTTTGGAGGCGAATCAGCCGTCTGCAACGTGATCCGCAACCAATAAGTTTGCGACGCGGCGCCGCCCAGCGGGATGTAGGTTTGCGAGTTCGGAAACACAAACGCCGCGTGATAGAACGGCGTCGTGTTGTTGCTCCATTGGGTTTGCGTCAACGATAGATTCATCGCCGCCGCCACCGTGCCGCTCATCATCGGCGCCGCCGTGTCATTTTGCTTCGCAAAAACCTGCGCCGTCACGCTTGTAATATTCGAGAGCGTCGGCGCCAGCAGCGCCCCGTTTGCCCCAATGCCAATGTCTATTTCCACATCATCGCCCCGGAAGAAGTACGCCGGCTGGCCGGTGTTCAAATCCGTCACGGGTTGATTGCGGAGCGCCAGATCGCAAAACAGTCTGATCGCCAAGGGTCCAATTGCAGTCATGATTGCCTTTCGAATTTTCTGAGGTTCATTGCCACGCGCCGTTTCCCGCGATGGTGTACTGGAAACGACAGCTCACCCCGATGTGTTCGACGCACTGGATGTCCAGCACCACCGCGTTTGCCAGACTGCGGCTCGTCTGCCCGCGCGCGGTCATGTGATACATCGTCACCGTTCCTTGCGCCGGCACCTGATCCGCGTGGGAGGCGATGAAATTCAGCGCCGCCTCCATCGTCGCAAACGTCCGCTCCACCACAAAACGCAGACGGTTCTCCAGATTGAACCGGGGGATGTTTGTTTTGTAAGGCGCGCGGAACAGCGCCTGGCTCTGCGTCACCCGCGTTTGCCCCGGACGGAACCCGTCCTGCACCATCGCTCCCGCCGCTTCATCCGCCAGCACAAACGCTTTCCCACCCGCCGGTGTTATCGTAATTCTCATCGCCATTCCTCTTCTTGTTTCAAATCTCAAATCTCCAATTTCAAATCCCTCGCCGTCAGGCGAGGACCAGCGCCGCCGTCGCTGTCCCACTGGTCACGTTGATCGTGGAGACAAATCCAATTTCCCCGTTGCGCAGCGCCTTTCCGGCAAACACAAACCCCGCTCCTTTCAACGCCGCGTTCTTGACCGTCACCGTCATGGACTGCGCCCCGCTGATCACCAGGTCCGCCGCCAGTGAACTTAGTTTTGCCCCATGCACCGCCGCCGCTCCCTGCGCCAGCAATGCCGCGTCAATGTTCGCCATCGTCGGCTCCGCCGGCCGGCACTTCGCCATCGCCCGATACGACGTGATCATCATATCCACCGTCCGACCTTGGATTTTGACCGGCGCGAGTTTCAACTCGTGCGTGATCGTCCATCCCTCCTGCGCCTGGAAACTCGTGAATCCCGTGATGCTGCCCCAGGCGGCGGTGTATTTCTGCCGGGGGATCTTCGTGGTGGTGACCGCCGGTCCGCTGAACGCCTGGCCGGTGGCTATCGAGTAATACGCGTTGGCGTGGCTTGGGTCCAAGCCGCTGCCCACCACGCCAGACAACTCCAGCGGCCCAATCGCCGGTTTGTCCACCGACAGAATCAAATCCGGCATTTTGGTCACCGCCCCGGCCGTCACCGTGATGAGGTCACCGTTGTTCGACAGCCACGAAAACGGCGTGTCGCTGTTCCCAAAAATCCGTTGTCCGATCGTCGGCTGGAGATATGTCCACAACACCGCCAGATTGTCGTAGGTCAGCGGCGTCCCGGTCCCCTTCACCACCAGGTCGGTGTAGGCCTCGTCCACTTCGCCATACAACGCGCCGCTGATTACGGTATTAACCGGCGCAATCTCCAGCCGGGAATCCTCCCCCAGCGGAATATTGGCGCCGTTAAAGTTGACATACGCCGGTCCGCCGGCCAGAAGACTTCTCGCAATGCTCATAAGTTTTGTTTCCTTTCAGATCTCAGATTTCAAATTTCAAATCTCAAATTCAAAGTCAGCTCACCGTCGCCTCCCCCGCGTCGCTTCCCACATATCCCGCCAGATACGCCGCCCACCGCAGCACCGTCCCGGAACTCACCGTGAATGGCTCCGCATAAACTTGGGCCGCCGCGTTTCCTGAGCCGGGGAAGCTCCCATCCGTCGTGTAATAAATGGTCGCGCCGGCTTCCCCCGCCGTCAGCGTGACCGTTTGGGCGGGCGCGGAGATCTCCGGCAAAACGCATTTCGGCGTTTGTTCCTCGCTCATTCGTCCGCGCAACAACACCCGGTATCCCAGGCAGCCGGGAAACTCTTTCTCCAGCCCGGCAATCGGTGTCATCGCTTTTTCGTCCTGGTACAAAATGATTTTCCCCTCGATGGCGAATTGATGCAGGGTGGCCCGGGCCGCCCGCGCCGCCTCCTCCGCCGTGATCTGGGTTCCGCCGGGGTTGAAGTTGATCTCTGGAATCTCCACCACGTCCACCGCCACCAGGATGTCCCCCTGCGCGGGCGCCACGTCCGGTTGCAGACCGTGAATGCCCGGCATCCGCACCGTCAGGCCGCATCCTTTCCGTCCGTTTTTGGCCGTCAAATGCGCCACCCGCCGTTCCAACTCGCTCTGGATTACGTGCTGCCGCAGCGTCGTCACCGTCAAATATTGGAATGCCGCCTCGGAGTTCAGCTTGTCCGCCACGTCCTGCTGTAATTGTAAAAGTAGGTCCATAGGTTAATTTCAAATTTCAAATCTCAAATTTGAGATTCTTAGGTGATTTGCATTCTCCGAAACGGTCGCAATAACTCCCTCGCCGCCGGCGCCAGTTCCAACTGGGCCAGCGCGCCGCTTAACTCCGGACGTTCCGTGATTCCCGCCCCCAGTTTTTCCCAACGCTTCCATACGTGCTGGCATTGCAGATACCACGCCAGCTTCACGTCCGATGGCAACGCCGTCGCCGTTGTCGGCATCACGCCGGAGCCGTCCTCGGTTGTGTCAAACCAAAAGCCGCCGGTGTAGGTGAGGCGGAGGCGGGACCAGTAATAGCCTTGGAGGGCGATAAACATCACGTAACCCTGGTCTAATTGGGTTTGCTGGATCAGCGAGCTGGGGTCCGGGGGGAGGGTGTATTCGACCCAGGAATCGGCTTCGCTGTCTTTTTTGGCGCATTCGCTAATTGTTTCCACGGGGAAGCGGTGGAGATACCAGTGGCGGCGGTCGGCGGAGAAGATGTCCTGCTGGCCGACCACCCGCTCGAAGCCGCGGTTGCAAAACTGGTCGAATTGCCGCGCCACCCCCAGGCCGATGCCGGTGATGACCGTGTCGTAGTTGGTGTCGCTCCGCAGCGATGCCGCCAGCAACTGGCCTTTTAATTCCGTCAAGTTTCCAAGTCCGATGTCCATAATAGTTTAATGTTTTTTTTAATATGGGGCGGCGGGGGCTCGGCCCGCCGCCCCGCCCTTGGTCCCAAACCTTATCCATTCCGCTTTGGCTTGCGCCAAATCAGGATGGTGTGATTGGTGGTCGTGTTCGTTCCCTGACAGGCCATGGTCTGCAATTGCAGATAGCCGATCGCGCCGAGGAACGTGTCCGGCAGGTTGGTCACCAACTCCGTATTCGTGCCCGTCGGTGGGATCGCCAGCGTCAGGGTCAGAAACGGCGTGTTGGTTGGAGTGAAGTTCGTTCCGTCTCCGGAGGCGCCGAACGTGAGAATGTTCGTGCAGCCGGGAGCGGGCGAGTTGGTCAGGGTGGTGAATGTCCATTGAATGGCGCAACTGCCGTAGTGCGTCAGTCCAATGGGGTCGCTCATCACCGCGTTGGTGGTGTTGGCCGGCACCGCGTTGGTCAGCGGCGTTCCGGAATTGGTCGTCCCGGGCGGAGCATAGGTGATGGACAGGCTGGAATAATCCTGCGCCGACGCCACCCCGGCCGCCGTCATAATGGTCAATAATAGTATTTTCATAGTTTCAATGAGTGAAGTTTGATTGAGTGAATGCCATGAGTTAGCGCGCGGCGGTTTGCAGCACGGCGAAGGCGTTGGCCTGGCGGCAGCCGGTGGCGGCGCGACCGTAGGCGCGGAAGGACCGCTCCAGCGTGTTCCAGCGGAAGTGGTCGCTCGATTCGAAGACGAAGTCGTCCCGCACGCCGACCACCTGGCCGCTCCGGTCGCCGAAGGCGGCGACCAACTGGCCGGGGCCGTCGGTGTTCGGCGCGGCCATCACCGGAATGACCGGGTAGCCGAGAATGGTCCCGATGGCTCCGTAGCTCGGCGCCTCCAGCGCGCCCAGGAAGATGGGGCGGGCGTTGTTGTCCTTGATTCCCATCAGGCGCACCAGCATTTGCGGATGAATCCACCAGCGCGGTTTGCGTTTCAGCACAATGGGGGCCACCGTGGTCAGCACGCGCAGGACATCATCGAAGTCGAGCGTCGCCACGGTCGTGTTCCCCTGCGCCGCCGTCGCCTTGCTTCCGGCGTTGAACAACCCGGTGAAGCCGCCGTTGTTGCCGTCTGCCGTGCCGGTGCCGACGAAAGCGGCGGTGTCAAGGCGAAGGTTCCAGGCCTGCTGGAAGTCCTCCATCACCACCGACGTGACGTCGAACTCCGCGTCCTCGATCAATTGCCGGCTGACATTGAGCAGGACGGCGTTGGGCAGGACGGTGAGGGTCATGGTCGAGCCGGCCTCGTTGGTGTCGTCGGGAATGGTGGCGGCCTCGGTCGTCAGCCATTGCGCGATGACGCGGGCTGTTTTCACCGGGAAGTTCGTCACCTTCGTCCCCAGCCGGCGCACGCCCAGGGTGCTCCAGTCGCCGTACTGCGCCAGGGTGTCGTAGATTTCCTTGAACAACTGCGCGATGATCAAGGTCGAGCCCTCGCCCGTATCTTCGCCGATGGCGCGGGCCAGCGGTTCGTAGGCTTGACGCATGTCACCATTGCGGTCCACCGCGAGGCGCACCGCCAGATTCAGGCGCGCCCGTTTTTCCGGGTCATTGACGATGCGCTGGATCGGATCCAGGCCCGCGGCCACGGCTTCCGTGCGCAATTGCATTTGCAGCTTGCGCACCGCGCCGAGGATTTGGGTGCTGTCATTGGCGGAGTTTTTCAGGCGGGTCAACTCTTCCATGGTTTGTTTCGTTTCCCGTCCCAACTGGTCATAATTGCGGAGCAACGTTTCCTGGTTGCGTTCGACGGCCTGGAATTTCTCCTCGACCGCGTTGACGCCGCGCAGGACGGTCTCCTGGAATTGTTCTTCACTTAATGTTTTCATTTTTTTGTTTGTTTGATGATTGTTTGCAGTTCCTCCAGAAACCTCGCGCGCGCCTGCCCGGTGGACGACGCGGCGGGAGCAGGACTGTCGGCCGCGCCGTCGTTTTCACGCAGCGAGTATTCCAGGGAAAGTGTCTGAATGTCGGCGTCGTTGATGGCGCCGGCCTGATAGGCCTTGGCCAGGGCGTTCGGATTCGCGCCGACCACGCAGCAGGAAAGCTCGACCTGTTCCTGCTCGGTATAAATCGTCCGCACCGCCGCGTCCTCCGGCAGGCCGAGTTCGCGCAGGGCGCGGGTCCACTCGTCGCCGGAGGACGGCGTCAAATACTTTACGGGGAAAAACCCCACGCTGACGGCCTTGAGGTAGCCGGCCTGGGTCATTTTCCAGCCGATTTGCGCCAGTTTGTTTTCCGGCACATCGATGGCCCATTGCACCCGTTCGATCAGGCGCGAGCCTTCGACGCGGAAATCAATGACCTTGCCGAGGCATTTGCTGATGGTGGAATAGTCGTGGGAATCCACGAAGGGGGCATTCTTCGAGAAATTGGAAAAACGCCAGCCGGAGGCGCGGATGATTTCCTTGAAGCTGTCGATGGATTCGTCGGAGGCGACGTAGTCAACGATGCCGAGGCGGGGGTCCACGATGCGGACTTCGGGGTGGATGAGGCGGCGGAGGGGATAGGACGAATGGGGCGTATAAGACCTATGGGAGGTGGTGGGTGAGTTGATGGCCGTGGCGAGTTCGCGGGCGACAAACGCGGGGACGCGATGGCGGGCGATTTCGTTGAACTTGGCGCGGGCGGCGGTGGCTTTCGTGGCGGCTGGGGCATGGCCAACCGCCTCCTCGATCTCCCGGGCAATTGCTTCTGCCTCGGTGCGCCAGATTTCGGGGAGTTGGAGGGACAGAGGCGGGACGCCTCTGCCACTTTGGGCTGCTTCGGCGCGGCAGGGGGGATTTGAAATCTCGGAAAGGGCGGTTTGCCAGACTGGTTCCAGGGTGGCGCAGAGGGAGGTGGCGAAGGGCTCGAAGTCGAAGATTGGGCCGGGCTCGGCGCGCTCGAGGCGGCGCAGGGTTTCGATGCGGGCTTTCATCAGCTCGCGGTTGAAACGGGAGGTGAGGGACTTGATGGCGACGGAATAGGACGGATGGGACGAATACGGCGTAGATGATGGGACACCCTCTGCGAGGGCTTGTCGCATCAGGGCGATGGGGTCGGATGATGCGGCGGCGGGGAGGGGCTTGGATTCGCCTTCTGCTACTTCGACGAGCTTGGAGGGGACGTAGGCTTTTTCCCAGCCGGGGCACTCGGGGAGTTCCAGATCCAGGTAGTCGTTGAGGGCTTGCAGCGGCACGCCCATTTGGAAGTACTTGTGCGCGGTGTCGGCGCGTTCGCGGCGCACGGCCTGGATGACGGGATGTTCGTCCCAATCGAAGGATGCGGACAGGTCGAGGCCGGTTTGCCGGCGCGCGACCTGGTTGATCGCTTGACAGATTTTTTCGCCCAACGGGATGCACGTTTCCGCAATCAACATGAACCAGTCCGAGGCGGAACCGATCGAGTAGCTGGCTTTGACGTCTGCCATCGAAGGCGGCACACCCATCGCCATATAAATCTCGTGCCGGTTTTGCAGGCGGGCGGCCACGAAATCGGCGTCGGGCACGCGCACCTTTGGATCTTCAATCGTGATGTCGCCGTTCAAAAAAACCGGCTTAAAGACGCCGCGCTGCGCGAGTTCCCGTTTCTCCCGGATTTGATCAATGATTTGCTGGCGTTGCGCGTCCTGCGGAATCTCGTCCTTGGCGATCACATAGACACCCTGGTCGCCATTGTTCCGCATCAAATTCAAATTGAACTTGCCGGCCAGATAATCGGCCTCGGCGGCGTCGCGGCACGGTTTCAGTTCGGCCAGGCCGCGCCAGTCGTTGTAGGGATTCCAGAATTTTGTTTGGATCACCTGCTCTGGCAGCAGCACCGCCTGATTTCCCCCTGCGTCCACATATTCCCAGCCGACGAGCACGCCATTGCGGACGACGTGCCGCATCCGATCCGGGCGAGCGACGGTTAATTTCAAATTTGAAATTTGAGATTTGAAATTGGGGAAAGGGACCAGCCAGGTGTCGTCCAGGATCCAGAAGGCTTCGCCTTCGAGTTTCAACCAACCTACAGTGGCTTCGAGCAGGTCGGTCCGCGTCATTCCGGTTGCCGGCGTGGCCCAGAAGGCGGTTAGCTCGGGGTCCTGAAACTGTTCGCCGCCGCGGGAAAAATTCAGGTCCACGGCGGCGATGGGGCCGGCGATTTTTTTGATCGCGCGCATGACCCAGGTGGATTGCTCGAAGGCGCGGTAGAGCTTCTCGCCGCCCAACGCGTCGTAGGGCATAATCTTGTTGAAGGGAAAGGGCGCGCCGCTTTTGAACAGGATCGAAGCGGCGGCGTGGAGGCGGGAGATTAGGGTTGGCATTCGTTTCATATCAGTTGTGCATAGACCTTGTTGTTGTCTGCCGAACCGCGGGCGGCGTGCAACGCGAGGGCGAGGGCCCAGAAGCGGTCGGCGTGGCCGTGGCGGGTGCGTTCGCCGGTGAACCGGAGGTTTCCCGAGGACGTGACTTCTTTGCGGATGCTCCGCAGATCGGCGCGAATCCACTTGTCCGGCGGAATGCGCACGGTTTTGCTCTCGAAGGCGGTCCGTAGCGGGTAGGCGAGTTCCTCCTTGGTCGCGCTGGTGAATTGAATGCCTTCCACGCGGTAACGGCCAAAGCGCTGGGCGGCGCGCTCGGCGAACTGCCGGCCAATCCCGGTCTGGTCCACGCAGCAGCGCCGCAGCGATGGCAGCGCCAGCAAGTCGTAAAGCACGGCTTCCTGGGCATCGAAGGGCTGGGTCTCCAGCGTGATGACGGCCCGGGTTTCGCAAATTTCGCCCGCTTTTTCCAAGGCCCAGATTACGGTGAGGTCATGGTCGCGGCCGATGTCCACGCCGACGAAAAGCTGTGTTTGACAGGAATTGAGCGGGGAATGCGGCGGCAGGGGAAGGCGCCCGCGGCCGATGAAGCAGGGGGTGATTTCCTCGTGGCCGAATTCGCAGGCGGCGATCAGATCGAAGGAGAGGAAGGCGGCGTTGTCGTCGCCGGGGACGCACATGAATTCCTGGAGCCAGGATTCCTCGTCGGCGCACTCGTTGCGCATGGACTGGAGGAAATCATCGTCCTGCCATTGCAGGCGGGCGTCGTCCGGGTCGGCCACGGCCCATTTGGACTTGAGGCGGGCGAGCAGGCCGTCGCGGCAGGCGTCCTCGATGGTAACGGTGTGGAGGGAGAATTTCTTGGGGTTGCCCTTATGTTTGACTTCATTGATGATTTCGTTGAAGTAATTGGCGGTGCCGCGATGGGTGGAAATGATGTCGAGGCCGCCGCCCCAAAGAGTGCCGGGCTGGCCGATGGAATAGAGGAGGCGATTGGCGGGGTTGAGGGCGAATTCGTCGAAAACGCGCTGGCCGCGCTTGCCGGCCTGGGCGTCGGGATTGGAACTGAGACAATGGATGCTGCGCTTGTTGTCAAAGCGGACACGAAAGGCGGTGTTTTTCTCCAGGCGGTCAAGAAGATGATGGCCGCGGTAGTGGGCGGAAAGGTCGAGGAGCCGGGCGAAGGTGACACAATCGGCGCCGAAGAGGCGGGCCTGCATTTCGTCGCGGGAACTGACCCAGGCGTCGTAGGGGTTGTTATCTTCGCTGATTTTGTGAACGAGATGGAAAGCGGCGCAAAGGGAAATGCCGATTTGGCGGGATTTCTCGAAGATGCGCAGGCGGGAGCGGTCGGAGATCCAGCGGTTCTGGTAAGGAAGGAAATACTCGTAGAGGCGCGGCGGGAGGGGAGGGTGGCCCAGGCCGGACGGGCGCAGGTCGCCGCGTCCGGCGGAGCGGGACGAACCGGCAGCCTGGCCGGCGCGTTGGGCACGGGATCGGCCCAGAGCTTTGATGGCTTTGGGAAAATTCACAGGAGACGGAGTTCCTTTTCGATTTCGGCGAGGACTTCGGCCGGGACGCCACGGTGTTGGGGATCGGACTGGAGGGCCTGTTCTTCCTTGAGTTTGAGAGCGTGGGTTTCCTCCTCGAATTTATGGACGAGCCAATCGAATTTTTTTTGTTCGAGAAGCTGGTCGGAGCGGGTGAGCAGGAGTTTGGCGGCTTCGGTGCGGGCTTCGGGGTCCAGGTGTTGGACGGTGTCGCGGACCACATTCTGACCGAGGGTGGCCATGACACCGTTGACGAGTTCCTCGTGGAAAGGGATCTGGGGCACGCGGGCGAGCATCCGGGCGAGGGCGGCGTGTTGAACGGCGGCGATGGCTTCGACTTCGGCCAAGGCGGATTCGACGCGGACCTTGCGGCCAATTTTGGCGACGGCTTCCTCGCCCGGGGGCTGGCCGGCGCGCTTGCCGGAGCGCCAGGGCGGGGCGCGGCGGACGACTTCGTCAACGGAAAGGCCCGGTTCGAGGAGCCACTGGTAAATCTGCTCGCGCTCGGTCTCGGAGAGCTGGGCGTGGTAGGAATCGCAACGGGGTTTGCGGAGGCCGTTGGCGCGGTTGTTACGTTTCATGGTCATGGCGATTTGAGATTTGATTTTTCGGGTCAGAGGCCGCGTTTTTCGAGGTCGTCGGTGCCGGCGGCGGTGATGCGCCAGAGGCGGTTGCCGAGGGAGTGGGACTTGGGAACTTCGGCGACGAAGCCCTTGTCCAATAAATACTGGAGGTCGGCTTCGAGGTCGGCCTCCTCGAAATGGCGGAAGCCGCAGGAACGGAGGGTGATGTCGAGGGTGACGAGGCTGAGACCGCAGCCGGCGGAGGCCTTGAGGGCGCGCAGGAGGGTGTCACGGAAGATTTCGCGTTGGGATGTGTTCATATAATTATAGGGGACTGTTATGGTTGGGACGGGTTTTGCCGGATTCGATGAGGCGGTCCAGCTTGGCGGCGAGGAGGACGGTTTGTTGGTTGTTCAAATCCACCGCGGACTTCAAGCCTTCCAAGCCTTCGGCGATGGGATTGATGCGGTGGTGCAGTTTTTCGGCGCGCAGTTCGCCCGCGAGCAAGATTTCAGTTTTGTCGGCCTCCATTTTGGTCCAAATTTTGGCGCTGTCCTCTTCGAGTTTGGAGACGCGGCGGTCCATGGCGGAGACGCTGAATTCGAGTTGTTCGTTGGGTGGTTGCGGGGCCTTGCCGCGGAGGCGGTCCACGAATTTGCCGGCCTCGTTGAAGAGGAGGAGGCCGAAGGCGAGGCAGCCGAGCCAGGCGGCGATTTGGATGGGGGGATTGAATTCCATACTAGTTGGATTGCGGATTGCGGAATGCGGATTGCGGATTGAAAGGCACATGCGCCACGCGCTGGCTTACCAGGGTGGTGTAGTTGACGATGGAATGGGCTGCGAGCGGGGTGAAACGGTGGTGGCGAAGGGCATGCCAGTTGGCTTCAGTCTCGCGAATTAGCTTTTCGCCGAGGCGGACGCCTTCGGCGCAGCGTGCTCCCTTCGATCCGCAATCCGCATTCCTCAATCCGCAATCGATGAACATTTCGCGGCCGGCATGGCGGTAGGCGCCGAGCAAATAGGGGACGCAGGGGATAATGTCGCCGGGAGCGACGATGCGGAAAGTGCGGCTGCCGAGGGCGGAATTGTACTGCCGCATGAATGCGGCGTTCCCCACCCGCGGCTGGCCGAAGGTGTAAACGCCGGCGACTTCGACGCCTGACTGCACGAGGTCAATGCCCGCGAGCATGGCCAGCGCGCCGCCGAGCGAATGCCCGGCCAGCGTCACTCTCCGCTGCTGGACGATGGCCGCGACTTCCTCGCGCACCGACTGCCAGGCGTGCCAGAACCCGCGGTGAATCCGGGTCTCGCGGCCATGAATCCAATAGGCCGTTTTGGCGCAATCCAGGTCGGT
>Ga0302320_10003955_pt1 | contig 33933 bp, 27 predicted proteins | sample Bog_T0_3_FD_202130 | JGI IMG/M metagenome (GOLD analysis project Ga0302320, IMG submission 202130) | Peat permafrost microbial communities from Stordalen Mire near Abisko, Sweden - Bog_T0_3 | ecosystem: Environmental > Terrestrial > Soil > Wetlands > Peat | place: Sweden: Abisko, Stordalen Mire... | reverse complement strand
GGCGCGACCTCACTACTTCTGAGCCGCGGCAGCCTTGTGGTGGTGCTTCATTTCACCCAGCGGCTTGCGCACGATGGGCTTGACGGCTGTTTCATCCACAGGAGTGGTTCCGTTGACGTCGCCGGTGAAGGTGGCGCCTGCGGGGACCAGGTAGTCTTCCACCGTCTTGCCATCCGTGGTGCCGGTGGCGACGCTGATGCGGGAAGCATCAATGCCCTTCTCGGTGACCAGGTACTCCTTGGTGTTGACGGCACGTTGTGCGGCTTCGTCGATCACCGGCTTGGCATGCTTGTGCTTCGCGGCGATCGCCTGTTCCTTGGCGGTTTTGGCCTTTTCCTTGGAATCGGACTCGCCGACCACAACAGCCTTCGCATCGGATTGCTGTTGCAGATCGAGGGCAACCTGGTCAAGGCAAGCCTTGGCTTCGTTGTCCACGCGGTTCGGACGGGTCTTGTCCTTATCGAAGGTAATGGCGCAGAGTTCCTTGGTGTGCGGCGCCGGGGGAACGTAAGGAGCGGTGATGGTGACGCTGGTTGTTGCCGTGGCCACCTGATCCTTGTCGTCCGACACCTTGCACGTGACTTCGACTGCTCCCGTCGGCGCACCCGTGGAAGAGAACGAAGCCGTGGTTCCGGATCCGTTGATCGTTCCGGCCGAAGTGGAGTAGGTGTAGGTCAAGGGGCGGTTCTGCGGGCTCATGCCCATGGAAGTGATTGTGCTGGTTTCGCCCGGCTTGATGGTGGTCGGGTTGGCCGTGCAGCTGACGGTGGGCGGCTCAAACTGGCGAACGGTGAAGCTGGCCGAGCATTCCGCGCTCTCGCCGGGCTTCAGGCCTTCCTTGCCAGTCTTGCCTTCCTTCACAGTGCCCTTCACGGTGTAAGAGCCGGGAGCGAGGGAAGCGGTGGCCACAGTCGCCGTGGTTCCATTGCCGGTCACGCCCGTGCCTGACCAGGAATAAAGGACGTTCAGCTTCGGCAGCACATCGCCGGCAGTCGCCGTCACGGTGACCGGGTCGCCGGGGAAGATGGTGGTCGGGCTGGCCGAGCAAGCCAAGGTAATGGGCGGCGGAGGCTTGATGGTGCCAATGCTGTACACGAAGCCGGTGCTCAAACGCGCCATGTTGAAGTTGCCGCGCTCGTTCGGGCCCCAATTGTCGTGGTTGTACTGGTAGTCGGCCTGGAAGATGCGAATGGACAAATGGTGATTGAAGAATGGCGTCTTGTAGTCCATGCCGCCGCCAACGGTCAGAACTGCGCCGAACTTCTCTCCGTCGGTCCACAGACCCGCGTGCTCAACACCCACCAGGGCGTGCGCGAACGGAGTCACATCGGCAGAGGGCAAGCGGAAGATCAAGCCGCCGCCGCCGCCGGCGAAATCGTTGTTCGAATACGTCGAGCCGCAGCCGCCGCAGGCAGGATAGGAGTAGGGCGTCTGATTCAAGATGTGCTCGTCGGCTTCCAGCTGCACACCGACGTAGTTATTGAAGTAGCGGGCGACGCTAAGGATTGCGCCATAATTGACGCTTTGCGCGGTGAAGGTCGTGCCGTCTCCGTTGCCCGCGGTGCCATGCGGTGCGAGATAGCTGTAGCCGGCGAAAATGTCCCATTTGGAAGGGGAATCATCCGTCGCGGCGGCCTTGGCGGCCGGTTTTGCTGGATCCTGCGCAGCAAGGGAGATGGGCAGTGACACCGCAACACCCAATGCCAGTATCCAACTCAAGGACTTCGAAACACGAGAATACATGCGTTTTCCTCCGCAATCATTCAATGGAAGCTGCTTAAGCTCACAACTTCGGCTCGGACTAACTCCAATCCAGTCAATAGGACGGATCAACGGCTGTCCCTACAGCAATACTAAAAGTACCATATGTGGATTGCACCTCGACATTTTTTTCATCCGCCTGCAATCTTTACGGATGGGGTGCGATTGCGCGGTGCAAGCACAAAACCAGGGACAGAAAATTGCTCGAAAGAAACTAGCTGATGGACTGAATTCGATATCGCTCGTCCCGCAGCTTGGCCAGGGCGCACTGCAACCCTAAGTCGCGTTTAGCGTTTTCATCAGGCTCCGCGGCTCACGCTGTATCTTTTCCTGTAGAAGCGTAATCGCGTACAAAAGTTGCTCGGGCCGCGGTGGACATCCTGGTACATAAACATCGACCGGAATCACCTGGTTCACGCCCTGGAGCAGCGCGTAGTTGTTGAACACACCGCCAGAAGTGGCGCAGGCGCCCATCGAAATCACCCACTTCGGTTCGGGCATCTGGTCGTAGAGGCGGCGGATCACGGGCGCCATTTTGTTGGAAACGCGCCCGGCGATCACCATCAAGTCCGACTGCCGTGGCGAGGGGCGAAATACCTCAGCGCCGAAGCGGGCAAGATCGAAACGCGAGGCGCCCATCGACATCATTTCGATCGCGCAGCAAGCGAGCCCGAAGGTCATCGGCCACACCGAGTTCTTGCGGATCCAATTGACCGCGAAATCCAGGGAGGTCAGAAACACACCCTCCGGCTCTTCAAAGCCATAGGTCACTTCTTTGAGCTTGACGCGGTTTTTTGCGCTGCTCTCAAGATTCCCGAAAAGGTAGTGATCGCGCTCCGGTATCACCGTCATACCGTTAGTATAACTCGACTTCGCAGCGCGCAGACGATCACTGTGGCACAGTGGAATGCTCTCCCCTTGCGCTGAGACTCGCGCCCCGGACGTCGCGCACGCACGTGCCTTGAACCGCAGCTCTGTTTCACGGCTCTACACGGCACGGAATCATCGTAACGGCTTGGCGAAAAACCAAACGGAAATGACGATTCCGTCAGGGCTGCAAAAGAACTTGCGTTGGATGCCTGTCTTGATGAGAATCAAGGAAAAGCATTCAGCCACATCAACGTTCTTTTTTTACCGCCGATTTATGCCCGTCGCGGGTCAACTGGCCCTGCCACCGCATGAATCCTAACCCTGTTTATGCTTCACCAAAGCGTCTGTTCCGTCTCCCGTTGAAGTGGACGCATCTGTACCGGAGCCGTCACCCATCATGAGATGTCATCGTCGTGAGCTCTTTCTGCTGCCTTTTGTTGTGGCGTGCGTTCCCTCCGGGGCCGCCCAGACGGCCAGCGCCCCGGCTACGCAGGCGCAGATCGCGCAGTTGCAGCAGGCGATCCAGAATGCGCAGTCTGCCGGCGACAACGCCTGGATGCTGGTCTCCGCGGCCCTGGTGCTGCTGATGACCGGGCCGGGGCTTGCCCTTTTCTATGGCGGGCTGGTGCGCCGCAAGAACATCCTGGGCACCATGATGCAAAGCTTTGCCATGATGGGGCTGGTAACGGTTCTGTGGGCCGTGCTGGGCTATTCGCTGGCCTTCGGCCACGGTTCCAGTTTTATTGGAGGCTTCGAGCACGTGTTTCTCCGCGGCGTCGGCCTCGCGCCCAATCCGGACTACGCGCCGACCATCCCCGAGCAAACCTACATGGTCTACCAGCTCATGTTCGCCATCATCACGCCGGCGCTCATCACCGGGGCCTTTGCCGAGCGCATGAAGTTCAGTTCCATGGCGGTTTTTCTGTCCGCGTGGTCGGTGCTGGTGTACAGTCCCATGGCGCACATGGTGTGGGGCGTCGGCGGATTGCTCAACGCTTCGGGGGGTCACTTTCCCTCGCTCGACTTTGCCGGCGGAACCGTGGTGCACATCACTTCGGGGGTGTCCGCGCTGGTCACCTGTCTTTACCTGGGCAAGCGCGTGGGCTACCCGCAGACCAACATGCCGCCACACTCGATGGTGCTCAGCTTCATCGGCGCCTGCCTGCTTTGGTTTGGCTGGTTCGGTTTCAACGCGGGCAGTGCGCTGGCCGCCAGTTCGCTGGCCACGAGCGCCTTCGTCAATACCCACTTTGCCGCTGCCGCGGCGGCCATCGGCTGGTCGATCGCGGAGTGGATCCATAACGGCAAGCCTACCGCTCTCGGCGCCATCTCGGGTGCGGTCGCGGGGCTGGTGGCCATTACCCCGGCCTCTGGATATGTCCAGCCCATGGCGGCGCTGGCCATTGGCCTGATGGCGGGGCTGTTCTGCTTCTTCATGGTCTTCGCCGTGAAGAGCTTCTTCGGCTACGACGACTCTCTCGATGCCTTTGGTGTACATGGCGCCGGCGGGACCCTGGGCGCGGTGCTGACCGGCCTGTTCGCCACTCGGCTCATCAACCCGGCCTTCGGCAAAGACGCGCCCACAGGGGCCATGGACGGCCACTGGGTCCAGGTGCTCAACCAGTTGGCCGGCATTGCAATTGCATGGGGCATCTCCATCGTCGGCACCCTGATCCTGCTGTTTGTGGTCGACAAGGCGATGGGGCTGCGCGTATCCCCGGAAGAAGAAGCCGCGGGTCTGGATCTTTCCCAGCACAACGAGGAAGGCTACGACCTGAATTCCTGAGGCGAAGGACGGTCCATTGGCGAGCCGTGTTGACTCCCCATGGTCCGATTTGGCGTCAAAACCAGGCAATGGGCAGCCCAATCCTTCGCTGCGCCTGTTACGCTGTCAAACGAGGCAATTTGAACATGCTCAAGATCGAAGCCATTCTGCAACCCTCCAAACTGGACGCCGTTAAAGATGCGCTGCTGGAAGCAGGCATTGAAGGCATGACCATCCTTGAAGCGCGCGGGCACGGCCGCCAGAAGGGGCACACCGAGTTCTACCGCGGCCGCGAATACACGGTCGATCTTCTTCCCAAGGTCAAGATCGAGCTGGTGGTGACCGACGATCTGAAGGAAAAGGCGGTGCAGGCGATTATCGGAGCAGCGAGAACAGGCCGCATCGGCGACGGGAAAATCTTTGTCAGCCGAATTGAAGAAGCGATCCGCATCCGGAATGACGAACGCGGCGAAACCGCTCTTTAGTTGGGGCCGTCCGGGCACGCGTCGTGCAACTCACTGACACACACCAAGGCCAATACCCTCGTCCCGGGTGGCGTTCTCCGCATGGATCCACGCGGTAAAAAGGTCGACTCGGCTTTCCTCGTGCAACGCGACGGGAAGCTGGTTGGGTTCGGTCTATGTCGGGATTCGCGCAATACCGCCCCTTTGTTTCCGGCGGTCGGCGCCTTACCCAAGGCACGGGGGCAACGCATCAATCGATTTTCTTGGGCTGAAACCCAATTCCCCCCATCCGCAAGAAAATCGCTTATTCTGTTAATAATTCCTTTTTTGCTTCGGCAGGCCAAACGCAAATCCTCATGAATCCAGTCGCGTTAGCGGTTGACGATCTTCGGGAGCAGTATACGCGGGAGATGGCTCTCGTTCGCCAAACCTGCGAGCGAACCGGGGATGGGACGGCAGCCATTCGCCGCCGCTCCGCAGTCGTCGACCGAATCCTGATCGAAATGTGGCGTCGGGCCTTCGTGGGACAACCGGCAAACGGCGTGGCCTTGCTCGCCCTGGGCGGCTATGGACGCAAGGACCTGTTCCCGTATTCCGACATCGATGTCCTTTTTGCCTTTGCCGACGAGAAGACCGAAGAGCAATCGAAAGAGAACGTTCGAGCCATTGTCCAGGGCATGTGGGACATTGGCCTGCGTGCCAGTCCCAGTTCCAGGACGGTGAAAGAAGCGGGCCATTTCGATCCGGACAACCTGGAATTCACGCTGGCTACGCTCGATCGCCGCTTTCTGGCAGGGCAGTTCCCTCTTTACCAGCAGTTGCATCAGACGGTTCTGCCCGGCCTCGTGCTGAGCGAGTGGAATACCATCACCCAGAAGCTGGGCGAGATTGCCCGCTCCCGCCACGCCAAGTACGGCAACACCATCTTCCACCTGGAGCCCAACCTCAAGGATTGTCCCGGCGGTCTGCGCGATTACCACCTCGCCGTCTGGTTCGCCCTCCTTTTTCACTTGAAGGAAACCAAGGAATGGCCCCGTCAGCGTGGCGGGGTCTTCCAAAGCGCCCGTGGAGACGCCGAAGCAGCCTTTGACTTCCTCGCCGCAGCGCGATGTTTTCTCCACTTCCGCCATGGCCGCGATGACAACACGCTCGACTGGCAGTCTCAGGACGAAGCCGCGGCCAACTCGATCGGCCTGGAGACACGGGGCACGGCTGACCCGTCGTACTGGATGCGCACTTATTACCGTCACGCGCGCATCGTCTATCGCCGCGCAGCACTGCTGATGGAACATCTGCCTGCGCCGGTCAGCTTCTACCGCCAGTTTCGCCGCCGCCGCACACCGATCGCAGGAACCGACTTCATGCTCGACCAGGGCCGCATCGACATTGTGCCCGGCGCGCAGTTCAATGACACCAGCGCGATCCTGCGCATCTTCTCGCTGATGGCCACGCACGGCTACACACTTTCGCAGGCCGCCGAAGATCGCATCACCGACGCGTTGCCCGCTCTCGCGATCCACATCCCCGAGGGGCCCTATCTCTGGAATGCGCTGCGCGAAGTCCTGCTTGGACCCCACGCCGCCCATGCGCTGCGCACCATGCATGCGCTGGGCGTGTTGGAGATGCTGATCCCGGAGTTTCATGGCATCGATGCCCTGGTGATCCGCGACTCCTACCATCGCTACACCGTGGACGAACACACCTTCCTCACCATCGACAATGTGCACTCGCTGCGCACACCGACTCACGATTACGAACAGCGCCTGGCGCAGCTACTGCCGGAGATCGATCGTCTCGATCTGTTTCTGCTGGCCCTCTTGCTGCATGACACCGGCAAAGCCCGCCGCACCGGCGAGCACGCCGGTCAAAGTGTGGAGCTGGCCGATGCTTTCCTGGCTCGGCTGGACTTCGATTCGGAAGAACGCGAGTCGATTCTCAGGTTGATTAAGCTACATCTTGAAATGTCGATCGCGCTGCGGCGCGACATCTTCGATCCGGAAAATGTGCGCGGCTTTGCCGAGAAGATTGGCAATCCGCAACTGCTGAAGATGCTCACCCTGATGACCTTTGCCGATATCAAGGCCGTCAATCCGGATGCGCTCACCCCGTGGAAAGCGGAAAACCTGTGGCAGTTTTACATGTCTACCGCCAACTTCATGGACCGATCGGTGGATGAAGTGCGCTACCACGCGGCCATCGATCCCACTCTGCTGAATCGCATCCGCTCCATGGTCCCTGCGGCGCAGTACGATGACCTGCGCAAATTCCTGGAGGGGCTTCCCCAGCGCTATCTGCAGACAAGGTTGCCCGAGCAGATCCGCCATCATTTCCAGATGGCGCTCAACCTGGACATCGATTCAGTCCAGCTCGACTTGCGCCCCAATCGCCAGCTATTCGATTTGACCGTGATTACCCGCGACCGCACGCGCCTGTTCGCGGACGTGGCCGGCACTCTGGCCGCCTGGGGCATGAACATTGTGAAAGCCGGAGCTTTCTCCAACGATGCCGGCGTGATTGTGGACAGCTTCCACTTCACCGACGTTTTTCATACTCTGGAGCTGAATCCCAGCGAGAAAGACCGCTTTCTGACGAACCTGCATGACGTGGTGGCGCAGAAAGTGTCTGTTGACCAGTTACTCGACGCACGCCGGCACTTGAATCATCCCTCCAACCTCAAAGTCGAGGTTGCCACGCGGCTGCAGTTCGACTCCGAGTCTTCCAGCCATTCCACGCTGTTGCAAGTCATCTCGCAGGACGTTCCCGGCCTGCTTCGTCAGATCGCGCTCTCTCTCGCCGCCCACCAATGCGACATCAAGGTCGCGCTGATCGACACCGAAGGCGAAACCGCCATCGACGTCTTCTATCTCACCCAACGCGAGCAGAAGCTGCCCGAAGAGATCCAGCAGAAACTGGCCGCCGACCTGACCGGCGCTTTAGAGGCCATGCGCAGCCCTGCAGCTTAGTCTTGGATTCGATGCAGCTTCTGGAATGGCTTTGGCCTGAATCTCATGGGGTTCCGGCCCTTTCCGCAGAAAGAAGCGGAAAGGATGGGGCACGGAAAACTACGGCAAGAATGCCTAGACTGCGCGTGAACGATGCGTTTGCGGCCAGCTTGCCGGAGTGGGTGCTGACTTACTCAACTTACGGCTCTTCGACGATGGCCAGATCCCATGGCGCCAGCGTCAACGCAGATCCTGCGCCCACCGCCTTGCCATCCAGCAGGTTCGTTCCCGCCGGCAGCGTGTACGGCACTTTCACTTCCCCGCTGGAATAGTTGAAGAAGTAGTGAAGCTTCTTTCCCAGGCCGTTTACACCGTGCTGCACGTGCACGCCGGCGGGCATTTGCTGCACGACGCCTGTGACGCCCGCCTTCTGGAGCGTTTCTCCCAGCAGTGTGGTTTGCAGGGCATCGGAAAGATAGGTTCCTTCATAGAGCAGCGTGCCTTTACCGAATTCGTTCTCGGTAATGGCCGGCCACTTACCGAAAAACGGATGGTCATAATAGGCCAGCGGTTTGGCGTGTTCGGGTAGCAGAAACTCCGCCCAGGATGAAACCTTGTTTTCTGGCCCAGCCTTGAACGGATCGCCCTTCAGAGCAAGGGGATGTTCGAGGCTGGAAAACTCCTGATAGCTGATGCCGGCCGCCTCGCGCAGCGGACCGGGTGCGCGCACCCAGCGCACGGCGGAGTTCTCATTGGCGAATCCGCTCTTGAAGGTCATCACCACATGGCCGCCGGCCTTCACGTAATCGGAGATGCGTTGCAGCAGGGCGTCGTCCGCAATATAGAGCGCCGGCACAATCAGCAGCTTGTACTGCGAGAAATCCTGCGTCTCGGGGAACACGAAATCGGAACCCACATTCAAGTCATAAAGCGACTTGTGCATCTGCTGCACCAACGAAACATAACCATCCGGATCGCCTGTCCAGCTGCTCGCCGGCACGGCGCCGCCGTAGGGCATAAAGCTGATGGCGTTGGCCGAGTCGCGGCTCCAAAGGATTGCGACCTGGTTGTGGATCTGCAAGCCGACAAGATGCGGGCCGATCTTTTGCAACTCATGCGCGGTGCGGCTTACCTCGGCATACGCGCGGTTGGGCTCCAGATCGTGCGACAGGATGCCTTTCCAATACGTTTCCTGGTTGCCGTGGATGGAAGCCCAGTGCCAGTACTCCACCATGTTGGCGCCGCTGGCCAGATACGTGTACACATCCTGGCGCATCTGCCCATCGTACGGCGGAAACTGCCCTCCCGAGGTCCAGCCAATGGTCTGCGCGTTGGTTTCCGTCACCAGAAAATTCGTGTTGCGCAACGAACGCGAGAAGTCGGATTGAATCGCTTGAAAGGAGCCATCGTAATGGTCCTGCGTTCCGTGGTAGATGTTGTCGGCCACAATGTCGAGCGCCCCGGCAACGGCCTCTTCGTTCACATCGCGCTTCATCATGCTGCCGTAATCCGTAGTGATGAACTGCCGCGGGCCGGCGCACTCGCGTACCAACGCGGACTGCCAATGGAGAAAGTCGGTCACGCGCATCTGGCTCCAGCGTGTCCACTCCAGCTTGTAACCGGTCGAAATGGTGCCGTCGCGCTTGGGCAGGTCTTCCCAGGTATGCAGGTTTTCACCCCAGTAGTTCAGAAACCACGCCTTGCTCAACGCTTCCGGCGTGACGAACTTCTTCTCCAGGTAATGCTGAAAGCCGATGAAGACATCCGGATTCGCCGCCTCGTAGCTGCTCGTTTCGTTGTCGAGCTGCCAGCCGATCACGGTTGGGTTGTCCTTGTAGTGGGCCACGATGTGGCGGATCAGCCGTTCCGCGTAGAAGCGGTAGGCGGGCGAATCGGTGTCCATGTTCTGACGGATGCCGTAAGCGCTCTTGATGGGCTGGCCGCCAAACATGCCGCCGGGGATGCGATCGGCAAGAATCTCCGGGTGCTGGTGCGCCATCCACGCCGGAAGGGAGTACGTAGGCGTGCCCATGATGACCTTGATCCCGGCTTTGCCCATGGCATCGACTACGCGGTCCATCCAGGCATATTCAAAGCGGCCGTCCTCGGGCTCCCAGAGGCTCCAGGTGGATTCGCCCATGCGGACCACGTTGAGGCCGGCGTCTTTCATCAGGGCCACGTCTTTTTCCAGGCGTGCGACATGCTCGGCGTCGTCGCCGGGCATGTACTCGTTGTAGTACGCCGCACCATAGAGAACGGTGGGAAAACTGAGGTTGGGTCCGGCCGCGGGTGCCGAGGCCCCTTGCGCAAAGGCTTGAGCCGAAAAAGTGAGAACAACAGCCACAACGAGATTCAGAAAACGTTTACGCGTAGAGTGCATGCAAGAGCCTCGGTTGGATTGACTGCCAAGTCTAAATCACAAGTGCCCCGTCACGCCCGCTACGCTTCCCAAGGATTGAGAAGAGTGGCGCTGGAAGCTACAAAATGGCGAACGTTGCGTGTGACTACCGTCATCCCATGGACGAGAGCAGTCGCCGCAATTAGCGAGTCGCGGTACTCGATTGGCTTGCCAGGACTTATGCCGGCACATCGCAGGACAACTGGCAAGTCAACCGGGAGAATCCGGCCATTGAACCCAGGCAAAACTCTGTCGCGAATCCATGAGCGAATCAATTCGGCCTGCGGCTCATCGCGGTCCTTGAGAAGATGGTACCCACGCTCCAACTCAAGAATGGTGACGACAGACACATAGAGATCCAACGCGGAAACACCTTTGAGCCACCTATGGACATGGAGATCGATCCTTGGACTGGCCGCCTTCGTCCGCGAAGCCTTGCGGATTTCAGAAAGCACATGGGTGTCGAGCAGGTACATCACGAGAAATCCGCTGGACGGATCGATTCGTCGCCAAATCGAGGCGGATCGAAGTCGATATCGCCTGCACCGGGCATTGTCAGCAAATCGAATATCGTGGCATCTTTCATTGTGATTTTCTGATAATCGTGGATGGAGAGCAGGACATGCTTGGGCTTGCCGCGATCGGTGATGAACACCGGGCCTTTGCGCGCGGCTCGCTTGGCCTTGCCGGTGTCCTGATTGAATTCCCGGCTGGAAAGCGTGGTGATGGTCACGGTCCGTCCTCCAATGTAGCAACGTTGCTACATTTTAGCACGGACTGCAGATTCAAACGTGAGCAGCACCAGTTCCGGGCTGGTTCCGACGCGCATGGGAGGCCCCCAGGTACCCGCGCCGTACGACGTGTAAACCTGCAAACCGCCAAACGCATGCAGACCATAGGTGAACTTGCCAAAGACTCGCCGGGTAAGCCAGGTGAACGGCACAAACTGGCCTCCATGGGTGTGCCCGGAGAGTTGCAGACTGACGCCCGCCTCTTCCACGATAGGCAATCGGTTGGGTACATGACTGAGGAGGATGCTGGCGCGGGTCCGATTGATCTTCAAGCCTTGCAGCGTGGTGCGCAATTGCATCGGGTGCGTGGTCTCATGGTAGGGAACACCGAGGATCTGCAAGCCGTCCACAACCGCCTTTTCATTGCGGAGCACCCGGACGCCGACGCCGCGCAACGCGGCCAGGAAACGGGAGGTCTCACCGAATTCATCGTGATTTCCTGTAGCGAAGTACATGCCGAGCGGCGGATCCAGTCGCTTGAATGGCGCAATCACCCGCTCCGCATCCACCTTGCCGCCATCGTAGACGTCCCCAGGCAACAGGATCGCGTCCGGCCTCAACCGCAAGGCGTGCTCCACAATGCGTCGGCTGAAGTGTTCCCCATTGATGTGGCCGAGGTGCAGATCGCTGATCAGCAGTGCCGTGCGGCCCTGCCAGGAAACGGGGAGATTGGCGAGACGCACGAGAACATGGCGAACGCGCAACCAGTACGCATTGACCAACCCATAAATGCCCGCAAGGAAGGCAAGTCCAAAACAAATACCCGCAATCAACGGCCTGCCATTTGCGAATGTTGGTTGGTGCACACACAACAAGAGCGCAAGCCAGGTCAGCCAACTGGCACACGCTGCAAAGAAGAAGAAACTCAGGAACCCAAGCCAAATCGCGGCGACCTTGTAGAGCAGTCCAACCAGGGGATTCGCAAACCGGTAGTTCAGTAAAGCAGCAGGAATGAAAGAGAATGCCAATAACAAGAGCACGATGCGAAATAACGGAACGGATGCTGGACTGAGATCGCCCCCAAAAACGACAACCGTGGAATAGATCAACCAATGGGCAAGAAAAAGAATGGTTTGGACAGACAATATGCCTAGAACAGGCCAAGCTTTCAACAGATTTCTCCTTCTTTCGATTCTTGCACGCGACGTCTAGCCATCTCCCACCACCAACCCGGGGCGTGCATGAAACAATAACTCTTCATGGATGCGATGCGGCGGAACAAGCTCGGGCTCTATCTTTCGATTCCTTTTTGCCGCTCCAAGTGCACGTATTGCAATTTTGCCTCCGGCGTGTATCCGGCCAGCGAGCACGAGCGTTACGTCGATCGCCTGATCGAGGACCTTTCAGCATCTCCCGATTGGGCAGCAAACCTCCAAGTCGAATTGCCGCGCAGGGTCGACACGATTTACCTGGGCGGTGGCACACCGAGCCTGCTCGCGCCCGAACTGCTGGAACGCCTTTTCTCCGCCGTGCGCTCCGAATTCGACGTGGATCGAGACGCGGAGATTACGGTTGAATCCGCGCCTGGGCAAATTGCGGACGAAACGCTTGGGGCCTTCCAGTCAGTGGGTGTCACGCGCGTCAGCCTAGGTGTGCAGTCCTTCATCGATCGGGAAGCGCACGCGAGCGGACGACTTCACTCCCGCGCCATTGTCGAGGACGATCTGAGCCGGCTACGCGCCGCCGGCTTCACCAACCTCAACGTCGATCTGATCGCCGGACTTGCCGGACAAACCTCCGCCTCGTGGGAAGAATCTCTCTCCGTGCTGCTGGACTCCGGAGTGCCTCACGCCAGCATTTACATGCTGGAGGTGGACGAGGATTCTCGTCTTGGCCGCGAGATGCTTGCCGGCGGAGCGCGCTACTCGGCGGGCCTCGTACCCAGCGACGACGCCATGGCCCAGATGTACACGCGAGCCCTTGAACGGCTGGGCCAGGCGGGCCTCGAGCAGTATGAGATCTCGAATTTTTGCCGCCCCGCATTCGGCTCGCGTCATAATCTGCGCTATTGGGAGCGGCGACCGTATCTGGGCCTGGGCCTTGACGCTTCCTCCGCCCTCTACGCGTCGAGCCACGAGCCGCTTGGCTGTAGCCTTGGATTGCAGGGCGTTCGGCCGGATTCGCCGGGGCAGGTGCTGCGCTGCACCACCACCGGCGACCTGGCCGCTTTTCTTTCCGGCCCTGAACCGGCGGGAGCGACCTGGCACTCGGTGAGCCAGCAGCATGAAGAGGCGTGGTTCCTGGGGTTGCGCCTGAATCGAGGCGTCGATGTGGAAGCCATGCAGCGGGAGTTTGGCGCCGATTTGGTGGCCTCCGCGCTACAGGTAGTGGCGAGTCTCGCCAAGGACGGCCTCCTCCTATCGGACGGAAAGACAATCCGGCTCACCGCCCCGGGCCAGCTGCTTTCCAACGAAGTGTTCCAGGAGTTTCTTGAACTCGATGCCCGGTCTTCCCACGGAACTGCCACACGTTCTCGGGAAGACTGTGCGGTGTTTCCGAGGCTTATCGCCTAGGTCCCGAAGTGCAGCCGCCGTCTTGCATGGAACCGGCGTTCCACCCAAGGCCATGGAAAGGCAACCGCGGATCCTTCGGCTGCGCCTCAGCGATGACAGTGCCCGGTTTGGCTTTTGCTCTCCAATTCTCAAGGCAGATCCGCCGACGAAGATTTGCGCAGAAATCGCGCCAATCTCCGCTCAGGATGGAAGTGCCATTCTCATCCATTCTTCTGGAGCGCCGACATGTAGGCCCACAGAAGCCATTGCGAGCGGTTAGCGAGCGTCTGCCCCACGCAGTGGTTCGGCAACGCTTTTGGCTTGGGTGAAGAGGTAGAGATAGTCCGGCCCGCCGGCTTTGGAGTCGGTGCCGCTCATGTTGAATCCGCCGAAGGGATGCGCGCCGACCATGGCGCCGGTGCATTTGCGGTTCAGATAGAGATTGCCGACGTGGAACTCGTTGGATGCGTGATCGAGCGTGGCGCGGTCGCCGCTGTAGATGGCGCCGGTGAGGCCGTACTCGGTGTTGTTGGCTACGGCCAGGCCCTCTTCGTAGCTGTTGACCTTGATGATGGCCAGCACTGGTCCAAAGATCTCTTCCTGGGCAAGCACTCCGTGCGGGGGAATCTCCGCGAAAACTGTCGGCTCGAGGAAGAAGCCGCCGTCCTCGGTTTGGGGAGCGTTGCCTCCGGCGATCAGGCGGCCCTCCCTCTTGCCCGCTTCGATGTAGCCGAGCATGGAGTCAAGCGCCGACTTGTTGATGACCGGGCCCAGGTTCATGTTGCTGACCGGATCGCCGACTTTGAGGGCAGCGACTTTCTCGCGTACGCGTTCGACAAAAATGTCGTAGAGGGGCGCTTCGACGATGGCCCGCGAGCAGGCCGAACATTTTTGTCCGCTGAAGCCGAATGCGGAGGCGACGACACCGTCAACAGCGGCGTCGAGATCGGCGTCAGCGCAGACGAGGATGGAATCCTTGCCGCCCATCTCCAGGATGGTGCGCTTGATCCAGATCTGTCCCGGCTGGGTGTGGGCGGCACGTTCATGAATGTCGAGGCCGACGGATTTTGAGCCGGTGAAGGCGATGAAGCGCGTCTTGGGATGCTCCACAATGGCGTTGCCGAACGTGGCTCCCGAGCCGGGGCAGAAGTTCACCACGCCGCCGGGGATGCCGGCTTCTTCCAGCACTTCCACGAACTTGGCTGCGATGGTGGGCGAATCGCTGGATGGCTTGAGGATGACCGTGTTACCGGTGACGATGGAAGCCGCCGTCATCCCCGCCATGATAGCGAAGGGAAAGTTCCAGGGAGGAATGACCGCGCCCACGCCCAGCGGGATGTAGAGCAGCCGGTTGCGCTCACCGGGATATTGAATGGGCGTAGTGGCCGCGGCAAGGCGCAACGCTTCGCGCGCGTAGAACTCCAGAAAGTCTATGGTCTCGGCCACGTCGGCATCGGCCTCGGCCCAGTTTTTGCCTACCTCGTAGGTTAGCCACGCGCAGAACTCGAACTTGCGGCTGCGGATGATCGCCGCTGCGTTGAGCAGCAGGGAAACGCGTGTCTCGGTGCTGGTACGGCTCCAGGTTTCGAAGGCCTGCAAGGCGGCCTGCATGGCTTGCTCGGCATGCTCGGCGCCGGCCTTCTGGTGCACGCCCACCACCTGCGCAGGACGCGCGGGGTTCAGCGAGCGGATCTTGCCTTCGGTCTTCAAACTGCGACCGCCGATGACAAGGTCGTACTCGCGGCCGAGCTGGCTGGCCACCTGGGCCAACGCGTCCTGCATGGCGCGGGCATTTTCGGGAGCCTTGAAGTCAACAAACGGTTCATTGGCGAAGCCGCCCTGGGGCGTGTGCGGCTGAATTTGGGTGGTGAGGGATGGGGTAGCCATAGCTCCTCCAGTGTATCCGCAAGGCCGGAGGGCGAGCGAGCCGGAAGGTGAGCCCTCCCTGGCGGCGCGGACGAGGCGGAGGTAGAATGCCGCTAGAATGACGAGCGCCGCTTCCCGACCTTCGCGGCTAGCGTCCGTCTAATCTCCGACACGATCGAGTTATCCAATTTCAGTCGAAGAGGGCCCATGGACACCTTCGCCCGGCATCTCCGCATCGCGGCACGTCAATTGCTTAAAGCTCCCGGCTTCACACTCATCATCGTGCTCACACTCGCCCTGGGCATAGGCGCCACCACGGCGATCTTTTCACTGGTGGAGGGCATCCTTCTCCGCCCGCTCCCGTTTCGCGATCCCGACCGCCTGGTCCTCGTGGGCGATCACATCGGGGGGAATTCGGGACTTGGCGTGACCGCGCGGGAGATCTCCACCTATCGGAACGTTACGCGCGCATTTTCTTCGATCGGCGGCTATACAGGCACGCAGTTTGAGCTGTCGCAAGGAGCGCGGCCGGAAGAGGTGGACGGGGCGCGCATGACGGCCAGCGTATTTCCGACGCTCGGCGTGGAGCCGCTCCTGGGGCGCGTCTTTACCGAACAGGAGGACGATGCGCATCAGCCGTTGGCCGTCATCAGCTATTCCCTGTGGTTGAACCGCTTCCATCGCGATCCCAATATCCTCGGCAAAACCCTCGCGCTGGATCGCAAGACGTACACGATCATTGGCGTCATGCCCCGCAACTTTACGTTCCCGCTGCGAAGCGGGCAACTGGACCAAACGCAGTTGTGGATTCCCATGAGCCTGGAACCGATCGAGTTGAGCGACGATAACGCCGGCATGTGGGGATTTAACCTTGTGGGCCGGCTGAAGGATGGAATCTCTGTGCAACAGGCTGCCGCAGATGCCGACCGCGCAGCCCAGCAAGCCATGCGCAACTTCCCCGCCAACATGGCCGCGATTCGCATCGCCGGTGACGCCGCGCTGTTGAAGGAAAGAGCCATCGGCGATGTCCGTCCTCTGCTGCGCACGCTCTTTGTGGCTGTGGCCGTTGTGCTGCTGATCGCCTGCATGAATGTGGCGGGCTTGCTACTGGTGCGCGCCATTCGCCGGCGGCGGGAGTACGCCGTACGTCTTGCTCTGGGCGCTGGATCGGGCGTGCTGATTCGCGAATCCGTCTGCGAAGGGTTGCTGCTCAGCCTTGCAGGCGGCCTGTTGGGTCTGGGGTTGGCCGCAGCTGTCATTCGAATTGCCCTGCACCTGCTGCCGGAATCCATGCCGCGCATCGACTCGATTGCGATCGACACTGGCGTCGTTGCCTTCGCGCTGCTCATCTCGCTTCTGGCCGGAGTTCTGTGCAGCGTTGCACCGGCCTTCGCTTCCTTACGCACCAACTTGACGGAGTGCTTGAAAGAAAGCGGCAGAACCGGCAGCGGCGGTCAAAGTCACGCGGGTCTGCGCTCCACTTTTGTGGTTGCGGAGATCGCCATCGCGATGGTGTTGTTGACGGTTGCGGGGTTCTTTCTCCGAAGCTTTCAGAAGATGCGCTCCGTCGATCCGGGATTCCGCGCAGATCACGTGCTTGTGGCCGGCTATCAGCTTCCCCTGCACCAATACCCAACGCACGATGCTTTGAATGCATTCGATCGGAGCGTCATCGACCGGCTTTCCGTCAAGCCCGGCATGGTTGCTGTGGGCATGACCAACAGCCTGCCCGCATCGAACGGCGGCGGCGCGGCCGCGTACACGATCGAGGGCGTGCCGGCGAGCCGGTGGAGACTGCAATTCGCGAGCTTCGCAATTGTCGACGGCGACTACTTTGGCGCCATGAGCATCCGCCTTCTCGATGGCCGCCTCTTCACTTCAAAAGACCGCGCCGATACGCCACTGGTGATTCTTGTGAATGAGACCATGGCCAAGCACTGCTGGCCCGGACAAAGTGCCATTGGCAAGCGCATGCATGCGGGGAATCCGAAGAAGGGGTATCCCTGGGCAACCGTGGTGGGAATTGTCGCGGATACCAAAACGGGCGCACCTGACCGGCCCAACGCGGACCAGTGGTATATTCCGGCGGCGCAACCGGCGACTCTGAACGGCACCCAGGATGCGGGAGCGCTCACGCGAGCCGCGGGCGGATACATCGCGCTCCGATCGGCCCTGGCTCCAGAGCAAATGACGGAGATCCTCCGCGCGGCCGTCGCCGAGGTCGACCCAGCGCTCGCATTGGACCCCATCCAGCCGATGACTGCTGTGATCTCCGATGTGGAAGCACCACGCCGGTTTAACACCAACCTCATAACCACCTTCGCGTTGGCGGCGCTGCTGCTGGCGGTCACCGGCATCTATGCCGTGGTCGCGTTTTCCGTCTCACTGCGAACCCAGGAAATTGCCATCCGCATGGCACTGGGAGCGCAACGGAGGAACATTGCGCGGCTCGTTCTTTTGTCCGGTGCGAGACTGGCCCTCCTCGGTTGTGGCCTCGGGATGATGGGTTCCATCGCAATCTCGCGGGTGATCGCCTCGTTCCTGTTCAACGTGAGCACGACCGACCCAACCATTTATCTTGTGGCCGCGCTCGTCATGATGCTGATGACGCTTGCCGCATCGGCTTTGCCCGCATCGCGCGCAGCCGCCGCCGACCCGCTCGACGCTCTGCGATCGAACTAACCGGCTCCTTGCTCCAGAACGCCCTGCTGGGCGCGCGCCCTGTGACCGGTTTAAAAACTTGAAATGCTGGAATCGACTTTTTCAGCATCGACCTGTATATTTAAAAAAATTACTGCTATGACTTGTTGTCTCCCCACCTGTCGATAAAGTTCTCCCCGCCCATACGGCCTACGCGGCCTTAGGTTCCAGTTCATCCAGCTTCCCCAAAACTCAATGGAGAATTCAAAGTGCAAATGACTCTTTCTAGAGTGGCGCCTGTTTTTCTGCGCCGGTTGCCGCTATCCATCACTTCTCTGCTTTTTCTGCTAGCTTTCGCCGCCGCACTGCCCATGGCCGCGCAGGACGACATCACCACACAAAATGCGACGTCCGGGTTCAATGGCGCCTACCTCACCGGGCCGGAGGCGAACCCGTTGAGCTTCCTGAATGGCGCGGCCTGGCGGACCACCGGCAACCCGGCGCCCTATGATTTTCACGACTTTGCTCCTGCGACCTATGTTGACTCGAAACTGCCCAAGTGGATCGATCTACAGGCCGAGGAGCGATTCCGGTACGAGGGGTACCACAACTCGAGCTTCAAGGCGAAGGTCGATGACTCCTATCTCCTGAACCGGTTCCGGTTCCAAGTGGATCTGCATACGCCGAGTTGGCTGCGCGTTACAGCGCAGGTGCAGGACGCCCGTTCGGGCTTCCAAAATCCGCCGATCGGGCCGCCGAACACGGTGCGCTGGGATCTGAAGAAGGCTTACGTCGAGATTGGGGCGCCTGAAAAACACTGGTTCAGCTTGCGGGTAGGCCGGCAGCTCATCAACTACAACAACACGATCATCGCCAACTCCGAGTGGCGCAACCAGGGCCGCTCCTACGATGCGGCGGTGCTGAACCTGAATGCGAAGCGTGAGCACCTGGGTCTCTTTGCCGCTTCGGCGGTGGTGCCGCAAGCTTATGGCGTAAGCCCGCATCAGGAAGGCAATAACATCTACGGAGCCTATGGCCGCATCGACGATTTTCTTGTGCCGCACTCAAACCTGGAGCCCTTCTTTCTGTGGCGCGTTCAGCCGGCCCTGGTCGTGGAACCGGCCGTGGCCAAAACCACAGGGAAGGAAAATGAGAAAGCCCTTGGCGTGCGCTTCAAGGCGCAAGCCCACGCGGCGCTCGATTATGGGGGCGAGGTCATCCTGGAAACCGGCAAGGTGGGAACGCAACCGCTTCGAGCCTCGGCAGCACAGGCGGGAGCGGCATACCAGTTCCTTCATGTTGCGGCCAAGCCGCGCGTCTTTGCCCAGTACGACTATGCCACGGGCAACAGCAATCCGGCTCACAACGCATCGCACACCACCTTCGACACAATCTACCCGACAGCCCACGATCGCTTGGGCATTGCCGATCTTTTCGGCTGGCAAAACATTGAGTCGGTTCGCGTGGGAACCACCATCGAGCCGCACCGTCGGCTCAGCCTCACCGTGCAAGGGCTGGACGATTGGGCGGCTGATGCGCTGGACTCGATCTACAACACCTCGGGCAGCGCGATCGTAACCAACAAGACCGACCACGGCCGCCATCTCGGCGCGGAGATCGATGGCTACTCCTGGTATGAACTCAACAAACACTTCAACCTGGGTGGCGGCGTGGGCCACTTCGGCGGCGGCCAGTTCCTGACGAATGTGACAACCAGCCACTCGTATACGACCTACTACATTGCGTTGAACTTCAAAGACAACGGAAAGAAGTAGCCAACAGAAAAACCCGGGCAAGGCTGGTCTGCGCGACCCCAGCGTGCCTTCAGCCTTTTCCTGATTGCAACGTTTATTTGGGAGGCGGAGGGACCTTTTTGCCTTCCTTGCGCGCTTTGGACAGGCCGATGGCAATTGCCTGCTTGGGATTGGTCACTGTCTTGCCACTGCGGCCGCTCTTCAACTCGCCCGCCTTCATCGCCTTCATCTCCGTCTCCACGTCTTTCTGCGCGGCGGGTGAGTACGTGCGGGTTGTCTTGCGATGAGCTGCATTCTTGGTTGCGGATTCGGTTGCCATGAGATCCCCCCAACCCATCCGATGGTCCTGCATCGCAAGCAGGTTGCTTCCGACCTGAAGAATGAAGTGTTGGAATGCTCGGCAGCGAGTATGGTGAGTCTGAAGTTCGTTGAAGAACAACCGCAGGTCCTTCGCCTCTGTTTGTCACAAAAGACGCGCCAAACTCCGCTCCCTATGAACAGGCCAATTGAGATTCGAGGTTTCCCACACTTCCGCAAAAGCGCGGAAGGACGGGGCACGAGGCATTTGTGGCGCTGCCGGCAGAGCGTTCATACAAAATCGCAAGTCGAGTTGCTCTGGATGACAGCGATTGAATGATATGCACTTCAGACTCAGGACACTAGGTTGTCTCGGTCAGGGCTTCGGTGCGCTTGCTCATCTTCGCCGTGCGCTGAATCTTGTCCCAGTTAAAAGGCTTTCCGTCGATAGCGCGCTTCACCGTCTTGAACAGCACGATGGAGAAGACCTGCCGGTAAGCAAAACGTTGCAGCCAGATATGGAACAGAAGCCATCCGTCGCCCTTGTTGGCAGGGTGACGGCGTTCCAACGAGAACGCTACCGACGAAGTGACGAAGTCGATGATCAGGAAGCCGAGGAAGAACACAAGCAGCTTGTCCAGGTTGGCTGCGGAGACGCTCTCCGGGTGGTAATGCCGATCAATGAAGTAATTGGCAATGCCGTATAGGAACATGACATCGATGAAGGGCGAAACCAGCGGCAGAAACATTTGGAAGACGAGAATGTTGGGCAGCGCAAACAGACCCATAGCCTTGTTGCGGACGAATGCGGCGCGGTGTTTCCACACCGCCTGCAAGGTTCCGAACGACCAGCGGAAGCGCTGCCGCATCAGCCCTTTTGCATCGATAGGCGCTTCGGTAAAGGCCAGCGAGCGGTCTTCGTAATCCACGCGGTAGCCTTGTTCCAGCAGGTTCATGGTCAGGTCCGCATCTTCGGCTACGGTGTTGATGGGGTAACCGCCGGCCGCCTTGACCGGGGCGGTGCGCCATGCGCCAATAGCCCCCGGCACCACCGTCACGATATGGAAAAGATCCAGCGCGCGGCGCTCGAAGTTCTGGCTGGTGATGTATTCCAGGGCCTGCCAGCGCGTCCACAGGTTCACACGATTGCCCACCTTCGCGTTGCCTGCCATGGCACCGATGCGCTTGTCTTCGAAGTGCGGAATCAACTTCGAAATCGCATCGGTGGCGATGACTGTGTCCGCGTCGATGCCCACGTAGATGTCTTCGCTCAGCCGTTCAAGTGCGAAGTTAAGCGCTGCGGCCTTGCCGCCATTGGGCTTGGAGAGGACCTGCACGCGTCCTGCGGCAATCTCCGCGGCATAGGCCTCGCGCGCTACCTCGGCCGTGCGGTCGGGCGAACCGTCATCAATCACAATCACGTGCAGATTCTTATAGTCCGAATTCAGCACCGATCGAATGGTGCGCACAATGACCGTCTCCTCGTTGAATGCCGGAATCAGCACCGCGACGCGGGGATTGAAGCCCGGCGAGGCCTTGGCATGCGGCTTGCGAAGCCGATCGATGACGGCCAGCACGCCGATAAAGATCAGCCGCGCAGCCATGAGAATATCGCCCACAAAGAAAACGAAGACAATCAAACGGCCGATGATCTGCACACCGGAAAACGCCACCGAATCGGGCAGCGCACGGAGATATTGACGGAAAGTCAGCTCGGGCATGACTTCGGCTGCCGTCTTGCCCATCAGCGCGGAGACGGGAACAATGCTGTACCCGTGCTCGCGCAGCGAATCAATCAGCACGGGCAGTGCCGCCAGGGTCACCGAGCGGTCGCCGCCCCCGTCGTGCATCAGGATGACCGAGCCGCGGAACTGCGGCTTGCTTTTCATGGCTTCGAGTTGCGCCAGCACCGACTGCGTAATCTGCTGCGGTGTTTTGCGCGGGTGCTCGTTCCAGTCATCGGTGTCGATCTTGTTGCCGATGACGATGTATCCCTCGTTTTGGATCGGCACAATCGGGGCGGCCTGGTCATCCGTTTCCGGCTCTTCGTCAATATCGTAGGGAGGCCGGAAATAGAGCGGCTGCACACCCAGCTTGCTGGCGAACAATCGCTCGGTGAGCTTGACCTGCAGGTCGAGCGACTGCGGCGAGATTTCGCTGATATCCGGGTGCGTGTAGGTGTGATTCCCTACCTCGTTCCCTTCCCGAAACAGTCGCTGCATGAGGCCGATGTTTTCTGCCGCGGCCGCACCGATCAGGAAAAATGTGCCCTTCACGTTCTTTTGTTTGAGAACGTCGAGGATGCGGGGCGTCCACTTGGGATCGGGCCCGTCGTCGAACGAGATGGCAACCTGGTTGGGATGATAGCCGTAATAGTCGACGGTGTAGGTGCGCGGATACACGTCCATGTGCTCGTCGATGATGAGCCTTTTGCGCAAGTCGGATTCGTCGGTGTCCAGGCTGACACTGCGTTTGCCCGGCTGCGGCAGACCGGTCACGCGCATGATGTCGCCTTCGCCTTCGATATTGATGTCATGACCGGGCTGCACGGCGTTCAGAGCCTGCAGAGAGTCCGGAGAACTAGGCTTGTCCCAGACATTCCACATCGAGCTGTCTTCATACCCAAGCCGCCACAAGGCAAAGGTCGAGAGCCCTAATTGGCGCGCGCCTCGCAACTCGTTCAGCATGGTCACGCCATCGAGGTACCACACCACATGGCGCTGATTTGTATCTTCGTCCATGTATTCGAAGTGCGGGTTCAGCGTGTTGTAGTCGAGATCGAGGTCGGCGTCGGCATCGGAAGCGCGCGCCCACGCTTCAGAGACGGCAAAGTCTTCCGTGTTGATCACCTGCGGCTTGGCTGGCTTGGCGTGGCTTCCCTTTTTGACAGGCGCTGGATTCGACAGGGCCCAGTCATAGCCATAGTTGCCAACCGCACAGATCAGCTTTTCCTTGGGCACCACTTTCAGCACGCGCGCCAGGTTGCCCAGGAACCACTCCTGGCTGGCGATCGGGCCAGGGTCGCTGGTGGTCTGGTGCTCGTCGTAATTCATGAGGATGATGCCGTCGGAGTTGGCCGCAATCGGCTTCAGGTCGCTGTCGGACGTAGCCACGGCCGTGTTCACGTAGAGACCCAGTTTGCGCGGATGCAGGTCTCCATAGAGCTCATGAATGAATGCCAGGTACGCCGGACTGGCGCTTTCCGGAAGGCTTTCAAAATCCAGCGAAAGGCCGCGATAGAACGGATAAGCCGTAAAAAAGCGCAGGATCTGCGCGCGCAGTGCGGCCCGTTTTCCCGGGTCATTCAGAACGGTTCCGAAGTTCGCGTCCCAGCTTTGCGTGGTGGTGTTGTAGTTGTTCAGGTGAGGAAAGACTTCGGTATCTTCCCGTGTCGTTTGAATGACCCGTTTTACCTTATCGCCATCGTCCGGATCATGCACCGTGGCACCGTCAACAACCGCGTACTCGCGATGGGTGTCGTTGTTGATGGCCATGAGGTTGCCCGCGGGCGAAAGCGCATGCAGCCACTGCGGGAACACGAAATCGAGCTGGTGCACGTGCTCTTTGAACGAGGAGTAGCTGGCCGGATCGTCCTGCACGTAGTAAGCCGCGCGCAGACCTTCCCCGGAATTCAAGGGGATTTCGGAAGGCTTGCGATCGCTCTTCCGTCGAGCCGGGCGCGTCGCCTTTGCGGTGCGTGGAAACGGATCCGGCAACGCCTTGTAATTGTGCTTGGGAAGGGGCAGCAGCAGTTCGGGAAGATGCTGGGCGCGGAAGACATTGAACGTGAATCCCACCACAACCAGCGTGGAGAGCACCGCAGCCGCGTCGAGAATGCGGCGCAGGCGCTTCCAACGCTTCCGTTGGGGGTCGAAGAATATCTGTTTATCCGGCATCTACAATTCTGTCTGAAGGGCTCCCCGGAGGGATGGCCGATCAATCGCGTTCCGTGGGTGCGCTCTGCGCTTGTTTTGGCAAAGGGCGTAGGGGCTGGATTCCCGATCCCGGCAAACATCCTTACCAGCTACCATCATAATGGTCCAGGCTTTAGAGTACGAGTCAGAGCATGCTTCGCGGAGAGTGGATGGCGCTGAGCCGAAAGGGAAAGGGGTTAAGCGCAACTGTGGCGCTGCTGGGCGGGGCCTGGATGCGCCTGGCGATGCTCAAGGCGCTTCCCCAGGTTACCGGGGATACGCTGCTCTATGGCAACCTGGCCAAGAACCTGCTGCACGGCCGGTTTGCGCTTACCGACGGCAGCGGCGTGGCCCATGCGACTCTCATCCGGCTGCCGGGATACCCGCTTTGTCTAGCCCTCTGTTTCAGACTTTTTGGCATCGACAATTACACCGCGGTGAGCTACCTCCAGATTGGCCTAGAACTTGCCGGGTGCGCACTTTTGGCCGACTTTGTGCGGCGCATTGCCGGCGACCGCGCGGCGCTGTTCACGCTTTGGGTCGCCGCGCTCTGCCCCTTCACCGCTTCCTATGCCGTGGCGCCCCTCACGGAAACGCCCACGCTGTTTGCCATTGCCCTTGCCCTGTGGGCCATGGAGCGCTTTCTCGGCCTTCCAGGATGGCGTTCAGCACTGGCTTTCACCTTCGCGATTGCGTCTGCCGCACTGCTCCGGCCCGATGGAGCGCTGGTGGGCGTGGTGCTTGCCCCGGCGTTGCTCATCGGACTGAAGGGCATGCGCGGGTTAACCCCCAGTGTGTTCAGAATGGGCGCTGTGTGCCTGCTCCTTGCTCTGCTTCCGTTCTCGGTTTGGACGGCACGCAACTGGAGAGTGTTCCATGTGATCGAACCCCTCGCGCCCCGCTACGCCACCGATCCCGGCGAATCCACCAACCCTGGCTGGCAGCGCTGGATGAAGACCTGGTGCCTCGACTTCGTCTCCACTTCCGACATCTACTGGAACGTGCCGGGCAGCACGTTCGATGTGAGCAAGCTGCCCAATCGCGCCTTTGATTCTCAGGCCCAGCGCGCGGAGACCGAATCGATTGCCGCCGCCTACAACGACAACGGCCAGGATCTGTCCGTTGAACTCGACGCGCGCTTTGGCCGGTTGGCAGCCGAGCGCATCCAGGCCGATCCGCTACGTTACTACCTCTGGCTGCCCCTGGGCCGGATGGCCGATATGTGGCTGCGCCCGCGCGTGGAAAACCTCAACATCGACTCGGACTGGTGGGTCTACAGCCACCACAACGCCGAGACCCGATTCAGCTGGGCTTATGCCGCGTTGAACGCCACATATCTTCTGCTGGCGCTCGCCGGGCTGTGCCTTCGGCCTCGTTACTGGCCTTGGATGCTGCTCTACTTTGTGCTGCGCAGCGCTCTGCTGATGACCATTGAGGCGCCCGAAGCCCGCTATACGCTGGAGTGCTTTCCCATGCTGTTTGCGCTCGGTGGCATCGCGCTCGCGGCAGGCTCGCAAAAACTTGCGGGGCAGTTGCACCCGGAACCGGCGCGAAACTCACCACGCCAGTAGCCCATCCTCGGAGGATGCGGTGAGAAAGTTGACCGGCCCGCCCGAGTTGTCCAACCGGTCGCCGAAGCACTGGATGGACTCCGGACCCGCCGTGCGCGCCCACCGCAGAGCCTGTTCGGCATCGCGCAAGACCACAACCGGCGATCGGCCCTTACTTCCGGCAATCCCAAAACACGCCGAGAGCCGGATGGCTTCTCCTCCGACATGAAACGGCACGGAGAACACCTGTGTGCGGATACGCTCGGCGAGCAAAGCGGCGTTGCCCACGCTGCATCCCGGCAAAACCAGCAGGAACTCATCCTTGCCGGGGCGGCCAAGCAGGTCGTAGCTGCGCTGCAGGCGGGTGATGCGCGAGGCCACCTGGCACAACAGATCGTCACAACAATCGTTCCCCAGCCGGAAGTTCCAATGTCCGAAGTCATCCAAGTCCAGCAAAAGCAGGCTCAGAGCCCCGTTCGACCGCTGAATGCGATCGGTCTCCTTGAAGAGCAGGGTGAGGATGGTTTCGCGATTGTAAACGCCGGTCAGGTGATCCATCTGCGCGTTCAAGGCTGCCGACTCGCGATACCTCTCGAGTTCGTGAGCCCGCTGCCGGTGGCGCAGCACCATGTCGATGCGCAACTTCCAATAAAGACCGTCGTTGCCGCGCAGAATCAGATCGTCGATCCTGCCGTCCGCAAGCCGGTCGCTCCAGACTTGCGCCGCATGGTCGGCGATCACAACCACGGAAAGCGGCGTGGCCCGCTGTTCGGAGTGGGCGGCGGACAGAAGAAGATCAATGTCGTTCGCCGCATCTGCCCTTGGCAGTAAAACATCCAGAACAGCCAGAACAGGCCGCTGCGCTCGGCTCACGAACTCCACAGCGGCTTCAACCGAGTGCGCGGCTTCCACCTGTCCGCCCCAGGACGCGAGGATTGGCTGAAGTTGGGAAAGGACGCCGGCATCGGCGGAAGCGAGCAGGAAGGAGGGTGGATTCTGGGCAAACACGCTGGAACCTCTCTGCTCAGTGCATCGGCAGAGGTTAGAAACTCTTTAGATTGCGGCGAAGACTTCTGAGAGATTTCTTACCCAGGGAAACATGGCCAGCACTCGAGTGCCGCCATGACCCTCCGTGCTCGGTTCACACGAACGTCCCAACCCAGCAAGAGAAAGATCCGCAGAGCCTGATCAATCGATGAAGTCGACTTTGGGCGCAATGGGGATGATGCCGCGTTCGTATCCCAGTTCCAGCAGCTTGCGGATGGCTTCGCGTCCGTCCGGTCCATAATCCAGGGTGCGATCGTTCACATACATGCTGACAAAACGGTTGGCCAGCCGGGAATCGAGATCGCGTGCAAACTGCATGGCATATTCAAGCGCCGACTCGCGATTGTCCAGGGCATGCTGAATACTGTCCCGCACCGCTTTGGTGACAATGCGCATGGAATCTCCGCCGAGCGAGCGGCGAATGGCATTGCCACCCAGGGGCAGCACCAAGCCGGTCGTCTCCCGCCACCACACGCCCAGGTCGATCACCTTGTGCAAGCCGCTCGATGAATAAGTGAGCTGGCCCTCATGAATGATCAGACCGGCATCGAAATTTCCCGCCACGATCTCCGGAATGATCTGGTCGAAAGGGACAGTGGCCGTTTCAATGGCCGGATTGAAGATTTTAAGGGCAAGGTAAGCGGTGGTGAGTTGGCCGGGGACGGCGACCTTGATGCGGCCCAGATCGCCCGCCGCCAGCGGCTTGGACGAGACCACCATGGGTCCATAGCCTTCACCCACGCTGCCACCGCAACCCATGAGCGCGTACGTGTCCTGGAGATAGGGATAGGCATGAAAGCTGATCGCTGTCACGTCATAGAAGGCTTCTTCGCGGGCGCGCCGGTTCAGCGTCTCAATATCGCAGAGCGTGTGGTTGAAGCGATAGCCGGGAACGCGCACCTTGTTGGTCGCCAAGCCATAGAACATGAAGGCGTCGTCGGAGTCGGGGCTATGGGCAATCGAAATATCGAGAACGGATGGAGCAGCAACTCCGGATTTCTGGGTACTCACGGTGGGCAACAATCCTTTCGGGGAAAGAGACATCCATTTCACGCAGCATACGAGATCGGCCACTAGTCCATGCGTTGTTTCAGACGAACCCACCCGGATGCGAGGGCGGCGGCCGCCACCACCTTCAAGGCATCGCCAGGCAGGAAGGGCAGTATGGCAAGTTGGGCGATCGAGTCGGCCGGGGCATGGGTCAGAACCGCAAGCCAAAGCGCACCACAGAGAAGGATGAACAGGCTTCCGGCACCGGCACTCAGCCCACCGCGGACAAATCCGCTTCCTGTCGCCTGCCGTTTTCCACGCGCCAGAAATGCGATCAACGCGGCGGCAAGCGGATAGGCGAGGAGGTAGCCACCGGTGGGACCGAGCAGGTGCGCCAGGCCACTTGCGGCCCCCGGGGTGGCGGAGAACACCGGCAGCCCCGCGGCGCCTTCCAGCAGGTACGCGCCGAGCGTGGCAGCCGCCACTCCGGGGCGAAGAACCAACCCCAGAAGCAGCACCGCAAACGGCGCCAAGGACAAGGGGACCGGCGTGAAATAAAGGGGCAAGGCCAGGTGCGCGCACACGGCGACCAACGCGCTACCGGCGAGAATCACTCCTCCCGTTCGCATCCACAATGAAGCCGGTGTTGCCGGGGCCGTGAACTGCACGGTTGCCGGGCTCATCCGTTCCAATCTTGTCGAGTTTTCTTTGCTCACCAGTGTCACTCCGCACTCGGAATTTTAGAGCTCCCGATCAACCTCTTCGACCTCGTTCCATGCGTCGCTGACCGGTCCGGCATTTGCCGAAGCAGCGTCCGCTTTCGCCTTGGCTTGCAGCTTGGCACGGTGCAACCATATATGCCGAGCCAGTCCAGCGGCAGCCACCAGCAGGGCCCCAAGCGAAACGAGAAAGGCAATCATCAACCAGCGCATAGCACCAAACGCAAACCGCCTTGCAAGGCTCGTACCTGGGCCACAGAATGCGAAGCGGCTTCCGGATTGGCCACTCTCCGGTCGTTGTTTCGGTGAGCGAAACTGCAGGTTCCTGCAGGGTGTCAGAATACCAGACCGGGCAGCCGGAATTTCCGTCAGGCCCCGCCGAGATTGGACTGGAGCCAGTCCAGGTAGCGAGGGCTCACGCCCTCTACCCCGAGAACCAGGAATTCCGGCGAGTCGTAGGAGTGGAGTTCGTGCAGGCGGGCTTCCAGCCGATCAAGCTGTTCCGGGCCGGTCTTCAGCAGCAACAGCGCCTCCGCAGTCGACTCCACGCGGCCCTGCCAACGATAGATGGACTGTGCTCCCGGAATCAGCGTGGCGCAGGCGGCCAGCCGCTCTTCGACCAGGATGCGGCCCAGCCGCTCGGCCTCTTCGGAATTGGCAGCGGTGGTCAGGACGACGCGGACGGGCGGAGCCGGGATCACTTCGAGGTCCGTCGGGAACCCTGCGAGTGCAATGCAGCAATCACAGCACTGGGGTTCCTGGCGATGACTGTCAGGAAGGCTCGGGCCGAGGACTCCGGCGTGCGTCTTCCGCCCTCCCAGTGCTTGACCGCGTCCAAGCTAAATCCAAACGTCATGGAGAACCGGGCCTGCGTCATCTTCAGCTGCTTCCGAATGCCCTTCACATCGATCCGATCCGGGACGCTTACCCGGTAGCCAGCCGTCTCTCCTGCCAGAATTGCATCCACTTCATTCAGCCCGCCCATCCTGTCTTCGAATAGGTCCACCATCGCCTACCTCCCATACTTTTGCGAAGATTTCATCGGCTCGTTTGGCCAATTGATTGCGTTGTTCCCTGGTCAGGTTCTCTTTCCGATTCTTGCCATACACCGTGATGAAAACGATCGGGAACGCCTCGCTGCGGACGATGTAGATCAACCGACAGTCTGCATTCTTTTTGTACTCCATTGGACACCTTCGGTCAACGCACTCGCGAACGTCTAGACGATGCGGATGGGACGAATGCCATCATTCATAGTGCGGCCTTGATGACCTTACGGTAGCTATCGAGAACCTCTTTACCGCGCTCCGTCAGGCGACAGAGGGTCAGCGGATATTTTCTCCGGAAGGTCTTTTCGATGGCCACGTACCCTGCCCCCTCGAGCTTTGTCAGGTGCGCGGAGAGGTTACCTTGAGTGAGCCCTGTCGCCTGCCGCAGGTACTGGAAGTCGGCCTCCTGAACAGCAGATAGCAGGGCCACGACCATGAGCCGCGCGGGCTCGTGGATGATGCGGTCAATCTCCGCCAGGCGCTGGATCTTGGCGCTCATTCTCCCGCCTCAGCGGGTGTTCGCAGGAGAATCGACAGTGCGATACTTCCGGAAACCAGGCAAAAAAGGCCCGGGAAAGCATACAGGATCGTCATGCCCGCATTGATCGAGACTCCGCTGAAAGCGAGGAGAATGCCGATTGCCGCCAGCAACCCGCCGACAGCGTAGTACCGAGTGCTGCGGCCGGCAATAGCCGCGAAGAATCCGAAGGATACTCCGTCTACCGCCAGGATCGTTCTGAACGGCAGCAACGGATGCCTGGATGCGATGAAATAGACCACAACCGCAGCTAAAACCGCAGCCACGATCATTGCGACCGAGGTGATGGCGATGATTCTGCCCAACTGTTTGCGGTTGATCGACTTGAGTTTTACGTAGCCCACTCTCCCGATCAGGAATCGCAAGCGAATCTTCTTGATCGCCCATTGCAATCCATAGACCGGAACGATCAGCAGCATCATCAAGAAAAAGACGGCAGTGCTGGCATTTTTATTGATTGTCGAACCAAACGGGAATACGATTTGCAGGCTGTACAGGCCCGCAAACGTCAGCAGAATCAGCCCCGCAGCAATCTCATGCAATCCGTCGCGGTTGTAGGCCTTCCGCATTAGGCGGCTGGCGATGACTTCCGGTGTCTCTTCAAGCAGACGGGAGGATGTATCGTTCATATTCTTGCTCCGCAAACTAGTTTGGCGCACAAACTAGATTTGAGACCAATGATGCGCCGGTTGAATTTGCAAGTCAAGCGGGGATTGGAGATTTTGAGAATCCGGCGGAGCGCCGAGATGGCAACGCGATCCGGTGTCTCTCAAGTTATAGGCAGGATTCCCGAAGTGCAGCCGCAGATCCTTCGACTGCGATGGGTGCGAGGAGCCCACCCACCTTCGCTCAGGATGACAGGTTCTTGGGATGAGAACTTCTGAGCCCGGATTTTAACCGAGATTGAGTGTCTTCTTGTAGCACCGTTCGTCCTTCACATGCTCCAGGATGTAGCCGGCGACATCGGCGCGCGCAATTTTGCCCAACGTGATGCCGCTCAGGTCCTGCAATTCGCGGAATCTGCCCGTGCGCGGGCCGTTGGTCAGTATGCCGGGGCGAATCAGCGTCCACACCAGGCCGCTCTCACGCACCACCGCTTCCTGCCGGTCCTTGTCTTTGTAGACTTCGTTCAGCATGAGCGGCTGAAAGATGCGGTCGTAGAAGAAACCGCCATGTCCGCGGCTATCTCCCGCGCCTACGCCGGTGATGCACACCAGCCGCATCACCTTGGCCAGCTTCATTGCTTCGACCAGGTTGCGCGTCCCATCGGAGAGCAGGGTGGTCGGCTTCCGATCCAGCTTTGTCCCCAGCGAACTGATCACGGCGTCCTGCCCAGCCACGGCGGCATGCAAGGAAGCAGCATCCGTTACGTCGGCGCGGACCACGTTGACTCCTGCAGGCAAGTTGGCCGATTCCGGTTTCCTTGCCGTTGCGGTCATGGCATAGCCCAGCGCCAGACCCTGTTGCACCAGTTCCAACCCCGTGGGCCCGGTTGCTCCGATCACCAGAATCTTCATCCAAATGCTCCCTTCATGGATTCAAACCGACCAGCCGCGCTAGCCCTTCTTCCCTTGTCGGTTTTCCGAGTGACACCAAGATAACCCTTTCCCCGGTTCGGGTCGACCCGTGGCTTGCGGACTGCATCCGAGTAAGGCAGTATGATGTTTGCGGTTTCCTTGTTCGGAACGCATGGGGAGAGAACGAAATGGGCACAGTGATTAAGTTTGGAACATCCGGATGGAGAGCGATTGTCGCCGACGAATTCAACATGGCGAACATCCGGCTGGCCGTCGCGGGAATCGCCGCGTACGTGAAGTCGCAACCGGAGCCGCACCGGGTGCTGGTGGGCCGCGACCCGCGCTTCCTGGGCGAGACCTTCGTGGAGACAGCCGCCAAGGTGCTTACCGGCGCCGGAGTGACCCCCATCGTGATTCCGGAGGCCGCGCCCACGCCTGCGATTGCCTACGCCGTGCGCACCCTCAAGACCTCCGGCGCCATCAACTTCACTGCCTCGCATAATCCGCCGGAATATAACGGCATCAAGTTTTCCACCCACGACGGCGCCCCGGCTCTTCCTGAGGTCACCAAGCAGATTGAAGCAGCCATCGGCCAGTTGGGCGACGGGGCAGGCATCCCCATCGGCAAGGTTCCCGAAGGGGGATTCGAAACAGCCGACGTGAAGCCCGCCTTCCTCAAGCGCCTGGAGGCACTTGTCGATTTGAAGGCCATCGCCAAATCCGGCATCAAGGTGGTCTACGATCCTTTCTGGGGCGCGGGCCGCGGCTACAGCTCCGATCTCCTGCGCGAGGCGGGCGTGGCTGTGGAAACCGTCCACGACTTCCGCGATGTGCTCTTCGGCGGCCATGCACCCGAGCCGGACGACCACCTGCTCGGCGACGCTAAGGCCAAGATGCGCGAGATTGGCGCGGCGCTGGGCATTGCCACCGACGGCGACGCGGATCGCTTCGGCATTGTCGACGGCGACGGCACGTTCATCCAGCCCAACTACATCATCGCCCTGCTCTTCGATTACCTGGTGGAAACCCGCGGTTGGAAGAATGGCGTGGCCAAGAGCGTAGCCACGACCAACCTGGTCAACGCGCTAGCCGAATACCACAAGGTCCCGCTCTATGAGACGCCGGTGGGCTTCAAGTATATTGGCGAACTGATTATTGCCGACAAGATTGCCATCGGCGGCGAGGAGTCTGCCGGGCTCACCATCCGCGGCCACGTTCCGGAGAAGGACGGCGTGATCGCCGGCCTGCTCGTTGCGGAGATGGTCGCCACCCGCGGCAAGAGCCTGGGCGTGCAGTTGAAGGAGCTGTTTGCCAAGGTTGGTTCCTACTACCCGGTTCGAGAGAACTTCCACTTGACCCCGGAGGTGAAGGCCGCGTTCACTGAGAAGATGAAGGCCGATCCCACCGAGCTGGGGGGGCGGAAGGTCACTTCCGTGGTGCGGACCGACGGGCTCAAGCTGATCCTCAACGATGGCTCGTGGGTCTGCTATCGACTCTCCGGCACCGAGCCGGTGGTGCGGGCCTACACCGAGGCGCGCAACGAGCAGGACATGGAAGCCCTGAAGGCCGCGGCGGAGAAGTTTGTGCTTTCTTAGGGGCCGGGGCCACGGGTTGAAGGGCCGCAACATTGGTTTTCTTTTTTGGAAGAGCCGAGGCAGAATGACGGACTTGAACGCAGGGGTTGAAAGAGGGGCGGCGCAGACCGCACCCGGTCCTTTGAGCCAAAGGATGTTGGAGTGGGCCCGGCAGGGTTGGCGTCCGGCGGGAACGGTGGTGGCCGTTGTGCTTGCATTGCTGCTGATGGGGCACGTGGTCAACGGGAAGAACGGCCTCACCGTATGGCACCAGAAGAGGGCTGAAGATAAGCAACTGCAGATGGAGATCGACGCACTGCAGCGAGAAAACGCGCAACTGCGCGCACATGTGGACCGGCTCAAGTCAAATCCTGAGGCCATCGAGCACGAAGCCCGGGAAAAGCTGCATTACGCCAAGCGAAACGAAGTAATCGTGGCCCTCCCGCCCGAGCCGCAAGCACCGCAGGCGACACCCGGCAAGTAGCTAAGAGCGAGGCTGTCAAGTACACGTGCGCAATGCGAGTGTCTACTTGCGCAGTTCAATCGCAGAGATCATCCCGTCGACCGTCCGATCGGACGACTCAGTGTATTGCACGCGAGCTTTGAAACCTTCGAAGTCGGTACATGCGTTGATCGGACCTTTGGGCGTAAACCCAAGCACGGATAGATCGATCTTCAACAGGTTATTGTGATAGACAATGTAGGTCTTGCTCGCGGTTTCGACTTGCATTTCCAGAAGCTCCGGATAACCGCAGGTAACCCTCCGAATGACTCCAAGGATGGAGTGCTTCGGCCCGTTTGCCGCTGCCGGATGTTTCGGCGTTTCCATCGCAGGCGCAACGCTCGCCACCGTTCGAGTACCTTCCGTAGCTTGTTTCGATGCGATTTCCCGTTGCTGCTTTTCGATCTGGTCACGCGTCTGCTGGTTTTGATGCATCTGGTCGATTCGACTTTGTGCCAATGAGACTTGCTGCGGATTCCGCGCGACTTTAAGC
>Ga0302320_10003954_pt1 | contig 33940 bp, 29 predicted proteins | sample Bog_T0_3_FD_202130 | JGI IMG/M metagenome (GOLD analysis project Ga0302320, IMG submission 202130) | Peat permafrost microbial communities from Stordalen Mire near Abisko, Sweden - Bog_T0_3 | ecosystem: Environmental > Terrestrial > Soil > Wetlands > Peat | place: Sweden: Abisko, Stordalen Mire... | reverse complement strand
GTTCGGCCGCCAGCTCGGCGGTCGCCAGCTGTGGCCGTAGCGATGGCGACAACCCCAGCGCATGCACCGCGAACTGGTCATAGATGGCTTCGATGGTGACGCCCGAGACCAATGCCACGCTCTTGGCGGCATCCTGGCCGATGCGCAGCCGGTTTTGCGCCAGATTGCGATGTTGAACAAAGGATTCGGCAATCTCTTTGACTCGCTCCGGCACGGGTGCCAGCTGCGCGGTCCGCTCGAACAGTCCCTCGAGCCCCTGGCAGCGCCGCAGCAGCACCGTGCCGAACAAGGCGAAAGAGACCGAGACGGTTTTTTTCCGCGCGATCAGTGCCGCGGGTGACAGAGGAGCATCGGGATGCATTACGGAAACACTCCGGGCGGGCCAAAGCGCCAGTTTTGCCTTACCACCGTAAATTCCCGGTTAACCTAACCTTTATATCTTGCGGTCATGGTGCAATGTGTGACTCGAAAACGCCGTGGAGCGGGACATGTCGGTTCTGACCGGCGAGCAATCGATGCAGTTGGCCAGCCAATTATACGCGATCGGCGATTTCGACGGCGCGCTGGCGCGGTGCGATGAAATCCTCGCCGGGGACCCCGACCATGAAGCGGCGCGCCAGCTCGCCGCCACCCTGCATTACCGCCGCGGCACCATCACTGCTTTTCGCATCAATCTGCCGCAACGCACAGACCGGCTGGCGGAATGCCGCAGCAATATGGCGGAATTCGGCTATCCCGACTCATTCACTACCCTACTGCCCGCCGTGCTCGACACGCAATTCGGCGCCGTCGGCTGCGGCAAATCGCACATTTCGGCGCTGATCGACTTCTTCATTCGGGGCACCGGCGCCTGCTGCATGGTGCTGGAAGACGATTTCGATTTCCTGCAGCCGGCGGCCACGCTGATCGACAATCTCCGCAAGATCGCGGCGCATCAGCTGAGGTGGGACGTCATATTGCTTACCGGCAACGACGTGCTCCCTACCCAGCAGCCCAAACATCTGCCCTTTCTGCTGAGGATTTTCGAGGCACAGTCGGGGGCCGGCTATCTGGTGAACCGGCCCTATGTCGCCACCCTGCTGCGCTGCTTCATCGACACGGTCGAGCAGATGGAGCGTTTTCGCAGCTTCGACGCCCGCAAGCTGATCACCAGCCGGCTGGCCATCGACATGGCCTGGAAAAGACTGCAGCGGCGCGATGACTGGTACATCTTCAACCCCACCTTCGGGCAGCAGCGCGCCGGTCATTCCGACATCGAAGGCGTCTTCAAGGACTACCGCCGCGGCACCTTCTATAAGTGGCCTTAACGATCACTGACGCTGCACGGCGTCGGGTATAGCGTGCCAGCGTCCAGGGACCGGTCGGGTATTGCTGTCGAACAGGCACCAGGGTTCGGGAGCGAAGACGATCGATTCTTGCGATTCGCCCAGCCAGGCGGCCCACCAGGAAAAACTGGAGTTCGACAGAACGTAATGCCGGCAGCTGCGCAGCAGATGAAAATCGATCAGCGGGTTTTGCAGATCGCCGCGCACGATGCTGAGCTCGGCGATGCCGGCGAATTCGAAGCGGCAGAAATTATATTCGTCGGTGAACACCAGCACCGGCAGCAGACCGGCCGCCTGCCTGATGTCAAGGATCGCCCGCCGATAGAAATCGGTGCGCGCCAGACCATGATGCCCGTAATCGGACCGCCTGACATGCATGCCGATGCAGCCTTCACGCGCCAGATTTTGTCCCAGCAGAATGGCTTCTTCCTGCAAGTGCGGGGTGAAGCAGGCGCCGATGGCGGCGCGTGCCGCCTGAAAATAGGCTTCGTTCTGCCAATATCCTTCCAGAATCACGCGGCCGGGGCCATGGCGGAGGATCTGTATAACATCAGCCAGCACCGCGTCGGCTGGCTGCCCGCCGGCCGGCTCACGGTAGTGCGGCGCGCCGGCGGCCTCCGACGGCGGCGACACCTTGTCCCGCAACGCCGGGAACTGATCGAGAAGGAAATGCCGGCGATAATCATCACCGGCGAATCCGTGCGTCAGGTAGCGCACCTGCACGCCCTCGGCCTGCTCGAGATAGAGTCCCAAAGCGGCCTGGAACAGCTGATTGCCCAGTCCGCCCTTGATCACCAGATAGACGATCGCCATTTTTGTGTCGCTCGCCTCAGGGCGTGTGCAGCTTCAATTTGCGGCGAAGCCGTGCCCCTTCGTTGACCAGATAGGGGGTGGGCTGCAGTGCCGTGTCGCGCGCATAGGCATGCAGGCCGCCGACGAACAGATGCTCGAGATAGCTGACCCGCGACAGCGCCACCTGCGGGAAGATATGGCAGAAAAACCAATCCCAGGACCGCGTCTCTTTGATGCAATTGGGACGGTAGCGGAGCGCTTCGAGATAATATTGGATGATTCGCGCCGCCTGCTGGCGGTCCATGAACATCGACACACCAGGGATCGACCAGCGCATCACAATGTCGTCGCCGAGGTCGATGTTGAAGCCGTTCTTGTGGTGCTTGGTCGAGGAATTGTACAGGCTGCACAGTGAACCGGTCTTGTCATGCATAAAGAACAGACGATCGAGAAAATCGGGATCGTGGATCGTGTCGCTATCGGTGAAATAGCAATAATCGAAATTCGATGAAGCGAAATGCATCAGCATTTCGATGCGGGTGCTGTCGATGCCGAGATTGGTCGCATTGACGACGAAGCTGTCGGCCAAAGCGGCCAGTTCGGAGCCAATGAATTCGGTCGAGGCGTCATCGACCACGCGAAGATGCGCGGCGCCCTTGAATTGACGCATATTATTCAAAGATTCCAATGAGATATCTTTTCTGTTGTAAACCGGTACATAGATGATGGTGCTGGGCGCGCGCTGATCCATGGCATCCTTCACGTCTGCTTCAGGGTTTGGCGGGCGGCGTCGCACATCATCGCGATGGTGTCGCGCCGCGCCGCATTCTGCGCCGGCATCACGTTGCTTTTGCACTTGATCTGATAGCGGCCGCGATCGATGGCGTCACGGGTGGCATTCCACAGCATGTCGCCGTCCCACTGGCTGGGCTCGATCTGGCTGCCATCCTGCCATTTGTTCCAGCTGTGCAGAAACACCACCTGGTCGCCGGCCGGGAAATGCCGTTCGGTGAACAGCATGGCGTTTTCCAGAAACATGCCATAGAGCTGCGCGTCGGCCGGCCGATTGCTGCGATTGACCAGTTGCGTGGCGCCGCCGCCCGGATGGGCCAGCCAGTCGTGGAAGGCGGGAAAGACGCGGGGCAGCACACGGCCGCGTTGGCTCCGATTGAGCATCCTTGATACGGTAAAATCGAGATAGGCGAAATAGCGGTCGAGATAGTCGGTCGAGTCCCGCAGCCCGCCCAGCACTTCGAGGAAATCGAGGCCGGTGGCGTGGTTGCTAGGCTGGCAGGAATGCCATTGGTCGGGGGGCGGGTCGATCAAGGCGTCGAATCCCTGCTCCACGAATCGGCCCTTATCCTCGGCGCGGTTGGCGATCAGGGTGAGAGCGCCGACGCCGCTACGATCCGCCGCCTGGCGCAGAATCCCGGTCACCCGTGCCGCCGCCCGCCACTGTTTGGGGCTTTCGACGATCAGCGCGAGCCCGCCGCCGACCGGTTGCGCCGGCACCGCAGACAGGCAGTCGGCGAGTGCTTCGGCGCGGGCCAGCATGGGTTCGGACAGCAGCGGCTCGGCCCAGATCGGTTCGTCGCCATTGTGCCAGAGCAGCGCCAGGCCAAATCCGTCCCGGCAGAAAGGCGCCAGCAAGGCGGCGTCATGACGATAGGCGCCATCCTGCCATCGGCAATCGATCACGAAACCGTCGATTCCGGCATTGCGGGCCAGCGCCACCACCGCTTCCGCCTGGCCCGGATCGGCCAGATCGTAGGTCCCCAAGGTGGAGGGCTGGCCGAGCGGAAAGAGGCGGCGGCTGGCGGGTCTGGCAAGTTCCAGCCGCCGCCAGAGATCATCGCCGCCGGCCTGATAGCCAGTCTCGAAAAAAGCCAGGATCTTCATGACGAATAGCCGTAAATCTGGCGGGCCATGTCGAGAATGGCACCGATCAGCTCTTCCGGTTTGGCGTAATTGCGGCACTCGGGACCGGTGAAAACCGGGCAAGTCTGCTCGGCGCCGCAGGGATGGCAGGCCAGTGCGCAATCGAGCGCCCGATAGTGGCTGTTCCAGCCACCGCCGAAATTGCCGGCGCCGGTGGTGCCGAACAGGCCGATGCTGGGCCAGCCCAGCACATTCTTGACAAAATGATGCGGAAACGAATCCAGCCCGACAAACAAATGATGGCGGGTGACCGCTTCGGCGAGCAGATCGGTTTCATCCGCCTCGATCGATCCTGCCCCCCATTCCTCGAGATCCGGCCGGCCGATCACCGAGCATTCGATACCGAGCGCGGCGAGCGTGCGCAACACCACCTTGCAGCGCTCGACGGGATAGTTCTTGATTGGCAATCCGCCGGTGACATGAAACAGGATTCTGAGCGGCTCGGTCGGCAGCCGGCATTGGTTCTGCACCAAGGGCGGCCGCAATTGGCGCAAATCGGACTGGGTCGCCAGCGACTCGCCCAGGCTGAAGCGGTCATGATCGATCATGTGGAACGGGCTGACCGCCGAATTGCGCGAATAGCGCATGAACACCAGGAAATTGTCCTCCATCACCCGCTCGCCCAGCCGATCCAGCGCATGGGCGAAATATTGCGGCTCGCCGACCGAGCCGTCGCGCGGCAGAAACGGCAGTTTGAGCCAGATCGGCGTCAAAGGGCTGTCGCTGGCGGCGCAGATGTCCTTATAGCTGGAACAGATCACCTGGCGGCTGAACAGCGGCGTTGCGACATCGCGCGCGGCCATGGCAAAAAAAACGATCGAGCCGGCATGGTAGGGATGGTAGACGGTGCTCGCCACCTGGCGCCAGTCGGGGCGCCGTTCGACGATCTTGATGGCGTTGGCGGTGGCTATTTTCAGCAGCTTCTGCCGTTCGCTGCCCTGGAACCAGCCCGTTGCGGTCGACAGTGGATAGGTGCCGATCGCCAATTTGGGGTGTTTCTGCAGGGTGATCGGGGCACCGAGCAGACCTTCCAGCAGGCGATGATCGAGCGTGGCATCGACTGCCGACAAGGTCAGCAGGAATCGCTCATGGTCGGCGACGAAGCGGCTCGGCAATCCGTACAGCAGAGGAAAGCCGTCGCGGTCGGACAGCAGCAGCGGCCCCTGCACCGGCCCCTGCAGCCAGCTTGCCAGAATTTTTGTGCTGAGCGGCAGCAGTGGGTTGCCGATCAGCAGAAAATCGGCTGACGGCGCGGCGGCAGAAATGCGGCGCGCCAGCTCGACGACATAGCGCGCCGGCGGACTGGTCGCCGAATCGAAAATCTCGTTGGGACGCAAGGCGCCCTTGGAAAAGCCGAAATCGAAGCCTTCCAGCCCGCCGCCGACGTCCCTCACGGCAAGTCCGCTCAGCATGCGCCGGGACCTGGAGCGGCCGTGCGCGGATAGGCGCAGAGATAGCCGGTACGCCGTCGCGAGCGTTCGATGTCATGGGTATCTTGCAGCAGCGGCGCCAAGAAATGCAGATGCCGATATTCGTCGGATGGCTTTTGTCCCTCCGGGCAGGGCCCCTCGTCATAGGCCGCGTCCTCATAGAGTCTGAGGTAGTCGATCAGAATGACATCGTGGCTGATGTCGCGATGCGCCGCGATCAAGCGCAATTGCGCTTCCAGCTGTGGACGGCCGTCGGCGCCGGGCTGATGGGCGTCCATCCAGAAGATCGCCGCCGCGGTCGGATCGATCTCAGCCAGCGCCTCCTTCAGGCCGGCGGCAATTTTGGCGTGAATCACGGTGACCTTGTGGTTGGCGGCATGGCGCAGCGCGACCGCCAAGGCCAGCTTGTGCTGCGGCTCGATGGCGAAAATCTGCTGAAAGTCGAGCGGCGCTGCGGCGTCGACACCCTGGCCGCCGCCGCTGCCGGTCTCCACCAGGACGCGGCAGCCAAAATCGGTGATCAAATGCCTCAAATCGAAATCCGAGAGCACACCCATCTAGGCTCCTAGCCCCACTCTCGCAAAACGCGCCGCGGTCCCCGTCACCAAGCCACAAATAAGTTAAGAAAAAATTGCGCCCGGTTCCGCCCGGTCATCCGTACCAGTGTTGCGCGCTATTTTACGCAACGGTCCGGGGGCCTGTTTCAGCGACTCCGGACCACCACCATGACAGGGGTCATTATGCCAGTAATATCAACCAACAATGCCGCCAACGCGGCACTCAACTATCTGAACAACAATTCCGCGAACGAAACCAATTCCTTGTCGCAGCTGGCCAGCGGCTCGCGAATCGTCCAGGCCTCCACCGATGCGGCCGGACTCGCCATCGGCACTCAGTTGCAGGCGACCAATACTGTGTTCTCCCAGGACCAAGCCAATGTCTTGCAGGGAACATCGATTCTGCAATCGACCGATGGGGCGCTGGCACAGATCAGCAATGTGCTGGCGCGGATGCTGTCGCTGGCTGCCGAGTCGGCCTCGGGGCAGGTCACCAACACCCAGCGCAGTCAGGACATCCAGACTGAATACACCCAGTTGCAGGTGGAAATCACCTCGATCGTCGGCAGCACCACCTATGCCGGCCGTTCCCTGCTGTCGGGATCCTTCCTCAGCAATGTGAGGTTCCTGGTGGGCACCACGTCGTCCAACACCATCTCGGTCACCGTGAATTCAATCTCGGCGACCACCCTGTTGGGCAGCGCCTCGGCAGGCGTTTCGACCTCGGCGCTGGCCTTGGCCTCGATCACCGGGATCAATTCGGCGATCGATACCATCACCCAGACCCGCGCCAAGGTGGGCGCCTATGAGTCGCAGTTCAATTTCAGCAACCAGGACATCACCACCAATCTGCAAAATACCCTGGCCGCGGTGTCGACCATCATGGATTCCGACGTGGCGCAGGTCAAATCGACCCTGTCGGCGCAGGATGTCCTGACCCAGACGGCGGTCGCCGCCCTGACCCAGGCCTCGCTTTTGCCACAGGAGCTCTTGAAACTGATCCAGTCCTGATCCGGCGACCGCCGTCGCGCGCCCCCCGGCGTCCATGCGACGGGCGGGTGGCGTCGGCGGCGAATTGCGGCATAATTGCCTTATGGACATCGCCGAGGCTCTTTTCGATCAAGCGGTGCGCAACGAAGCCGAAGGCGACGTCATGGCCGCCGAGCTGCTTTATCGCGGGCTGCTGCAGCAGCAGCCCGCGCATCACCGGGCCGCCCTCGGTCTGGGCAGCTTGCTGTCGCGAACCGGACGCGCCCGTGATGCTTTGGCCTGGCTGGAACGCGCCGCCGCGCGGCCCAGCGTTGCACTCTACGCCACACTCGGCAAGCTGCATGAACAAGGCGGCAGGCCCGAGGCCGCCGTGAACAGCTATTTGATCGCCACCCTGTTGCAGGCAACCAGTCTGGCGCCGCCCGACGCGGCGCATTGGCTGCAACTCGGCATGGCTTTGCATCGGGCCGGACCCCGACATGCCGCCGCCGCCGCCTTTCGCGCCGCGCTGCTGACCGACCCGAGCGGCGCCGCGCTCTACAACAATCTGGCCGCCCTGTGCGACGGCGCCGCCGCCCTGGCGCTGCAGCGCCGTGCCGTGCAATTGGCGCCCGCCGATCCGGCCTTTCACACCAATCTGGCGCACGCCCTGCTGGCGGCCGGTATGTTCGACCAGGGTTTCGCCGAATGGGAATGGCGGACTCCGTCGCCGCCCCGCGACTTTGCCGCGCCCTGCTGGCGCGGCCAAGATCTGCACGGCCGCATCTTGCTGGTGCATGCCGAGCAGGGCTATGGCGACAGCATCCAGTTCAGCCGCTATGTGCCGCGCTTGGCCCGTTTGGGGGGAAAGGTGATGGTCGAGACCCGCGCGCCCCTGGCCGGGCTGCTGGGCCGCTTGCCGGGGGTAGATCAGGTGACGCTGTGGGGCGCCTCCTTGCCGCCCTTCGACCTGCAAATAGCGCTACCCAGTCTGGCGGCGCGTTTCCCCTGGTTGCCGGCGCGGCGCCCTTATCTGACCGCCGACCGCGCCCGCAAGAAGATCTGGCGCCTGCACCTGGAAGCCGCCGGCGTGCGGCGTTATCAGCGCAAGATCGGACTGGTGTGGGCCGGCAATCCGCGCAGTGTCGACCCTAGGCGCGCGCTCGATTTTACCGGCATTGCGACGCTTGCCTACAGCGACCCCGATTCGCGGTTCTATTCCTTGCAACGCGAGGAGCGCATCGCCGACACCCTGATCGTCGATCTCGGCGACATGATCGAGGATTTTGACGATTTGGCGGCGGCACTGTGCGGACTTGATCTGCTGATCAGTGTCGACACCGCGGCGGCCCATCTGGCCGGCGCGCTCGGGCGGCCGGTCTGGGTGCTGCTGCACAGCGATGCCGATTGGCGCTGGCGCAGCGACGACCGCGGCACCAGCGTCTGGTATCCCACGGCCCGGGTCTATCGGCAGGCCCGGGCCGGTGATTGGCAAGACGTGCTGCAACAGGTGGCGCGCGATCTGGCTTTGGTGAAATAGAAGTTATTGTCCCTCCTATTCGTCGCGGTGGGTCCGCTCGAGTCTCTCGTGCCGTTCCTGCGCTTCGATCGACAATGTGGCGATTGGTCGCGCCTCCAGGCGACGAATCCCGATCGGCTCGTGCGATTCCTCGCAATAGCCGTAATTGCCGTCTTCGATACGCTGCAGCGCGGCATCGATCTTGGCGATCAGTTTGCGGGCGCGGTCGCGGGTGCGCAATTCCAGCGAGCGATCGGTTTCCGCCTGGGCGCGATCGACGATGTCGGCCTCCTGCAAGGCCCCCTCTTGCAAATGCTGCAATGTCTCGCCGGATTCCTGCAACAATTCCCCCCGCCAACGCAAAAGTTTCTGACGGAAATACTCGGTTTGGAATTCGTTCATGAATGGTTCGTCCTCGGAAGGACGGTAGTCTGGCGGCAGAGTTACTGTCATGCCTTCCCCAAGCAGTAAGCGTAACTTTCGCCGGGAATATAAGGAGAGCGCCTCGGCATCGCAAGAACCGAATGTCGGGCGACGCGCGTGTGGGAAAAGCCGATCGGCGCCGATCAGGGATCGCGAGGCGACAGCTTGGCGAGTTCGACCTCGACGCGAAGCTCGATCTCATTGAGCAGCGCGGTCAGGCCAGGGTCGGCGACGCTGTCACGGCGCGATCGCACCAATTGCGCCAGAGCGAACAGCCTGTCTTTGGGAATGGCGCCGAACAGCAAGCCGTGGCGCAGTTCCTCGAGCATGTCGAGCAGGGTTTCGCCATAGTGCACCAGGCGGCGGCGCGCTTCGCGTTCGAGCGAGTCACCGACCCCTTGTGTGACCAGCAGCGCAGCGATGCCGGACAGCGCCACCGGCGCATCGACCGCCTGGGTCTCTTCCGCGACCTGGTCCAGCGACGCCAGATCCGCGGCAAAGCCGCCCGACGCGGTTTTGATGGACCGGGCCGTCTTCGCCGTTGCCCCTGTCGCCGCCGCCCCGCCGATATTGGAAAGTTTCATGCACGCAACCGCGTTAAACACTCTGACAAGCATGGACTCTACACTGCTGGCCGCGCAAATGGAAACCGTGAATTCCAAAGCCGGGTCGCGTCGGCATATTTTGCCCTACAGTGCGGTGCCAGAACCGGATGAAAGCGGCAACGGGTCGCAGGCACGCTGCCTCTGATGGCGCGCTCCCGCCGCTTTCGAGCCTGGCACGCTGCTTGCTTGAGGATAGGCCAAACATCCGTCGATAGGGGCGGCATTGGAGTCGTGAGCATGCCAGGACCGGACAAACGTTTTATTCGCAGTTTGGTCGCACTCGTCTTTTTGGTGGCGTCGATGGTGCCCTTCGTTCCGGTACAGAGTGCCTCGCGACTCAAGGATATCGTCGATTTCGAGGGGGTGCGCGACAATCTGCTGGTCGGCTACGGACTGGTGGTCGGACTCAACGGCACCGGCGACACATTGCTCAACGCCGAATTCACCCGGCAATCCCTGATTGGCATGTTGGAGCGGCTTGGCGTCAATGTGCGCCCCAGCGCCGGCAGCACCACCAACCCGACCGGCGGCACCGATACCTTGAAACCCAGAGATGTTGCGGCGGTGATGGTCACCGCCACCCTGCCGGCCTTCACCCGCCAGGGATCGCGCATCGACATCACGGTGAGCTCGTTGGGCGATTCCTCCAGCCTGCAGGGCGGCACCCTGTTGGTGACGCCGCTGGTCGGCGCCGACGGCGAGGTTTATGCGGTGGGCCAGGGACAGATTTCCTCCGGCTTCAGTGCCGGCGGCGCCGCCGCGACGGTAACCAAAGGCGTGCCTACCTCGGGGCGCATCGCCGCCGGAGCGGTGGTGGAACGCGAGGTCGCCTTCGACATGTCGAAAATGGAAACCGTGCAGATTTTGCTGCGCAACCCGGATTTGACCACCGCCCGACGCATCGCCCAGGCAATCAACGCTTTTCTCGGCACCGAGGCCGCCAGCCCGAACGATCCGGCATCGGTGCGCCTCACGGTACCCGAGCGATTGCGGGGTGAAACGGTGGCGCTGCTGACCGATATCGAACAATTGAAGGTGCAGCCCGACCAGTTGGCCAAGGTGGTGATCGACGAACGTACCGGCACCATCGTCATGGGCGAGAATGTGCGGATCAGCACAGTCGCCATCGCCCAAGGCAATCTGACCATCCGCATCACCGAAACGCCGCAGGTGTCGCAGCCGACGCCCTTTTCATCGGGCGGTACCACCGCGGTGGTCCCCCGCACCGACGTTCAGGTCGATGAGGGCGCCGACAAGAAGCTGGCGCTTTTAAATCAGAGCATCACGCTACAGGATTTGGTGGGCGGTCTCAACGCGCTGGGAATCGGGCCGCGCGACCTGATCACCATCCTGCAGGCGATCAAGGCAGCCGGCGCGCTGCAGGCCGAAATCGAGGTAATGTGATGATCAGTGTGACCGATCAGACCAGCTTTTCCGCGATCGCCAGCCAGGCGGTGGCGCAGGGTCGGGCGACTGCCCCGCCGCCATCTGCCGATAACACGGCGATCAAAGCCTCGGCGGAGAAATTCGTCGGCATGTTCATGTCGCAGATGTTCACCGAGATGTTCGAAGGCGTCGGCACCAACTCTGTGTTCGGCGGCGGCACCGGCGAGGAAATGTTCAAATCGGTATTGGTCGACGAATATGGCAAGGCCGCCGCCAAGCAGGGTGGCATGGGCCTGACCGACCAGATCATGCGCGCCCTGATCGCCCAGCAGGAGAAACAATCATGACCATGCCGCACCGCCCGCCGCCCGCTCCGCCCGCCAAATTGCCGCCGAACGGATTGCCGTCCAAGCCGCTGCCGCCCGGCGCCTTGCCGATCCGCGCTACAGGAACGCCCGTTCCCGTGCCGCCGACGGCACCAATCGCCATACCGATCCCGGCGAATTCGTCCCCGGTGGCGCCGGCGCTTCGTGCCGCCACTTTGTCCTCTTTGGCCGACCCCTCGCTGCACCCTATCGTCGCGGCAATGATGGAAGCGATCGACATATACCGGGAACTGCTGATCCAGGAAAACGCCCTGCTGCGATCGGGCGACTCGGACGGTGTCGCCGGACTGTTGGACCGCAAAATGTCGGCCACGCAGCTTTATCAGGATCGCCAGCGCACTGTGCTGGGCGATCCCGAGGCGACCCGCAGTCTGTCGGCCGACCAACGCGCCAAGGTCGTGGCGATGGTGCGCGCGCTCGAGGAACTGGCCTCCGAGAACACCATCCTGCTGAAAGCCAATATGAGCGCCATCCAGCAATTGTTCGAAGTGATCAACCTGGCGGCGCGTAAAATGCGCAAGCGCGAGGTGTCCTATTCGCAGGCCGGCACGATCCGCGACTACCACCTCGCGCACAATATGTCGCTTGCCTACAATCACGTGGTCTGATCGCCGATGGCTTTCACGACGGACATAGCGGGGACGCCTTTCCCGGCACCGTCATCGGTGGTACCGGGGATGGGCGCCGGTGCGCCGGTCAAGACGACCCGCGTCAAAGAAAGCAAGCAGGCGGCGGCAGCGGCAGCCGGCGACGGGTTGCTGCCAATCGGACTGATCCGCGAAGCGGTGCAGGAATGCCTGCAAGACAGCATCCAGGATGCCACCGGTGCGTTTTATGCGCTGATGGCGGACGACGAGATCGTCATGATGCTGCACAAGCTGATGGGACGACCGGGCGACGATCAGACGATGGGGCGGTCGCTTCAGGATGTCGTCGACGCATTCGCGGCACTGGCGGCGCGCGACGGGCGTCCCGACGACGTGGTTCGGGCGTTGCAAAGCTTCATCGGCAGGCTGCAGGACACCATCCGCCAGCTCGCCGGGCTGCGCGATCAGGCGGCCCGCGAACTGGCTCGGGTGATCGGCACGGCCAACGACCTGCTCGGCAAAATCGCCGAGAGCAACCGGCAGATCCTGAAGGGCGGCGCCATCGGACAGAGCAATCGCGCGGCGGTGGCAGCGCAGCAGGGACAAATCGGCGAACTGGCGCGAACCATCGATTTCGCCTCGTTCCGGCGCGAGGACGGCAGCGTCGCCGTTTTCACCAAGCAAGGCATCGCGCTGGCTTCCGGCGAAGCGGTGCTGCTCAGCCCGACCGAGTCCGGCATCAGCGCCGATGGCATCGACATCGCCCGACAATTATCGGGCGGTGCGGCGCACGGCTATCTCCATAATCGCGACGTAGCATTGCCCAATGTGCAGATTCAATTGGAAACTTTGGCACAGACGCTGCAGGCGCGGCTCAACCAGCTCAGCAATCGAGCCATCGGCGGCGCCGATGCGCGCGGCACCTATCGCGGCAGCAGACCCTTCCCTGACGCGGCCGGCTGCCGCATCAGCCTGGGCGGCGGCGACAGCGAAATCGCGTTGGTACGCAGCGACGGCAGCGTCCTGGCGCGCACCAGCGTCAGCCTGGCGGTCAAGCATTATCGGCGCCAGGCCGGCCTGCCCGGCGGCAGCCTGTGGCCGGTGGGCCAGGTGGTCGCGGCCCTCAACCGCTGGACGATCGGCCAACTCGCGCTGGCTTCCGGCGAGGTGATCAAATTGACCGAACAGTCCTGCCTGGCGATCGACCTGCCGAGCGCCCGGGACGTAAGACTGGTGGTACGCGACCGCCGCAGCCTGGCCTTGCAGTCCGTGACTTTCGCGCGTGTCGACCAGCCTTTAGGGATGTCCGGTTCACTCAGCTTCAGCGACGGCCTTGGCAATCTGTTCGCCACGCGGTCGGCCTCACAGATTCTGGCGCCAGGCGACAGTCTGTCGGGCGTCGCCGCCAAACTGAACGGACTGGACGGTCTGGCGGCCAGGCTGATCCCGGCGCCGGGCGGCCATCAACTGCTGGTGGAAAGCCTGGCCGGCAGCGATTTAGCGGTCGAGCCGGCGGCGGCGGCGGACTCCGTCGCTCTGCTGCTGTCCCTGCTGCCGGCCGAGGATCAGGCGCGCGAAGATGTCGCCGTCAATATGGTCTCGCCGCGTCCGGCGTCAAGTGTCAGCAGCCGTCCTTTCAACCATGCCGGCAGCGCGGTGGAGGCGCAAGGATGCCTGATCTTGCGGGATGCCGATGGCGTCGTGCTGGTGCGACAGCTGGTGGCGCCCGACTGGAACCTCGAGCGTCTGGCAGAGGCACTGCGCCAATGCGCCGACCCACGGCTGTCGATCACCCTGATCAGTACCGGCAACCGCATCGCCCTCAAAATCGCCAGCCTGACCCAAGACGACCGATTTAGCATCGAAGGTTGGCCGGAGGGCTGGCAGACCAGTCCACGGACGGGTTTTGTCGCCGCCGGCGGCGAGCTCAAGGTTGCGATTGCCGGCACGCCGCTCGACGCCCGCACCATCGCCCTGGGCAGCAGCCTCGCCGACATCGCGCTCTGCTTCAACGAGGCCGACGGTCCCTGGCAGCGCGCCGGCTTGCGCGCCCAGCTGCTGCAGGCCGGCGGCGCGGAAATTCTCGATGTGAGCCATCGCACGGGGCTGCCGCTCACCTTCGCCGGGTCGATGCAGGGCACCGCTTCCGGCCAAATCGACCTGCATTACAATGTCCGCGACCATTTGGGCCTGGCGCCGGCCGCCGATCAGGTGGTGCCCGGTCTGGCAAATTTCTTTGGACTCAATGATCTTCTGGTCGCCGATCCCGCCACCGCCTTCGACAGCAAAGCGGCCATCGGCGTCTTCACCACCACGGCGGTATCCGGCACTGCGGCGGCGCTGGCGCTCAATCCCGGCGTAAGCGAGGACCCATCTCGCCTGGGCTGCACCGCCACCATTCGGCAGATCTCGGATCTGCTGTGCAACTCACTGAACATCGCCGCCGCCGGCGACCTGGAAAAAGGCAGCTATTGCCTGGCGCACTATGCCGACGCAATCGTCGCGGGCGTCCATCGCGCCGCCCGCAACAACAAGGCGCTGCTGATCTATCACCGCACATTGCTCGACCAGATGGTCCGCCTCAAACGGGACAAGATCGACGTCAATGACCAATTGCAGGCATTGATGGCGCTGCAGCAGACCTATCACAGCTCGACCGAGGTCGCCGCCGGCCTGGCGCGGTTGGCCAACCAACTCCGTTTGCCGACCCACTAAAATTTCCCATGTACCGGCAAATTTTGCCGGGAAGACGGATGAAAGACAGAAAAGCCGTTATTCTCCAAGGTTCGGCAGTTGGCCCGAAAATTGCTTGGATAATGATTCCCAGGGGGAACAGAACTCTGTGCAGGATCGCCAGGGTGGCATCGATGCGAAGGAATAATCGGGATCATGGCGGTTGATCATTTGCCAGCTTCACTTCGATCCACCGGCCCTACGCCGGTGCCGACCGGCTGGGGCGTATTGAACGCTGCACCCGCCGGCGGCGGCACTTTTCTTGCCCTGTTGATGGGGTCAACGGCGGGAATCGGCCAGGTCCTGTCGTCCGGCCCCGGCGCGGTACCGATCGTATCCACCACCATACCCCCTGTTTCGCCCCGTCCGACCGCGCCGCCGATCGAGGATCCGAACGCCAGGAAAGCGGTCCCGGCCGCCGCCGCCAAAACCACGCCGTCCGTCTCGACTTCCCCCCAACCCGCATCGCCACCGGCGGAATCCAGACCGGCAGCCCGGCAAGCGGCGCCGCCCACACCGGCCAGCGCGGACGCCGCCAAGACCGCGCCAACGACGAGCCAGGCAACCGGCGTGTTGCCGGCCGCCCCCGCCACACCGGTGAGCGGGACCTCGTCCCTGCCGACCAGCACGGGAAAGACACTCCCGCCGGTCGGGACCAAGCGCACACCGTCTGTTGCCGGTGACGCGTCAACGACGGCGACCGCGACTGCCATATCAGCAGACACATCGTCCCCGGCCCTACCGGCGGCGGCGTTGCCCTCAGCGGCTACGGCCAAGGCGAACGGCGGCAAAAGCGCGCAACCGCGCGACGTCAACGGCACTGTCGACAGCGTGACCAGCGCCGCCGGGATCGTCCCCGACAGTGCCGCAGAGGCGGCGCAGGCCGCTGCCAGCGTACCCATCAGCGTCGTCCCGACAGCCGCGCCCGCCACCGCCTCCACCGTTCCGACAGCGGCACCGCCATCAACGATGCCGATCCTGCCGTCGGCCCCCATTGACATCGCCGCGCCAGAGCAACCGCGCGCCGCCAAAATCGCCGATGCGGCTACCGCACCCGGCCTGTCCAGCCCCGTCACGACATCGGGCCCAAGCAACCCGGCCGCTGCGGTCCTTCCAGTCCTTGGTAGCGGCGTGACGTCACCCGAGAGCGCGGCCGGCGGCGCACCCTTGCCCACTTCCTCGCCCGCTTCCGCCGCCCCGCTGCCGACGACGCCGGTCAACGGCAGCGCAACACCGGCACCAACGGCAACCGACCCGGGCCTTGCCAAACTGCCCTCACCGCCAACCCCGCCGCAAACAATCGACTTCATCCCCAGTGTGGCGACCACGGCACCGCAAACCGATCTCGGGATTCCTCCTTCTGCGGCGGTGGTGGCTTTGGGCGGCACGCCGCCCGCCGCGTCCGGCCCGCTGGCACCGCCTGTGAACGCGCCGCGTCAGGGTCGCCCTGCGCTCGACGCCGTCAGCGACTTGTCGGCGCCGCCCGTCGCCCAGCCGATGCCGGCCGCCAGCCCGCCCCCGACCGATAGCGTACCGATTGCTGCCGTCCCACCGGTCACAGCCTTGCCGTCGGCGATCCCGACCGGCCAGGCGGCACAAAGCGCCGCGCTTGGCCAGCTGGTCGGTCCGACCGGCAGCGTGCAGATTACCTCGGGCAAGTCAGCAACACTCGGCGGCGGCGCCCGGTCAACGCCCTTGGCCGCCGGCACCGCATCGCCCCTGCAGCCAGTCTTGGCAGCCAATGGCGGCAATCCGGCGAACCAAAGCGGCCTCGCCAACGACCATCCGCAGGCCGCAGCGGTGCTGCCGCTGTCGGTGGCCGGCGCAGCCAACGCCACTTCGGCCTCCCTCGCCGGCTTGGCCCCTGCCGTCACGGAGTCGGCCTCCCCCGGCGGCCTGATCCCTGATCCCGCGGCTTCTGTGTCCCCGACCGCCAGCCTGCCCGCAGCGGTTGTGGCGTCGGCGTCCCCGACCGGCCTGAACCCTGCCATCGCGGCCTCGATGTCCCCGACCGCCCTGAATCCTGCCGTCGCGGCTACGACACCCCCGGCCGCCCTGATCCCTGATGCCGCGGCTTCGGTGTCCCCGGCGGCCAGCCTGACCCCCGGTGCCGTGGCTTCGGCTGGTCGCGCCGCCTTGCCCGCCGCCGCCGCCCCGAGTGGCGACGCTGCTCAATTGGCGCAGAGTCTCCCGGGCGACCCGTCCCTGCTGCAGCCAATGCCGGTTTTTGCACCGGGGGCTGGCGCCACCAATCTGGGCACCTTGGCAGCTCAGCAAGGCATCGGCCAGCCTGGCCCCGCACCGAGCCCGGGTGTCGGCGGCAGCAGCACGGCGAGCGTCGACATGGCGATTGCCGCCCTTGCCCCGGCAAATCTTGCTGTGGCCGAACCCGACGAACCGGGCACGGTCTCTTTGCCACCGGCCACCACCGCCAACCCGGCCGAACAGATCAAGGTACAACTGGCCAAAGGATTGAAGGACGGCTCGGATAACATCACCGTGGTGCTGCACCCCGACGATCTCGGCACCGTAGAGGTCAAGCTGCAAATGCAGGACGGCCAGGTCAAAGCCAGCATCACCGCCGACAGTCCCGAGACTTTGGCTATGCTCAAGAATGACGCGCACCAGCTGCAGCAATCGTTGCAGAGTGCCGGTTTCTCGACAGACGCCAATTCTCTGAGTTTTCAGCTGCGCGGCGATCAGCAATCCGGCAGCTTCTTTGCGCCGCAGGGCCAGAACAATGGCCAAAGCGGTCAGGGTAACGCTCCCGCCGGCAGCACCCCCAAACCGGAGGAGGAAACCCCGGTTGCCAAGGCTGCCAACCCCGCCGCCCGGCCTGGAAGTCTGGATATCAGCGTGTAGGCAATCCTCTAGGTACTAACCCTTATACGGTCTGATTTAACTGGTCATTCACCATACCGGTATAGTTTCTGCGGCTCGGGCACAAACCCGGTCGACGGCATTCTGCCACCGGCCGCCGGAGGGGTAGCTAGGTGAATTTCTTACAGACTCTCAAGAATTTGGGACCGGCCCGCCTGGTCGGCATCGGTGGCGGTGGCCTTGCCGTACTGGGACTGGTGATCTTTCTGGTGGCGCGCGTCTCCACACCACCGATGGAGATGCTGTTTGGCGGGCTGGAGACAGCTGATTCCAACCAGATTATAACACGTCTGCAGGCCGAAAAGGTACCTTACGAACTGCGCCATGACGGCTCGGAAGTGTGGGTGGCGGCCGACCGCAAACTCGAATTAAGGGTCAAGCTGGCGGAAAGCCAATTGCCGAGCGGCGGGTCGCTGACCACCGGCTATGAGCTGTTCGACAAAACCGACATGATGGGATCGACCAGCTTCGTCCAGGATATCAATCTGTTGCGCGCCATGGAAGGCGAACTGGCGCGAACCATTCACGCCATCACCGGCGTGAAATCGGCGCGCGTTCATTTGGTATTGCCCAAGCGTGAGGTGTTTTCGCACGAAACCCAGGAACCCTCGGCTTCCATCGTATTGAAAATGGACGGCCATAGCCGCCTGAGCCACGAGCAGGTCTCGGCGATCCAGCATCTGGTGGCGGCGGCGGTGCCGAAATTGAAGCCGTCGCGTATCTCCATCGTCGACGACAAGGGGACTTTGCTGGCGCGCAGCAGCGATAATGACAGCCAGGCGATGGCCAATCAGGCCGACGAACTCAAGCTGGCGACCGAGCAACGTTTGCAGGGAACCATCGAGGCCTTGCTGGAACGCTCGATCGGCAGCGAAAAAGTGCGCGCCGAAGTGTCGGTCGAAATGGACCTCGACCGCATCTCGACAACTCAGGAATCATTCGACCCGGACAGCAAGGTGGAACGCTCGCACGTCACCGTGGAAGAGGGCGAACAGACGCAAGACATGGAAAACTCCTCGGTCAGTGTGCAGCAGAATCTGCCCGACGCGGGAGGCAACAATGCCGGCGCCAAAAGCCAGAGCAAACAGAACCGTACCCAGGAAACCGTCAATTACGAGATCTCGAAGACCACCCGCAATCAGATCAAGGAACTCGGCAATATCAAACGGATCACCGCCGCGGTTCTGGTCGATGGCCGCTATGGGCCGCCGGGCGATGGACAGAAGACGCTGAGCTATATCGCGCGCGACGAGAAGGAGATGGAGCAGCTTACCACTCTGGTGCGCAATGCCATCGGTTTCGACGCCAATCGCGGCGATCAGGTCGAAGTCACCAACATGGCATTCGCCGGCCATGACCAATTGGAAGTGGAAACCGGCGCCGAAAAACTGTTCGGCCTCGACAAGGATCTGGTCGAAAAGATCGGTTCGAATCTCGGCCTGTCATTGGTCGCCATCCTGTTCCTGTTGCTGGTGCTGCGCCCGCTGGTCAGCCGCGCCGTGGAAAGTTTGGCGGCTCAAGCCGCCGCCGGCGACGCTCGCCTGTTGGCCGGCGGAGCACAGGCCCTGATCGGTGGCGCCACTGGACCGCCGGCACCTTCGGCCGGCATGTTGTCCGAAGACAGGGACTCGGTGGACGAACTGATCGACATCGACAAGGTAGAAGGTCGGGTCAAAGCCTCCTCGATCCGCAAGATCGGCGAAATCGTCGAGAAGCATCCCGAGGAAGCATTGTCGATCATTCGCAACTGGATGTATACCGAATGAGCGCGCTTCTGCCGCGCGCCGGTAAGTCCCGAACAACAAGGACGAGACCGCTATGGCGCGCATGAAAGAAGACTATCGTAGTCTGACCGGACCGCAAAAAGCGGCGATCCTGATGCTGTCGCTCGGCGAAGAACAGTCCTCCAAACTGTTCGCCATGATGGACGACGAGGAAATCAAGGAAATCTCGCAGAACATGGCGGGTTTGGGATCGGTCAATGCGACCGTGGTAGAACGTCTGTTCGTCGAATTCGCCGATCAGATCTCCACCACCGGCTCGCTGGTGGGCTCGCTCGAGAGTACCGAACGTCTGCTGCTCAAGACGCTGGGCAAGGACCGGGTCGAACTGATCATGGAAGAAATCCGTGGTCCGGCCGGCCGCACCATGTGGGACAAGCTCGGCAACGTCAATGAGACGGTGCTGGCCAATTATCTCAAGAACGAATATCCGCAGACGGTGGCGGTGGTGCTGGGCAAGATCAAGCCCGATCACGCCGCGCGCGTGCTGTCGCTGCTGCCGGAGAATTTCGCCATGGAAGTGATCATGCGGCTGTTGCGCATGGAAGCGGTGCAGAAGGAAGTGCTCGACGGCGTGGAAAAGACGCTGCGCACCGAGTTCATGTCGAATCTGGCGCGCACGGCGCGACGCGACCCCCACGAGCAGATGGCCGACATTTTCAACAATCTCGACCGCAATGCGGAAAGCCGCTTCATGAGCGCGTTGGAAGAACGCAATCGCGAAGCGGCGGAAAAGATCAAGGCTTTGATGTTCACCTTCGAAGATTTGGTCCGCATCGATACGTCCGGCATCCAAACCCTGTTGCGCAGCGTCGAAAAAGACAAGCTGGGGATCGCGCTCAAGGGCGGCTCGGAGGCGATACGCGAGCTGTTCTTCAAGAACATGTCGGATCGTGCCGGCAAAATGCTGAAGGAAGACATGGAAGCGCTGGGGCCGGTGCGGCTTAAGGACGTGGATCAGGCACAGAGCATGATCGTCACCATGGCCAAAGAATTGGCGGCCGGTGGCCAGATCGTCATTTCCGAAGGCCGCGAAGAAGACGAACTCATTTACTGAAGTTGTGGGAGCGAGAGCCCGACCGATGGTCAAGATGCAAAAGTACCTGTTCGATACCGACTTTGGCGCGCCGCCGATCGCCGTCAGCGAAATGCTGCTGGCAGAGGCCGAAGACGCGTTCGTCGACATGGCGTTGGACGAGGTGGCGCCGCCCAGTTTCTCCGAGGAGGAGCTGACGCTGGCACGGGAACAGGCTCACCAGGCCGGACATGCCGCCGGGCTGGCCGAGGCCGAGAACGCCCGGCAGACGATGGAATCCATGGCGCTGGCCAGCTGCGCCCATCATCTGAAGACGCTGGGCGACGCGCAATTGGCCGCCAATCAGGAACACAGCAAGGATGCCGTCGCCTTCGCCCTGTCAGTGCTGCGCAAGGTGCATCCGGAATTCTGTCGTCGCTTCGGGCTCGATGAAATCGAGAGTGTCTTGCACGACACGCTGGGTCACCTGCATCAGGTAGCGCGCGTCACCATCACCGTGCAGTCCGATCTGGTCGCTGCGGTCCGTGACAAGGCCGAAACGATCACCAGCCATTATGGCTTCGAAGGCAGGCTGGTGGTTGTCGGCGATCCGGCCATGACCGCCGGCGACTGCCGGCTCGACTGGGGCGACGGCGGCGCGGTGCGGGATCAGGCTAAAACCTGGGCGGAGATCGAACGCGCCGTGGAAGGCGCGCTGGGTGCTCTTACCGATCCGATCGCCGACGCCCCGCCGGCAGAGACTTTATAGGCCGCCCGCCGCACCCGATGCGACATTCGCCCAAGGGCGATTTTTTTGGAGATTGTGATGGCCGATTTCGAACTGAACGAACTGAAGTCCGAGTTGACCGCCGACATGCTGCCGGACGGGCCGCGCTCGGCGCGCGATCTCGAAGCGGTCTATGACATTCCGGTGCGGGTATCGGCCGTACTCGGAAAAGCCACCATGCAGGTCAATCAGCTGCTCAAGCTGGGGCGCGGCGCGGTCGTCGAACTGGATCGCAAGGTCGGCGAAGCAATCGACATCTATGTCAATAACCGGTTGGTGGCGCGCGGCGAGGTGGTGGTGGTGGATGACCGCCTGGGCGTGACCATGACCGAGATCATCAAGACCGATCGCAGCTGATGCGAAATTCGGGAAGGGTCTGATCCATGCAGCTTTTGATCATCGGCGCTTTGGAAGGTCAAGTCGGGGCCGCCAGCCAGATAGCCATGGCGCGTGGCGCCAAGGTGTCGCATGTCGACACCGTGCCGGCCGGCCTGGAAGTGTTGCGGTCGGGACAAGGCGCCGATCTGGTGATGATCGACGTGAAGTCCGACATCAAGCTGCTGTGCGACAGCCTGCTGTCGGAGCGTATCAACGTTCCGGTGGTGGCATGCGGGGTGGCCGCCGATACCGGCGCGGCGGTGCGGGCGATCCGTGCTGGCGCCAAGGAATATATTCCCCTGCCGCCCGATGCCGAGCTGATCGCGGCGGTGATCGCGGCGGTCACCCAGGAAAGTCACGCCATCATTTTTCGTGACCCGATGATGAGTCAGGTGCTGCGCATGGCGGAACAGGTGGCCCCCAGCGACGCCTCGATCCTGGTGACCGGCGAATCCGGCACCGGCAAGGAATTGATGGCCCGCTTCGTGCACCGCAAAAGCCGCCGCGGCGGCAAGCGCTTCGTCGCCGTCAATTGTGCGGCGATTCCGGAAAATCTCTTGGAGAGCGAGCTGTTCGGCCATGAGAAAGGCGCCTTCACCGGTGCCGTGGCGCGGCGGCTCGGCAAATTCGAAGAAGCCACCGGCGGCACCTTGCTGCTCGACGAAGTCAGCGAGATGGACCCTCGCCTGCAGGCCAAACTGCTGCGGGCCCTGCAGGAACGCGAAATCGACCGGGTCGGCGGCAATGCGCCGGTCAAAATCGATGTGCGCATCATCGCCACCACCAACCGCGATCTGGAAGAAGAAGTCCGCAAGGGGACCTTCCGCGAGGATTTATTCTTCCGCCTCAATGTGGTGACCTTGCGGCTGCCCAGCTTGCGCGAGCGGCCGCTCGACGTCGAGGCGTTGTGCCTTCACTTCATCCGCAAATATTCCGATCTGAACGGTATGCCGGACCGCCCGCTCACCGACGCAGCCAAGAAGATGCTGATCGGTCATGTCTGGCGCGGCAATGTGCGCGAGCTGGAAAACACCATGCATCGCGCCGTTCTGCTGGCCTCCGGTCCGGAAATCGGCGTTGACGCGATCCTGCTGTCGAACGCGCCCTTGGTGCAAAATCCCGCCCAGAGTTTGGCGAACACGGCGGCAGTGGCGGCACAGGCGGCGATTCAAGGCAGCACCCAGGGGCTGGTCGGCCGCTCGATGGCCGATGTCGAGCGCGATCTGATCATCGACACGCTGCATCATTGCCTCGGCAACCGCACCCATGCCGCCAACATTCTTGGCATATCGATCCGTACCTTGCGCAATAAGCTGCGCCAATATCTCGACGAGGGTTTCGCAGTGCCTCCCCCCGGCGACGTCGAACGTCCGGCATTTTGAGTCAGTAGGGGAAGCAGAAATTGGCAGACAGCGCCGAATTAGCCACTGTGGTTAGCGCCGCAGCGGCGTCCACCGACGGCAACACGCAGACGGCCCTATTGGGCGCCAATCTGAGTGCAGCCGGACGCCGCCTGTGGGCGGCGGCGCGGCGCGGCGATCTGCTGTTCGCCTTCGGCGTCGTGCTGCTGCTGGTCACCTTGATCCTGCCGATGCCGACCTGGCTGCTCGACATGTCGCTGGCCTTGTCGTTGACCTTTTCCGTGATGATCCTGATGACGGCGATCTTCATCGAAAAGCCGGTCGAATTCAGTTCGTTCCCCACCGTGCTATTGCTGTCGACCCTGATGCGGCTAGCGCTCAATCTGGCGTCGGCGCGGCTGATTTTGGCGCATGGCCACGAAGGCACCGGCGGCGCCGGCCGCGTCATCGAAGCCTTCGCCGGCTTTGTTATGAGCGGCAGTTTCGTGATCGGCATCATCGTCTTCGCCATTCTGATCATCGTCAATTTCGTCGTCATCACCAAAGGCTCGACCCGCATCGCCGAGGTGGCGGCGCGCTTCACATTGGATGCCATGCCCGGCAAGCAGATGGCGATCGACGCCGATCTGTCGTCCGGCCTGATCGACGAAACCACCGCCCGCAAACGCCGCGCCGAACTCGAAGGCGAAAGCGCGTTTTTCGGCGCGATGGACGGCGCCTCCAAATTCGTGCGCGGCGATGCGGTCGCCGGCATCCTGATCACCTTCGTCAATATCATCGGCGGCATGCTGATCGGCATCGCCCAGCAAAATATGTCCTTCATGCAGGCCGCCGATTACTTCACCAAGCTGACGGTGGGCGACGGTTTGGTCACGCAGATCCCGGCATTGATCGTCTCCACCGCCGCCGGCATGCTGGTCACCAAGGCCGGGCTGCGGGAATCCACCGACAAGGCGCTGTTTTCGCAAATCGCCGGCTATCCCAAGGTGCTCGGCATGACGTCCTTCCTGCTGGTGGCGGTGGCGATGCTGCCGTCAATGCCGATGCTGCCTTTTCTGGCGCTGGCCTTGCTGACCGGCGGCGGCGCCTATTTCGTCGATCGCCGGCAGCGGAACGCCGTGACGGCGGCCGAAATGGAGGCCGCCAGCGCACCGCCGCCCGTCGTCGCCGACGACCCGATTTCGGCGGCTCTCAAGATCGACAATGTGCGGCTCGAATTGGGCTATGCGCTGCTGCCGATGATCAACAACCCCCATGGGCCCAAGCTGACGGACCAGATCAAGGCGCTGCGCCGCGCCCTGGCTGGTGAAATGGGCTTCATCATGCCGAGCGTGCGGATCCAGGACAATATGCAGCTCCCGGCCAATTCCTATGTCGTCTATGTCAAGGAAGTGGAAGCCGGACGCGGCGAACTGCGCCCCAACATGCTGATGGTGATGGACCCGCGTGGCGAGGATATCACCCTGCCTGGCGAAAAGACCAAGGAGCCGACCTTTGGCCTGCCGGCGGTCTGGATCGAACTCGGCGGCCGTGAAGAGGCCCTGTTCCGTGGTTATACGGTGGTCGATCCGTCGACCATCATCACCACGCATCTGACCGAAGTGATCAAGGATTACATGCCGGATCTGCTCACCTACGCCGAGACGCAGAAATTGCTCGACGAGATGGAGAAGGAAAACCAGAAGCTGATCGCCGATATCATTCCGACCCAGATCAGTCTGGGCGGCGTGCAGCGGGTCTTGCAGAACCTGCTGCAGGAACGGGTATCGATCCGCGATCTCGGAACCATTCTGGAGGGCATCGCCGAAGCCTGCAGCCATTCACGCAATGTCATGATCATCACGGAACATGTGCGCACGCGCAGCGCACGCCAGATCAGCGATTACAACACCGGCCCCGGCGGTTTCATTCCGCTGGTGACGCTGACGCCGGAATGGGAGCAGGCCTTCGTCGACGCGCTGCAGGGCACTGGCGAAGAAAGGCAGCTGGTGATGGCGCCATCCAAACTGCAGGACTTCATCACCAAGACTCGGCAGACCTTCGAGCGTTTCGCCATGCAGGGCGAATCGCCGGTGCTGTTGACCAGCCCGAGCGTCAGGCCCTATGTGCGCTCGATCATCGAGCGTTTCCGCCCCACCACGGTGGTCATGAGCCAGTCCGAGATCCATCCCAAAGCCAAGATAAAGACTCTGGGGCAAATCTAGGTGCGCCTCAAATCCTATATCGCCCCAAGCATGGCAGAGGCCATGCATCTGATTCGCCAGGAGCTGGGCGATGACGCCGTCATCGTATCGACACAGCGCGCGGCAGGGGGCAAAGGGGTAAGGATCACCGCCGCACTCGAACCCGAACAAGATGACGACATGACGGCCGGATTCCAGGACGACGGGACCCCGTCCTCGTCGGCCGACATCGTCACCAGCGCCCTGATCGAGCATAATTTGCCGCCCCGCCTGGTCGAGCAACTGAGCAACGCCGCCCGTCTTACCCGGAACGATGATCCGGAGGCGGCCTGCGCGATGGCGCTGGAAGCCAGTTTCGTGTTCGCGCCCTTGCCCGATCACGGAGCGCCCCGCCCGTTCCTGCTGATCGGTCCGCCCGGCAACGGCAAATCGATGACGGTTGCCAAGCTGGCGGCGCGTTCCACGATGAAGGGGCGCCGGGTCGGGGTCATTTCCGCCGACAATGTGCGGGCTGGCGCCAATTCGCAATTGGCGGCGTTCACCAGCATCCTCAAGATCGAACTGATTTCGGCGCGCGGCCCGGAAACCTTGCAGCGGGCCATCTCCAAATGCCAGGCCGATTACGATATCATCTTCGTCGATACTCCAGGGCTCAATCCCTTCAAGCAGAGCGACCTGGACTATCTGGCGGCGATGGTCGAAGGTGCCGATGTGGAACCGATCCTGGTGCTGGCAGCCGGCGGCGATCCGATCGAAGCCGCCGAAATCGGCGCGGCATTCGGCAGTGTGGGCGCCACCCGACTGCTCGCGACCCGGCTCGATACTACCCGACGGCTGGGCTCGATCCTGGCCGCCGCCGAGGCCGCGTCGCTGATGTTTTGCGACGTAAGCGCAGGTGCCCGCGTGGTGAACGGCGTCACCGCCATCTCGCCAGCGATCATGGCGCGGATGATCATGCCGACCGAGGCAGGCCGGACCAGGCCGACAATCAAGTGCGGTGACAATGGGTCCCTTGTCGCCGATCCCCCTGTGGAGGCAGGACAGCGATGACCAGCGGCAACAGCATTCCTCCTCTCGCGGCGCGTCCGCCGCATCGACCCCGGGCAAAAAACCTGGTGGCGGTGGCGTCCGGCAAGGGCGGCGTCGGCAAGACCTGGTTTTCCATAACACTGGCCCATGCCTTGGCAAAAATTGGCCAGCATGTGCTGCTGTTCGATGGCGATCTCGGGCTCGCCAATGTCGACATTCAATTGGGTCTGATGCCGAAATATGATCTCGGCGGCGTGATCAGCGGCCGCCTCACCCTCAACCAGGCCGCCGTGCGCTACCCGGTCGGCGGATTCGATGTCATCGCCGGCTCATCCGGTTCGGGATCATTGGCCAGTCTGGGACTGTCACGCCTGCAGAGTCTGGCCGACGACATGACCCTGCTGGCCGGCTCCTACGACCGCGTCGTGCTCGACCTCGGGGCCGGTTTGGACAAGACGGTGCGGGCGCTCGCCAATCAGGCGGGCATCATCCTGGTGGTGACCACCGACGAACCGACCTCGCTGACCGACGCTTACGCCTTCATCAAGGTGACCCAACTGGAAAAGCCCGGCAGCGACATCAGAGTGGTGGTCAACATGGCCAATTCGGCGCGCGAGGGCGAACGCACCTATTTTACCCTGCTCAAGGCTTGCGAGAGTTTTCTCAAGATATCGCCGCCGATGGCCGGCGTGATAAGGCGCGACCTCAAAGTGCGCGAAGCGATCCGCAATCAGAAGCCGTTGCTGACGCGCTCGCCCTCCAGCGAAGCAGCAGTCGACGTCGAGGCCATCGCCGAGCAACTGCTAAGACGAGTATGACGCACGCTTTCGCAATCGTTTTGGTTGCGGCATAATTTTTGCTTGCGTAATAGTATCCTCAGGGCGCGCGAGCCTTATCGTCGTCCTGCAACGAAGCTGCTGCTGAACGGACCTCGTCCTACCCATGCTCGATCAAGAGAACAGGTCGTCTGTCGATCCTCTCGGCCATTATCGCGCGCTCGGGGTCGGGCCCTTGGCCGACGCCTCGGAAATCAAAGCCGCCTATCGCTACAAGGCCAAGCTGTTGCACCCCGATCGCAATCCATCGGCGGAAGCAGAGCAGGAATGGCTGGCGGTTTGCCGCGCCTATGAACTTCTCGGCAACGGTGAACAGCGGCGGTATTATGACGCGCAGACGATTCCGCCGGCGCCGGCCGGGCTGATCGATCCTGAGGATCCGGCCCCGCAACCGCTCTCTTGCTCGCGCTGCGGCCAGGTCACCGCGCAACCGCGCTACCTGATTTTCACCCTGGTGACCAGCCGGCTATGGACCTGTCGGAAGCAGGAGATACGCGGCATTTTTTGCCGCTCCTGCGCCGATCGCACGGCAATTCTAGCCTCCACCGCCAATTGGGTGCTCGGCTGGTGGAGCCTTCCTGGCCTCTATTGGACGCCGCGGGCGCTGATCGGCAATTTGAAGGGCGGTCAACAGCCCCCCAACGACAATTTATGGGTGCTGCTGCATCAGTCGCGCGCCTTCCTGGCGCGCGGCGAAAGCGACATCGCCCGCGCCTTGGCCGAGCAGGCCTTGCCCTTCAGCCGGGACGATGACGAACGCACCCGCATCAAAGGCCTGCTGCAGCGCGCCGGCAGCCGAAAGGGCCGGCGCCTGAAAAACCGATGGCATCCGTGCAACTATGCCACCCTGGCCCAAGCACTGCCGCTCGGCGCCTTGCTGCTGGCGATCGCGACCGGGATCGGCGTTGTGGCGTTTCGCAGCCATCCCGACCTCGCTACCGCCGACATCACCGTGCAGGCGGCCCAGCCAGGCGAGATTCGCCATGTTGCCACGGAGATCCTCAAAGTGCGGTTGGGTCCTTCGGCCACCCAGCCGGTGACCGCTCTGCTCGACCGCTTCGCCACGGTGCAGGTGATCGAAACCGAGCCGGACAGCGATTGGGCCCGCATCCTCACCGAAAATGGCGTGTCGGGCTATGTGCAATCCCGCTTCCTGTTCGGCGGCCCCGGCGACGCCCAGAAAACCCGCTGGTGCACGGATCAGAAGGGAGCGCCGCCGCAGAATGGCGATATTCTGCTGCGCCGGGCCGGCGGCAACCACCGATTGCTGGTGCAAAACGACAGCGGCCGCGACATGGTGGTCCGCCTCAAGACGCAGAGCGGCCGCACGCTGCTGTCATTCTTCGTGGAACGCGCCAAAAGCACCGCCATCAATGCGATACCCGAGGGAACCTACCACGCCCTTTTTGCCAGCGGCAGCGACTACAGCCATGTGTGTGGCGTCTTCCTGCAAGGCATGACCAGCTATGACATTCCGGCAGCCCTGCCGCTGGTCATCAGGGCCGGCAGCGCCGACCAGCAGGATCTCAAGCTGATCCTGCCGCCGATCGGCAGCGCCGCCGGCCAGTCGCATGTCGTGCCCGACGAGAAATTTTTGGATGATTAGGGTGGTTGGGGTGAAGGCGTAAGGTGGGGAGGGTTGTTTGGTTGTTATAGTTGAGTCTCGCCGTGTACGATTTCATGGATGATCGCCTGGCGGCAAGGGCCAGCCCTCGCGCCCAAACAATCGTTGACGCCAACAACCCCTCTTTATTGGCCGCCCTTGTTATTGTTGAATTCTTCATTCAACAATAACAAGGGCGGAAGGGGAGCGCGAGGGGACCCCCTCGCTCGCCGCAAGGCGATCATCAGACTCATGCCGATGAGAAGAGGTACGCCCCTACCTCCGGCGGAACAGGTTTTGCGCAATTTCGTCCATGTCGTTCTGGTCGCGACGCGCCCGCGTCTCGGCTTCGCTCTTGCGCCAGTTGTTGCGCACTTCCTCAAGCACCTTGAGCTCGCGATAGGCTGCCGCCAGGCGGTCGCGCTGCTGCAGGATTTCCGCCCGCACGGCGTCTATGACGAGTTCCAACTGCTGGCGACGGTCGCGGTAATGGGCAGCGTAGGCGGCATAGGCGTGGCCGGCCAGGGTCGGAGCGCTTGACGCCACCTGTTGTTCACGCAGCAATTCGCTCTCCAGACCGCGGCGATCCTCCAGCAGGGCCTCCTCGCGCCCCAGCAATTGGCCAAGCTGGCGGCGCTGTTCATCGACGGCCCAGCTTTGCACCCTGAGCAGCGGTGCGATCTCGGAAGACTTCTTCGCCATCCCTCACCCCCTGCCGATGCTATTCGGCGAAAAGGGCGGCGAGCTGGGCATAGCAGCTGTCCAGGTCAGTCTTTTCGTCCTTGCGTTGCGCCAGAAAAGCCTCGATCGCGGGAAAATAGCGGATCGCCTCGTCGACTGCCGGATCACTGCCGCGGCGATAGGCCCCCAGCCGGATCAGCTCTGCCATGTCATCATAGAGCGACAACAAGCGGCGGGTGCGGCCGACCAGCGCGTTCTGCTCCTCGCTGTTGCAGCCGGGCATGGTACGCGACACGCTCCGCAACACATTGATGGCAGGGAAACGGCCCCGCTCGGCGATAGCCCGATCCAGCACGACATGGCCATCGAGAATGCCGCGTACAGCGTCCGCGATCGGCTCATTGTGGTCGTCTCCGTCAACCAGCACGGTGAACAGACCGGTGATCGAACCTTGTCCGGCCTGACCGGGGCCGGCGCGCTCCAACAGGCGCGGCAATTCGGCGAAAACCGAAGGCGTGTAGCCCTTGCTGGCCGGCGGCTCGCCGACCGACAGGCTGATCTCCCGCTGCGCCATGGCGAAGCGGGTCACACTGTCCATCAGGCAGAGAACGTCCTTGCCGGCGTCGCGAAAATATTCCGCCACCGTCATCGTCACATAGGCGGCCTGCCGCCGCAGCAGCGCTGACTCGTCCGAGGTGGCAACCACCACCACGCTGCGTGCCAGACCGGACCCGCCGAGATCGTCCTCAATGAATTCGCGGGCTTCGCGGCCGCGTTCGCCGATCAGTCCGACCACCGAAACATCGGCGGTGGTGTGACGCGCCATCATCGACAACAAAGACGATTTGCCGACTCCGGAACCGGCGAAGATTCCCATGCGCTGGCCGCGGCAGGTGGTGAGAAAACAGTTCATTGCCCGCACACCGAGGTCGAGTTTGCCGCCGACGCGCTGGCGGGAATGGGCCGAAGGCGGGGTGTTGCGTATCGGATAGGCGATTTCGCCCAAGGGCAGAGGCCCTTTGCCGTCGACCGGCTGCCCGAAGGCGTTGATCACGCGCCCCAGCCAGCCTTCATGCGGATAGAGCGCGGGGCTGGTTTCGGCAATGTCGACCTGACAGCCGAGCCCGACCCCCTCGAGCGAGGTGAACGGCATCAGCAAGGCGCGTCCATGGCGGAAACCCACAACTTCGCAGGGGACGTCACGCTGGCGGCCGAGCAAACGGCAACGGTCGCCCACCGACAGACTGTTGCCGATCCCGCTGGCCTCGACCAGCAAGCCCTGCACGCCGTCGACGCGGCCGAAGCGAGTCACGCCGGGCAGGCGCTCGATGTCGTTCAATAATGACTGAACCTGCAATGTCATCGGGCTTCCTCAATGATTGACCCGCACTTGGCGGGGGTAAGGGCGCGCGCCTGCCGCCCTCTTGTTATATTCTTTGAGTCCTCTATATCTTGCGGAGAGGCGGTCAATTTTTATTAGTCTAGCTAGGCGGGCTTAAATATGCGTAAAATGAGGTTCGCTTGGCGATGGATGGTTGGGGGCGCGAAGCCACAGTTTCGGAAAGCCACGTCATGCGCGTTCTAATAGTCGAAGATGACCCGATGACCTCCAGAAGTTTGGAGATCTCGCTCCGTGCCGAAGGTATGGTGGTCGATTGCACCGGCCTCGGCGAAGATGGCTTGGAAATCGGCAAGCTCTACGATTACGACATCATCCTGTTGGATCTCGGCCTGCCCGACATGGACGGCTATGAGGTATTGCGGCGGTTGCGCGCCTCGCGTATCAGCACGCCGGTGCTGATTTTGTCGGGCCTCTCGGAAGCCGACAAGAAGGTCAAGGGACTGGGCATCGGCGCCGATGACTATCTGACCAAGCCCTACGACCGCGCCGAACTGGTGGCCCGCATTCAAGCCATCGTGCGACGCTCAAAGGGACATGCGGAATCGATCATTCGTACCGGACGCTTGTCGGTCAATCTCGACAAGCGGGTGGTCCAGGTGGATTCCGAGCCTTTGCACCTGACCGGCAAGGAATATGGCATTCTTGAGCTGCTGTCCTTGCGCAAAGGCCAGACCCTGACCAAGGAGCAGTTTCTCAACCATCTCTATGGCGGCATCGACGAGCCGGAACTGAAGATCATCGACGTATTCATCTGCAAACTGCGCAAGAAGCTGGCCACCGCCATCGGCGCCACCAGCTATATCGACACGGTCTGGGGCCGCGGCTATGTGCTGCGCGACCCTGACGAGCGCTCCAACGCCGCTACCGCCGCGGCCGCCGCCGCCGCCGCCCGCGCGCCGCACCTCGCCTGATCCCAACATCGTCGGCGTCCGCCGGCAGGAAGCGCGTTTGCCGTTGCTGTAACCGGCAAATAATGCAGGGCAGCTCAGCCGAATCTACCCACCCCAGTGGCGCCGCGATCCGTTCCCAGCCTCCGATCCCTTGAATAAATACAATATATGCCAATCACTTAGCGTATTGGCACGACCCTTGCATATTACACGCCGAGTGTATTCACAGTGCAGCCTTGCAACAGGCCTGTAGCCTGTGGCGCAGGAGGTTAATATGCCAGTCATAACGACGAATAATGCGGCCAATTCCGCCTTGAACTATCTGAACCTGAATTCGTCGATGGAAACTGAAAAGATTTCCCAGTTGGCGAGCGGTTCGCGAATCGTCAAGGCGTCCGACGACGCCGCCGGTTTGGCGATCGGCACCCAGCTCAACGCCAATGTCGCGATCTTCCAGGAAGATTCGGTGAATGTGACGCAAGGCGTCTCGATCCTGCAAAGCACCGACGGCGCCTTAGCCCAGATCAGCAATGTGCTGCAGCGCATGCTGTCGCTGGCGACCGAGAGCGCCTCGGGCCAGATCACCGGCGCGCAGCGGGTCCAGGACATCAACACGGAATATCAACAGCTGCGCAAGGAAATCGGCAGTATCGTCACCGCGACGACCTATGCCGGCAATGCGCTGTTGACCGGTTCCTTCCTCAGCAATGTCAAATTTCTGATCGGCACGCAAAGCTCCAACTATATCTCGGTCTCCCTGACCTCCGTCTCGGCGATCGGACTGTTGGGCAGTTCGGGCTCGACGGTCAGCACCGCCTTGGCGTCGCTGTCGGCGATGAACGGGGTCACGTCGGCGATCCAAACCATCACGCGCGACCGCGCCCTGGTCGGCGCCTATGAATCGCAGTTCAATTTCAGCGGTCAGGACATCTCGACCAATGTCGAGAACATCACCGCCGCCGCCTCGGTGATCATGGACGCCGACGTTGCAAGCGTGAAATCCGGTCTGTCCTCGGCCGACGTGAAGACCCAGGCTTCGGTCGCCGCACTGACCCAGGCGGCGCAATTGCCGCAGGAATTGCTGAAGCTGCTCAATTCGTAAAAGTGGCCGGCGGCAACGCGCGTCCGGCGCGGCGCCAAAAGCGCCCGATCGGTCGCCGCGCATCGGCAAATAGTGCAGGGTAGTCCAACCGAATCTACCCACCAGAGGTCCGCTGCGATCTGTTCCTGGCCCCAGAAACCTCGATAAATCCCATATTTTCCAATACTTTAGTGTATTGGCACAGCCTTTGCATGATACACGCCGAGTGTATTCACAGTGCAGCCTTGCAACAGGCATGTAGCTTGTGCCGCAGGAGGTCAGTATGCCGGTCATATCCACCAACTATGCAGCCAATTCCGCCTTGAACTATCTGAACCTGAATTCGTCGATGGAAACTGAAAAGATTTCCCAGTTGGCGAGCGGTTCGCGAATCGTCAAGGCGTCCGACGACGCCGCCGGTTTGGCGATCGGCACCCAGCTCAACGCCAATGTCGCGATCTTCCAGGAAGATTCGGTGAATGTGACGCAAGGCGTCTCGATCCTGCAAAGCACCGACGGCGCCTTAGCCCAGATCAGCAATGTGCTGCAGCGCATGCTGTCGCTGGCGACCGAGAGCGCCTCGGGCCAGATCACCGGCGCGCAGCGGGTCCAGGACATCAACACGGAATATCAACAGCTGCGCAAGGAAATCGGCAGTATCGTCACCGCGACGACCTATGCCGGCAATGCGCTGTTGACCGGTTCCTTCCTCAGCAATGTCAAATTTCTGATCGGCACGCAAAGCTCCAACTATATCTCGGTCTCCCTGACCTCCGTCTCGGCGATCGGACTGTTGGGCAGTTCGGGCTCGACGGTCAGCACCGCCTTGGCGTCGCTGTCGGCGATGAACGGGGTCACGTCGGCGATCCAAACCATCACGCGCGACCGCGCCCTGGTCGGCGCCTATGAATCGCAGTTCAATTTCAGCGGTCAGGACATCTCGACCAATGTCGAGAACATCACCGCCGCCGCCTCGGTGATCATGGACGCCGACGTTGCAAGCGTGAAATCCGGTCTGTCCTCGGCCGACGTGAAGACCCAGGCTTCGGTCGCCGCACTGACCCAGGCGGCGCAATTGCCGCAGGAATTGCTGAAGCTGCTCAATTCGTAAGTGAATCAGGTGGCGCTCACTGTTTTTGAAGTTCTGAAAATCGCTTCTATGAAATTTGTCGGAATTTCAAAAACGTATCACGCGCGGTCCGACTCTCACGCTTGGTCTCCCGGCGTCGGCTGAATCGGCCTGGCAGGTCACTGTGTTGTGGTAAAATCTTACGGTGAAAATCGTAGGATTTTGTCCATCAGGGCGCCCAATCAGTGCCCGAACCTCGGCAAATTTTGCAGGGCAGTTCAGCCGAATCTACCCACCAGAGGTCCGCCGCGATC